>ERZ773042.93-NODE-93-length-66961-cov-5.966969_pt1 | contig 66961 bp, 60 predicted proteins | sample MGYA00511664_ERZ773042 | MGnify/ENA primary metagenome ERZ773042 (study PRJEB29015, sample SAMEA2737984) | human oral metagenome | biome: human oral; feature: human-associated habitat; material: dental | place: China | collected 2036 ... | reverse complement strand
TCCTGTTCAATAGAAGGAGCACTATCTTTTTTCAGCCTTACTATCTTAAAATCAGCGTTTGCACCGCTAATATCCGTTTTTAGCCCCTTAGGAGTTTTTAAATATTCTATGTTTGCGCAGCCTTTAAAAATATCTTGCATTTTACCATTGTCATTTAACAGATCCTGATTAAGCTTCCAGCTACTTAAGTTTAGCTTTTTAACAGCACTTTCTTTAAACATCCTTTCTATATCCTTTACTTTTGATACATTCCATTTTGACACGTCGGGGTTTGCAGAAGTTGCGCCTTCAAACATCTGACGCATATAGATTACATTCGATACGTTCCATTTAGATACATCAGGACTTGCTGATGTTGCGCCTCTAAACATCTCAATCATAAAAACTACATTCGATACATTCCATTTTGATACGTCAGGGTTTGCTGATATTGCGCCTTCAAACATACCTCCCATATTGGTTACTTTTGATACATTCCATTTCGACACATCAGGATTTGCCGAAGTTGCGTCACCAAACAGACCTCCCATATCGGTTACTTTTGATGTAACCCATTTCGACATGTCAGGTTTTGCCGATGTTGCACCCCTAAACATATCTCTTGTATTTGTTACATTTGATGTATCCCAGTTCGTCACATTCGGATTAGCTTTGCCTGCGAATTGAAACAACGCCTTCATATTGCTAACTTTTGATGTATCCCAATTTGACGTATTAGGATTCGCTTTTTTCGCTCCGTAAAACATATTGTTCATATCGGTTACATTTGATGTATTCAAGTTTTCGCAGCCGTTAACACTTGTTTGAACTTCACGGAAAAATGAACTGCAATCTTGCGGCAAGTATATGCCTTGTGTTTGGAAGTTAATATCCTTTATGTCCGCCTTTCTCCAAGACAAATTATTGCCATCGATGCCTTCAATCTGTCCTCCCAGTATCTTTAATGCCTCTTTCCATTTTGTGCGATCTATCTGCATGTCAGCAGAGGTATCGCTCGCCGTTATGTTTAGATTTTTATCACCATCTAATCTTGCTTTGACATTACCTGAGGCATTCAAATCAAATTCCGTTTTTCTCCACGTAGCATATACCTTCATATCGTTTTTTACTTTTGTAAAAAGTTCAAAGTCAGGCATAGAAGCATCAACGGTCTTTGCCCAACCCATGAATACCCCGTTTGCAAGTGCGGGATTTTCCGCAGGCAACTTGCCTATTCCGGATCCGAGTGACCATCCCTTAAACGTAATAGCATGGTTCACCCAAGCTTCAGTATCAGCGTGGTTTTTATCAAAAATAACACCCACATACTTGCTTTTCTCATAAATATGGTAAACAGCCGCACTATCACCGTCTTTATTTATTTCATATTCATCTTTCAAATTATGGCTTTCCTTCTCTATTTCAACAGGACTTCCCTTTTTAAGTTTCACTATTTTAAAATTTTTATTTGTACCGCCAATGGTAGTTCTTAGCCCTGCAGGTGTTTTTAAATATTCGAGCTCGTCACAACCTGTAAACATGCCGATGCTTTTATCCGCATTGTTCAAAATTTCCGAATCCAATTTCCATTTACTCAGTCTTACACGACTAATGCTCGTATTTTTAAACATATACTGCATGTCCGTTACTTTTGAAACATCCCAATCGTCCACATCGGGTATTGCACATTTAGCTCCATTAAACATATCTTTCATGTTCGTAACGCCTGATGTATTCCAGTGAAGCACATCAGGAGTCGCCTGTTTTGCGCCACTAAACATACTCGCCATGTTCACTACATCATCTGTATTTAACTTCTCGCTGCCCCTGATAACCTCTTTAAAGTTAGAGAAGAGCTTACTGCTGTCTGAAGGCAATTTAATACCGTCAGTTTTAAAATGCATATCTTTTACAGCTGCATTTTCCCAGTCGATATCATTACCGTTTATCGTACCGCCCAGTGCTTTTACCATATCCTGCCATTTTGTTCGATCTATCTTCATATCCTTGGAAGTATCGAGCACCGCAATGTTTATGTTCTTATTGTTTTCCAATTTTGCCTTTACGTTGCCTGAAGCATTCAGGTCAAAGTCCGATATCTGAGGTTTCTTCCATAGAGCATATACGGTAATATCTTCATTCACGGCAGTATCTTCATTAAAATCAGATGCACTAGCCGTCTTATCCTTTGACCATCCTAAGAATTTATTATCTTTCTTCGTAGGATTTTCTGCAGGCATGTTGCCGTTGCTATCTTTAATCGACTTGCCCTTTTCAGTTATTTCATGATTCATCCAAGCCTCTTTATCGCCACCGTTTTTATCAAACGTAACGCCTACATATTTGTTTTTTTTGTAAATATGATAGATGGCATCCTTGTCTCCGTCCTTGTTTATTTCATATTTATCGTTAAGATTCTGACTATCCTTTTCTACAGATGCCGCACTGTCCTTTTTAAATTTTACTATCCTAAAGTCATCTTTTGCTCCGCTTATATCCGTTTTTAATCCCGAAGGAGTTTTAACGAATTCCAGATTTGCACATCCGTCAAACATTTTGTCGCTTTCTTCAACTTTATCTATATTCCACTTAGTAAAATCAATTCTTTTAATACCGGAATTTTTAAATACAAAACTCATGTCGGTTACATTAGACGTATTCCATTTAGATGCATCGGGGTTCGCTGCACTTGCACCTTCAAACAGGCTGTTCATATTAGTTACCTTTGATGTATCCCACTTGGATACGTCAGGGGTTGCCGATTTCGCTCCATAAAACACACCCCACATGTTGGTCACTTTGGATGTATTCCATTTCGATACATCCGGATTTGCCGATGTCGCGCCGTAAAACATTCCCGACATATCAGTTACATTCGATACATCCCACTTAGACGTATCGGGTTTTGCCGATGTCGCACCATAAAACATTTTTGCCATGTCGGTTACCTTGGATGTATCCCATTTAGATACATCGGGGTTTGCCGATGTCGCACCGTAAAACATCCAGTTCATTTTGGTTATTTTTGACGTTCCCCACTTAGACACATCGGGCTTTGCCGATGTTGCGCCATAAAACATATTGATCACATTGGTTACATTCGATACATCCCATTTAGATACATCAGGGTTAGCTGACTTTGCTCCGAAAAACATGCTGACCATATCCGTAACTTTTGATGTATTCCACTTTGATACATCCGGCTTTGCTGATGTTGCGCCGTCAAACATCCCTGTCATTTTGGTAACATTTGACACATTCCACTTCGATACATCCGCATCTACTGATTTTGCATAATTGAAAATTCCGCTCATATCGGTAACTTCCGAAGTATTAAATTTATCGGCTCCCAATAAATTTCCTTTAAACGCATGGAACATATGCCTGCTGTTTTGCGGTAAATATACTTCGCTATCAACCTTTATATTTCCAGTAACCGATGATTGTCCCCAGCTGGGATCACCGGAATTATCGATCTTGCCGCCTAATGCCTTTACCATATCATTCCATTTTTCGCGATCGATCTTCACATCCTTTGTAGGATCCTTCGCTGCAATATTTAAATCCTTATTATTTTCCAATTTTGCTTTGACATTACCCGAGGCATTTAGATTAAAGCCCGATTCCGTATCCTTCCAAAGCGCCTTCACGACCGTATCTGCATTGACCACTATTTTTTCCCTTGCGGCCTTTTCCACAGGTGCCTTGCCTCCGAAGGACACAGACCACTTATGAAATTCCTTACCGGAAGGTGGCGTAAATCCGCATTCAGGAAGTTCATAATCACTGCCCTTGGCGATTTCCGCAGTTTCCATGTTTCCGGTACCGCCGCCGGCGTCAAATGTCACCCTTATAATCGTTCTCCACACCGCATAAAAGGTTTTGTTTTCATTTATTACATAGTTTTCATCTACATTAGGTTCATTCATCGAAAAAACGCCATCTGTCCAACCTATAAATTTATATCCGTTTTTTGTTGGAATTTCTTTCGGATAATTACTACCTAATTTTTCTCCTTTAAGTACCTTAACCGCTGCCGGAACATTATCAGCTCCCAGCGCCGAAAATCTGACAGTGCACATCTTAGGTGCTCTTACGGTTTTCGAAGCGGAAGGCGTCGATTTAGTATCACCCGCACCCGTGACTTTATTATTGCTCGCAAAACTTGGCAAAATACCCGTTACTACCAGCATGATGCTGATCATCCAAGCCAATGCCTTACGCTGAGCACCGGCTGAATTTTCGCGTCTCATAGAATTGTATCTTTTCATTAATTCCTCCCCATTCTCACCTAATAAAACTTACAACTTGTCTACGGGCTTATATTAATTTTGCACCCACAAACTTTTACGTAAGTTACATGATACTATCCTTTCAAGGTTTTGTCAAGCAAACATTCATGAATTTCGAACTTACGCAGTGTGCGTTGCGAAAGCACACTTCCCCTTATACCTCAAGATAAACAAAAGCGAAGCAACGTCTAAATAAAATTAATTTTACAGTCACCGTTGCAGACAACAGCTAAACAAAAACCTTCGCCTACTTTTAACAATTTAGCATCTTCTATACCCACCTTATGTCCTGAAAAAATTCCTATGCCCTGTCTTTTGTGTGAAGCTTCGTAACGCACCCAATATTCAAAAAATCGCTTTATACCATTTTTCGAAACATCTATAGCTTCTTCCTCACTGAAAAACTTTTCCGCAATACCGATATATTTAAGATCCCTTATAACTTCAATATCTACGCCTATCTTTTCATCTCCTAAAGCTGCCACAAGATAGTCCTTGCTATGACTTATCGATATAAATAAGTCATGAGACTTTTCCATCACGACTCGAAGTTTCTCATTAGTTTTGACTTTAAGCGCCGGTGCACCGCTATCTTCATAAAAAAATTCGTACTCAGCTTCAATATCATTTTCCCTGCGGTAAATATCGATACAATGCAGGGCAAACTCCTTACTGCTCTCGTATTTCTTCTTTCCATCTTTCGAAACATATATCGTATTCATACACCCACAAACCTCTTATATTTATCATTATACCTCGCAAAATATTTTAACATTTGTAAAATACACATACGCAGACACCGGCTTATTATACCCTCTCTCGCATGCACGCTTATAAAGCTCTAACTGAGGTCTGTAATATTCCATAAGGTCACGTATTCGTTTATCAAATCGCCCGATCTCATTGGTCTTATAATCTATAACGATAATTTCATCTTCACCTTCTATAAAACAATCTATAACACCTTCAATTATACGCCCCTGCATTTTATCATCCTTCATAATAAACGACTTTTCCTTTTCAATAGACTTCGCATTTATTATAATATCTCTCATGAATTCATCCTTGAAAAACGCAGCCACCTCAGGCAGCTTTTTATCTTTAATGTAGCTAATTTCATCATCATTTAAGGAATACTCATTTTTAATGCTTTTTATTTCATCTAACATCAAGGCAATCATTTCAGCTTCCCCTGCAGAGACCATACCTTCAAATGAAAGTCTCTCAAATAGCCTATGCACCGCCGTCCCTATCCTTGCAGGATCTATTCCATTAACCTCACTACCGTTCTCAACATCACCGTTTCCGTCAGAATGCGAAAACACATCTTTATCTCCATTGATGTCCAATTTTACAGTAGTGTTATTAGTTAAAACTTCTCTATCTGCCATTTTTAAAAACTCTGTAACGCTTATAAATTCCTTCTCAGATGCACCTGCTTTAAGATTATTAAAATCGCTTTCTTCTGCAGGAACTTGCGATAAATATGGCCTGCTTTCATGAGTTTGTCGATTGTGTTTATCCACATCTTCTGAATCCAGTGCTCTTTTTAAAAGCTCTTCTCCTTTAAATTCCTCATGTCTAAACCATTTATTTTTACAAGAATTATCATCGCATGCAAGATTTTCATATATAACATCATAAAAACTGTTATAGGTAAGAGCGCTTCCCTTCTTTCCATTCGTTACACCTGAAAACATTAGAAAATCTTTGGCTCTGGTACAGGCTACATAGAATATCCTCATGGCTTCGTCGTATTCCGCATCCCTTTCTCCATATTTATGAAGAACCTCCCTATGTGAAATGTACATAACATCATCTTTCACATACCTCATAAACATTCCGTAATTTTTATCAAAATTTATATACGAAGCTGCCTTGGTCCTTGCAAAACTGCTACCACATCCCGCTACGACCACCATAGGAAACTCAAGCCCTTTGCTCCTATGAATCGTCATAATATTCACAGCGTCCGGGGGTTCGCCTTCCTGCTCTCCCTGCTCTATCGTAAGCCCGGTTGTATACAAATTATCTATATGCATAAGCAAATCAGAAAGCGTAGCTATACCTCTCTCTCTTTCAAATTCACACGCAAAATCCATATATCTGTCCAGATTACCACAGGGGCTTTTACTCTGTTTTAATGCTTTAGCAAACTCATATATTCCGCTTTCCGCACATACCCTCTTAATAAACATGTGAAGAGAAAGCGCATACCCGTAACTTCGAAACCTTAAAATGTCGTCTATGAAATCGTTGATCCTTGCGAAAAGCTCCCTATTCGTAACCTTTAATACAGTGGCATTCTCACATGTATCATCATTTTCACCAGTATCAACATCTTTATCTGCATCACTGTCTTCACTAAATTTTTTAGAAAACGCCAGAAAACAGGCATAAAACGGCTGCCCCTTGTAACCGTTTTCATCCCCCCATATCCTAATCTCTGCAATATCTTGAGGAGTAATCCCGTAAACCGATGATAACAGAACCGTTACGAGCGATAAATCATCGTAAAAATTATCTACGAGCTTCAATATACAATGCAGTAAATTCACTTCCTTAAAATCGAGGATATCGCCGCTCGCCTGCATATTTACAGGGATACCAAGCAATTCAAGGGCGAGCCTTATCTTTTTTCCCCTCCCCTTTATACTCCTAAAAAGCACGGCAATATCTGAAAACTGCAGTTTCTTTTGCACCCCTTCCTTAGCGTCAAAATATTCCCTGCCTACTGCAGCTTTGATTTCACTACCTATGAGAAGACCTTCATAGAAATCCTTTCCCAAGGTATCTATCAGCTTTAAATAATACCTATACTTTTCATTGGACTTAAGCTTCTCGTCATTTAAAATTTCTTTATCAAATTCAGCCTTGCAAACCTTAACTTCACCTATAAAATCTTGATTTTTCCTGCCTGCTACGAGCCTATGCCTTTCATCATACTTTGGAATGACAGCCTTAAACAATGCGTTAACCGCATCGATCACAGCTTGCTTACTCCTGTAATTTTCCTTAAGGTCAACCACGCTTCCTGAAGACGATGTGCCTAAATATGCATCGTACCTTCCCTCAAATAATGAAGGTTCAGCAAACCGAAACCTATAAATGCTTTGCTTTACGTCACCTACAAGGAAAAGATTGTTCTCTGCAAATTTATGCAATATCTCTTCCTGCATTTCATTGCTGTCCTGATATTCATCCACAAAGATGTGTTTTATCCTGTCTTTATATATTAGTGCAACGTCATCCATGCAAAGAACCCTGAGTGCAAGATGCTCAAGATCTGAAAAGCTGTAGGCATTGCGCTCTTGCTTTAATTTAAAGCTGATTCTGTCCATATTTTTGATAATTCTCGAAAACATAATGAGGCGCGCCTCAGCTTCCCTCATAAGCTCAGGCTCACGCTCTAAAGGTACGGTTAAGATGCTTCCGAGCAAATCATCTTTGATAATGCCCTTAAATTTATTCGAAAACTTACTACATTCATCCTTTACTTCTTCATATGACTCCTTTTCATCCTTACTTGCTCTCATTGTAGGAAACTCATCTAAAAGTTTCTTCGCATATAGCCTTATATCATCGATGTCCGCAGTCATAAAATCGATATTCGGTTCATAAACATGTGGAGATAACTTCTGAACCTTTTCCTTTAAGCTTACACAACCCGCATCATCCAACATACCTAAAAGTAAATCAAAATACTTTTTTTCATCTGAAAACATCTTTTTAATAAGCTCTCTGTATTCATGGAGCGATGAAAGGCTGTTAAAATCAAAAGTAGCCCTTTTAAATACCTCTACTTCTCTATCAAGTATTGCATCATAATATGGCAAAGCTCGAAGCTTAGTATAAACATCTATTATATTTTTCTTGATGTCATCGTCGGATTTGTCATTCGAATACGCATCAAGGAAGGCAAGAAAACACTCATCCTTTGCCTCAAAAAACTCGGTGAACACCGTATCCAATGCCTCTCTTGTGATGAGCACATCGCTTTGCTGTGAGAGCACGCTGAAATTTTTAGAAATACCTACTCTGTAGTGAAACTCACGTAAAAGATCTATTGCAAACGAATGAAATGTTCCTATTGAGGCTGTCTCGATATTTTTTCTTTGAACGAGCAAAAACTCCCTTTGCTCATCATCTTGGGTAGCCTCTATCTCCTGAGTGAGCGCCTTTGCAAGCCTTTCTTTAAGCTCTGCCGCCGCTGCGTTTGTAAAGGTTGCAACGAGCACCTCATCCAAAGAAACTCCGTCATCCGTTACAAGGCTTTTGAGTCTTTGTATGAGCACTGCCGTCTTTCCTGAACCCGCAGCTGCAGAGACGATGATATCGCTACCCCTGCCTTCTATTGCCTTTAACTGATTACCGGACCACTTCACTTTTATTTCCCTTAAACCTTTCAAGCATGATAAAAATCGCTCCGGCAGCTACTAACCGCAGTGAAGCGATTCTACTGCAGGATTTAATATAACAAAAATCGCTCTAACACTACTAAACGCAGGCTACCTTGTAATAATCTCTTGAATGAGGCGCAGCTTGTCCCTGATTATATGTATATTTCTAAGCCTCTTGGCCACAACTACGGCATCATCCTGCCTATAAGCTATCAAGATTTTGAGAGTCTGCTCAAGATCTTTAAATATAGCGTTTACAGACTTTTTATATGCATCTATCTCTAGCTCTGTAGCCTTTTGATCACCGTCCACCACGTTTTCATTACCCGTTTCGTAGTTGTATTTAATGGTAAAGCATTGTTCTATGCCATCTACCATGGCCTTTCGTATTTTATTCACCTTTCCCGCAAGCTCGGCCTTGGTATGCTCTTCCTTTATGAATTTTTCACTGTCTGATCTTTCAAACTTAAGAATGTTCTCTAAAATCTCATAGCGTTGATTGAAAGGATCGTTTGCCATGCCTGTGGTTTTCCAATACAGCTTACTCGAGGTAAGACCGTGTTCTATTATGTCGTTAAGCCTCTTTTTCGTGGAAATTTCTATAATTTCATCTCGCTTTTTGGTGCAGTCATCTAAAATAAATTCTTCCAAGTCTTCAACGCCTTCCGCCGTCTTCGCGCTCACAGGGAAAATGTTTATTCTGTCCTCTGTAGTCTCGAGTATGCCGGCAAGTAACTTCCTACAATAATTAATATAGCTTTCAAGGTCCTGCTTCGTTATAACGTCGATCTTATTTACGACAAAATAAAATCTTCCCGCAAATTCTCTGACGCTTTTTAAAAAGGTTATCTCTATTTCATTTATGGGGCTATCTACAGAAAGCGCAAAAATCACGCCGTCGCTCTCCTTTATAAAGTCGTACGCACTCTTGGAATTATGCTTATGAATGGATCCCACACCCGGTGTATCCACTACCACTATTCCTTTATCCAAAAGCTTTCCGGATGTCTTTATCTCTACAGATTCAACCCCAAGCAGGTTGTCAGGGTTTTCCTGTTCGCTGATAAAGCCGCTAAGCTCAGTGATCGGCACCGTTTTACTGGTGGTATCTTCATAGTGCACATATGCGATGTCTTCCTTCTTTGCCTTTGTGATCCTTGTAACTACTGATGTAATCGGTATAATTCCGACAGGAAGCAACTCCTTACCTAACATCGTATTTATAAGAGATGACTTCCCTCTCTTAAACTGTCCCATTATAGAAAGTATCATCTGCCCCGACATGAGTGATCTTGTGAGCTTATTTGCCATTATCACTTCTCGCTGACATATCTTTGAAAAATCGAGGAGCCCTTCCGTCATCCTCACTAAATCAAGTATCCTATACCCTTCAAATTCATTCTTTATAGTTTGAGCATCATTATGCTCTATACATGCCTTGCCTTCCATTAACAACTCCTTAAACCTTATCAGCTATTGCTACTCCTCTATCCTCTCTATATCTGCCCCAAGCGCTCTTAATTTATTCATAAAACTGTCATAACCTCTATCTATATGATATATGTCATATACGGATGTTTCACCGGTTGCAACCAGCCCGAGCAATATCATTGCCGCGCCGGCTCTAAGGTCGGTAGCACGAATGCTGCTCCCCTTAAGCCTATATGTGCCGTCAATCTTTGCTTCCTTACCGTTTGTAATTATGCTTGCTCCAAGTTTGCTGAATTCATCTGCGTGCATGAATCTATTTTCAAACACCGTCTCTATAACGGTGCTTACTCCTTCTACCGTTGCAAGATATGCCATAAACGGTGATTGTAAATCCGTAGGAAACCCGGGATACGGCAATGTCTTTATGTCCGTAGGTTTAAGTTTTTTGTCCACCGCATTTACATATATTCCTTCTTCGGTAATCTTAACATCTACACCTGTTTCTATAAGCTTTGCTATTAGAGGCCTTAGGTGATCCACCACCATGTTTTCAACCAGCACTTCACCTCTTGTGATGGCAGCGGCTATCATGTACGTACCCGCTTCAATCCTATCGGGGATAACCCTATGCCTTGCTCCTTTAAGTTCCTTCTGTCCTATTATTTTAATGGTATCGGTGCCTGCGCCCTTAATCTTTGCGCCCATTTTAGATAAAAAATTCGCAAGATCCACTATTTCAGGTTCTTGCGCAGCATTGTATATGACGGTAGTGCCCTCAGCAAGAGTGGCCGCCATAATTATTGTCTCTGTAGCTCCAACGCTTGGGAAATCGAGGTAGATATCGCTTCCGACGAGCCTATCGGCCTGAGCTACCATACAGCCTCGAATTTCATCTATCCTGACATCTGCGCCCAGCGCTTCCAATCCCTTCGCATGTAAGCCTATAGGTCTTTTGCCTATAGCGCAACCCCCGGGAAGTGGTACTATGCCCTTGCCGAACCTTCCAAGTAACGCACCTATGACAAGGATTGAAGCCCTCATCTGCTCTGCCAAATCTTTAGGGACACTTAGATTCTCTATATTTTCGCAACAAATTTCAGCTTTTTTTTCATCTCCTGAAAATTCTGCCCTGCCGCCCAGGCTATTTATAATTTCGTTCATGATCTTTACGTCTGCAAGATCCGGCACATCATCCAGCACGCAAGGTTCCTTCGTCAGAATGGTAGCGGCTATAATGGGAAGCACCGCATTTTTTGCGCCTATCACCCTCACATTGCCCTTTAACGGGCCGTTTGGTCTTACAATATATCTTGACATATACACTCCTAAAATATTTCCGGCTTCAATTCCGTGCTACTGCTTATCGCAGGTATTATCTTTACTTGTAGCAGTGAGCTCACTCGCATTTTTTATAGAATTTTTGTCAGGATATAGATTTTTTATAGAACTGAATGAATTTACAAGAACGCTTATCGCAGAAATAAGGCTTTGCTGCCCCTTAAGTGCTGAAGCTACCTTGCTCATAGCTTCTATGAAGTCATTGCTTGCACTGTCGAGCTGCATCGACTTTTTAAGGGTGATAGTAGATATCTTCTCTATGTTTTCCATAGTTCTATTTGCACGCTTTGCAGCCTTTGCAATGTTTCTTGAAAATATGATCAAATATACTATTAGTATGAATATCAGTAGCGTAAGAGCTCCAAGTATCATGGAATTTATGTCGGGCTGAAAGCCGTCAAAATATCTAATAATATCGTCCATAGTTTATCTACTCCTAAATTTAAACCAAAACCTCTTTATATCCGGCCAACTTTTTGCCGTAAGAACTATCCTAAGTATTGTACTATATCGCAAAGATTCTTTCAAACTTAATTCGGTCGAATTCGACCAAATAGTAAGACATGATTATTAATTGGATTTCTGTATAGAACTTATATCCTCTCTATCGTACACCTGAAGCTCAGGTTCAGTTTCTATACCTTGCTCATTCTTCGAAACAATTAACGCAGCCTTTATCGTTCCCTGCAAGATATTTACACTCCTTACCAACGCTTCCTTGCCGTGCACAACGACAATATCTCCATTGTTTGGAAGCCCTTTTCTGAGTTCTGTATACATATCATCTTCGTATTTTAAGCAGCACATGAGCTTACCGCACAATCCTGAGATTTTCGTTTGATTTAGGGAGATATTCTGCTTTGCCACCATCTTGATGCTTACCGTCTCAAAATTATCCTTCCACTTGCAGCAGCAAAGCTCCTTGCCACAATTTCCAATACCGCCTATGTGTTTTCCCTCTTCTCTGTCCCTAACCTGCCTAAGTTCTATGCGAAGCTTGAATTCGTGGGCAAGCTCCTTTACAAGCTGTCTAAAATCTACACGTTCAGGCGCAGTGTAGTAAAAAACAAGTTTTTTATCCTTATACGTATATTTTAAATCAAGCAACTTCATGTTGAGCTTGTGCTCTTCAATTATCTCTTTGCATTTGGCAAGCACTTCATCTCTATGATTTTTTGAATAGTTATAAATATCTCTATCCGAGCTGTTTGCAACACGCAGCACCTTTTTGAATCTGGCTTCATCTTCTTTTGAAAAATCAAGATCGGATGACGATACCACAACTTCGCCGCAATCAAGCCCGTCATTCGCCTCTACTACCACAAGGTCTCCTATGCTAAGCTCAAAACCATCCGAATTAAAATAACCCTTTTTATCCTTATCTACCTTAACTCCAACCAGCCTCATACTAAAACTCTACCTCCTATAAAATATAACTATTTCATCACCATATCCAAATACATGCCCTTCACTGCATATTTCGGGTTTAACCCTCTGAAAAGCCCTGCCTTCACAGCTTCGATGCCGAGCACTATATCCGCATTCTCATATGAAATTCCCTTTGAAAAATGCTGCTGCATGAAACTAAGCACACCCTGTATATCCGTATCTATCGCCTTTTCTATATCAGGAAAGGCTATGAATCCTTTTTCCTTGTTTTCAATGTGCCTTGCAATGGTTTTACCAATTTCTTCCACCTCTTCGCTGAAATTTTGCTTAAAATCAAATCTTTTCTCTATACACCTTGACCGTATGGTATCCAACATCAGATCCGGCGTCCTTGTAACCAGAGCAATAACAGCATCGCCCGAAGGCTCTTCAAGCTTTTTAAGTATCCTGTTTTGGGCTCTTACCGTCATGAGGTCGCTATGAGATATAATGAGTAACTTCCTATCCCCAAACGGCTTTAACTCAAGGGATCTCATAGCGGCTTCAACATCCGCATCTATTATATTTTTTCTTTCCTTCCTCTTCTCAAGGATAATAAGGTCGGGTTCTAACGAAAGATCATCCGGATTTATCTCTTTGCCGAGCACATCGGATATGAATTGCCGCATATCCGCATCTGCAGCATTAAATTCGGTATTTAAAATATATGCATGAAAAATTTGCTTCAATTTATTACCTGTCCATTCCGCTCTTAAGTATCGATAGTATATCTTCCGTAATTTTCTGCTCGTCTCTACAGCCGTCTATTGTAAATATCCTATCGGCATTTTCTTTTGCTAAAATTTTATATCCTTCGTAAACCTTAGAATGAAACTCGTCGTTTTCACTCTCAAGCCGATCGCATTTCGATCCCTGTTCCTTGTCACGAGAAACCCTTCGTTTATAGCATTCATCATGACTTATATCCAAAAAAAAAGTAATATCCGGCACGAGAAATCCCGTAGCTATATTATTTAGCGAAATCGCTTCACTCAGCAACCCTCTACCATACCCCTGATAGGCGATGGTGGAGTCCATATATCTGTCACAGACTACATCCTTGCCGGATTCCAGTGCAGGTCTTATTACCTTGCTTATGAGCTCTGCCCTTGCAGATAAAAACAATAAAAGTTCAGACATTGGCGAAATCGCAAACTCATTTTGGAGAAGCATTTCCCTTATCTGTTCAGAAAGTTCCGTTCCGCCGGGTTCTCTTACCAAGATGGCCTTTCTATTTATATCATCCAAGTACTCCATCACCTTATCTATCTGAGTACCCTTGCCTGCTCCGTCCAGCCCCTCAAAGGTGATAAACTTACCGAATCCATCGCTATTCATATATTATTCCCGATCGTTTTTAAAATTATTTTTTGTTTTAGCGGCATCACGAATACTATAAAAACCTATGACTGCGATAGGAAAACAAAGTAAAACCACAAATAAAAACTTTAAAACAACCATTTTGCCCCCTTTACCTAGCATTATAACATAAGCACTACCGATAAAAGAAAGCCGGTTCAGCAAAATTAATCACTGAACCGGCTATAAACGGTTTTTACCCAGCTAATCGCTTACGATTAAAATCCGTTTCTCTTCTCTACTGCTGTAAGCGCCTTATCCACCTTGTCAACTATCATGTCGATATCTTCCTTAGTTACTATGAACGCAGGAGAAATAACGATTCCGTCACCGGACTGTCCTTTGTTACATCCCTGTGATGCTTCTATGATGATGTTGTTGTTTACCAAAGCTTCATCCTGAACCTGTCCCGCATAACCGTCGGAAAGTGGGAAACATTCCTTAGTTTCCTTGTTCTTAACAAGCTCAGCACCTACCATGAGTCCCTTACCTCGGATTTCACCTACAGTTGGATGAGGAAGAATTTTCTTCTCCATCTCAGACTTGAGGTATTCACCCATCTTAGCGCAATTATTAAGAAGGTCGTGCTCCTTTAGGTACTTCATAACTGCGATATTTACAGCGGCACCTAGAGGGTTTCCTGACCAAGAATATCCAGGAGGGAAGTTACCTCCGTTCATTTCCATACCCTTATACACCTTCTCTGAAATTGCAACAGCTGCAAGTGGGAAGTATCCGCCACTGATGGCCTTACCCATCGTAACGATATCAGGTTTTACATTGAAATGCTTGTAAGCATAGAAATGTTCACCCGTTCTTCCGCAACCGCACATTACTTCGTCAAGGATTAGAAGTACGTCATATTTGTCACAGATTCTTCTGATTTCCTCAAAGTATCCTTCAGGAGCAGGACAAGCACAAAGTGCCATACCAACTACAGGCTCTGCAATAAATGCGGCTACCGTTTCAGGACCCTGAGCCAAGATCTCAGTTTCAAGTGCCTGTGCCGCTATCCTTGCATAATCTTTAGGATCGCACTCTACCCACGGTCTGTATGAGTAAGCAGGTTGGATGTGACCCATATCTATCATGTACGGCTCGTATCCAGCCTTTCTCTTGGCAAATCCGCTCAAGCTAAGCGCACCGTTACTGATACCGTGATAACTCTGCCATCTTGCGATGATTTTATACTTCTTAGGTGTACCCTTCTGTATGTGATACTTACGTGCCATCTTCATAGCCATTTCCGTAGCTTCACTACCGCCGCAAACTTGGAAGATCTTATCCATGTCTCCGCCGCTGGCTTCAGATAAAAGTCTGCAAGACTCTTCAAGCTCAGGAGTAACACAGTCGTCTCTATGTGCAAATGCAAGCTTTACAGCCTGTTCTCTCATAGCATCCGCTATTTCTTCTATACCATGTCCAAGACTTACAAGTACAGGACCTGACGCACCGTCAACGATTTCGGTACCGTCTTTCTTATACATGTAAATTCCCTTACCGCTAACTACGTTAGGATATTCTCTGTGGAAATCCAAGCTCATTACATTATTATGTTTAGACATTTTTTATCTCCTTTAAATTCTATGCTAAAACATTAATGTGCCAAGCATCGAGGTTAATCCTCAATGCTCGGCAATACACCTGACTATGGTCTTTCGAATAGCGCAGCGGCACCTTCACCACCGCCTACACACATAGTAACGATAGCATACTTTCTGTCTGCCTTCTTCATTGCATAAGCTGCCTTGATAGTAAGAATTGCACCTGTAGCTCCAAGCGGATGACCGTGAGAAATAGCACCACCATAAGGATTTACTCTTTCTTCATCAAGTCCAAGTTCTTCTATACAGCCGATAGCCTGAGAAGCAAACGCTTCGTTAAGCTCGATATGTGCAACCTCATCAAGGCTTACACCTGTCTTATCAAGAAGCTTCTTCACAGCACCGATAGGTCCAAATCCCATTACGTGTGGATCCAATCCGAATGATGCGAAGTCAACGATCTTTAGCATGTAAGGTATCTTAAGCTCATCAGCTTTTTCCTTGCTCATAACTACTACCGCAGCGGCACCGTCATTCATTGGACAGCTGTTACCTGCAGTAACGCTTCCGTCCTTCTTGAAGATAGGACGAAGTTTTGCCATGGATTCAAGATTTGCGTCATCTCTAGGGCACTCATCCTGATCAAGAACGATGGTCTTTCCTCTCTTTGTGTATTCAAGAGGTAGAATCATATCATCGTAGAATCCTTCCTTCTTAGCCTTTGCCATTCTCTCATGACTTCTAAGCGCAAACTTATCCATCTTTTCACGAGATACAGGATGTACTTCAAGTACGTTTTCAGCAGTTACTCCCATAGGTGGATCTCCGATCTTTGGAGGGGACATACGTAGAGGAATGAACGGAGGAGCATCGTATACATATGCCCTCTTCGCCTTAGATAAGAAGTAAGGGTTGTTTGACTGACTCTCCGCACCACCTGCAACATATACATCACCATGTCCGCTCTGGATCATAGCGGCTGCCATGTTGATTGTTTCAAGACCTGATGCACACTGTCTGTCAAGCTGGATGCCCGGAACCGTCTCAGGAAGATCAGCTTCTAAAGCTACTATTCTACCTAGGTTGCCCGGTATACCTTCGGCATTTCCCATATATACTTCCGTTATAAGTGAAGGATCAATTCCTGCTCTCTTCACAGCTTCTTTAACTACTAAACCGCCAAGTTCGTAGTCTTCAAATGGCGTTAGCATACCGCCATATTTTCCAATCGGTGTTCTAACACCTGAAACTATTACAGCTTCCTTCATGAAATTACCTCCATTTCACAAAATTACATTATATCTTCTGCGTATTACAGAAAATCGGCCAAGTTAATGACCGATTGTTAACGAATTTAGTCGTCGTATTTGATTCTTCTGATGTTATCAGCAACCTTAAGCTTAGCGCCTGTCTTCTCTATTACTTCATCAACTTCTACATCATCAAACACTTCGGTAAGAAGAAGTCCGTCGTCTGTAACCTTGATTACCGCAATATCGGTAATTATAAGAGAAACGCATTTTTCAGCAGTTAGAGGAAGTTCGCATTTTTCTTTGATTTTAGGATTTCCCTTTTTATCAGTATGCGTAGTAAGAACTATTACTTCCTTAGCATGCCTTGCAAGGTCCATAGCACCGCCCATTCCTGGTACTATAGCTCCCGGAACTACCCAGTTTGCAAGGTCGCCGTTTGCCGCTACTTCCAAAGCTCCAAGAACTGTTATGTCTAGCTTTCCTCTTCTTATGAGCGCAAAAGAATCTGCACTGTCAAAGTAACTCGCTCCCGGTACCGCTGTGATAGGCACACATCCTGAATCTACCAAATCAGGATCTTCCTTGCCTTTTTCTGCAACAGGACCTGCTCCAAGTATTCCGTTTTCCGCATGGAAGAACACCTTTAGCTTAGGATCTATATAATTGAGAGTCTTCTGAGGTATCCCGAAACCTAGGTTAACAATGTCACCATCCTTAACTTCTTCTGCCGCTCTCTTTGCCATCTTTTCTTTTACTGCCAACCCCATTTCCAGTCACCTCCTCCCTGTACGATCATATCTACATAAACACCGGGTGTAACAACATCTTCAGGATCTATATCCCCAACCGGTACGATATGCTTAGCGTCTACAATTGTAAAGTCTGCCGCCATAGCCATGTGAGGATTCAATCCTCTTGCTGTTTTGCTATAAATCAAGTTACCGAACTCATCCGCTTTTTCTGCAAGCACGATTGCAATATCAGCGGTAAGAGGTTTTTCAAGGAGATAATCCTTGCCGTCAACCGTAACGATTTCTTTTCCTTCCGCAACGGAAGTTCCAAGACCTACATCTGTGAGGAAGCCACCAAGACCTGCGCCACCTGCTCTGATTCTTTCAGCAAGTGTACCCTGTGGTGAAAATTCCACCTCAAGCTTTCCAGCATTCATAAGCTCACCAGTAGTAGGCGTTGCACCTATATGACTTGTGATAAGCTTCTTTACAAGTTCATTCCTAACGATGTAGTCAGGTCCTACTTCAGGATCTCCCGCATCAATAGAAATAAGTGTCATGTTCTTGACTTTCTTCTTGATAATCTCATTGATTAGCGTGTATGAAGATCCGATTCCGCCAAATCCTGCAATCATGATAGTACAACCATCATTGATGTGCTTCATCGCCTCTTCAACGGTACTAATCTTACCGAACTTATTTTCGATTTCCATTTTACCACCGCCTTCTTTCGACTTGAAAATCATAAGATATACTTTATAAGCAAAACCGGCTCGTGCACCGGCTCACAATACTTAATCATTGTAACACAATTTTCAAGCCTTTGGATGATTCTTCATAAAATAAAACGAGACGATTAGTTAGTCGCCTCGTTTTTTGTATAAGCTTTAAAAATATTCGTCAAAAACGCCAGTAATTAAACAAGCTTCTCTACAATAATCCTCCGATTTTAACAAATAGAGGAGCAAATACCAACGATACTATAGTCATAAGTTTTATCAAAATATTTATGGAAGGACCTGATGTATCCTTGAACGGATCACCAACGGTATCACCAACAACTGTAGCCTTGTGCACTTCACTGCCCTTACCACCGTGATTTCCTTCTTCTACATACTTTTTAGCATTATCCCATGCTCCGCCCGCATTAGACATCATTATAGCAAGGAGCACACCTGTAGCAAGTGATCCTGCAAGCATTCCACCAAGCGCTTCAACGCCGAGCACTATTCCAACGAGTAACGGCGCTACTATAGCAAGAAGTCCCGGCAACAACATCTCCTTAAGAGCCGCCTTGGTGGAGATGTCAACGCACATCGCATAGTCAGGCTTGCTCGTACCTTCCATTATGCCTGCATCTTCCCTGAACTGCCTTCTAACTTCTTCTATCATCTGATTGGCCGCCTTGCCCACAGAATTCATGGTCATAGCTGAGAACAAGAACGGAAGCATAGCACCGATAAACAGGCCTATTATAACCATAGGAGATAATAAGCTTATGGAGTCAAGCTTTGCAACCTGTGAATACGTAGCAAATAACGCAAGTGCCGTAAGCGCAGCCGATCCTATCGCAAATCCCTTTCCTATAGCGGCGGTAGTATTTCCGACAGCATCGAGCTTGTCAGTAATATTTCTAACGCTGTCCGGAAGTTCAGACATTTCCGCAATGCCTCCTGCATTATCTGATACAGGACCATATGCATCTACAGCTACGGTCATGCCCGCAGTAGAGAGCATTCCTACAGCGGCAAGTGCAATTCCGTATAGACCTGCAAAAGCGTTTGCTACAAATATACCTATTACTATGAAGAGTATCGGCATTAAAGTAGACAGCATTCCAGTGCCAAGTCCTGAGATTATAGTGGTAGCCGCACCTGTCTTTGACTGTTCGGCAATGTTTTTAACGTGTTTAAAGTCTGCAGAAGTATAGACTTCCGTTATCTTACCTATTGCAATGCCTACTATTAGTCCCGCAATTATCGCAATAGCGGGATTGAATGTATTCAGCATATACTTACTCAAAACACATGAACAGATGATTACCAGTATTCCGCTCAAATATGTACCCAAGTTTAACGCCTTGGCAGGGCTGTCTCCATCCTTACCCTTTACAAGTAGAATTCCTATGATTGAAGCAATTATTCCCAATCCTGAAATCAAAAGCGGTAGCATTGCACCTCTTACAGGATCTATAGTAAATTCAGCACCAAACTTAGGAGCAACGGAAGGTATAACAACCGCCAGCGCAATAGCGGAAATTATAGAACCTACGTATGATTCAAAAAGGTCCGATCCCATTCCTGCCACATCACCTACATTATCACCTACGTTGTCGGCTATTACCGCAGGATTTCTCGGATCATCCTCAGGGATTCCCGCTTCCACCTTACCTACAAGGTCTGCTCCAACGTCTGCGGCCTTTGTGTAAATTCCTCCGCCTACTCTTCCGAAAAGTGCCATCGATGAAGCTCCAAGTCCGAAGCCCGTAATTACTTCAGAACTGCCTACTCCAAGAACGATAAATACCGCAGCAAGTCCTAAGAGTCCAAGTCCTGTAACGCAAAGTCCCATCACGGCGCCACTTCTAAACGCCACCTTGAGCGCCTTGTTCATTCCGCTTTCCTTAGCGGCATTTGCAGTTCTAACATTTCCAAGCGTTGCCACCTTCATGCCGAAAAAACCTGCAAGCACCGAAAAAAGCGCACCTACAACATAGAGTACAGCGGTAGTTTTATTAATAAATACAGCTATTGCCGCGCATAATACCACAATCACAATTACCATCGTCTTGTACTCACGAGTGAGGAATGCCATTGCACCTTCTCTGATGTGCCCTGCAATTTCCTTCATCCTCTCTTCGCCCTCGTTTACATTCTTGATCCAATTCGCAAGTATAAATGCCACTAAAAGCGCCAGAACGGATGCAACGATTGGCAAATAACCAATTAATACTCTCATCTCCCCTCCTTCTTCATGCAAAAACATATAAAAATGAGATGCCTGGGCACCTCACATGAAACAAAACTATTTAACGTATTCTATAGTAACGACAGCTAGTGAAAACGCAATAAAAAGCACAGCCGCAACAACGGTGATCTTTGAAAGTATCCCTTCATAGCCTCTGCTCTTCTTCTTGCCGAAAAGTTGCTCTGCTCCACCACCTATAGAGCCCGACAGCCCTGCGCTGTTACTCGACTGCAGCAATATACTGAGTATCAATATTATGCTCGCCACCAGCAACGTTATCTTAAGTGCTAAACTCATAGTACTTCCTCTTCTTTCATAACAATAAATACCCGTAAAGTTTAGCACAATCGTATGTTACTCGTCAAGGACTTCAGCTATAAATGACAATACCTTCCCGGCATAATCAAACACATGTTACGCATACTCCTGAAAAATAGTTTTGCAGAAACATTCTCTTAAGCTACCATAACTTCATGCTCTTGATATCCGGCAAACTTTAAATATGTATTTACCTCTTCTCTGTTTTTTTAATTCAACTACCACTTAATGATCATTATATTCCACATTGTAGTAAGCACTACATCCATAACTATCACTGATCTAATAGACTTATGTTAAATGGTTTTAGATGAACAAATTTACATTTCCCTCCGTTGCTTCCCCTAAATATGTTGCGACACCGCCGACTTCAACGCCGTCTAGCAACTCCTCTTCCTGAATTCCCATAACATCCATAGACATGGCGCAGGCAATCATCTTTACTCCTGCATTTTTTGCATTTTGTATCAAATACTCCAAACTGTCCACGTTTTTATCCTTCATAACCTTTTTCATCATCGCAGTACCGGCTCCGCCCATATTCATCTTAGAAAGCGGCAATTTAGATGCATCTTTTGGCATCATCACGGAAAACATCTTTTCCATAAAGCTCTTTTCCGTCTTTACATTTGCCTTTTTTATTATGTTAAGCCCCCAAAAAGTAAAGAACATAGTTACCTGTTTTCCCATAGCCGCCGCACCGCTTGCGATGATAAAGGAAGCCATGGCCTTATCCAAATCTCCGCTGAAAACAACCAAGGTGGCATTTTCCTGAAGGCTGCTGCTTGATGCCGGCTGTAAATCCTGCTTTGAAACCTCTTCGTCTCCTCTTCCCTTTTTCAAAAGACAACGAAAACTGTTTTCTTCACGATCCAAACTGACTAAAGTATTGCCCGTTTTTTTACACCATGAAGAAATATCCTTTGTAAACCCGGGATCCGTTACTGAAATCTCCAAATACTCTCCGTCGTGCATATCCTGCATAGCTTTAAAAACTTGCATTATGGGTCCCGGACATTGAAGTCCGCAGGCATTGATCACAATTTTTCGAAGCTCGGGCGTAGGCTCTTCTCGTGAAGATTCCTTTGTAGGCTCTTCATAGGATTTTGGAGTCTGATCTGTAGAATTTTTATCTGTGAAGTGAGCTAAAGCATAGGTGCGATAACCTCCGTCCAAATTATAAACTTCCTTTCCCCTCTGCCTTAAAATTCGGCTTGCGATATACCCTCGAAGCCCGACTCTACAATATACATAAACTTTTTCAGAAAGCTTGTCCAAATTTTCTCGCAAAGTTGATAGAGGTACATTGATGCTCCCCGGAATATTGCCCATCATAAATTCCTGCTCTTCGCTGACATCAACCACACACTCGCCCTTTTTGATAAGTTCATCCACCTCATGCCATTGGACGGTTTTAACCTTATCCGTAAGTAAATTCTCCGCTACATAACCTATAAAATTAATAGGATTCTTGGCAGAAGAATAAGGCGGCGCGTAACACAATTCCAAATCCTGAAGCTTATCCACTGAAAGATCTGCCTTTATTGCTATGGCGATTCCGTCTATGACCTTATCTACACTTTCCATACCGATAGCCTGGGCACCTAAAACCTTTTTGCTCTTTACATCAAAAATCACCTTTATCTGCATCGGGAAAGCACCCGGATAGTATCCCGCATGAGAATTGGGATGAATATGCATCACCTCATAATCCCTTCCTAGACGCTTCAATGTTTTTTCATTGGTTCCCGTTGTTGCAACCGTCAGATCAAAAATTTTCGCTATGGCCGTTCCCATTGTCCCTGAATATTTTTCAGAGCCGCCTGCCATATTGTCCGCTACCATTCGTCCCTGCCTGTTTGCAGGCCATGCCAAAGGCACCATGGCAGGCGTCCCATTGATATAGTCCTTAACTTCAATAGCATCTCCGATAGCATAAATATATGGGTCTTCCGTACGCAGATGTTCATCAACCAAAATACCGCCACGTTCGCCCAAAGCCAGCCCCGCTTCCCTAGCTAAGACGTTTTCAGGATGCACGCCTATGGAAAGCAAGGTCATCTCCGTAGGAATCCGTTCTCCACTTTGCAGAATCACTTCCCTTCCTTCTTTATCAAATCCGCTGATCCCATTTCCTAGATAAAGACACACACCGTTATCCGACAACTCTTGGTGCACTTGAGCCGCCATCTCTGCATCAAGCGGAGCCATAACTTGATTTGACATTTCCACCAAATGCACCTTGACTCCTCGATGTATTAAGTTTTCCGCCATTTCGAGACCTATAAATCCTCCACCGATTACCACCGCATTCTTCGGATGATGTTCATCCACAAAGGCTTTAATCGCATCGGTATCCGGAATATTTCTTAAGGTAAAAACATTTTTCGCTTCCGAAAGCCCCGGGATTGGTGGCCTCACAGGATTGGCTCCCGGGGATAGCAAGAGCACATCGTAACCTTCTTCTATGCTTTCTCCGGTCTTTAAATTCTTAGCTAAAACTTTTTTATTTTCTCTATCAATTTTAACCACTTCCGCCAAAGCGTGGATGGTCATATTGAATTTCTGTTCCATCCCCTCTTGGGTTTGAACCAATAAAGCATCTCTGTTCCCAATCACTTCTCCAATATAGTATGGAAGACCGCAATTGGCAAAAGAGACATACTCTCCCCGTTCAAACATGACAATTTTAGCATTTTCATCCAGTCTTCTAAGCCTTGCCGCTGCGGATGCGCCTCCTGCAACACCGCCCACTATCACAACCTTCTTTTCCATTATTTCTCCTCCATCGCACTCTTGAGCGAAAACCTCTTTTATGCAAATACCCATTATTGTATCTAAATTATCTTATTGCAGATAAAAATAACATGCATTTGAACCGTTTATGAAAAATTAAATGCATGAGAAATAATAAAAAGATTTTAATACGTTCCAATCACAAGAACCCCAACCCGAATATCCAGTGTCATGAAATCATCAAACGTTGCCATAATTAATATCCTTTCAAGTTACGATTATGTTATGAATCAAGCTATAAAACTATGCCGTCTTCATCCATCTGTATTTGACTCGGTTCTGTTTTAATATCTTGAGAAGTATCGCTATCCTCCGTAGATTCGTCTTCCCTATCTTTGTTAAATACTATGTCTAAGATTTCAGATCTTAATTCTTCGTATATCTTTGGATTATCCTTGAGATATTTTTTAGCGGCATCTCTTCCCTGCCCGATTTTTTCTGAATTCATGCTGTACCATGCACCTGATTTATTTACAAGCCCTGCAGCTACAGCCTCATCGAGCACATCGCCTTCCTTTGAAATGCCTTCACCGAATATAATGTCGAATTCCACTTGCTTAAAAGGAGGTGCCATTTTGTTCTTTGCAAGCTTTACCTTGGTTTTATTACCGATTATGCCATCACCTGTTTTAATGCTTTCAGATCTTCTTACATCAAGCCTCATTGAAGAGTAGAACTTAAGAGCTCTTCCGCCCGTAGTAGTCTCGGGGTTATATATATTGCCAACCTTTTCTCTCAACTGATTTATAAATATCAAGGCCGTATTGGATTTTTGAGTAGCTCCCGTGAGCTTTCTTAGCGCCTGTGACATAAGCCTTGCCTGTAGCCCTACGTGAGCCGATCCCATTTCTCCTTCGATTTCAGTCCTCGGAACCAAAGCCGCTACAGAGTCTATAACGACTACGTCTATAGCTCCGCTTCTCACAAGATAGTCGCAGATGCTGAGTGCATCTTCACCTGTGCTCGGCTGCGATACTATTAAATTTTCAACATCAACTCCAAGCTTCCTTGCATACTCAGGATCCAAAGCGTGTTCTGCGTCTATGAATGCGGCTCTACCGCCATTTTTTTGAGCCTCCGCTATCACATGAAGCGTGAGTGTTGTCTTTCCGGACGATTCAGGGCCGTACACTTCCACTATCCTTCCCCTTGGGATACCTCCGATGCCCGTTGCAACATCTAGAGAAATCGCTCCTGTGGATATAACATCCACCTCGTCGTAAAGCGCACCTTCACCGAGCCTCATTATAGAGCCCTTACCAAACTGCTTTGTTATAAGATCCAGAGCGTCATTTAAAGCTCTCTCCTTTTCCTTATCATCCTTAAGTGCAACCACTTCTTCTTTCGAATTCTTCTTCGCTGCCATAAAACTTTCCTTTCACTACTTTATTGATTTAGTCTATATTATCATAAATTTGAAATCCGCAAACTCCATCGACAAAATTAGTCATTTCCCGTACCGCAGATGCCTTTGCATGCAATTTCATAGATGTATTTATACATGTGAAGCACAGCTGCCCTTCTATTTACATTTCGCTTTGCAGAATGAGTATTCAGCTCAAAAACTTCAGTATTTCCCCTGTAATGCACTCCGATATAGATTAATCCGGGAGGTTTTTTGCAAAAATCAGGACCTGCAACGCCCGTCACCGATACGCATACGTCACTCCGTGTTTTGGCATATACAGCTTCCGCCATCCCTTTACACACCTGAGTGCTAACTGCGCCATATCGCTTTATCGTTTCCGCATCCACTCCAAGATCTTCTACCTTCGCCTCGTTACTATATGTTACAAACCCTCTATTAAAAACCTTTGAAGCTCCTGCGACGGAGGTGAAAAGTCCTGCGAAATTCCCTCCTGTACATGACTCTGCGGAGGAAACCGTAATTCCCTTATTTATAAGCAGCTCTATTACATATTCGGGCAGAGGAACATCACCCTCTATGGTCACATATCCTGAAAGCCTTTCCTTTATCTTGCCTGAAAGGTCATTCAGCGCCTTTATAGAGTCTTCCTCGTTCTCGTGCATAGAAGCGAGTCTTATAGTGCACTCTCCCTTCTTTGCATAGGTACCGATTGTAGGATCCTTTTGGCCTTCCACAAGATCCAATATTTTAGATTCAAGATTCGACTCCGCTATTCCAAGCGTTCTTATGGTTCTTGTAACTACCCTGCCCTTCGAAAACTTGCAAAGCACAGGGAAAAGTGAATTTTCAAACATTCCTCTCATCTCCGCAGGAGGCCCGGGAAGCGAGATAAGTATCTTTCCATCCTTTTCTATCATGAATCCCGGCGCCGTACCTGTGCCATTATGAAAAATCGTTGCACCTGAAGGTATCAGAGCTTGTTTCATGTTATTCGATGTAGGTTGTATCTTCCTGGAATTTAAAAATTCACATATATCCTTCTCCGTCTTTTCATCTCTTCTAAGCGGAAGATCAAAATACTCGGCAAATGAAGATCTCGTAATGTCATCTCCTGTAGGTCCGAGACCTCCGGTTGCGATCACGGCATCACAATCTTTAAAAACGGTATCGAGAGCTCTATGTATCCTTTCGTTATTATCTCCAACCGTTATGTGATATATGACCTCATTTCCCGTATCATGGATAGCCCTCGTTAAATAGAGCACATTGGTATTAACGGTCTCGCCAAATAAGATTTCCGTACCTATGCTCAATATTGCAGTTTTCATAAGGCCTCCAACTAATTGCCGCTTCTGAGTATTTCTCTATTTTTATATATATATTCAAGACCTGAATATGCCGTTGCGGCTACAGCAACCCACAGCACCGGCGCTGCGATTTTCTTTGCGATCCAAAAGTCCCCGAGCATTAAAAGAACTGCAGCTATCATCTGAAGTACCGTCTTTACCTTTCCGCTGATGCCGGCCGCTATTACAATCCCCTTTGATGCTGCTATTGTTCTAAAAGACCCTATTATAAGCTCTCTTGCTATGATCACGACAGCCATCCAAGGCGCTACCCTCTCATCCGGCACCAAACATATAAATGCCGATAACACAAGCACCTTATCCGCAAGCGGATCCATGATTTTACCAAAATTCGTCACAAGTCCCATCTTTCTTGCAATGAACCCGTCTGCCCAATCGGTTACAGAAGCCATTATGAAAACGACAAGGGCAGCCTTGACATAATTAAGCGAAAAAAATACCACAAATACCGGTATTAAAACTATCCTTAACAAGGTCAATCTGTTTGGTAAATTCATATATCCCTCCTTTTTATAGAGTGTATCACCCCTCCGGTTACTTGTCAATTTTAAGGCGTTTGCACCTCTTCGCCATAAACGTCGTAATCGCTGCTTCCCGTTATATGCACATATGTAAATTCTCCCACATCTTTGCCACAGATGGCAGGCTTAAATATTACGCAGTTATCTATCTCAGGTGCATCAAATTCGGTTCGTCCTATCAGCATCCTTTCAGAACCCGATTGTTCGCCTTCAATCACGCCGTCTATAAGCACCTTCATCGTCTTTCCTATCATCATCTTGTTTTTGTTCTTGGAAATTTCAGCCTGAAGCCTCATTATGGAATCTCTTCTTTGCTCTCTGATTTCATCCGGTATCTGCTTGCACTTTGCAGCTGCCGTGCCCTCTTCCTCTGAATATGAAAACACACCCAACCTGTCAAATTCCTGCTCTTTCACGAATTCATAGAGTTTATTAAAATCCTCTTCACTCTCGCCCGGAAACCCCGTTATGAGTGTGGTTCTAATGTGAATGTCATTGATGTTACTTCTAAGCGCCCGTATCCTTTCGATGATAAGATCGCTATCACTTCCTCGTCTCATAGCAGAAAGTACATTATCGCTTATGTGTTGTATGGGCATATCTATGTATTTGCACACCTTTTTATTTCTCATAATCTCAGCAATGAGCTCGTCCGTAATCTTATTATCGTAGCAGTACATTAGCCTTATCCAAAATTCTCCTTCTATCTTAGATACTTCCCTTAGAAGTAGCGCCAAGGTATCTTCGTTTCGTCTATCCGTTCCGAATGCGGTAACATCCTGCCCTATGAGTATAATTTCCTTTGCGCCCAAGGTTACCAGAAATTTTGCTTCCTTCACTATATCTTGAATGTATCTGCTCCTAAAACTTCCCCTTATTGAAGGTATGATGCAAAATGCGCATTTATTATTACACCCCTCGCTTATCTTGATCGTATAACTATTATTGTTTACGTTTTCAAACGCTCTGCTTCCAGGCTCCGGGAAATCATTTTTTTGAGGGGACTTTGTAAGAACGGCACCTTTTGATTTGCCGTCATTCAGACGTTTTTTGCAAATTTCAGGAAGATTAAAATAATCATTTACCCCTGCAAAGATATCTACTTCCGGCATCTCCTTTTTAAGCTCTTCCATATACCTTTGTGATAAACATCCGCTGACAACGAGTATTGCCGAAGACTTTTTTTTCTGTGCCGCATCAAAGATTGCATCTATGGACTCTACCTTGGCATCGTGGATGAAGCCGCAGGTGTTTACGACAACAACATCCGCATCTGATATGGAATCCGCCTTTTTAAATCCTGCACTAAAAAAACTCCCGTAAGCATATTCACTATCGTTAAAATTTTTAGGGCACCCCAGAGTTTCGATAAAAATTTTCATTATTCGTCTACGTCTTCATCCTCATCAGAAATCAAAACAAGCCTTGGCTTACTGCCATCACGAGGACCAACTACGCCCATGGCTTCAAGGTCGTCTATAAGCCTTGCAGCTCTGTTATAACCTATTCTGAACTCACGTTGTAGCCTGGATGTGGAAACCGTCTCGCAGCCTCTGCAAAATTCCACGGCATCGTTTAGTATATCGTCGCTATCATCTGAAGGCGCAACAGGTGACGCATGGGTCTCTATCTTTTCCCTTGCATTCTTTGCATAGTCGCTATCGTGCTTACCCTGCGCAGCCACATATGCAATTACATTGGCTACCTCCGTTTCTGAAATAAAGGCTCCCTGAATTCTCTTAGATGTCTTATCAGATACCGCATGAAACAACATATCGCCCTTTCCTACCAGTTTTTCAGCCCCTGCGTGATCGAGTATCGTCCTTGAATCAAACTGAGATGATACGGCAAATGCAATCCTCGATGGGATGTTTGCCTTGATTACACCTGTAATTACATCGACTGAAGGCCTTTGGGTTGCAACTATCAAGTGCATTCCTGCAGCCCTTGCCATCTGAGCGATTCTGCATATGCTGTCTTCTACCTGTGAGGGTGCCGCCATCATGAGGTCTGCAAGTTCGTCTATTATTATTACTATCTGCGGAAGTTTATCAAGACCTTCTGCAGCCATCTTACTGTTGTACGAAGCCAAATCCTTGGCTCCCTTTTCCGCGAACTTCTTGTATCTTTCGCCCATTTCCGCTACCGCCCACGTAAGAGCGCCTGTAGCCTTTGTGGGATCTGTAAGTACCGGCATTAGAAGATGAGGCACGGAGTTATAAGCGCTGAGCTCTATAACCTTAGGGTCTATCAGAAGAAGCTTGACATCTTCGGGGCTTGCCTTATATAAAAAGCTTGTGATTATGCTATTTATGCACACGGATTTTCCGCTACCCGTAGCTCCTGCGATTAAAAGATGCGGCATTGATTTAAGATCCGCCACTATCGCCTTTCCTGAAATATCTCTTCCAAGTGAAAACGTTATCTTACTTTCTGCATTTTTAAACTCGGGCGATGAGATTATATCCCGCAGCCCTACCATGTTTATCTCATCGTTTTCTATCTCTATGCCTACCGCCGCCTTCCCGGGAATCGGAGCCTCTATTCTTATACTCTTCGCTCTTAAATTAAGCGCTATATCATCCCCGAGCCTTACTATGCTGCTCACCTTAACCCCCGCCTTAGGCTCTACCTCATACTTTATTACGGCAGGTCCCTGCGTCACATTCGTAACCTTTGCAGATACATTGAAACTCTTCAGAGTATCCTCAAGAAGCATGGCCTTTTCGTTTAATTCTCTTGCTCCCATACCCTTAGACTTCTTTAAAGGTTTATTAAGTAGCGATATCGGTGGGAATTTATATCTTTTCATAGCTACGCCGCCGGCACCCGGCATTGCCGGAATTCTTGTGATCTCAGAGCTACCTTCGGGTTCAGGCGCATCGTAAACTTCAGGTGATTGCGACATTTGAGGTTCATCGTAAAGATCTTCTTCCGCCTCCGGTTCCTCGTCATAAAATGGCGGCAGATCGTCTGCATTATCATCCCTCTTTCCAAAGTTCTTCACATATCCTAAAATTTTTCTTTTTTTATTATCATCCAGAATTTCATCTCTAGCTCTCTGTCTTTCCTCTTCTGTAGGCTCAAGATCCCTTATCGACAACTGATCCCCTTGAGCTTCTCTTTCGGCATCTCTCTTTCTTTTATTATCCTTTCTCTCCTTGGCAATTGTCTTGCTCTTTTCTCTTGCATTTGACATGACTTCAGATATGGTCCTATTAAAAAGCACCGGAAGCAAAGCCACGATTATTGCTAAAAGCACGATCTGCAATCCGACCTTTCCTATGCCGCCTATGATTATCCTTGCAAAAAAGGTGGGAATGATTCCTCCGTTTTTTTGAAGTAGGCCAAGCCTTGCTATCTCGGAATACGTGATGTTTTTTTCTACTGCGCTGTCATACCCCGATGCTATGAATATTGAAATATCCAGCAATATCACAAATATGATATAGGTATTCGCTATCTTAAAAAGCGATTTCTTTTCCTTCTCGCTTATCAAAACCATTCCGAATATTATCAAGATAAGGGCAACACAAACCGCCGATATTCCAAATCCTCGCTTGAGTATAGCAGATGTAAAGGTTCCAAAACTTCCGACCAATTTCGTATATATGGATACAAAAAAAAGTATCCCAAGTGTAATTAAAGCTATTCCCTTAATATCCTTAACAAGCTTTTCTTTGGGATCCAAACCGCTACCCGTCTTCTTCTTAGGTTTTGACTTTGCCATATTCCTCCCTTTATGTAAACATTATTGAGTAAAGTATAAGTGCCGTTCCGAATGCAGCCGTATATACCATAAAGCCCTTAAGGCTTCTTTTCCTTACAATATCAATCATCATTTTGATAGCGAAATATCCGGAAACTCCTGCAACTATCATCCCTACAAATATAGGTAGTAATCCACCGTTCGTATTGCCGTTTTTGATGGCATCAGGAAGCTCCAATATGAACGAACCCAAAATAACCGGAAGCGATACCAGAAAGGCATATTTTACCGCAAAGTCCTTTTTCATTTTTGAAAATAACCCGCCGAAAATGGTGCTGCCTGACCTTGATATCCCGGGCACTATTGCAATCCCCTGAAATATTCCGACTATAAATGCATCCTTAAATCCTGCTCTTTTAATATCCTTCTTCCCATTCATAATATCTGCTACATACATGTATGCAGATGTAATCAAAAGTCCTATACCTACAGCAAGAAGCGAACTGTAAAACGACATGAATACCTTTTTAAACACGAGCCCTATTATCACGGTTGGGATGCTAGTTACGATTATCATATAACAGAGTTTTCTCGTCTCATTTTTACAAATGTTTAGGCTCTTCTTTTGTATCAAATCCCTTATGGAAAGTATAAATTCGACTGCAAGCTTTACAATGTCTTTAAAATATACTATTACGAGCGATACGAGCGTTCCGAAATGTAGCATTATGGTCATAAAAAAGGCCTGTTCCTCTTTGATGTTCATAAGGTATTCGATAACTACCAGATGCCCTGAACTGCTGACGGGCAGAAACTCCGTAAGTCCCTGAACCAGTCCTAAAATTATTGCCTGTAATACGTTCATGCGATATCCTTTCTCAATCTAAGTTGCCCGCAAGCCCCTTGTATATCTTCCCCTATCGTTCTTCTTATCGTAACTTGAATATGCTTTTTTCAAGTTCGTTTTGCCACTGCTTTACCGTCTTCATATCGGGTGAAGAAAACCTGTTATCACCTTCATAACTGCTGCCGTTCAGCCTTATCAAATTCACAAGGCAATTTATACCTTTAAGTTTTCTGCAAAGCAATTCGCACTCCGCCATGGAATCGTTAACGCCCTTTATAAGAATGTATTCAAACGTTACCCTGCGCCTTGTGATCTTAGCGTGTTCACTCGCAAGACCTATTATATCATCAACGCTGAGTTTATTTCCCGGCATTATTTTCTTTCTTATGTCATTTGAAGCCGCATGAAGGGAAAAAGCTAAATTTATGCTTCTAAAATCCTTTGAAAACTTCTTAATACCTTCCTCGATACCGCATGTAGAAACCGTAATATGTCTCTTGCCTATTCTTAAAAATTCTTCGTTTGTTATGCGCTTTAAAAATTTTTTAAGTTCGTCGTAGTTATCAAACGGCTCTCCTGTACCCATGACAACTATACCTGATATCTTATCAAAACCTCTTTTTAAGATGAGTACCTGCTCTATCATCTCAAAAGCACTTAGATTTCTTTCCAAGCCTTCCTTCCCTGAAGAACAGAATGTACAGCCCATCCTGCAACCTGCCTGAGATGATATACAGAGGCTGACCCCGTGTTTATATACCATGGACATCGCTTCTATGAATTTACCGTCGCTCGTCTTAAGTAGATACTTTATACTTCCGTCCCTTTTTGACACTAATTTCTTTTCTACCGTAATGCTTGATATCGTATACTTATTTGACAGTTTTGCTCTGAAATCCTTACTTATCGTATGAATCTTATCTATACTGTCAACACCGTTGTTTACAGCTTCCAATATCTGCTTTGCCCTGTATGCCTTTTCTCCGAGCGATAATACCACGCTTTCGATTTCTTTCAGATTCATACCCGCAAGGCTCTTCATATCTATTCCCTATGCCTTATCTATGCTGATCCCTGTAGAATGGCCATTTATGTCTTCCTTTTGATCGATGGGAACATTTAGTATATCCAATGCAAGAGTTTCCCTCTTAATATAGTCCTCATGCCTTTTAACGGAAGCCGATACCTCCGCATCCGCATCCATGCTTATCCTTATCTTATCCATAAGGTCAAGATCCATGGTCTTTCTCATATGCTGAACCTTTGAAACAACCTCTCTTGCAATACCTTCCTGTTCCAATTCTTCTGTGATCTCGGTATCTAAAATCACATATAAATCTCCCTTAAGACCTGCAGCGAAGCCTTCCTTTGCTTCTATTACCATATCGAGCATTTCTCTGCTTATATCGAATGATTCGCCTGATAAATCCAACTTGTAAGCACCGTCCGTATCAAGCTTTGAAATCATGTCCTTAGCGTCAATTTGCGTAAGCGCCTGCTTAAATTCACCAATCTTAGATCCCAAAACCGGCCCGGCAACCTTAAAATTCGGTTTTAAAATGGACTTCATATAATCATCCCGGGCATCTGCAAATTCTATCTCCTTTACGTTGAGCTCTTCTTTTATTAGCTCTAAAAGATCGGAAATTATCGATTCCACCGACTTATCCACTATAATTTTTTTAAGCGGCCTTCTCACCTTTATCTTTGTCTTTTCTCTAAGTTCTCTTCCTATACTTACAATGCTTCTTACGATATCCATTCTTTTTTCGATATCCTCTTCAAGCAAGGTCTTATCAGGCACCGGATAATTCTCAAGGTGGACTGACTCCAAAGCGCTCCCCCGTGTAAGTTTTAAATACATGTCTTCACTTATGAACGGCGTGAAAGGTGCCATGATCTTGCTGAGTCCTAAAAGCATTTCATAGGTGGTAAGGTATACACTTTTCTTAGAGTCATCCATCTCGCTCTGCCAAAATCTTCTCCTTGCACGTCTTATATACCAGTTTGACAAATCCTCCGTGATGAAAGCCTGTATCGCCCTAACGGATTTCATATGGTCATACTCATCCATCGACATTGTAACGTAGTCTACCATGGCGTTGAATCTTGAAATTATCCATCTGTCAAGCTCAGGCCTGTTTTTTACCGGTATATCATAGGTGAGAGGATCCACATCGTCTTGATTTGCATATAGAGCAAAGAAGGTGTATACGTTTTTGAGGGTACTGAAACACTTCTGATGAATCTCTTTAAGGCCCTCCTCATCAAACTTTGTAGGCGACCAGGCAGGTGAAGCGTAGAGCATATACCACCTCAGTGAATCGCTTCCATACTTGCTGAAAAGCTCAAAAGGATCTACGGTGTTACCCTTTGATTTACTCATTTTTTTGCCGTGCTTATCAAGAATCAAATCATTTACAAGCACGTTTTTGTAAGGAGCCTTTCCCATTATAAAAGTTGATATTGCCATGAGAGAATAAAACCAACCTCTGGTTTGATCTATCCCTTCGCATATGAAGGATGCAGGAAATGATTCCTTGAATTTTTCTTCATTTTCAAACGGATAGTGAAACTGCGCAAAAGGCATGGATCCGCTGTCAAACCAACAGTCCATTACATCTGTGACCCTGTTCATCACAGCGCCGCATGAACATTTTAGCTTTACCTTGTCTATGAACGGTCTGTGAAGGTCTAAATTGTCTATATCAACTTCGCTCGACACCGCTTCTTTTTTTAGCTCTTCTCTGCTACCTACGCATTTCACCTCACCGCAGGAATCGCATCTCCACACGGGCATAGGTGTACCCCAGTACCTGGAACGTGAAATAGCCCAGTCATTTACATTTTCTAGCCAATTTTCAAACCTCTTAAGTCCTACAAAATCGGGGTGCCACTTTACGGTCTTATTATTGCTTACAAGCTCATCCTTAAGTTTTGTCATCTCTATATACCAGCTTGGTTTTGCATAATATATAAGCGGTGTTTTACATCTCCAGCAGTGGGGATAGTTATGTTCCACCTTAGCCTTGGAATAAAGCAAGCCTTCCTTTGCAAGGTACTTAATGATGTCCACTGCAAGCTCATCATCCATGACATTCCTGCCCTTCCAAGGAGTATCTATGTACTTTCCTTCCTGACTTACAGGGTTTAGAACCGGCAGTCCGTATCTTTTACACGTATTATAGTCATCTTCACCGAAGGCAGGCGCCGTATGCACTATGCCTGTACCGTCGTCTGTGGTTACGTAATCAGCTAAGGTTACGATGAACGCCTTTTTATCTGGTATTAAAAACGGCATAAGCTGCTCGTACTCCATATACTCCAAGTCCTTGCCCTTAAGCGTTTCTAAAACTTCATAGTCTTCATCGACCACATCTTTCGCCCTGTTTTTACAAACGTAATATATCTCGCCTTTATTTTCGCCGTCCAGGATTTTAATCTTTAAGTAATCGATATCAGCGCCTACCGTCAAAGCCACGTTAGCGGCAAGAGTCCACGGAGTCGTAGTCCAAGCCAGAAAATACTCATCCGCTCCCTTCCTTTTAAATTTAACGGTAGCTGTAAGCGATTTTATCTCCTTATACCCTTGTGCCACTTCGTGTGAAGCAAGTCCCGTGCCGCACCTCGGACAATAAGGAAGCACCTTATGTCCTTCGTAGACAAAACCCTTATCAAAGAATTGCTTAAGTATCCAAAAACAACTTTCTATATAGTCGTTATCCAGCGTAATATATGGGTTTTCAAGATCTACGAGGTACGCCATCTTCTTGGTCATATCCTGCCATATTTTTTCATATTTAAATACGGATTCGCGGCATTTTTCATTAAAATTTTCTATGCCGTAGTCCTCTATTTCCTGCTTGCTTGTGAGGTTTAACTGTTTTTCTACTTCTATCTCCACAGGGAGTCCGTGCGTGTCCCAACCGGCTTTACGTTCTACCTTAAAGCCCTTCATAGTTTTGTATCTACACACCGAATCCTTAAGTGTACGTGCGATCACATGGTGAATTCCCGGCTTGCCGTTCGCAGTCGGAGGCCCTTCATAAAAAATAAATGGCTCTTTGCCGTCTCTAATATCAATAGATTTTTGAAGTAAATTCTCTTTTTCCCACTTGTTTTGATATTTTTCCTGCATTTCATCAGAGGCTGAATTGAATAACTTTTCAAACATCTATTTTCCTTTCACCTACTAAAATCCGACTCCCACATTATACACTTAAAAGCCCTGCAAATCAAGGCTTTAATAAGGTGTCAATGACCAGAGGTCTAGGACAATCAAACATATGTGATGCAGACTAAGAAGGCTTAGAGCGAAAAGAAAAATCGCATTTTTCCCCATTCATGCCCAAAGTTTGGCTGCGTTCGAATTGCAATTTATCTATATTACCAAATACGATGTGATCACATAAGCAAAAGATTTCACAAATTTCTGCGCAGTCAAAATAGCTACAGGTATCAGCCCAAAGGCATTTATGTACATTCATGGAAAATCTTTTTGAATCGTCAAATAATATTTGGCTTTTCCAAATCTCATCTCCCGCCATTCCCTTCCTCATGAAAAATCTGAAAACACGAAAGAAACCGGGGATACGGAAAAAAGTAGCTAAAAGATCATGTGCTTTTCCCGCTTTATAAAAAGAGTATTCTTTTACAAGCTCTTTCGCCTCAACTGACGGGATATCATTATCCATCAACACTTTGTATAATGCAATGTTTGGAAGAATACTACTCTTCTGCCTTTTTATCTGTCTTTCTGTCCAAGAACCGTGTTTAAGCTCTTCTATTAAAAGCCTCATCTTACTCTTGTGCTCTTCATCCAGATTTTCCAATATCTTAGAAGATAGTTTCCCGAAATAAAACTTTTTATATTTCATTTTTCTCACCTGCTTTCAGCTCCGGCAACCAATTCTATGGAATTTATAAATCTTCTTTAAAACTATTTCTTATTTTACCGCTTTCTAAAACCATAACTCTTGAGCAGATCGTCTGTATGAACTCCCTATCATGGGTGATGATGATAATTATCTTTTCTTCTTCCGCCAATCTCTTTATAAGAGCTCCCACTTCATTCATACTGTCAAAGTCAAGACCGCTGGTAGGCTCATCAAATATAAGGATTTCCTTGCCACAAAGCATGCTTACCGCAACTGCAAGCCTCTGTTTCTGCCCTCCCGACAAGGATAGCGGGTGTTTCTCCTTTAATTTCGAAAGAGAAAGCAGGGTCAAAACCTCATCTATATTTTCTTTTATCGGTTTTGCCACTCCAAGGCTGCATTCCGCATCCACGCTGTCTGTGAAAAGCTGGTGCCCTACATCCTGCATCACCATGTATGAACCTTCCCTTCGCCTTTTGGAAGAAAGGGTTTCACCGCCTAAAGATACCATACCGATTTCCCCGTTAAGACCACATAATGCACGCGCCAGCGTCGTTTTTCCGGCGCCGTTTTCTCCTGTAATTGCAACGATTTCTCCACCGCTTACCCTAAATGAAACATCCTCTAATATAGTTTTATTACCAAGCTTTACAGTAAGATTGCTTACCTCAAAAACCTTCTTCTCCGAGTCCATGTCCGCCTTACCGAGCTTAATATCCGAAAGACTCCGAGCGCGAAGCCCCATGTTCTCAATTTCATTTTCAGAAAGGGCTGCAAATTCGTTAATTCCCATATCTCTTATGAGCCTTCCGTTTTCCATAAAGATCACTCTATCCGCAATGTCCATCAAATACCACAGCCTATGTTCAGCAACAACTATGGTTTTCCCCTGCTGCTTTATTTTCTTGATAAATGATTTAAGCTCATTTATTGAATGGTAGTCTAAATTCGAGGACGGCTCGTCTAATACGAAAATATCAGGGCTTGTAGCATACACAGAAGCAAAGGCAATTTTCTGCTTTTCTCCTCCCGAAAGTTCGAAAATACTGCGCCCGCATAAATTCTGTGTATGCAGTTCTTCATTCACCCTTTCAAGACGATTAGATAGTACCTCCGAGGGAAGTCCTCGATTTTCAAGCCCAAAAACGATCTCACTGTCTGTATCCGTATTAAAAAACTGCGTCCTCGGATTTTGAAAAACGGTGCCTACGATGTCCGAAAGCTTTAAAATGTCCGCTTGCTTTGCATCAAGCCCGTTCACTGTAATCTCCCCCGAAAGATCGCCTTCAAAAAAATGAGGAACCAGCCCATTGATTAAACGTGTAATCGTAGTCTTTCCGCATCCTGAAACGCCGCATAACAAAACACATTGCCCTTCGGGTATATGAAGGGATACTTCGTTTAAACTCTTTTCTTCACTGCCTTTATACAAAAAGGAAACGTTGCTTAAAGTAATCAAATAAAAGCACCTCCCTTTATCAGATCAAAGATGGCAAGTGAAATAATTCCGATGTAAATAATAAGAAATATCACATCCCATGGACGAAATTTAACCATTTCAAGAGAACTTCGTCTCCCTGTATGATCGATCCCACGCGTAATGGCTGCCTGTGTAATCTCATCCGATATTTTCGATGCCGATACAAGCATCGGCACATAGACGTATTCCATTATCTTTACAGGATGAATTAATAACCCTACCTTAGAAAACGAGATTCCCCTCAATGACATGGCATCTTTTATAAATCCCCACTCTTCTGTCATTGTCGGAAAATACCTCAGCGCAATTGATAGGGCGATCGTAAACCCTTTCGGCAGATGCAAACGGCTGATAGCCGCTAAGAAGGTGCTCACCTTTGTAGTGCGAATCAACAGTAAGCCGAGCAGTAAACATGGGATTAGCTTACGTACATATACTGCAAACATGTATACTATACCGCCTGCCGCAACCGGAAGCTTAGGAACCGCCACAAGCTGTACCAGTAGCAAAACGATAAATATTGCAACATTCTTAATCACAGGCCTGAATAACTTCGCCTGTGCAAACAAAATAGAAGGAATCGACACAAATATGCACTCGATCAAGATGCTTTTATTCAGGAAAACCGAAACACTCGTCATCGTCAGTATCAGTAGCTTGGTTCTGGGGTCTAAAAACATTTACACGATCCCTGCTTTTTCAAAATGCTTTCTTAATAACTTCTTTCCTATGAAGCCACCTATAGCTCCGCAAATAACCGTCCCTAATATCATTGCGGGAATCGCCCACCAATTAAAGCCTATGGATTTAATCACTCCCGCAAAAGAAGAAAAATTACCCTTTCTTTGCATGAATTTATCGAATTGAGCAGGCATGATCACCATGGGAATATACGCACCCATGGGAGCAATCGCAAAAATACAGTAAGCGGTCAAATTTCTTCTGAATGATTTGAAGTCTCCTGAAGATATGATGTAATCCGCAATAAAACCGAATACTACGAAAAATGCAGACATCATCCAAAACATTCCGGTAATGAAAAGCAAGATCCCGGCTAAAATGCCTAAGATTGAAACGGCACCCTTTTTCGGTATTTTTGCCGTATACAGCATGAAAATGCTTCCTGCAAACAAGGCTACAATCATAGGCATAAGCGGGAAGGTAACGGGAGTCATCTGCGCAATTCCGCCGATCCCGAAAGCTATTACAAAATATATAAGCGAAAACACTCCTATGGATATATAATCCTTCGTCTGTAGTGAATTATTGCCTTTATTTGTCATAATCATCCTCCTTTAAATTTTAATTACCAAAACATAACCGATCTCATGCTGTTAGATATAAGGCTCTCGTGCTTATAATTGAAACCCAACATATCTTTCAGTATTCATATAAGCTTTAAAATGCCCTCCCAGCCTGAATTGAAAAAGGCTGCAAGTTCCTCGATATACCCCATCTCTTTTTCTCTTGACATGTCATGAACCACCGTCTCAAACGCTGCTGTAAAATACGCACTTGTAATCATGTGGTGCAGCTCATGGCTAACACTTCCTTGAAGCTTATTTTTTTCTCTTAAAAGCGCATAATATTTTTCCGCTCTCTTAACCTCAAGCTCCACCAATTCATGGATGTAATTGGCATACTTTGTGCCTTCGGAGCAACATATTACAAGTTTGAATTCATCAAAATTATCATAAACGTAGTTTAAGAAATGCCTTAAATATTCCGTTGAAAGCTCTCTACTTTTGGCGGTATCACCGGTGGGGATCAGGTCAAAATGCGCATCCTGGGCAGCTTTAAACATATCGACGAGCCCGTCAGCCGCACTTGAAACGAGAGCCTCAAATAATGCGGCCTTATCGGGATAATATCCGTAAAATGCTCCCTTCGTAAACCCCGCATCCGCTACTATCTTACGCAAAGACGCATCTTTAAATCCCTTTGCTAAAAATTCTTTTTTACCAACTTTAAGTATTTTTTTCTGTGTTTCAGATACGCTCATATCCGGCTTCTCCATTCAATGTACCGCAGGTATATACCACTGGTATATTATCATGAAAAAATCCCCCTGTCTATAGTTTGCGTCATAATACTATTGGATTTCTGTAAAATTTCGTTTCTATTTAAATGCATTTCTCCATCCTGCTATTTTTCTATTACATCATAGGTCAACATAATCTCCTATATGTGATAACATGTAGATTATAATACTTATTAATGGCGGAGGAGATATCATGAAATTTAAAAGAGCTTTGGCTTCCGACTTTGATGCGGCTTTTTATTACATAAAAAACTTATGGCATTACAACGATTACGATGAAGCGGAAACCGAAAAGTTATATCTTAAAATGCTGTCAGATGAAAACAATTATATGTTTTTTGGAGTGGAAAATGAAGAATACCACGGCTTTTGCCACACAATATTTTTTAATACTTTTTGGCTGTCAGGTCTCACTTGCTATATTTCAGCTATTATCACCAACGAAAATGAACGCAGAAAGGGATATGGGACTCAAATATTGGACGAAGTTAAAAGAATCGCAAAGAAAAAGAAGTGCAAAGGCATAATACTTGACTCCGGAATCCCAAGAAAAGAAGCCCATAAGTTTTACGAAACTCAGGGCTTTGAAAAAAGTTGCTACGGTTTTGACTATCTCTTAGTTTAAGATATATTGTCTTATACCATCCTCTACATTAATTTAATGCTTTTTTAAAATTTATAACTGTAGCTACACAAATTATTTTATAGTATATCTAGTTTAGATTTCTACTCTGTAACTGTATCGACCCATGTCTTCAGATTACTTTCAGATACGCTTTTTGAAAATATTTTCCCTTCTTTAAGTACGGCGCCCTTACACGATACAGCGAGTTCTTTATTCGTATTGCCCATACCGCTGCCTCCTGATGTTGCAACCGGTATGATTGTTTTCCCTTGAAGGTCATAGCTTTCAAGGAAGGTATTTACGATTGTAGGTGCCACATACCACCATATAGGGAAGGCTACAAAAATTGTATCGTAAACCTCCATGTTTGCTACACTACCTGTAATTTCCGGTCTAAACGACTTGTCCTTCATCTCTATGCTGCTTCGACTGCCTTTGTCCGTCCAATCAAGGTCGGCGCTTGTATATTCCGTTTTCGGCTTAATCTCATGCAGATCCGCACCTGCTGCGCTTGCAAGCTTTTCAGCTAATTCCTTGGTTACTCCCGTTGCGCTAAAATACGCTATCAATATCTTTCTCATCATATTCCTCCTTAACATCCACCTCTGTACCCATCTTTTTTATCGTAATAACTCTTCATAATACTTCTTGTCCTGATCTTTAAATACATTGAAAATTATTCTTTCCAATGAATAAGAGTGAGCCTCACACCATTTCCCAACTGTTTTTACGGCAATCTCTGCCGCCCTTTTATTCGGGAAATGAAACACACCTGTCGATATGCAGCAAAATGCTACGCTTTTCAAATTATTTTCCATGCACATATCTAAGGTATTGGTATAACAATCCGCTAAATCCCTTTCTAAATCCGAAGTAAGTACTCTCGATACTATGGGACCTACGATATGAACCACCCTTTTTGCAGGAAGATTGTAGCCTTCTGTAAGCATTGGAATTGCTGTAGGCTGTTCATAATCTCTCCCGTATTTTTCTCTGAGCTTTTCCATCTTTTGATCGCATTCTTCCCTAAGCTGTATTCCCGCAAAGGTGTGAATTTGATTATCGATACACGTGTGAAGAGGGATAAAACAGCCGAGCATCTGCGAATTCGCCGCATTGACGATTGCATCTACTTTAAGTCTTGTAATATCTCCCTGCCAAACGGATAAATTATCTCTAATCACAGGGATATCCCCTAGGGTCACAATGCCCTTTTCCTCAATGCATCCTCTTAGATATTCATCCTGCACTTTTATGACATCATCCAGCATTTTCTTAGGCATGCGCACATTCACTAGAGCTCTTAAAATTTTCTGCTTCTCGCTCATATTATTCGGGATTTCTATATTTCCATCTCTACTTGCATCAGCTTCAAACTCCTTTAAAAGAAAGTCTAGCCTTTGTTCCTGTAGCTCGTTCGTATTCATAATCTCACCTTTTGCTTTTGAAAATCAAATACCCTATGAAGTTTCCAATCAAAGAATGTACCCCATATATCAATATATAAATAGCTGCACTTTCGTTATAAAACATAAATATCGTCGGAACAAAAATCAACATAACTATTAACGTATAAATCAGATCAAACGATCTTTTTATCCCATAAATCAAGGCAGTAACAAAACATATCACCGGAATTTCAATTAACAGAAGAAGTATAACACCATTCGTATGCATATTAAGGAATGGAAGGATGTAGAACGCAAAGACATTCACCCCTAAAAACGGTAACATTTTTCTTAATTTATCCATTTTGTACCTCCGAGGATTGGAATTTATATTGGAAAACATCCGGGAAAGGCAAAAGTAGTCGTCACGTGGTATTACGCAACCTATTACTCCACATGATTAGGTATCTTAATTTCTCCCTTATATAATGGATAATTAGCATAGTTCGGTAACGTCGCATTAGCGTCCCAAATAGTCAAGTCACTACGTCGCATGATGTCATATACCCGTTTTGATGTGTGTGCGTCGGTTACGGAATTTCTAAATTGCTCCCATTCTGCTAAACTGCGTATCATGCCATAAGCCTTCTCCGGCTCTCCCCCGAAGAAATAATCCGCCATTTTTTGAACCGTTTCCTTGCTTAACACACCTACCTACCTTTCGGTATCATTTCTGCTCGTATCACTATTTTATCCTTTTTACGATATACATTTAAGATTTTTACCTTTTGCCCTACCGCAAACAATATCGTACTTTCTTCTACATCTCCGTTAGTAAAGCAATTCACGCCTTTAGGAGCATCTATTTCCCAAAATACAGGTCTATCAGTAAACAAATTATTAGGTTCAATCATCGATGTAGACAAAAACTGTTTCATAGTTACCGTTTTACCGTTCATGGCACCCTCTTCTACAAGTTCTCTAACACCCATACCAAACATACCATGTAATGCCGTCAATCTATCATAACGATAGAGTTTATAGTTATCCGGCAACCCAACCCTGTCTATCGCACTCTGTAAAAGTCTAGCCACCTTTTTGTCATCGGGATGTAGCCTGTCGTATCCACCATTTCGCAAAGCCTTATTTAACGTAAACGCATTAGCGGTGTGGAAAAAGCCTTTTTCCTCGCTTTGCATTATACTCATATTCCACATCTCCATTTCACTATCATTGTATATCTTGCAACACGTAGAAGGAAACTTCCGGAAATTCTTTATTTCTCTTTTGAAAAATAAACCTTTTTTCCTATCGTTTCTTCATCTGCCGTTGGAGTTCCAATCATCTCCTTACCATAAGATTTTTTATATATAATCCTATATTACACTCCTCATAGTGAACTCCACATAAGGGAACTTATATTATTCTATTTATTATTTCGCTTAACTAATTCCGCATCCCACTTTTTCAATTTATCAAAACCAGTATAACATAAAAATAAATATTTTTCTTTAAAAGCTCTCTGCGCATCCGTATAACTATGGTATTATGGTAAACAGAAATCAAGTAAACTGTATAAAACCAAACAAAAAGAAGATAGAGAGCTTAACAATAACGCTAAACTTCTTTATCTTCAAAATCAAATTCTATGTAGAGTGGGCGTAAGCCCCTCTACGGGAATCATACCACAAAAGAATTATGGAAAGCAAGAGACGGCCGCAAAGGAAAAAGTGATTGGCTTTTTAATATGGGCTGTCATTATCGGCGTAATCGTGTATTTGGTGAAAAGATAGGAGTATCTTATGGAAAAGAAAAGGAAAGCAGTGTACAACCCCGAAGCGGATAAGAAATGGCGTGAATCTAATAAAGAGCGTAGTAATTATCTAGGCAGCAGAGGCTCCGCAAGGTCTTTTATCCGCAACAAAGCAACAAGGGATGACTTGTTGGAACTTAAGTCGCTTATAGAGGAGCGGTTAAATCAGATTTAGCTTTAATATCTATAGAGCAGAATGTACCAACGTCTTAAGATAAAGCTTATTTTTAGCTTTGTAAACAGCTAATTTAGGCTAGTCCTGAGCATTTGCTGTAATTTAGCGAAGTTTTAAAACTTGAGGTATAGAATTAGTTAAAAACGCAGATATAGAAAATCTGCTAGCGCTTTTAGAAACAGGGTTGAAGAGCGATAACATCTACAAAATCACAATCACCATCAAACCTAACAAAAAGAACTAGCAGATATAGGGGTGGATTACCACCACCCCTATTTTAAAATAATTTGCGTGGACTGTCAAACTGAGATGTTAGTGGGAGGTAGCAAAATGGATGAAAAGAAGATGACACCGCAGGCGAGGTATGAAAAGAAAAACGTTACCCGTTATACTCTTAAACTCAACAAAAACACCGATAGTGATATCCTTGAATGGATAGCTGCACAACCTAATAAACATGGTGCAATTAAGGCAGCTATAAGGCTTGCGATAAAACATGAATCGTAACTACAATTTATGACTGCCTTTTAGATATTTATATAATTCCCGCCTTGATTTATCCTCACAGTAGGAGATAAGGGAACTGTTTGAAGTTAATATCCTTTCAATTTGAACATCTCTACTATGGGGTGCGACTAGGAAGGAGATAACAGATGGCACACAATTTACAGATTTCAATCCACGCACCCCTGCGGGGTGCGACTTAGCATATCGGAGTAGATATTATGTTAACTCCTATTTCAATCCACGCACCCCTGCGGGGTGCGACCTTTATCAAAAAGGAGTTCGCATAGTTGTTGCTCATTTCAATCCACGCACCCCTGCGGGGTGCGACCGGTCAGTTTTGCATTGGTCATTCCCATTGCTTTAATTTCAATCCACGCACCCCTGCGGGGTGCGACCAGCGACAAGACCGCTCCTCGATGAGGGAAAGCATATTTCAATCCACGCACCCCTGCGGGGTGCGACTTTACTTGCATAAACACGATTGACCTTTTGAACAGATTTCAATCCACGCACCCCTGCGGGGTGCGACATACGTAGTGCCGCCCACAGGGTGTACCAGTCTATATTTCAATCCACGCACCCCTGCGGGGTGCGACGCACGACAGGTTGCATAATGCCTACAAGTTATCTATTTCAATCCACGCACCCCTGCGGGGTGCGACGCTGACTTTCAGGGAAAAAGTCCCCCCAAGTTTTGTTATTTCAATCCACGCACCCCTGCGGGGTGCGACACCGAACCTGTTGCTCGTGCTTTGAGTTTAGGCACAATTTCAATCCACGCACCCCTGCGGGGTGCGACGCGGCAGGGTCTACGACGACTTTACCGTTTTTGCATTTCAATCCACGCACCCCTGCGGGGTGCGACTTTCATACGTCTTTGTGATAGCACACCACATCTCATTTCAATCCACGCACCCCTGCGGGGTGCGACCTCATCAGATAGCGAGCTATCCTCAAGCACCGACGTATTTCAATCCACGCACCCCTGCGGGGTGCGACTCTATTCGCCTTTTATGCCTGCCGCCTTCGAATATTTCAATCCACGCACCCCTGCGGGGTGCGACCGCAACATATAGTAGAATTACTGCGGCTATATAATTTTTACAACAATTATGATTCTATATTTCTCGAAAAAACGCAACGTTTTACAGATTATTTACTTGAATCATAAAGAAAAAAATGTGTAACATAAGCTCTCAAAATAAACTCACCTCCTTTCTTTCAAAATTTAAATCTTAAAGAAACAAAATGCCGTTATCCGGATTGTACGATTCACTCCTACCCAAAGTTTCAATTTTTCTTTCCCAATTCTTCCCCATATGATATATCCTTACATTATCAGAATTATTATCGATTATTCCCTCCAGTTCATGTTTAAGTTTAATCAATTGTGCCGGATCAACGCTGCATTCAAACACTGAATTTTGAACACGCTGCCCATAATCCACACATAGCTTAGCAACCTTTCTTAATCTCGCCACGCCTTCTTTAGTAGACGTTTGAACATCATAAGCAATCAACACTAACATATATTACTCCTTTATTATAAATGGTGGATATGCTTCGAGGTCACCTCGCATATAACTACTTAACAGCATAGACTACACATGGGGCAATAGACCTATTTTTACTCTTTCCTTGAGATACGGATGCAATATCTCCGTTTGTTTTCTTTTTTGCCAATATTCTATAATCTTTTTTCTACCTGACTCTTTTATTAACACCGCATTGCTCTCTTTTTTCTCAAAATCACTTTTTTCAATAATCTTTAAGTTAATCATGGACAACACTGTACGATCCACCATAAACCCTCTTAACTCTTCCATGACATCTAAAGCCATCGACATCCGCCCCGGCCTGTCGGTATGCATAAAGCCAACATAACTGTCTATACCAACTGCAGAAAGGGCAGACCCGATATCATGTGCTAAAAAAGTGTATAACAACGACAACATAGAATTCACATTATCTTCAGGAGGTCTTTTGCTCCTACCGTTAAAGGGGAAATCGGTCTTTCGCTGTAAAATAAGCTCATCAAAACAATCAAAATATGTTTTTGCAACTAAACCCTCGTAACCTCTAATTGCATCTTTATCATCAGCCACTTTAATTTTTTCAAGAGAATTATCTATCTCCTTTATTTTTTCTGCCAACTTTATGGTATTGACCTTATCTCCATGATCTAAAATACATCTCCTTAAAATTCGTTTTGAATTCAAACCTTTCGCATAAATAATATTTCTGACAAAAGCTATTGATGCTTCAGAATCTACCATTTGATACTGCTTTCTTCGTAATAAAACATTACCGTTTTCTTTTCCAACAACTCTTCCGCAAAATTTGCCCTGTGGTGTTAAAAATGAAATTCCAACATTGTTTTCTGAACAAAGCCTAATCAAAGCAGGACTCATTCCGAGATAACTAAAGCAGATGATATCATTTAAAATATGAATCGGATAACGACCGATTTGTATTCCGTCATCAGTAATCACAACATTTTGACCATCTTTCGATAAATAAGCATTTTCCCTTGTCACATATAATGTGTTCAGCAATTTTTTCATTTTTCGTCCTCGTATAGATAATTGTCAACAGATGCTCTCCGTTTTGTAATCCTAGGCATACAAATATCGTACAGAGAACATAATTGACAATTCTTAAAAAACTCTGCCGGTGGAATTTTTTGTTCATTATACAATCTATGCATGTCTTTCGAAATTTCAATCACTTTGTCCTTAAGTTCATTTGTTATCAAAACTTCAATACGCTTATTGGTTTTGAAGTAATAAAGGTATGATTTATCTATCCTTACATCCCATTTTTCTTCAAGGCAAATCACTTGAGCGCAAAGCTGCACAATATCTCTTTCATCCGGCTTTTCTTTTCCTCGCTTATACTCAATCACCTCTGGTATCCATGCGCCGCCATACCTGTTCAACTTTATGCCATCATCTGATCTTCTGAATTCTATAACATCTATGATGCCGGCCAATCCCAGAATTTCGGATGATACAGGAACGGCACGGCTAATCAAAAGATCTTTTCGCTTCTCCTTTAAGAACGGCATATCCGCTTTTTCATGAAGATAATTTCCTTCCATTGTGCCTTGATTTTCAGCCCATTGCTGTTCAATATGAATAAGTGCCCATTGCCTTTTACAAAAGTAGTAATGTTGAATCCCACTTAACATAAGATAATCATCTTCATTGTACATTTTTACAATCCTTGCATTATTGTCAGTTTAAGCCCCTGCTTTTTGTATTCTTCCAATTTTCCCGCATCAATCCTAATATTATAATCTTCATAACAATTATGTTCTTTTGCTTTATCCCATTTAATCAGCGTTTTTATCTTTGCACTGGATACATCACCAACTTTGCAGGAGTGTTCAAACCAAAAGATTTCTTTTACTTCCATTGAACCGTCAGGTCTTGCCGAAGATGCATCATTGACAAAAATGGTTTTTAATGCTTCTTTGAACTTTTCCAGGTCCTTGTCATCAAATCCGGTTTTTTCGGCAAAATAAGCATTAACGGCACCTTGAACCATATATGTCCCAAATTCAACAAAATGTTTCATTCCCATCGTATCAGGAGCCTTGTCGTTTGGATTATTTTGTTCCATTCCGTTTACACTCTTTGTTATCTGCATATCCTCAATGGTTATGGGATCTAAAGATTTTGCAATACCAATAGATACCGGTCCCCTTATTCCAATCGAACGCTTATCATAAGTAATGACCTGCCCAAAGGCTCTAACATCAAGCCATTTTTCATTAAACCCTTTTTCGACTTCTTCATCCGATATTTTCGCATCAAAGTACTTCTCATATCTTTTTTGAAGAGATGTGCAACCATCATCCGCTCGTTCTTTTGATTGAACAAATATGGCATTTTTATTATCCTGAAGCCTATTTCTTATCTTCCTTTTCAAGCAAACATCCGATATCTCTCCCAATCCATTTGAGTCAACTCTCGGTCTGTTTTCTGCCAAAGGATCACCATTACCATTTGCATTCTCCACTGTAAAAGTCATAATAAAATCCACCTTATTCATTGTCTTCCTCCTTTACTTCTTTCTCCTTCTTAGTAAAAAACTCTTTTTTTTGAGCGTAATATCCAAAGATAAAATCACTATCTAACTGTGCATTAATTTTCTTTCTATTTTCTTCCGTATCAAGAAGTTTAAGGATTTCATCTTTAGCTTCATCCATTGTTTTAAAAAATCCACCTAAGCCATTCGATTTCATATATTCTACACAATATCTTGTAGATCGTTCCAGCGTTTCCATCATTGTATAGGGTTTATTTACAAAAGCATTCCAATACCTTTCTGCATTAGTTGCCCTAATGGCTGAGGATTTGCCTAAACCTTGCTTTTTATTTTTATCCCATAAAACATCATTTTCCAATTTATCATAAACAGAAAGTAATCGTCCATAAAGGTACGATCTTGTTTGACAGTCTTTTTCTCTCATCTCATTATCCTCCTTTTTCCCTTCGCTAAGTATTGCTAAACTTACAGTTAGCACATCATTCCAGGTTTTATCGTATCTTTGCCTGTTTCTGATATTCTGAGCCAAAGCATTTTTAATATTGGACGGTACACTTCTTCCTTCAAGTAAAGCAATAACTAACTTTTGAAATTGAGCTTTACTAAAACCTTCCTTGTTTTCCTTTTTCACTTTATCTCTCGTAATTAATTTTCCTTCTTTTTCAATTCCATACGCCGCCAAAAGAATCTTTTTCAAAGTCGGCACCCAAGGATAATATAAATTCTTTTTAAAATTTTTCTTTTCCCAAATATATTTGTCTTGCCATGCTTCAAGATTTTCCTTCAATTGAGAATTCTGCATTTCGTTATAATATTTAAGAGAAATCCTGCCGTTGCTCGACTTATCTACAAGCATTACATAATATTTATCGAACGGGTTTAATTTTTCTGACCCTTTTATGAATAATTTGCCAATCTCTCGATTTTTTTCAGAAACCGGAGTTTGCATCTCATCATCCATATAGTCATCAAATTCAGTTTTTGATATATCAAACCCAATGCTGTTTTGAATATCGCCGGAAAACCAATTTGCTAAAAACAATGACCCTGCCAAATGAATGTTGCTGTTTCGGTTTTCTAATAAAAATTTCAACATCAAATGGATCTTTTCCGAGCTTTTTCTTCCTATCTTAATTATGTCCGAACCCTCATTGAATCTGCCAAAATAAGTTTCTTTATTATTGCTTACCGATACAACCTTGGCATTCCCCATCAGCCCCCTATGTTTATATGTGATTGCTTCCCGATTTCCACTAATATTACAAATCCCTTGATTGCAGTTAGCTATTGAGGTTTCATCCGTGTATCTAATAAATTCATTGTGCAGCCCATGGAAAGTATTTACTTTAAGATACTTATTATCTTGGCATTTTACCGTAAAACTCAAAAATGTATTTTTAAAATCATATTGAACTGCAGCGCCCTTTTCATTGGTATATTGTATTTCGCCTGCACCTTTGCCTTTCTCGCCTTTCCCCGCCTTTTTGATATACCTTAACGGCAATTTTGATAAAAGCATATCGTAATTTTGTGCATTGCTTAAGAAATGCTTGATTGCAGTTAAAAAGGTTTTTACCTCTTCATTATTTACATATCCATAAAAGCTATTGAATTCTTTCATATACGCATTAAATTTATCTGCATCAGCAATTTCAGAAATGCAATATTGCATTTTGTCTTCTAGTGGATGTGGTGCTGGTTTTTTCCCTGAACGTGCAGCCGATGCCTCAGTAACCGGAAAAATATGAACTTCCCCAGCACCTACAAAACCCGCACTCAATAAATCGCCATTTTCATCTAAGGTTACTTTTAAAACATTATTGTTTTTTGCTGCTGTTATATTGCTGTGATAAACCGGTAAAAGTACGGTATCATTTCCATTATACACATCCACTAAACCTTCCTTTTCACAATATTCATAACACCTAAGAAGATTTGTTAAAACACTCATATCAATTCACCTCCTTTCCCATACGCTTTTAATTCCTCATCAACACTGACCACGCTCTTATGTACCTTAAATGTATAAGAAGAAAGCGTGTTTACAATTTCGCATTCATCTTGGGTTTTGAACTCAATGATGCCGTCTTTCATAATAGTGTGCGTGAAAAATGATTTAAGCTGCTCATTTTCTTTGTTCGGATATTCGAAAGAGTGAAAGATATTCCCCAAATCAAGATCGCTCCCAAAATAAAAGGTTTTTTCTTTTAAATATTCATCTTCATCAATGGCTTCCACATATCCGATGAATTCTCTAGCCCCCAAAAACACATCTCTACGCCCACCCCTTTTCAAACTTCTTTCTGCGATAGCCTCATGTTTTTTCATGATTCTGTCTTGTAAAAGATCGTCTCTATTGAGATTCCATTCAAAATGGTACTTCAGCAAATACTCAACGTCTTCTAACACCGTTACATAATTAAGCCCTGCAGACAAATCAGTATACAAAGCCCTATATCCCATACTATGGAATCTTACAGGATTAATAACCTTGACAGCATCAACCACATTGCGTATTGTAGGCTTAAAATAAACGGCATCACAGATCCCTTGAAGAGCCTGAACTGTCGGCACTTGATAACTAATCCTCTCGCCACCGCCTTTTGTCGCCGGGTCAGTCCACAAAGCATAGTCTCCTGTAACCTTCATGTAAAAGTATTTGGATCTTTCTGTTTTATTTTTTTCTACCATAATAACCTCCTTTCATTTTTCATTATAAGAGTAAAAGAGGCAATTGTCAAGTTTTTTGTTTTCTTTTACTTTATTATTGCTTTTTGTTATACTATTTGCGTCACAGTAAGATGTGTGGATTGAAATATTATTAGAGTAAGTCTAGTAAAAATCGGGTATTAGCCCGATTTTTATATTATGAACGCATCTATTTCCTCGCTTGCTCCAAACCTTTCGCAATAATGATCTTGCTGCAGCACATTAATATCCCCATCAAGATAGCTCTCTACAAACTCATTTAGCTTATTGTTCTTATAAATATTTATCGAATACGGTTGCAACTTCCTAATCAACCTCTTCATTTCAGCTCTATCTTCAACTGAAATAAAATTTTTTTCAGCAATGCGAAGCAAATTATTCAAATCATCAATTCCATCTTTATAAAAAACAAAGACTCCATCGGTATCATCCGAAATTAATTGAAACTTTTCTGCAACTTCTTTTAACTTTCCTCTCAATTTACCATTTTTATTTTTTGTAGCATCAGGGGAAATACTATTGCCTACGAATAAATCAAACAATGTTGCCCGATCTTTCCCAAAGGGGAATTCCATTCTATTGCCCCCATCAGCCTCACTTGAGTAATAAGAATCATAAAACATCTCTCCCAAACGATCTGTATCTATTTTACCGTGCATTTGCACAAGCAGATCTTCGGTGATTTTCTTTTTATCAGCAATTCCCAAAATTCCTTTTGTGTTTTCTACAGCTTCATCCATCTTAAACAAAATTACCTCTCCACCATCCGGTAAATTACCCTCTCTATTACACCGGCCTGCAACCTGTATTATTGAATCTACACCTGCATAAGATCTCATAACTTGTTCAAAATCGACATCCACACCGACCTCTATCAATTGCGTGCTGACGCACATTATTTTTTCTCCTTGGGAAAGCCTTTCTTTGACTTCCGATATTATTTTCCCCCTGTGTGCGGGGCATAGATTTGTGGTGAGATAATATATATCATCTTTGGGCAAATCTAATTTATCAAGACTTTTCACTATGCTACGTGCAGCCGCCTTTGTATTTACCACAATCAGTATGGATTTGTCTCTATTCTCAAATGCATATTTTGCAATTTCTTCAGCAGAAACATGAATATTTTCCGTGGTGTCACCATCATCATCTTTAAATTTCCGCACTGAAGACCTGACAAAGCATTCTCTATCCTTTTTCGATAATGCAACCAGATCGGCGTTTTGGTTTTCTTTATCTATGCTCCCATATTGCAGTTTATGTCTTATACTATCATGGTCGTAAATCGGCTGTGTCGCCGTGCAAAGCACAATAGTGCATTTCATTACATTTTTCAAAAAATTCATTGTTAAATTAAAGAAATACATAACTTCTATGGGTAACGACTGGACTTCATCAATTACAATCACACTGTTTATCAATGATGAAAAACGTCTTAAATTTGCAGATTTCCCTTTAAACAATGTGTTGAAAAACTGGACCATCGTAGTTAAAACCACCGGATCCTCCCATGTATCAAGCATAAACGACTTCTGAATATATTTCATATCCTCTCTTTCATCAGAAGCCTTGCTATAAGCGACTCCGTTAAAAATATCTGCATTTGAATGATGTTCAAGAACTCCTTCTTCTCCTATTATTTCTTTAATTTCCTTTGCATTTTGTTCTAAAACCGATAAAAATGCCGTGACATAAATGAATTTATTTTTGGGCTTATGACTCACTTGGTGCAATGCATACCTTAATGCGGCTTTGGTTTTCCCGGCTCCGGTCGGAACATTTAGGCGATAAATGCCGGCATCATCCTGCTTTCCTCTGCATTTTAATGTATCTGCGATTTTATTCCTAACTCGATTTATTGGCTTGATATTTTCATTATTTTCACTATATTTTAAGTATTCCTCTTCGATTGCTTTGATATAGTGCGTACCTATAGATAATCTCTCTTCTTCTGTCCGGCTTTCTACTATAAAGTCATAAGCATTTATTGTATCTTTTACATCTGCAGCCTTCAAAATTGACAGCAACAATCTAATTAACATTGCATCAAAAAAGCGTCTTTCCTCTCGTTTATGTATATTCTTCTGTGTTTTATCCCCTTTTTCAATTGAGATATAATTTTTACCAAATATTTCAATAATACTACTATATTCATTAAACGCAGATTCTATCAGTTCCTCTATCGAATTAATTTCTAAATTATTTTTTACAATTAATGTAACTTCATTTTCAACAAAATTTTTGATTATTTCCTTGTCATAACTATCATCCTCTTTATATTTTTCAACTCTTTCAAAAATTTTATTGACAGATGCGAAACTTGGCAGGTCATCTATATCTAATAATCCAGAATCTCTGTTGATAGTATCGGTTTTGCAAATTTGAGGGCTTTCTATTTCAACAATATCAAATAATCCATGATGAGCTTCTATAACATACATGCAAATTTCAATAAAGTTTTTGTAACTTGGGGTTCTATTACCTTCCTTAAATTCTTTATTATATTCTTTTTCGAATAAAAAATAAGCCCCTGCGGTTGAATGCACAACCCTCTCATTACTGCGCTCAATTTTTAGTTTTTTTTGAAATTTTGGATCAGCCTTTCCAATATCATGCATTATTCCTAAAAGAAAACACAAATTACCTATACCGATATCTTCACCAATATTTGATGCTATTTGGGCAACATTTAATAAATGATCACTTAAAAGTTGTTCTTTTTTATTTTCTTTATCATAGTGAGCAAACAAATCCATTTCACTCATATCAATTCCTGCTATCCATATTTCCCAACTTATGTTTTTTAAAAAATCTTAACCTAATATCATTATACTTCAACATTACTATAATACAAGCCCTCAACTTTTTCAAGCCTCACATTAATACGTTCACAATTATTCTGAACCAAAAATAATAATCTCCTAGTATGCCACAAATGAATATATCCTAAATTAAAAGTTTTAATATACGCCCTTATGAAAGAAAAGTGATACTAGCCAAAAATATAGACACATGCGATGTACCATATGAGTTTTTTATTGCTTAAAATTTTCTCTATAAACACAGACACTACTTTATGCTCTTTAATAGTACATACGGTACAGTGTTTATTCAAATAAGGAGATTATAGAACTGCCTAATATCGTACTTAGGAAATTTCATTGAATTAAGCTACTTTATATAGTCTATTTGTCAACGAGCATAAGAACCCTTTTTTTACAAATTATTTTAACACCCTGTAACCCGTCTTCAATTACTTATTGCTCCTGAAAATCAAATAACCTATGAAATTCCCAATCAAAGAAATTCCCCCGTATATCAATATATAAACAGCTGCACTTTCGTTATAAAATATAAATATCGTAGGGATAAAAGTCAACATAACCAGTAACGTATAAATCAAATCAAACGATCTTTTTATTCCATAAATCAAGGAAGTAACAAAACATATCACCGGAATTTCAACCAATAAAACAAATATAGCACTCCCCGTGTACACAATGCGGAATGGCAGGATATAGAAGACACAAATATTAACCCCTAAAAACGGTAACATTTTTCTTAACTTATCCATTTAAGCACCTCCGGAGATTGGAATTAATATTGTAAAACATCTGAAAAAAGGTAAAAATAGTCATCACATAACATTACTCAGCTTCAGCCCAACTTCTTAATAGTGCGAGGCCTGCTTCTGACGCTTTGTCGTAAACGTCTCGCTTTCTCCTACTAACCTCATCAACCCCCATCACTATATCCGGGTCTAACTCGTCAGGAATTAATATATCACCATCTTTACTCAGCCACGCACCCTCCGGCGTTATTGTCTCACCATTCTCGGGCACCGCCACCCCTTCATCTGTTACTATCATTTTGATACCCTCCTCTTATACGTCCATCCGTACATGTTTTACTACCATATGGAATTACAATTATATCAATAGACGATCTTCCACTACTTTTTGATAAAAAGAGTTTCTTCTTTACTTCGGTTTTGCAATTGTAATATTCATAGCAAGTTCCTTACTTTATTCTGACATGGAGCGAATACTGCGATAAGACGGAATATTTTGCACCGATTCTGCCGATTTGATTGCATCTATGACTGCAAGTCTCATTGCCTCCTGCGCAAGATAACAAACGGTATCAAGATTGGCTTCTGCGATTCCGGATGCAAGTGTAAAGATCGTATCTCCATCCATACTCGTATGAATAGGGCGAATAGACAGTGCATATCCGTTATGTGCCACTTCGGCTACTTTGTTACTCTCTGTTTTATTTAAGATTGCATTGGTCAAAATACATCCTATGGTAGTGTTTTTCCCTGATAACAGGCTTTCTGCTCCTTCTAACATCAGTTGATGAGAGGATATAATTTCTGATTTATCATCGTTAAGTGCGCCGGCCAATATTTTTTCTCCCTCATAAACTTCTCCGCAGGCATTCACACACACATATGCACCTACTTTCAAACCGCTTTCAAGACATAATTCAATATATCCCGTTCCGCCTTTCATCACGATATCAAACCCACGCAATTTTCCAACTGTCGCACCACAACCTGCTCCTATGTTCCCGGTAAAAATCTCATTGGATGCTTTTTTTGCTGCAAGGTATCCCATCTCTTTATCCGGACGAATATCAGGGTCTCCTACAGCTAAATCAAACAAAACCGCTCCGCAAACAATCGGGACTCTTGCAACTCCGACATCAAATCCGACTCCCATCTCTTCCAAGTAGTTCATCACTCCACAAGTGCTTTCTAAACCGAATGCGGAACCTCCCGATAATACAACACTATGTACTTGCTCCACTGTTTTCTCCGATTTTAACAAATCAGTTTCCCTTGTTCCGGGAGCGGAACCTCTGACACAACAACCTGCAACCGCTCCCTCTTTTGCAATAATAACCGAGACTCCCGTCAATGCCTCATGATTTTCTTCCGTACCTAGCTCAAATCCCTCTACTGTTATCGTCTTTTTCATGGTTATGGCTCCTTTTCTCCCATTTTTTTATGGTTTCGGTATCAACTATCACTTTACTATATTTTCGGCAAAATTAAAAGATAACTAAGACGAAGCACCATTGATTTTCTTCGGATCACCTTGCAATTTTACAAACCAAAAGCTAACTGTGTGAAACTAAAATTAAGTTATTTCTCTTTTTTTGGCTTTGGTGCAGGTAACTCATCATACAATATATTAACTAAGCCGGTTAAAAACTCTTTGTTATCTACATCATTTACCAATAGCATTTCCTTTGCCCCATCATACGGCAATTCATATTTTGCATTTTCCATATATTCTATTGCAGCCTTAACAGGCTTCACCAAAAATCTATCATCGTAAATTCCACCTATAATTTTCCCACGATAATAAATTATATATTCACCCATCATTGCTCTATATGATATTTCTTCCAACTCGGACAATTGTTCTAAAATGAAGTCTAAATATTCTTTACTTGAAGCCATGCCTTCACCTCTCTAAATTCTAATTAGGTCTTATCTCCTTTATCCATTTTATTTCTGGTTATTTGATTTATTGCAAGCACAGATTCAATATACGGCATTGTGCTAACAATCATCTAACATATTGATCTTAATTTCCTCTTCCAAATCAAACCCTGTTTTTTTCGTATATTCTTCATTAATTTTAACTATAATGCTATAAAAAGCATCTACTATATCGTCAAATGAGGAATACTCTCCAATTTTAAATTTCTCATTTTCATGAGCTATATTGTTTCTTACTTTATCTGTATATTCACATAGAAAAGTAGCTGCATTACTTTGAATTTGTTTGTTCAATAAACCTCCAAAATCATCAACATTTTCTGTAAGTTCTAAATTATTTAAGAATTCACTATCACCTAAAATCTCCTGAAATAAATCCTTATAATAACCATCCAATTTGTCTTTATGTAGAAATTCAAAATGTATGTGAGTTTCTAATATTTTTTATCAACATCTTCAGTTAACCATTTAAAAAATGCATCAAACGATCCGTTTTTATTTTTATTTTTATCATCAAATATAAATTTAATTTGCGCTTCTTTACTAGAAAACAGTGAATGAGCAATCCGTTCTGATAAATCTATAAATTTAACACCTGCTTTTTCTTTGTTATAAATATAATTATCTATAAGATTTTTCAAAAAATTTTCAAATGTTGTAAAAACAGACAAATATAATGAATTTTCCAATAAATCTTTTGCTAGTTCTGAGCTTTCGCCTTTGTCCAAAATAGGAAGTACTTCATTATGTATCTCCTTATATGATTGATATTTTTCATTAATTTCGGAAAGCATAGATTACGCCCCTTTCAAAATATTAGAAAGAATTTTGCCCCATTCATATCTTTTTTCAACATTAGTTGTATTATTTGTACCTCTCAAAAAAATGTTTTCATCAACGTTTTCTAGAAAATTCTTGAATGATTCTTTTATTTTATCTTTATTTTCAGCAATCTCATTGTGGTTAAATTTTGACAGAATTACTAATTGTAATTCAGCAATAGTTTTATTGATGCTTGTAGACCCGGGTTTGCTGATTCTAATAAATGCTTCATCCCCAAATACGGCATTAACTTTATATATAGAACTTTCAATAAAATCAATTAGATTTGAAGCTTCTTGTACATCATTTCTATACTCTTTAAGATATTCTAAAATCGCTGTATTGAGTCTACCATTATATATGCGGTATTCTTTATTCAGATTATTTTTATTTTTAACCTTGATTTCTCTTAATTTCCAATTATCATTATTAATAAAACCCGCAATAACTTTTGCCCTTAATAAAATTTCGTGGTACCCAAAACGCTTTTTGAGAACTGGGCGATTGCCGAACAACTTGTCTACAATTTCTTTATGAGATGCAGTATTTAATGAGTCAATTAATTCCCCTCTATACATAACATTAAGTAACTCTTGGTTATTTAATTTTATTGAGCCACTATTTATTCGTGAAAAAATATCGTACTTAATATCCTCCGTTGAGTCTTTCTTTATGATTACAATCGGGAGTGAAACATTATTAAATTTTCTTTGCATATCAATCATATCGTAGTAACTTTTTTCATTGAATTGTTTAAGCGTTTCTAACCCCTTCAATACTAAAACATCTAATTTTCGCAAATTGTTTGGCAACTTTTCAATTTCATCAGCAACTAATTTAGATTTCATAAATGCAAAAATAGTCGTCAAGCGTTGTTGTCCATCAATAACTTCAAATGTATCACCACTATTTTCTGCTAAAAAAATAGTCGGAATTGGTATTGACAGTAATAATGACTCAACAAACTTAGACATGGTTTTTTTATTCCAAACAAATCTTCTCTGATAATCCGGCTGTAAATTCAATTCACCTTCAACTATCATTCTAAACAAGTCTGAAGTAGACTTATCTACTTTATCAACATAAAGTTTTCGTTTATCATCTTCATTTAATTCAACTTCAGATTCTGTTTCTTCCTCTAATTCTGCCTCTAAATCAATCTCCGTTGAATCCACTTTTTCTAATAAATCCTCTTCTAAGTACCTACTTTTTTGATTATCCATTTCTTCCTCCATTTCAATCTGTTTCATAACATTTTCATTCAATTAGATGCATATTTTACAAAATAGTGTTGCACAAAGTCACTAATTTATAATCTCATATACAAGATTATCTACTCTCTCCGTTGCTATTGCTCCATCTTTCATCATTCGTTTAATTTCACAATCCCAAACAACTATCACTTTAATGCCCATACTTTCAAGTCGAGCATAGTTTTTCTTATCTCTTTCAACATTTCCTTCGAGCTTATTTTTCCAAAACTCGTGATTGTTCTTTGGAATAGACGAATATTTACAGTTTTCGTGCATATGCCAAAAGCATCCGTTTACAAATATAGCAGCATTATATTTAGGAATGTAAATATCAGGGCTTCCCGGTAATTTCTTATAATTAATTCGGTATCTGAAGCCCTTATGCCACAAAAGTTTTCTTAAAAAAATTTCAGGCTTTGTGTTTTTATTTTTAACTCTTGCCATATTTTGACTTCTGGTCATAGGCATATTTTTCTTCATTATCTGAATCTCACCTGCAAATTTAGTTTAATAAAATCTTCTCCGTTTTCACTATATATTTCTCCAAAATCATGCCTTGATGTGGATGCCGTTTCATATTTGGTATTCTTCAGCAAGTATTCTTCAAAGTAATTTCTGTTGTATATATGATATGCAAGAACATTACCTTCTTTCGTTACGACAATATACCCTCCGGTTGCTTCATCCACACCGTCCCAAACCGTAGCAGGTTTCATTCCCAATGCTACGGCGGTCAGGAACTTCTTGAACTTATACCTATAAGCATTGACATTTCCGTAGTTCATAGGATTTTCCTGTTCAAGTTTTTCAACCATTTCATCGCAATTGCTAATCCCGTCCCTATAGAAATACAAAAGAGTTTCGGCAATAATTTTATCCATACTGCTGTCAATCAATACCAAATTATCCTCAAAAATCTGATTGTTCATCTTCCAATATTTAAGAGTTCCGTTTTCCTCAATTATTTTATTTATACGTCCTCTAACATCTGTATGATTTTTACCGCCTGCTACTTTATATATTTCGTTCGCTTCTTTAACCAAATCGGTATAACTGTGAATGATTTTATATATAAAGTTTGTAGTTTTCCCTGCATTTAACAGAGTAGGGGAAGAGCCCAATTCCGATTTTATGGAAAACCCTACCGTAGGGCTGTATCCGGTATTTATATCGATTATTTTTATTGTAATATCACTTTTATCCATTGCAGGTGCAGAAAGCTTATAACACAGAATTTTGTCCATAAAATTCTGTGTGCTTTCTACTGAAAATGCACCTTTTGAAGCTTTGTTGTTTATTTCATTCAATAAACTTGTAGATTCCGCTTCAAATTCGGTTGCCGATAATTCTTTCACTTTCGACCCGTTAATATATATCGATATTATTTCCCCGGTGGCATATTCTTTAATTTCACCCTTATTTTCTTCTCTAATTATTTTAATAATAGGGAAATATACATCCTTCAATTTATTCAATTCACTATCAGCCGCGTATATCTTTCCGTCAGCCAAAAGTTTCAACAAAACATATATTTCCGACCATTCTCCCTTATTTCCTGTAAGCATAATTACCTCCATGCAACAGCAGCTTGTTCAAAGATCTCTTCTCGTTTCCTTGTTTCCATCTTCCCTTTTTCAAGCTGTACCTTTATCTTTTCGGCAATTGCACGTATAACCGGCACCGTAACGGAATTCCCGAACTGCTTATACAAATGTGTATCAGCAACTACCAACTTAAAATCATTCGGGAATCCTTGAAGCCTTGCCCATTCTCTCGGGGTCAGCTTTCTAATATATTCTGTGTTAACCTTACCTTTTATATGCGTAACGGGAGTGAAATCTGTTAAACGGTCATCAATTATCAAGTTTCTTTCTCTTCCCATTCCACCGCAAACAATAGCACCGGCTACAGAATCAAATTCTCTGATTTCATATCCAAATCCGTTTCCCTTGGAAGCATGTCTCTCCTTATGTCTCTTTAACGAAGTTAAATAAGTGGTAGATATATAATATTTAGATGACACTTCATGTTCTTCCATTATATCTCTTATCACCTTCGTATCATCCGTTTTTTCGGGAAATATAAACCTTCCAGGCGCTATATCTTTTCTGAATCCGACGATATAAATTCTTTCTCTATTTTGTGGAACACCGAAATTTTTGCTATTTAAAATTTTATAGAATACAGTGTATCCTAAGTCCCTCAAAATACCTTTTATAACATTAAATGTACGACCTCTGTCATGGTTAACAAGATTTTTCACATTTTCACAAAACACAACCTTAGGTTTATGATGTTTAATAATCCTTGCAACATCAAAAAATAATGTCCCTCGTACATCTTCAAAACCTCTTTTTTGTCCTGCAAGAGAAAAGGCTTGACAAGGAAACCCGGCAAGCAATATGTCATGGCCGGGAATATCTTTCTCATCAATTTTAGTAATATCCCCCACTACATCTAATCCGTCATCAAAATTTGTTTTGTAAGTTTCAATCGCTTTTTCATCCCATTCACTTACAAAAACTGTTTTAATACCATCTTTAAATGCCTGATCAAAACCTAGCCTTATTCCTCCGATTCCTGCAAATAAATCTATTGATTTGTACATCTTCCTATCCTATTTTTTCTCAATCTTATGATTTGATCTTACAACTCAACCTCTCATATATTTTTCCCTTATCATTAACCCCTACTCCCACTCAATAGTTCCGGGGGGCTTGGGGGTAATATCGTAGAGTACTCGGTTTATGCCGGGTACTTCTGATGTTATGCGGTTTACGAGTGTATTTAGAAGGTCATATGGTAGTTCCTCAATCGTAGCTTCCATTGCATCTTTCGTATTTATTGCTCGTATCACAGCCGGCCATTCATAGGTTCTCTTACCACTCGTCATGCCGGTTGTTTTAAAATCCGGAACTACCACAAAGTACTGCCATACCCTGCCGGAAAGTCCTGCTTTTTCAAATTCCTCACGAAGGATTGCATCGGCTTCACGTAGCGCATCTAAGCGAGATCTTGTGATGGCGCCTGTACATCTTACTCCAAGACCGGGTCCCGGGAAAGGCTGCCTGTTTACCATAGCATCAGGAAGCCCCAATGCTTTTCCTACAACACGCACTTCGTCTTTATAAAGAAGCCTTATGGGCTCTACAAGTTCAAATTTTAAATCTTCCGGAAGTCCACCGACATTATGATGAGCTTTGATGCCGTCGCTTTCCAATATATCAGGATATATGGTGCCCTGTCCTAAAAATCTAATGCCCTCATGCTTTCTTGCTTCCTCTGCAAACACTTCTATAAATTCGCTGCCTATTATTTTTCTCTTTTGCTCAGGGTCTTCAATTCCTTTAAGTTTATCTAAGAACCTATCCGTTTCATCAAGATAGATCAAATCCGCCTTAAACTTATCCTTAAAGACGCTGATTACCTGCTCTGATTCTCCCTTTCTCATAAGTCCGTGGTTTACATGTACCCCAATCAACTGGTCGCCCACAGCTTTTATTAAAAGCGCCGCAACCACAGAAGAGTCAACGCCTCCCGACAATGCAAGCAATACCCTATCGCTTCCTATCTGAGCTCTTAATTCACCTATTTGCTCTTCTATAAAAATCTTAGCTGCTTCTTCATTGTCTATTCTCTTCATTGTTTCCGGTCTGGTATTATTTTTCATAAAATTACTCCTATTCACAATTAATTGTTTACCTGTCCCGATCTATCTTTGAGTATTACGTCGTGAGCTCCGCCTTCCACTATGCTGGTAGCGGAAACTATCGTAAGTTTCGCATTTTCTCTAAACGCCTTTATCGTAACGGAGCCGCAATTACACATCGTGGACTTTACCTTTGCAAGCGACTGCTGAACATTATCGCTGAGCTTGCCTGCATATGGGACGTACGAATCCACGCCTTCTTCGAAACTGAGCTTCTTGTCTCCGCCTAAATCATAGCGCTGCCAGTTCCTTGCCCTTGCAGAACCTTCTCCCCAATATTCCTTTACATAATTACCGTTCAAAGTAACCTTAGCCGATGGAGACTCGTCAAATCTTGCAAAATACCTGCCGAGCATCAGAAAATCAGCGCCCATCGCAAGCGCCAAAGTCATGTGATAATCGTAAACTATGCCTCCATCCGAACAAATAGGTATGTACACGCCGTTTTTTTCATAATATTCATCCCTTGCTTTAGCTACATCTATTAATGCGCTGGCCTGACCTCTTCCTATACCTTTTTGCTCGCGAGTGATGCATATAGAACCTCCCCCGATGCCCACTTTGACAAAGTCCGCTCCGGCATCTGCAAGAAAGTTAAACCCTTCACCGTCTATGACATTTCCCGCACCGATCTTTACACCATCTCCATAATTCTTCCTTACAAAATCAAGCGTCCTCTCCTGCCACTGGCTGTACCCTTCAGATGAGTCAATACAAAGAACGTCTGCTCCTGCATCGACAAGAGCCGGAATCCTCTCTTCATAATCTCTGGTATTTACGCCGGCACCTACGATATATCTCTTATCCTCGTCTAAAATCTCATTAGGATTTGCCTTATGTGAATCATAGTCCTTTCTGAACACGAAGTGCGTGAGCCTTCCTGCCTCATCAATAATGGGGAGAGCGTTGAGCTTATGGTCCCACAGCATATCATTTGCTTCTGAAAGTGAAATTCCGCTTTTTGCACATACCAGCTTTTCGAATGGAGTCATGAACTCCGAAACTTTAGTGTCCATCTTCATCCTGGACACCCTATAATCTCTACTGGTTACAAGACCGAGCATTTTACCTGCAGCCGTTCCGTCCTCCGTTACGGCAATGGTTGAATGTCCATTTTTCTTCTTAAGCTCCACTATATCCCTTAGCGTTTGGTCGGGTCTAACATTAGAATCGCTCGTCACAAACCCCGCCTTGTGCGACTTCACATTTTTCACCATATTCGCCTGTGATTCAATGGGTTGAGAGCCATATATAAAAGAAATCCCGCCTTCTTTTGCAAGAGCAATAGCGAGATCTTCTCCTGACACTGCCTGCATTATTGCAGATGTCATCGGTATATTCATGGATAATGATGCTTCTCTTCCCTTTTCGTATTTTACGACAGGTGTTTTTAAAACTACATTGCTTACTGTACAACCTATCTGCGAATAGCCCGGGATCAATAAATATTCATTAAAAGTCCTTGACGGTTCTTTCAAAATTTTTGCCATATTTCACCTCCTACGCTGTAAGTTTCTATGAATATCATTTTATCATAAATATGGCCGTCTAAATTAATATTTTCTGCCTACATTTCCTCCCTTTTATCTATCGCATTTTGCATTGTCATCGCATCTATATAGTCGAATTTTCCTCCTACCGGAATCCCCTTAGCTATCCTCGTAGCCTTGATACCCAGCTTTTCCAATTCCTTTGCAATATAATTTGCAGTGGCCTCGCCCTCAATCGTTACGCTCGTAGCAAGGATCACTTCCTTTACGTCGTACTTTACTACTCTGCTTAAAAGTGTATCTATTCTTAAATGATCCGGTCCTACACCGTCGAGAGGAGAAATCACTCCGCCCAGCACATGATACCTCCCCCTATAATTTTTAAGCTTTTCCATAGCCACTATATCTATGGTGTTTTCAACCACGCAAATCACATCATCGTTTCTGAGAGGATCACTACAAAAAAGGCATTTGCCATTGTCCGTAAGACATCCACAGGTGTCGCAAGGTTTTAGATTGTTCACAGCCTCTTCTATAGCCCTAGATATGCTGAGCGCCTTATTGTCTTCCATGTCGGTTATGAAAATTGCGAGCCTCTGCGCTGTTTTTCTACCTATACCGGGGAGCCTTGAAAGCTCTATAATCAAATTCTCAAAATATACGGGAAATTGCATTACATCATCCCGGGGATTTCAATGCCACTCGTAATGTCTTCCATTGCCTTGCTTGATGCTTCTTCTATCTGACGAATCCCTTCATTGACAGCAGCCATTACCAAATCTTCCAGCATTTCTACATCTTCAGGATCGACGATATCTTTATCTATATTTAGCGAAACTACTTCCTTCTTACCATTTACTTTAACCTTGACTGCGCCGCCTCCTGCGCTCGTTTCAAGCTCCATGGCATCTATATTCTTTTGCGCTTCATTCATCTTCTCCTGCATTGCGCCGAGCTTTTGCATCTGCTCCGCCATGGCTTTACCGCCTTGTTTTCTAGGCTTCTTATGCGCTCTCATTCCTCTTCCCATTTACTCCTCCTCTACTACATCTATGTTATAAACTTCTTTCATAACATCCTTTATATCTCGCTTCTTAGTTTTTTCTTCCTTTTTACCCGTAAGCTTATCAATCGAGATTGAAAGCCCTGATAGCTCGTCACTTTCAAAGATAAATTCGTTATTCTCAATAGCCGTATCTTTTTCTCTTTTCCCTTGCGCCATACCTTCTTGGGATTTAGCCACCGGTGCTGAAGTTTCAGCAGGAACTGAAGTTGTCTCAGAGAGAGAGCTCGTAGTTGCTACCGAATCAGAAGGGCTTACTTCATCAGAAACTGCAGTCGTTTCTAAAGCTTCAGATTTATCAAATACTACAGGCATTTCATCGTTTGTGTTTTTTCCCACATTACTGCTTTTCTTAATGCTTGAAGGTTTAGTCTCTTCTTTTTCTATATTTTTATCCGGTGAAAGACAATTGCTTACCTTTATAAGTCCTGCTTCTATCAATATTCTAGGATAGGAAGCTCCCTTCGAAAGATCAATAATACGAACTGTTTCAAATATTGCCCTCTCAATAAAATCCATACTGACTCCGCTTGCTTGACGCTTAAGTTCATTAATATCATCACTATGCATATTTATAAGCGCATCCAACTCGCCGGAAACCTTAGCTAGCATCATGTTTCTAAGATAAATCAAAAGATCATTTAAAAACTGTTTTTCATCTTTTCCTTCATCAAATGCATTATTACAGGTAACTATCGCCTTTTCAAGATCATTTGATAATACGCCATCCATTATCTCGATTATCTTCCCATCACCCACGGCATGCAGGCTTTCCAGTACATCTTCCCTTGTGATAGTCCCTTCATCTATAGCCATTACCTGCTCCAAGATGCTGAGCGCATCCCTAAGCGATCCTTCTGCGTTTACTGCAACCAACTTAAGCGCATCTTCATCTATTTCTCTGCTGCATGATTCACATACAAAGCCTAGACGCTTTACTAAGTCCGATTCGGTTATCCTTCTTAAGTCAAACCTCATGCATCTGGATAAGATCGTCTTGGGTATCTTATTTGGATCTGTTGTTGCAAAAATGAAGATCACATGCGAAGGTGGCTCTTCAAGTGTCTTAAGAAGTGCATTGAATGCTCCTTGAGACAACATATGTACTTCATCTATTATATATACCTTTTTTTCAGCAACTGACGGTGGGTATGCAACTGTATCTATCAGCTCTCTAACATCATCAACTCCGTTATTTGAAGCCGCATCGATTTCTATTACATCCATATGCGATTCTTCGGTGATTGACCTGCAATTCTCACATGCTCCGCACGGTTTTTTCTGAGGATCAAGGCAATTTACAGCCTTTGCCATGAGCCTTGCCAAGGTTGTCTTTCCTGTTCCTCTTATACCGCACAAAAGATATGCATGAGAAACGCTACCTGCCTTCAACTGATTTAAAAATACCTTTATAATATTTTCCTGACCGATTACTTCATCAAAGGTGTTTGGTCTAAATCTTGTATATAAAGCGTTAGATTTACCTTGCATAATATCCGTCCTTACATAAGTACATCGTTTCGAAGCCTTGCCATAAGACTGGTCTGTGGCACATACGACAATCCTCTTATTGCTGCTTCCGTCAGGACCTGACAAGGTTCGTGGTGTCATATTGCACAGGGCCTTAACAGCAAGGCCATGAAACGATGTCCAATCACTCTAATTAAGTGTATTTTAACATATCCTCATGTGTTATTAAAGTATAAGAAAAACAAAAAAGACCCCGAAGGGTCTTCTTTAATAAACCGGCAACGACCTGCTTTTCCATACAGTCACCCGTATAGTATCATCAGCG
>ERZ773042.88-NODE-88-length-68698-cov-5.656891_pt1 | contig 68698 bp, 59 predicted proteins | sample MGYA00511664_ERZ773042 | MGnify/ENA primary metagenome ERZ773042 (study PRJEB29015, sample SAMEA2737984) | human oral metagenome | biome: human oral; feature: human-associated habitat; material: dental | place: China | collected 2036 ... | reverse complement strand
TATGCCTTTCTTATTAGATAATGAGGGCTTCTGCACCAATCAAAAATGCTTTATAGTAACAGGAGAAAGTTTGCCTTACTTAACAGCGTTTTTTAATTCTAATATTTTTAAAATATGTTATAGAGATAACTTCCCTGAATTATTGGGAGGTACAAGAGAGTTATCAAAAGTGTTTTTTGAACAAATCAAAATCCCTAATATCCAAGAAATAGAAAAAATAGATTTTGAAACTTTTGTTGAAGATGTTCAAAAAGGAGAGGATAATGCAAGTCTAAGACTTGAAAGAGCTTTAATGCTTGCATTAGACTTACAAGAATATGAAGAGTACATCCTTAGCTACAATATAAATTCTCTATAAAAGTTTTTTCTTCTTCTGTTAATTGATATGAGTCATAGATATTATCCCTATTTCTATCATTAGGAATAGGGATATTTAATACATAAATTGTGAACATTCTTACAGCCTTTTCTCCTAACTGAACCGAAAGAGTTTTGTAATACCAATCAATCAAGTTAGAATTTAAAAACTTTAATAAATAATCTAAATCTTCTGTTTCTGATGTAATAAAGTAAATTGTGTTATTGAAATAGATTTCTTCTTCTATTATCTGAAAATTCAGTTTTTCAGATATGTCTGGATATATAATTTTCTGTTTAGAAAAATCCTCCCAATAGCTTATGCTATCTTGTGTTTCAAACCATTTATTATTAGTCTTTTTTCTTGCTCCTTTTTCTCCTGTTTGCTTCAGTCTATCATAACCAAAACTTAAAAGATGCTGTTTTACAGCAGGATAGCTTTCTATATCTATTTTTAGGCTCGGAAAAGTGGTAATGATGTAAAGATCTGCAAATTCATACCCATATCGCTTAATATCACGTCCTCTCAAAATCGGTCTTATAATTTCGTCTGTTTTCTTACGCTCCTCTGGGGTTCTACAATTTGCCAAAATTTCGTCTTTCTTAGACTTACTGATTATGAAAGCATCATTGAAGCCAGTCAGTATTCCTCTATAAATGTTGATATTCCAATCTTTAAGTGGGGTACCGATAGCTTCAATCTTGGCTTTGATACGCTGTTCGATATTGGAAAGTATCACCCAACTTTCGGCATTGTCGAACCGAGTAGGTTTAGCGTGTTGACGAACGTAAAGGCTGGTATAAAACAAGGTACTATTGTTGTATATAAATATAGTCACCCTACTATTTTTTCTTGCAAAATCAGTATATTTCTCATTTATCAAACATTTAAACAACACTTTAAAGATGATTTACGGATATATTAGGGTCAGTACAGACAAACAAACAGTAGAAAACCAACGATTTGAAATCAATCAGTTCTGCGAACGACAAGAAATTCTCGTTTACAAATGGATTGAAGAAACCATTTCTGGCTCAAAAGATGTAAACGAACGGAAGCTTGGTAAACTTCTTAAAAAGATGAAGAGGGGCGATATTCTCATTTGTTCGGAACTTTCTCGCCTAGGACGTAACTTACTGATGATTATGGGGGTACTCAACGAGTGTATGAACCGTGATATTCAGGTCTGGACAATAAAAGACAATTACCGCCTGGGGAGTGATATCAGTAGTAAGGTTTTAGCCTTTGCTTTTGGTTTGTCTGCAGAAATTGAGCGTAACCTTATCAGTCAGCGTACCAAAGAGGCATTGGCACGTAAAAAAGCAGAAGGAGTAGTATTAGGTCGCCCTAAAGGGAGCAAATCAGCAAAGACAAAACTCACAGGACAAGAAAAACGTATCAAGGAGCTGTTAAACAAGCGGGTATCCTATTCCGCTATTGGTCGTATTCTTGGCGTACACCGTCTTACTGTCAGTTCGTTTGTAAGAGAGCGATTGTAAGCTAATGATATAAATGTTAGTATTTTTAACTGACATCAACGATATACGAACACCAATAAAAAAGCTACCCTTGTATCAAGAGTAGCTTTAATAATACTGTAAGAGGCAACTACTTATTTTTTCGCTTTATAGTTGCTCATACCTGCGTCGAGGAATTTCAGGAAGTCTTCGACGCTCTCGCTAAATGCATACGAGCCTGTCATCGGGTCGCCGTTCTCGTCGAGTATTACGTAGAATGGCTGAGCGTTTGCTCCGAACCTATGGCGTTGTATGTACGAGTACTTATCGCCCAGTGTACGCAACTTGCGGGTTGCTCCGTTTTCTTCGACCTCGATAGGTTCGGGCAACGGAGTCTTATCGTCTACCATAAGCGATATAAGTATGAAGTCGTTGGTTAGTTTATCGAACACTTTGTCGTCTGTCCATACGGCAGCCTCCATCTTACGGCAATTGACGCAGCCGAAGCCAGAGAAGTCGACCACAACGGGTTTCTTCTGTACCTTGGCGGCAGCCATACCGAGCTCGTAGTCGGAGTAGTGGGCTTCCAAATGGTTTTTGTACAACGAGAAATCCTGAGTGTGCATCGGGGGCGAGAATGCCGAAACAGCTTTCAGCGGAGCACCCCACAGACCGGGTATCATATAGATGGCAAAGGCAAACGATATGACAGCCATAAAGAACTTCGGTATAGAGACGGTCTCTTCTTCGTCGTCGTGCGGGAAACGCAGTTTACCGAGCAGATAGAAGCCAAGCATAGCGAATATGATTATCCACAATACTATAAAAACTTCTCTGTCGAGTATACCCCAACCGTAAGCGAGGTCGGCAACAGAGAGGAATTTGAGGGCAAAAGCCAATTCGATAAATGCAAGAACCACTTTGACGGTATTCAGCCAGCCTCCGGATTTTGGCAATGCTTTGAGCAACGTAGGGAACAAGGCAAAGAAACCGAACGGAATAGCCAAGGCTATCGAGAAGCCGAGCATTCCGAGCAGAGGTGCCCACAGGCCGCCTGAGGTTACGTTGACGAGCAAAAAGCCAATGATAGGACCGGTGCAGGAGAACGATACTATCACCAATACAAACGACATAAAGAATATGCTTATAAAGCCTGTCGTAGACGATGCTTTGGCGTCCATCTTAGACGACCACGACGCAGGCAGTGTTATTTCGAACGCTCCGAAGAACGAAATGGCAAACACTACCAACAAAGCAAAAAGGAACACATTGAATATAGCATTGGTAGATAGCGAATTAAGTGCATTAGGTCCGAATATGAGCGTTATGAGCAGACCGAGCATAACGTATATGATGATTATGCCGAGACCGTAGAGTACGGCATCTTGTCTGGCTTTGGCTTTGTTTTCGCCCGAGCGTTTGAGGAAGAAGCTCACCGTCATAGGTATCACAGGCCATACACAAGGAGTAATGAGAGCTATGAGACCTCCGAGCATACCCATTAGGAATATCCAGAGCAGCGACCTGCCTTTCGTAGCCGATGTGCTGCCTGCTTCTTTGTTGAATTTGTCGAGCTTATCGAGTGCGGGAGCAAAGATATCGGTATCGGTCTGCTGTACGGCTCCCGTTATTGCGGCAGAGTCTATCTGTGCCGTAGCCAGAGAGTGTGTAGAGTCTGCCTGTTCGTCGGCAAGCGGCTTTTTGCCTTTCAGCTCGAATTTAAAAGGAGCTTCGCCATTGATACAAGCCTCGTCGTTACACGACTGGAACTTTATGTATCCGTCCACTTTATAACCTCTCTCGGGGTCGAATTTTATTTTTTGCGAAAAAACCGCAGAAGAGTTGTAGAAACCGAGTTTCACCTCGAAAACCTTGTCGTACTCCTCTATAAGTTTGCTTTTGGCTACCACCGACCCTTCGAAGGTAGCACCTCGCTTGCCTTCGAACACGAATTGGGTAGGTATAGGTCCGCCGTCGGGCAGTTTCATTCCGTACAGATGCCAGCCTCTATCGATGGTGGCACTAAAAACAAGTTCCACAGTAGATTGGTCGATAGTCTTAGTCGAAAATTTCCACTTAACAGGCTCAAACATCTGAGCGAAAGCAGATAAGCAACTTACTGTGAGAACTATTAAAAACAAGCTTAATCTTCTCATATATATTTAATTTGTTTATTTGATTACAAAAAAAGTTTTGCAAAGATATAAAAAAATGGCGTTTTCGTATATTCTTTTATCCGAATACAATAAAACAACCCAATAAACACCTAATTATTACTACATTACCTGCGGTAACGCTCCATATCGCGACGGAGGTCTTTCTCTTTGATACTTTCGCGTTTGTCGTACAGCTTTTTGCCACGCGCTACGGCTATATCGAGCTTGGCTAATCCTTTATCGTTGATATACAGCCTTGTAGGCACAATCGTAAGCCCTGTCTCTTTGACGGCTCGTTCTATTTTACGCAGTTCTCGCTTGGTCAGCAGTAGTTTACGTGTACGAGCGGCTTCGTGGTTGTAGAAGTTGCCCAGACGAAATGCCGCTATGTGCATATTGATAACCCACAGCTCGCCCTTGTCGAAAGCACAATACGAATCGACCAGACCTGCCTTGCCTTCGCGTATCGATTTTATCTCGGTACCGTAAAGCACTATGCCTGCCGTGTATTTGGTCAGCAGTTCGTAGTGGAAAGAGGCTTTTTTGTTTTTTATTTCTATCTGCGATTTTTGGTGCATATCGGGGTATACTGTCAATATTTCGTGCAAAATTAATATTTTTTTCGACTAAATATTGAATAAAAACACATTTTATGCTGATTATCAGAAAAAATAGTATTACTTTTGCAAACAATATAAAATCCGACAGAGTTACATTGTAGAAATTTTCAAGAACTAACTAACCTACATCAGAGATATGAAGAATAAGTATATTGACTTGATTCAACAGGCATTCGAAGTACCGAACGACGAGTTCACAGTCGAAGACGGCGACTTGAATTGGTTCGGCATACCGCTAATGGACGTCATCAAACAGTATGGCACACCGCTACGCATAGCCTATCTGCCCAAGATAGGACAGAATATACAGCGTGCCCGCCGTGCATTCAATGTAGCTATGGCGAAGGTCGATTATCAGGGCGACTACAACTACTGCTACTGCACCAAGTCGTCGCATTTCTCGTTCGTGATGGAAGAGGTGCTCAAACACAACGTCCACATAGAGACTTCGTCGGCTTTCGATATGAATATTCTCGAAAATCTGTACGAAAACGGATTCCTCAAACCCGACACATACATTCTCTGTAACGGCTTCAAACGTCCTCAATATGTAGAAAATATAGAGAACCTTGTAGATTTGGGGTTCAAAAACATAATACCTATTTTGGATAATAAATTCGAACTCGACTTATTCAACATCACGTCGAAACGAAAATTCAACATTGGCATACGTATCGCTGCCGAAGAAGAACCGAAGTTCGACTTCTACACCTCGCGTCTCGGTATCAGATACAACGACATAATACCATACTGCGAGAAGAAAATCAAACCCAACAAAAATGTAAGCCTCAAGATGCTTCACTTCTTCATCAACACAGGCATACGCGACACTGCATATTACTGGAACGAGTTGAACAAAGTGGTTAACCTCTACTGCGAACTCAAACATATATTCCCCAGCCTCGACTCTCTCAATATCGGCGGCGGTTTCCCGATACAGGCACACCTCGACTTCGACTACGACTACGAATATATGGCAGAAGAGATAGTGGCACAGATAAAAAAGACCTGCAAAAACAACGGCGTCGAAGACCCGCATATCTTCACCGAATTCGGCTCGTATACCGTCGGCGAGAGCGGTGCTATGCTCTACTCCATCATCAACCAGAAGCAACAAAACGACCGAGAGCTGTGGAATATGATAGACAGCAGTTTTATGACTACCCTACCCGACACTTGGGCTATCAACCAGCGATATGTATTCCTCGCCATCAACAATTGGGATAAAGAGTACGAACGTGTCCATATGGGTGGGCTTACCTGCGACAGCGAAGACTTCTACAATGCCGAGGCTCACTCGAATGCCATCTTTATGCCCAAGATTACCAACGGAGAGGAGCAATATGTGGGCTTCTTCCATATGGGAGCCTATCAGGAGAGTCTGGGCGGCTTCGGCGGCATACAACACTGCCTCATACCCGGTCCCAAACTCGTAGTGATAGACCGCGACGAGACAGGCGAATGGTATACAAAACTATTCGCCAAAGAGCAGAGCTACAAGTCGATGCTCAAAATATTGGGTTATTGATTACGTAAAATTAATGGCTTAATCGTAAAAAAGACGGAAGAGTCAAATAAAGAGTTTATTGCCACTTTGTAACTTAAAAGAATAAAAAAAGCTGCCTTTTCACGTAAGACAGCCTTTTTTGTTTTATTCGATTACAGCTCAAACTCGTATTTCATCAACGGGGCGTGCTGTTGTGCCCCATAGACGTCGGTCTCGCCCAATGCACCCGAAGGTATTGGACGTACAATCGTTACCTTGACCGCCTTGGCGGGGTCGAAGTAGACGAGTTTGATAATATCCGATTCGGGTATATTGTACAACCGACAAAACGCCTTTTCGTCGATGGCTTTGGCTGCTTTCACCTTATTGTACATATCGAAGTCTTTGAAAATCACGTCGAAAGTCAATTCATAAGGTCCGGAGTTTTTGCTCCTTATGACCGATGCTACATCTATCAATTTGTATTTCATTGCTAAATCCTCCTTTATTGTTTTTGACCTTTATTGAATACTTCATAAGTGATTGGGAACAACGCCTTCGGGTCGTCTACCTTCATCAGATGGTAGATATTGAACTCGTAGACTTCGCCCATCTTGCAGTCCGACGGCGAGAACGGGAACGCCAGATTACCCGCAGTAGAGATACGTCCTTCGTAGCCGAAGTGCAGCATCGTGCTGCGAGCAAAACCACAGATGGTATTAGCCTGCTCCTGAGTGGCTGCCACGGCTTCGATGATTATCAGCAGCTCGTCGGAGTGCGACTCTTCGAGTCCGTCGAACATAGCCATAACACCGTTTTTGCCGTATATCTTGAAGTCGAGGAAAAAGTCTCTGATACCGTAAGTCTCGAAGTTGTTCACCACTCTCTCGCGTACGCTGCGTGTAACGTCGTCTATCTTCGAAATCATCACGGGGTCTTTGACTCCGGCACAAGATATGGTGCGGTATCCGACTTTTCGGACGCCTTCGAGTTTTACGAAATAATCTTCGGTAGGCACAAATTTACTTCCCGATACTCGAACCATATTATCGCTAATCTGTTCGAATTTAGACTCGTGCAGGTTGATAGCTCCGCCAGGTCCGGGGAGAACGTACGGGTTTGTCTTCTCGTACAACGTATGTGCGGCTACCGACAGAGTAGTACATTTTCTGAGCGGTGAGAGCGGCTCCAATACGAAGCTGTCTTTACGCAAATAACCGAACATACAGTCGCTGCCGCTACCGGGCACTGCTGCAATGGCGGCACATTCGAGTATTTTACCCAAGTGAATGGCAAGACCTTTGTCGAAGCCCTCTTTGATAGCCAGCGACGAAAATACCGCCGGGTCGTACGAACGTCCTGCGATTACTACGTCTGCTCCCTGAGTAAGTGCCTCAATGAAAGGCTCTTCGCCCATCTGTGCTACGATATGGACAGATTCGTCGACGTCTGCCTCGGTTATCTCCGGAGCAGGGTGCAACGGCGAAACATTACCCCGACGCACATTCTCTTTTATAAATTCTTTTTCGAACTCAGACTGTATGACTGCCATTTTGAACGACAGACCTTTTTCGCGGGCTATCTCACGCACGATATCGAGTACAAACTCTACGTGCGGACGTGCTCCGCTGCCTCCTGCCGTGCCCACCACTACGGGTACTTTGGCTTCAAGTCCGGCAGGTATCATTATCTCGAGGTCTCTTTTTACCGAATTGCGGTCTGTAAAAGAAATGCCTGCTCCCAGATAATAAGGACCCGGGTCGGTCGAACCGGCATCGACAGCTATCACGTGAGGCTTACGCTTCATTCCCTCTTCGAACGATTCCATCGGGAAACCATACCCGAGTATCGCCGTGGTGGAGAGTATTCTCATTTCTTCCATCATATCTTATATCTTTTTTAATGTGTTATAAAATATTTTTTAGAGCAAGTATTCTGCTCATTTCGTTGTATACAATCATATAACCTTCGTCTACGCCCATACCGGGTTTTGCCAGATACTGAACGGGCGAAGTAGCCATAGCTATATGAGCACATATTTCGGCCGAACGGTTCGTTTCGTTGCAGGTGCCGCCGAGGTATGCTCCCATACCGTGCTGTTTGCAATACAAAACGGCTTCGATGGAATTGTTGATACCGCCGAGGTCGGGAGTTTTTATCTGAGCCATATGACCAGCCTTGCGTGCCGAGAAGTCTACGATATCTTCCAGAGTATTACACCATTCGTCTGCAACTATTTCTGCGTCGATGCCTTTTTTGTCCATAATAGAACGTATTTCGGCAAGAGTATCGATTTGAGCCTGCTTTTCGCCCATATCGACAGGACCTTCGACACGCAGTTTGAAAGGTTTGGCTATCTCTGCCAATTCGCCTATGTAGTCGGCAATAGCCTCAGCCTTGTTGTCGAAAACGATACCGAGCGTACCGTAGACATCGATATGAATGGTCGGGTGATACTGTTCGAACGGTTTGAGCTTTATGATACGGCATCGTAGCCATTCGACGTACTCTTTTATCTTTTCGCCTTTGAAACCGACTTTTGTCTCTACGTGGTTAAACAGAGCGTGCGGCAACACGTCGGCACCTTTCATTATCATCTTGTCGGCATTCAGGTAACGGTCGTCGCCCGACTGCGAAAAGATAGGTATTATCTTCGACGAAATCTCCGTACCGTACTCTTCGGCAATGACTTGTGCCATCAACTTGTTTTTGCTCTTTGCCACAGCATCGAGGCAAGCCTGAGTAACACCGTAGCGAATAGCGGTATGATATATTTTGCCTGTCGAAGGGCTTACTTTTTTATCCACTATATCTGCCATTTGGCGGAATGTAGTAATCTCTTTGCCCTCGTAGAGCGGAGCAATCTCTTTTTCGATGACAGGAATAAAATTGTCTGCCAAAAAAAGAGGGTCGCGTCCACCTGCACCCGAATACTGCACGGCAGCACAATCGCCGTAAGCATAAGCGCCGTTTTCCAATACGAATATTACCGAAATGGCTTCACCTGCCTGTCTGACTGCTGTGAAACCATCAGTAACAGGCTTACCTTCGTAGAAAGCACCATCGTTTTTAGCTCCCGATTTGATAGCTTTTTGGTCGTCAAAGAAAAAACCAGTCTTTCCTTTGGCACATATTACTTTTTTGATTTTCATACTAATATGATTTTTATAATGAATAATTTATTTACTTTCTTTCTACATATACAAATCAATTGCCTGCCGCAGGACGTCCTACCAGATGTCCCTGACCGATGGCATACACGTCGTCTATTACCATCTGGAAGCTTACAGGTCGGTTTTCGTAGCGTGCTCTCTCTTCGAGCTTATTTCTATGAAAATCGATAATATCCTGAGTAAAAGGCAGATTACCTATATCGAGCAACCGTACAGCACCCTGATTGTCGCGGGCGGGCATCACTTTACCCGCATTGAATTTGCTCGGAGCAAAAGGTATATCGATGACACCTGCTTCAAAAGCAGCGACGGTACCCAAAGCAAAATCGCCCTTACCGAGCTCCTCGACCTTGCCCAAGATACATTTCATCTCTTTCTCTATCACTTCGCTCTCCGTAACTACTGCCGGTATCTCTCTGAAGTCTTGGTCTTTGAGCATCGAAATCACCTGCTTGGTAGCACGCAATCCGGCAGCGTTTGCCTCTTTTGTAGGTACGCCCATCGCCTCGTGCGGTGTTTTTACTATCACCTTGGTAGCTTTTGCCAACGCAGCAGCTGCCGCTCCCCACGATATAACGCCGAAGGCTTTGGCTTCGTCCTGCGGGAAACCGCCCATCCATTGGTGGAAGACCGTCGTGATACGAACATCTTTGTATCCGAATTTATCTAAATATTCTCTGGTAACAACAATAAGCGAACGCAGGGCTGCTATGTCCTGAATAAGATTACCGCACTGCCCGTAACCGACGGTGATGTCTTTGACCCCCTGTTCGGCGGCAAGCAGAGCCTCGATAACGGCAACGGAGTTTGATATACAAGCCGGAATAAGCGTACCCGTAAGAGGACCGAACGGCTCGCGGTTGATAGATACGCCTGCCTCTTCGTACAGACCCACCAGACGGTCTGTGTATTGCCAATATGCAATGGTTTTCTCTATCGAGTGGTTTTTCGAATACGGCACGTTGTACGAAATACCTCCGCCTTCGTACGAAGTAAAGCCACCTGCTATCGATATCTCGGTAAGCAGACGAGCATCGGGAGTACCGTGACGCACCTGTACAGGTTTTTTGAGAGAAGATGTTACTATACGGCAAATGTTTACACCATAATTGACGATAGGAAACCCGTTCAACATAGAGCGGTGAGTCTCGCGGCTCTTCTCGATACCTGTCTCTGCCTCGTGGTAACGATTGAGACGAGTATAGCTATCGACCGTCGTGGGCAGAAGGTCTGCCTCGCCCTCTTCTTCGAGGTATTGCAATAGCTCTATATGCTCGTTGTGCAGAGCCACCCCTGCACGAGGCTGTATCAGGGTACATCTATTTTTTACGGCTTTTGCCAGTTCGTTGCCGAATCTCTTCTCGGGAGCAATAGACTTTTGATACTCTACCGCTTCTTCGAAATTAACTTCGCTGCCTGTTTTCCATTGCGACAGTACTTCGTTGCGTTGTGCAAAAAAATCGTCGTTCGATAATTTTTTATTTCTAATATCCATTGTATATTTTGTTTGTATATTTATTTAATCTCAGTAATTTCTTTTTTCATTATCCTCAGAGCCATATCGGGTTCGATAGCACTAAGCAAACCCATCGAGGCAAAAATATACTTTTTATCGAGCATATATCGGGGTTGCCTCGGTTTGGTCGACAAGGCATCGTCGGTCTTATCGCCGACAGCCCCTTGCAAGATATACGACGGCGAGGCACTGTTGATGATAGCTCCGCCTATACCGACCACATAAGGCACTGCCGATAAGTCTTTTCCGTTGAGTGTAAATATCATTCCGCACGGCGTGTAGGCAGATTGATATATGCCGCAGTGTCGCTCTACGGCTATCTTTATGGCGTTATGAGCCAACGACTCTTCTATTCGCTGGTCGCTACTGCCTGCGGAGGCAATAGTGTCGGGGTTGTCGGAGCAGGTCTTTATCCATCGATGTACGTCGGTAAGAGGCACGTCTATCGCGTCGGCAAGCGACTCCAAGTCTATCTCGTCGGCAAGCGAAGACAGGCTATAACGCATACCGAGGTCGCCCTCGACGGTGCGTTTGCTATAAGGCTCGGGAAGCCCTTTGAGCATTACGTTGTCTATGGTCGGACGTCCGACAGACATCGAGTATACATCGGTAGTAGCTCCGCCGAGGTCTACGGCAAGTAGGTCGCCAATGCCCGCTTCGTGCTTGGTGCCCTTGCTCAGCAGCTCGCAACCGTTGAGAACAGCCAGCGGCGTGGGTATTATCTGGTAGCCGCTCATTTGCTGAATGGCAGAGAGCCCTTTTGCCTCGATTATACGGCTGATGAAAAGCTCTTTTATACGCTCTTTGGCGGGAGCGATGTTTATCTTGTTAAACTCGGGCATCACGTTATCGGTAATGACCCAATTTTTATTCGACGCAGCAAATATCGTCTCCAACTCGTCGGCAGCACTTTTGTTGCCTGCGGCTATGATAGAGAAGTTTCTATCGATACTGCACAAACGTCGGGCGTTGGCGATGATTACCTCCTTGTTGCCGCCATCGGTGCCGCCGCACAGCAACACGAGGTCGGGATTGATACGGTATATCTCGTCCTGCTCTGCCTTCGATATCTCGAACGAATAGGTCTTCACTACCTTAGCTCCGGCACTCGATGCCGCCATACGTGCCGCTTTGGCTGTAAGCTCGGGCACCAAGCCGAGGGCGACCATCTTGAGACCACCTGCGGCACTGCTACAACACAGAAGCCTGTCGTAGTCGAACGCCCCTATCTTATCGGTCAGAGCAGACAACGCCGAACGAAACCCATCCATGACGTCGGTCTCTATGGTAGTAAAAGCCGTAGAAGTACCCACTACCGAAGCGGTATCCGTTTCGATAGCGGTAAGCTTGGTATATGTACTGCCGAAATCCGCAGTAAGATATCTCATAGCTACTTAACCCCTAAAATTTTGTAAAGGTCGGAAATAGTCGTATCTATAGATGTACCGGGAGGGTAAACCTTCGTGAAACCCATTGCGGTAAAACGTTTTTCTACATCTTCGAAGTTTTGTTTGCCCACAACCAAGTTGCCACCTGCAAGCAGAGGAATATCTTTGAGACCTGCCTCGTTGCATTTTTCGCGAAGTCCGTTACAGTCTATCTCACCGTGTCCGTAGAGCGAAGAGACCAAGATGGCATCTGCCTTTGTCTCTATGGCTGCCTCGATATACTCTTCTTGAGCAACCATAACACCCAAATTAACTACATTAAAGCCGGCTTGCTCCAATGCATAGGTCAGTATCTTATTACCTACAGCGTGCACATCTGCACCGATAACACCGGTTACAATTGTCTTTTTATCCATTTATAAACCACTCATTAAAATAACGTGCAAAGGTAGTATTTTAAAATAGAATAGCCAAACAATTTAATATATTATCTCATTGAAAAAAAATTTACCACAACAGCACAAATAAATATTAGGAATCAAAAGTAAATAAACAATATACAACGAATGCTGTCCGTATAAACGTTTGCCATAAAACGAGCAAATGAGCATAGTTGGCAATATTCAACTAATTAGACGGCAAAAACGACTAAAATATTTATCAAAAAGAACCCCACTCTATCCTTTTTAAGGGGCAGAGTGGGATTCTTTACAGTTTTTATATCGAATAATTTGCTCGATCAATAATCCATCTTGCTCATTCTCACATAGCTGTTATAACGTTTGCGGGCGTTGTTTTCGGCTTCCTGATAGAGCTCTTGTGCCTCTACGGGGAATAGTTTCGACAGCGACGCAAAGCGAACCTCGTTTTTGAGGAAGTCTTGGAACTTGCTCCAATTGGGTTCTCTGCTATCGAGTTGGAACGGATTCTTGCTCTCAGCCTCAAGCTCCGGATTGAACCTCCACAGATGCCAATAACCGCATTCGACGGCTTTTGCCTGTTCTTCCTGAGCTTTACCCATACCGGTAAGTATACCGTGTTCGATACAAGGAGAATAGGCTATTATTATCGAAGGACCATTGTATGCTTCCGCTTCACGTATAGCTTTGAGAGTATGTGCCTGATTGGCTCCCATAGCAACCTGAGCCACGTAGACATAACCGTAAGTAGTGGCTATAAGTCCCAAGTCTTTTTTACGTACACGTTTACCCGAAGCGGCAAACTTGGCTATAGCTCCTATCGGTGTCGATTTCGACGACTGTCCTCCTGTGTTGGAATATACTTCTGTGTCGAGAACAAGTATATTAACGTTTTTTCCGGAAGCAATAACGTGGTCGAGTCCACCGTAACCTATATCGTAACTTGCTCCGTCGCCACCGATAATCCACTGGCTGCGTTTGATAAGATACTGTGTGAGTCCTTTAAGTTCTTTGCATACACTACAATTTGCAATAGCAATACCATCATCGATTACTTTCTCGAGTTGTGGAGCCAATTCTTTAGTCTTATCTACATCGAACATATTATCAATCCACGCCTGCATTAATTCTTTTGCATAGGCAGGAGTATGTTCGTTTTCGATTGCTTGTCCGAAAAGTTTCACGATACGTTCTCTCATTTTTTCGGTAGCAATGAACATTCCAAGCCCAAATTCACAGAAGTCCTCGAATAGTGAGTTTGCCCAAGCCGGTCCCTGTCCTTTTTCGTTGGTAGTGTACGGAGTGGCAGGTACCGAACCCGAATATATCGACGAACATCCGGTAGCGTTGGCTATCATCTGTCGGTCGCCGAAAAGTTGGGTTATAAGTTTTATATAAGGAGTCTCTCCACAGCCCGAACAAGCTCCCGAGAATTCGAATAACGGTTGTGCAAACTGAGTATTCTTAACGTTTGCCTCAATATTTATCAAGTGCTGTTTCGATTTAACCTTGGTCGTGAGATATTCCCAGTTTTCGGCTTCGTGTTCTTGCGATTCGAACGATTCCATTGCCAGAGCTTTGTGCTGTACACCGTCTATCTTTACACCGGGGCATACATCTACACAATTTTTACAACCGACACAGTCCATAACTCCAACTTGTATACGATACTTCATTCCGACAAATTCTTTGGGCGACTTGATATCGAGCAATTTTGCATCGAAGCCTTTTTGTTCGTTTTCGTCGAGTACAAACGGACGTATGCAGGCGTGTGGACATACGTATGCACACTGGTTGCACTGTATACAGTTTTCGGCAGTCCATTCGGGGACAGATGGCGATACACCACGTTTCTCCCAGCGGGCTGTACCCGAAGGGAATGAGCCGTCTTCGAAACCTTTGAATGCCGAAACGGGAAGGGTATTACCTTCTTGACGGTTCATAGGAAACACAATATTCTTTACGAACGATGGAGCATTGCTGTGTACAGGCTCGTCGTCGGGTAGATTTGCCCACGACGGGTCTACGGTAAGGATATTGTATTCTCCTCCGCGGTCGACTGCAGCAAAGTTTTTATCGAGTATAGCCTGCCCTTTTTTACCATACGATTTGGTTATAAACTTTTTCATTTCTTCTACAGCCAAATCGATAGGGATAATATTAGCTATGCGGAAAAACGCCGATTGCAGTATGGTATTTGTACGGTTGCCAAGACCAATTTCACTTGCTATCTTAGTAGCATTAATGTAATATACGGTAATATTTTTCTGGGCAAAAATACGCTTTACTTTGTTGGGTAAATGTTTATGTAATTCTTCTTCCGTCCAGATAGTATTTAGTAGAAATGTACCATTCTTACGCAATCCGCGAGTAACGTCGTACATCCTGAGATAAGCCTGATTGTGGCAGGCTACGAAATTTGGGGTATTTACCAGATAAGTAGATCGTATAGGATGGTCGCCAAAACGAAGGTGTGAACAAGTGAAACCACCTGATTTTTTGGAGTCGTACGAAAAGTATGCTTGGCAATATTTGTCTGTGTTGTCACCAATGATTTTTACAGAGTTTTTGTTTGCTCCTACTGTACCGTCCGAGCCAAGTCCGTAAAATTTAGCTTCATATACAGAGTCTTCATTTAGAGTTATCTCCTCTTTCAGAGGTAGAGAGGTGAAGTTTACATCGTCTACTATACCGATGGTGAATCTATGTTTAGGTATGTTCAGAGCAAGGTTTTCGTAGATTGATAATATTTGTGCGGGAGTAGTGTCTTTAGATGACAACCCATAACGACCACCGACGATAACAGGACGTTGCTCCGAATATTGTGCAAATGCTTCTACAACATCCATATAAAGCGGCTCTCCGCTTGCACCCGATTCTTTTGTCCTGTCGAGAACGGCAATCTTTTTTACACTCTTGGGGATTGCTTCCAAAAGATGTTTTACCGAGAACGGACGGTAGAGATGGACGGCAACCAAGCCTACACGTTCTCCTTTGTCTCTGAGATAATCTATCGTCTCACGTATTGCTTCGGTGACACTGCCCATAGCTATTATTATACGGTCGGCATCGGGCGAACCGTAGTAATCGAATAGATTGTATACCCTTCCTGTCAGTTTGGTTATCTCTTTCATATAACCTTCCACTATCTCTGGTACGGCATCGTAGTAGCGGTTTACCGCCTCTTTGTGTTGGAAAAAGTTATCGGGAGTCTCCGACATACCTCTGCACACAGGAGAATTGGGATTCAATGCACGCTTACGGAACTCCTCAAGAGCCTGCCAATCGAGGATATCTCTGAAATCATCAGTATCGAGAGTCTCTATCTTCTGTATTTCGTGCGATGTACGGAAGCCGTCGAAGAAATTGACGAAAGGGACACGGCTTTTTATTGTAGACAAGTGTGCCACACCGGCAAGGTCCATAACTTCCTGCACCGAACCTTCGGCAAGCATAGCGAAACCAGTCTGACGAGTTGCCATTACGTCCTGATGGTCGCCAAAGATACTAAGAGCGTGTGAAGCTATGGTACGTGCAGATACGTGAAAAACGCACGGCAGCAGCTCACCTGCAATCTTATACATATTGGGTATCATCAGTAAAAGTCCTTGAGAAGCAGTGTAGGTGGTAGTCAGAGCTCCCGCCTGCAATGAACCGTGTACGGCTCCTGCGGCACCTGCTTCCGATTGCATTTCCTGTACGAGTACAGTCTCGCCGAAGATGTTTTTTCTGCCGTTGGCAGACCATTCATCGACATACTCAGCCATTGTAGACGATGGCGTAATCGGGTATATAGCAGCCACTTCCGAAAAGATATACGAAATATGCGCAGCCGCCTGATTGCCATCACAAGTAATCATTTTTTTCTTTGCCATAGAATAATATTTTTTTATTTTTTGTTGTAACTAATTTTTATTGGGTTTCAAGCCCAATACTTTTTGCAAAGGTACATTATTTATTCTGTATAAAAATAGACTTTATACTTTATTAGATATTTTAAATCACATAATTCACTAATACAATATAGAAAATAATCGGATATTATCTCCACATGTAAATAAAAATGCAAATATATTTGTACGATGAGCGGATATTCGGAAGAGTTACCTCGATTCAGTAATCCGAGTTGAAGAAAACGTTGTCAGAACAGACATTCGAGGTATGTTATAAAAAATTCATTTACAAATTCTATTTCTGTCATAAATTTAATACGCATATCATTATTCCGTCATAATCAAACAGATATACTTTTTTACAGGTAAAATCGCCAAAGTGCAAAGGTACTATTATTTTTTTATAACAGTTATTATATCTCAGAAATCACATATACATTCAAGCAAGAAACACTTGATTATAAACTAATTAAAGATTACACTATGTTTAAATTCACAAAATCAATATTACAAAACGACAGATGTCAAAAAAAGATTATTAAATTTGCAGTTTAAATATTTGTTATATTAATATTTTATCACTCAATTGGATGAATTTTATGAGAAGAAAAAGTTTGAATTATTCTACATTGTATCTCTCACTGTGGAAAATATGTAAAAAGGGAGTACAAAAAGTAACGGATAAAAAGATTGCTCTTACTATTGTAGTTTTTGTTATGATAGGCATTGGCATTCACGCACAAGACAATCCTGTTGTTACATTATATACAACGGACCCCGATAATTACGAAGGCACTATCAGTTTTTCCATTAGTGGAGACGAAGAGGACTTTAAAAACTTAATGATAGATGCAGGATATGGCAAAAAACCTGCAAGTGAAGTAGACGAAAACGGAAATATCCGTATAAAAGGTAATGTGATAAAAATCTCCGGTAAGTTCAATGGACTCAACACTCCTATGGAAAGAACTAAAAATGCCGTTTTTGCAGAAAATAACTTTATCGAAAAACTCTCCTTTACGGGCGACAATCTGCCCAACGCCATCGATTTATCGGCAAACAAAGGATTGACGTACATCAGTTTCCTGGCTTGTGGAGTGGAAAAAATAGATTTTTCTAAATTCCCGACTACTCTACGCGATATACACTTATCTTCCAATAATCTTGCAGAGGTAGACTTGTCTAGATTTGCCGATTTGGAAACCATTCATTTACTCGAGAACACTAAACTGAAATCGGTTGACTTCAAAAAAAATAAGAAGCTAAAGGTAATAAGTATAGCTCAAAACCCATTAATAAAAAATGTGGACGTCTCTGAAAACAAAAATCTCGAAATGCTCGAAGCATACGAATGCGGTCTTTCAAAATTGGATTTATCGAAAAACGACTTATTGGAGAATGTAGCTGTTTACAGCAATAAAATCAACAACATACAGTTCGGCAAAACCGATAATATGCAAATACTCGATGTCAGAAACAATCAATTAAAGAGCCTCGATGTCAGCAAAATGCCGCTTATGCAGAGCCTTGCAGTGATTAGCAATAACGATTTGTCGGCATTGAACGTCAAAAACTGTCCTGAGCTGATATTTTTGTATGTAGACTCCACAAAGATATCAACCTTAGATGTATCCAACTGTCCTGAGTTGAAATCACTGACTGCTTCGATGACAAAACTGAAACAATTAGATGTTTCGAAAAATGAAAAACTCGAAAACCTTTCGATAGAAAACTGTCAGGGATTTACAAACCTCGACGTATCCAAAAATAAGAGCCTCGAAGTACTTATAATAGCAGGTAATAAGTTTGGATTCGATGCCACCAAAAAGATTGTAAACGACCTACGCGATATGACAGACGAAAAACCCAAGGAGGGGATACTCGGGGCATTTATGTTAGATGATCCGAACGAGAAGAATCAGATATCCGAAGCAAGTGTAAAATTGGCAGAATCCAAAAATTGGACGGTAGGTGCTCGCGATAAGGATGGTAATATCGTGGATTATCCCGGTATTGCCACACATATCGACAATACGGCAATACAGAATGGCATCCGTATACTTACCTCCGACACACAGATAAAAGTAACTAATTTACCCGACGGAGACAACAAAAAGGTAAATGTGTATGACCCCGAAGGCAGACTGATAACTTCGTGTATCACAAGTGAAAATCATTGTACTTTCGATAAAAATATTCTCCCGAAAATTTTCGTCGTAGAGTGCTGTGGAAAAGTGGCAAAAGGCATTGCTAATTGATATACAATTATACTGATTTATAAAAAAGCAAGATATTGTTTGAAAATATCTTGCTTTTTTTATTCATTTTGACAACAAGAGACAATAACTTGATGGAAGACACCATATTAATAATATTTTTTCAAAAAAAACACGATTTTTTTGTCCGTTATTCGAAAATTAATTACTACCTTTGCACCCGAATGGTGATTCAAAAATACCTCATTGGCTTGGGGTAGAATTGAAAAGGGAATCCGGTGCAAATCCGGAACTGAGTCCCCAGCTGTAAGTTCCTGTAACTTAGATTTTGCACAGCATAAGTCATTTTTTCCGGACAGGAAAAGAGAAGACAAGCAAAATCGGAACAAGTCAGAAGACCTGCCATCGACAACTCTATTTGCTTTGGGAAATTTTGAGCAAATCGGGGAAAAGTTTTTTTATTATATACAATTTGTATATGTAGGATAAATGCGTTTAGCCCTGAGGCGTACATAGCATTTTGTTTAGTGCGGGTGTATGATGTAGTACGGGTGTAGTACGCAGTTGTGTAATAGATAAATGCATAAAAATTATATAAAAGATTGATATCTATGATGACACGAGAAGAGTACATTGCGAGTCTTCGCAATATGAAGCTGAACGTCTATTTTATGGGCGAGAAAATTGATAATCCGGTAGACCATCCTGTGATACGTCCATCGATGAATTCGGTAGCTCTGACCTACGAGCTTGCACAACAAGAGGAGTACAAAGAGTTGATGACAGCTACCTCGAATCTTACGGGCAAAATTATCAACAGGTTTACGCATCTGCATCAGAGTGCCGACGATCTGGTGAAAAAAATCAGAATGCAGCGTCTGATGGGACAAAAGACGGCATCGTGCTTTCAGCGGTGTGTAGGTTTGGACGCCTTCAATGCCATCTACTCCACTACATTCGAGATCGATGCTGCACACGGCACCGAATATCACAAGCGTTTTATCGAGTATATGAAATATGTTCAAGACAAAGACCTTGTGGTAGACGGGGCAATGACCGACCCAAAAGGCGACCGCTCGCTTTCGCCGTCGCAGCAAGAAGATGCCGACCTATATCTGCGTATTGTCGAAATACGTCCCGACGGTATCGTCGTACGTGGAGCAAAAGCTCACCAAACAGGAGCCGTTAATTCGCACGAACATCTGATAATGCCTACAATAGCTCTCAAAGAAGCAGACAAAGACTATGCCGTATCGTTTGCCGTGCCCGGCGATGCCGAGGGGGTGATTATGATTTACGGTCGTCAATCGTGCGATACTCGTAAGATGGAAAAAGGTGCCGACATAGATGTAGGCAACACCGAATACGGCGGGCACGAGGCGTTGGTTATATTCGACGATGTGTTTGTTCCCAACGAACGTGTGTTTATGTGCGGTGAATATGAATTTGCAGGAATGCTCGTAGAGCGGTTTGCAGGCTATCACCGTCAGTCGTATGCTTGCAAAACGGGTGTGGGCGACGTGCTCATAGGAGCAGCAGCACTGGCAGCCGACTACAATGGTGTGCCGAAGGCAAGCCATATCAAAGACAAACTGATAGAGATGGTGCATCTAAACGAGACTTTGTGGTGTTGTGCAGTAGCGTGCTCTGCTCTCGGACACCGTATGCCCGCAGGTAACTATATGGTCGACTTGCTGTTGGCAAATGTAAATAAACAGAACGTAACGCGTCTGCCGTACGAGATATCACGTCTTGCAGAGGATATAGCCGGAGGTTTGATGGTAACAATGCCAGCCGAGCAGGACTTGCGAGATGAACGTATCGGACATTATGTGCGCAAATATCTGAAAGGAGCCACAGGCAAAGATACCGAAAACCGTATGCGTGTACTCAGGTTGATAGAAAATATCACTCTCGGTACTGCTGCAGTGGGTTACCGTACAGAATCGATGCACGGAGCGGGTTCGCCGCAGGCACAGCGTGTGATGATATCGCGTCAGGGAAATATCGAAGCAAAAAAAGAGATGGCAAAACGTATTGCCAAATTAGACGAGAGTAAAGATAAATAAATGATGCTCAGAGATAAGGTAAATCATCTTGTTGCCGAGACCGTCCGCCCCATATTGCGCTCGCACGGAGGTGATATAGAGGTAGTAGCGGTCGAAGACAAAAACGTAAAGGTTCGGTTGTTGGGAGCATGCAGTTCGTGCCCTTCGATGCAAAACACAATGGAAGAGATTGTCGAAAGCACGCTACGACAAGAACTTGGCGACAAGATAGACCGAATAATATTGTGGAATACCGTGAGCGACGAACTGATAGATATTGCCCGTAATATTCTGAGAAAATAAAAGAGAACAGATGAGAAACAGAGAAAAACCTTTTGGCGAAAAAATAGTAACTGCCGATGAAGCAGTAGCAGCTATCGGTAACGGAGACAGTGTGGTCTTTTCGCACGCTGCGGGCGTACCGCAGGAGATACCGCAGACTCTTATTCGTAACAAAGAGAGGTTCAGAGATGTACATATATATCACATGCTTTGTCTGGGCGATGGCAACTATTTATCCGAAGGGTTCGAAAAACATTTCAGGCATATAACCAATTTTGTGGGAGCCAATTCCCGCAAAGCGATAGAACAGGGGCGAGCCGATTTTATGCCCTGTTTCTTCTTCGAAATACCTTATATGTTTCGCAGAAAACAGCTGCCGGTAGACGTAGCCGTCATACAGATTACACCACCCGATGTTATGGGCAATTGCAGTTTCGGTGTATCGTGCGACTACACAAAGCCCGCCGCCGAAGAAGCGCGTGTGGTGATAGCCGAAATGAACGAGAATATGCCTTGTGTCGGCGGAGACAACTTTATCCACATTTCGCAAATAGACTATATTGTATCGTGTGCTAACCCTCTACCCGAAATACTCCCCTCGAATATAGGAAGTGTAGAGAAGGCAATAGGAGGATACTGTGCCGAACTGATAGAGAATGGTTCTACTCTGCAACTCGGCATAGGAGCCATTCCCGATGCGGTACTTATGAGCCTTACCGACAAGAAAGACCTCGGTATCCATACAGAAATGTTTACCGACGGAGTAATAGATTTGGTAGAAAAGGGTGTTATCAATGGAAGTAAGAAGACTTTACATCCCCGCAAACATATAGCCACGTTCCTGATGGGCAGCAAACGCCTGTACGATTTTGTAAACAATAATAATACGGTAGAATTGTATCCTGTGGATTACGTAAACAATCCGTACGTTATTATGCAAAATACCGATATGGTGAGTATCAATTCGTGTATAGAGGTCGATCTTATGGGACAGGTCGTATCCGAGTGTATCGGCAGCAGGCAGTTCAGCGGTGCCGGCGGACAGGTCGATTATGTACGAGGGGCAATGCTCTCGCAGGGCGGCAAGTCTATAATGGCTATGCCTTCGACGGCTGCCAAAGGTACGGTGTCGCGTATTGTGCCGTTTTTGGCTCACGGCGCAGCTGTTACTACCTCACGCAACGATGTCGACTATGTGGTAACGGAATACGGCATCGCTCACTTGAAAGCCAAGACACTGAAAGAGAGAGCCAAGAGTCTTATATCTATTGCACATCCCGATTTCAGGGCAGAGCTTACTGAAGAGTTTAACAAAAGATTCGCCCGATGAAGATAGATAATTTATTGAAGTACAGATTATAATATTAAATTGTTATGCAGTTATTAAAACTAAAAAGTAGGTTGCACAGGTTCGAGTACTTTGCCGATTTTGCCAAAGAGTTCGAGCTCGGCGATAAAGACTTGGTCATCACCAATGAGTTTTTGTACGAGCCGTTTATGAAGTCTCTCGGACTGAAGTGCCACTTTGTAATGCAAGAAAAGTACGGACTCGGCGAACCGTCGGACGAGATGATGAACTCTATTCTGGCAGACATCAAGAAGGTCGATTTCAGACGTATCGTTGCCATAGGAGGCGGCACGGTAATAGACATATCCAAACTATTCGTTCTAAAGAACCTCGATAACGTAACCGATGCTTTCGAGCGTCGTATACCGCTTATCAAAGACAAAGAACTTGTGATATTGCCCACTACTTGCGGCACAGGCAGCGAGGTAACAAACATTTCGATAGCCGAGATAAAGGCAAAGCATACTAAAATGGGGCTTGCCGACGATACTCTCTTTGCCGACGATGCAGTATTGATTCCCGAACTGCTCAGAGGACTGCCGTTTCGATTCTATGCGGCAAGTTCTATCGATGCTCTTATTCACGCTATGGAGTCGTATGTTTCGCCGAAAGCCGGTGCGTATACACAGCTATACAGCAAGGCAGCGATAGAGATTATCATAGATGTATTCGACAAAATAGCACGCCACGGCGAGGAATATCGTTTCCAACGCTTCGGCGATATGCTCGTAGCAAGCAATTATGCGGGAATAGCCTTCGGTAATGCAGGTGTGGGTGCCGTTCACGCTCTGTCGTATCCTTTGGGTGGTAACTATCACGTGCCGCACGGAGAGGCAAACTATCAGTTTTTTACCGAAATATTCAAGTTGTATCGGACAAAAGCGCCTAAGGGCACGATAGAGACACTCGAAGGTATCGTTGCAGACATACTACGGTCACCCATTGCCGACGTATACGACAATTTGGATAAATTGTTATCTAACTTGTTGCAAAAAAAGCCTCTCAAAGAGTACGGTATGACCGAAGCAGATATCGACCTTTTTACGGAGAATGTCATTGCAACGCAGCAGCGGTTGCTCGCCAACAACTACACCTCACTCACTAAGGAAGACATACGCAATGTATACAAAAAACTGTTCTAAGATAATTCACACTATAAATCAACACAATATCTAAACCTCCTTTCTATAAATGGAAAAAACTGATCACGATGAAATTAAAGAAATGATTGTGGCTGCCCGCAGAGCACAACAAGCTTATTGTCAGACATTCGACCAAGCCGATGTAGACGAAGCCTGCAAGATTACGGCAAAACTCGTATTCGACAATGCCGAACGTCTGGCCAAACTCGCTGTAGAAGAGACGGGTATGGGCGTGTACGAAGACAAAGTAGCCAAGAACCGCAACAAGTCGAAAGGTGTGTGGTACGACCTGAAAGACAAAAAGTCTATCGGCATACTGAGCATCGACAACAAAACAAACCTAATAGAGATAGCCAAACCTATCGGTGTAGTGGCGGGTATAACGCCTATGACCAACCCGATAGTAACGCCCATGTCGAAGATTATGTTTGCTCTGAAGACACAAAATGCCATCATTATCGCTCCACACCCGAAGGCAAAATACTGCTCTTCGCTTGCTGTGGATATGATTAACGAAGCACTCAAACCTCTCGGAGTACCCGAAGGAATGGTGCAGGTAGTACGAGAGCCTTCTATCACTAAGACACAGGCACTTATGGCTATGTGCGACGTAACGGTGGCAACAGGCGGTATGCCTATGGTAAAATCGGCGTACTCTTCGGGCAAACCTTCGTTCGGTGTAGGTGCAGGCAATGTACAGGTAATACTCGACCGATTCATCGATTACGATTTAGCGGCGGGTAAAATCATAACCGGACGTTCGTTCGACAACGGCATTATCTGCTCCGGCGAACAAAGTTTCATCTATCCACGCAGCGACAAAAAAGAAGTTTTCGAAGCTTTCGAGCGTAAGGGAGCCTATTTTGTCAAAGGCGACGAACGCGAGAAAATCATCAATGCCATATTCGAAGACGGTATGCTGGCTCGCGACATTGTAGGGCAGAGCGTCAAGTTTATTGCCGACAAAGCAGGTATCGACCTCCCCGAAAATACCAGAGTGATAGTCGTCGAAGCTAATGGCATAGGCAGAGAAGATATCGTCTGCAAAGAGAAGATGTGCCCTGTAATGGCTTGTTTCCCTTACGATTATTTCGAAGAGGCAATCAATATCGCCAAGACCAATCTTTTCCTCGAAGGCAACGGACACACTGCCGGTATTCATTCTAACAACCAAGCTAATATAATAAAAGCGGGTATCGATCTATCGGTATCGCGTCTGATAGTAAATGCACCGTGTGCTACTACTGCCGGAGGCTCGATACAGAACGGTCTGCCTGTCACGAACACTCTCGGGTGCGGAAGTTGGGGCAACAACTCCATTTCAGAAAATTTTACCTATAAACACTTATTAAATATAACACGTGTTGCCCCGCTTTCTACCCGTATTCACGTCCCATCGGACGCAGAGATTTGGTATTAAGCAGTATATTTATTTACTTTCTTTCAGCATAATAGCAAGAAAGGCTGTCTGTGTGAACCGGCAGCCTTTTTTGTGTATTTACTCCAAAACTATTTATAGTTCTCACAGCAATACTACCGATATATCCCCCCGAAACGACGAGTAATATGATTATATTAGCGAATATATTCTGTGATAATACGGGGAAAGGAAGTATATGCGATTAAACGTCGAAGCGTTTAATCGTCGAATTGTAGAAAAGCTCAACTATTTATCAATCAATAGCGTCTCTTGCTGTAAAAAAATGAGCCCACTCACTACGTAATTTTCAATTAAGTAAGTCGGGACGCAGTCGTTTGGTACGCAACAGAGCCTGCTCGTACTCCCAATCACGTATTTTAGCCTCATTGCCCGAGAGTAATACAGGCGGCACCTGCCAGCCGTTATACTCGGCAGGGCGAGTATACACGGGAGGAGCAAGCAGTCCGTCCTGAAACGAGTCCGACAGAGCCGACTGCTCGTCACCCAAAGCACCGGGCAGTAGTCTGACGACGGCGTCCGTTACTATAGCCGCAGGCAACTCACCGCCTGTGAGCACATAGTCACCCACGGAGATTTCCCTGTCTACCAGATGCTGGCGTACTCTGTAATCGACACCTTTGTAATGTCCGCAGAGAATGATGATATTCTCTTTCAACGACAGGGTGTTGGCTGTCTTCTGGTCGAATTTCTCACCGTCGGGCGACATAAAAATCACCTCGTCGTATCGGCGTTCGCTTTTAAGCTCTTCGATGGCAAGAAATATAGGCTCTATCTGCATCACCATACCGGCAGAGAAACCGAAAGCATAGTCGTCAACCTTAAAATGTCTTTTATCCTTCGACCACTTACGCAGATTGTGCACCACCACATCGACCAACCCTTTGTCTTTGGCTCGTTTTATAATCGAGTGGTTCAGAGGGCTGTCGAGAAGCTCGGGCAATAGAGTAAGTATATCGATACGCATATTTTTCAATTACGAATTATTAATTACGAATTACGAATTGATATTTTCTTTTTCATCGTTACTTGTATCTTGCCGATAATTTTACAAATCTCTTCTGCTTCGGGCACAATGTCTTCGAACATCTCTGCAGTAATCATACCGGTAGCGTGTAGCAGCCTTAACCAATATATAGTTTCTCTACTCTCTTTATATGTTATGCCTAATTTCGCCACGAAGTCTTTTTCCGACAGTCCTCCTATGGCTTCCTCCACATTGGCCCCGATAGATGTTCCGCTACGAACGACTTGTTTGGATAAAATATAATCCTTCTTCTCTTCTCGCAAATGATTATACAAGTCAACTATCTTAACGGCAAACTTAAAACTTTTGTCCGCAAGTATATTGTCTTTCTTCATAGCAATTAATTCGTAATTAGTAATTCTTTTACTTCGTAAAACATTTGCTCCCGCTCGGCATAGCTCGAACAAGTTCGGCTCTACCCTCGCTTACTCGCAAAATTCCTAATTCGTAATTGATTTTAGTAGTTTCGAGCGAATAGTACCCGTCCCTCGCTCGGACGTCCCGTAACCATACATACGCCCTTCTCTGCCTTACGGTCGAGAGGGATACAGCGTATCGTTGCCTTTGTCTCGGCTTTGATACGTTCTTCGGTCTCTGTGGTACCGTCCCAGTGAGCGGCGAGGAAACCTCCTTTCTCTATCTCGCTCCGAAACTCGTCGTAGCTGTCTACATTGCGGGTAACGGAAGCTCGGTAATCAAACGCCTTCTTGTATATATTATCCTGTATCTCGTCGAGCAGAGAGACTATATATTGTTCGATGCCCTCGAGCGGCATAGTCTGTTTCTCGAGCTTATCGCGACGGAATACCTCTACCGTGCCGTTTTCCAAATCGCGTCCGCCGAGAGCCAGACGCACGGGGACACCTTTGAGTTCGTACTCGGCAAATTTCCACCCTGGCTTTTTGTTGTCGGAGTCGTCGAACTTGACACTCACTCCAAGCGATCGCAACTTGTCTACGACGGGGCGTATACGGTCTGCAACGGCAGCAAGCTGTTCGGCATTCTTATAAATAGGCACTATCACTACCTGTATCGGAGCCAAGCGTGGCGGCAGCACAAGCCCGTTATTGTCCGAATGTGTCATTATCAAAGCTCCCATAAGGCGTGTAGAGACACCCCACGACGTCGCCCAGACATATTCGAGTTTATTGTCTTTGTTGACGAACTGCACGTCGAACGCCTTGGCAAAGTTTTGACCCAAGAAGTGCGACGTACCCGCCTGCAATGCCTTGCCGTCCTGCATCATCGCCTCGATACAGAACGTCTCCAAAGCCCCTGCAAAACGCTCGTTTGCCGACTTTATACCTTTTACCACGGGCAAAGCCATATAACGCTCCGCAAAATCGGCATACACATTCAACATCTTGGTAGCTTCCTCCATAGCCTCTTCACGCGTGGCGTGAGCGGTGTGTCCCTCTTGCCAGAGGAACTCGGCAGTGCGGAGGAATAGCCGCGTACGCATCTCCCAACGAACCACGTTAGCCCACTGATTTACCAGAATAGGCAGGTCGCGGTACGACTGTATCCAGTTTTTGTACGTGCTCCATATTATCGTCTCCGACGTCGGACGCACGATAAGTTCCTCCTCGAGCTTGGCTGCGGGGTCTACGGTTACGCCTTTGCCGTCGGGCGAGTTTTTCAGGCGATAGTGGGTAACAACGGCACACTCCTTGGCAAATCCCTCGACGTGGTCTGCCTCGCGGCTGAGGTACGACTTCGGTATAAACAGCGGGAAATAAGCATTCGAGTGTCCCGTCTCTTTAAACATCTTGTCGAGCTGTGCCTGCATCTTTTCCCAGATAGCATAGCCATAAGGTTTTATCACCATACAGCCCCGTACCGCCGAGTTTTCGGCTAAGTCGGCTTTTACCACCAAATCGTTGTACCACTGCGAATAATTCTCTTCCGAAGAGGTAAGTTCTTTCAATTCTATCGCCATATTATTTTTATTGAATTATATATTTACTAAAAACGAAGTGCAAAATTACATCTTTTTTGTTACTCGGTAAAATTCATTTTGCTACGCATCATACCATACTCGCAAATATGTAAGTATCCCCTCCCCGCTTCAACTATCAAACGACTTTTTTACTAATCAAGAAAAAACATTTTACTACCTTTGCTCGCCAAAAAACAACAGACACATAAAAAAAACACTAAATATCATACAGTCAATAAGGTTGCTTTCGCTCAGCCGATACAACCTACTACCTCTAACGAGAACTATATACGGACACACGATTGAGAGTAAACAGCAATGAATCAACCTATAAACAAATAAAAGTAAATTTAAACACACATTAAAAGTATGAGAAAAGTATTCATCTATTTCACAATCCTCGCAGCAGGAATCATCGCAAGCACTACGGTTCAGGCACAAGTAAATATGAGCCGTTTCATCACTCTTACCGTTGCCAAAGACTCGGTAATAAAACTCAACTTCAAAGCAGCCGCCAACGACACTCCCGTAAAGATTAAGTGCGGTAACCTTGATACCACCTTTACGGTAGGCACCGAACTGAAGCCAAAAGCAAACCGCTATACTGCAGGAGACAATATTATGACCATATACGGCGACCTCTCGGAACTCCATTGCAACAAAAACGAAGAGAGTCTTACCGCTATCGACCTAAGCAACAATACGGAACTGACGGTTTTATCTTGCTACTCGAACCAGATAAGCTCCCTCGACGTAACGAAGTTGACTAAGTTGACGAATTTATATTGTTACTCAAACCAGATAAGTTCCCTCGACTTACGCAACAATACACAGTTGAAGTCTATCTACTGTGCAGGCAACCAGCTCAGCTCTCTCGACGTAAGCAATAATAGGCTGTTGGAAGAGTTAGGTTGCGGTACCAACAATATAACTACTATCAACTTAACCAATAATACGGAGTTGAAAGAGCTATATTGCGGCAGCAATAAGATAGAGGCTCTCGACATAAGCAAAAACACGAAGCTGAAAGAGATCTATTGCGGAGATAATAAGCTAACTTCTCTCGACTTATCGAACAATACGGAACTAACGGATTTATCTTGCTATTCCAATAAACTCAATGCTCTCGACGTAACGAAGTTGACGAAATTGACAAAGTTGTATTGTTACGTCAATAATATAAGCAATATCGATATAAGCAAGAATACCGAGTTAAAGAATTTCTATTGCTACGACAATAGCTTCTCTACTCAGGCTCTCGACGACATCTACTGCTCACTACCCAATAGGAGTGGTAAAGATGCAGGCAAGATACAGCCCGTACACAAGTCCTCGTCGACAAACAACGATATCGTCGTTGCCACCAATAAGCAAAATGCAGAAAAAAGAAACTGGAAGGTGCAGTACTATTCGGGAAATAAAGACATCGCTACTAATGGTACTTATGACTGCAACGGTACTACCGACATAGCGGAAGCCTCTGCCGAGTCGACCCTTACACTATACCCCAATCCTGTTAAGGATGTGCTACATATAACCTCCGACAGACCTATCCGCAGCATACGTATATATAATATGTATGGCACAGAGGTAGCCGTAGCCAACGATGCCGCAAGTATAAGCGTATCGCACCTGCAGGCAGGTGTTTATACTGTCAGCGTAGACGGAAAGGTAACAAAGATGATAAAGAAGTAACCTTTTAATATTCCGGAGGATTATAACTCAAAGAGTTTTTTAGGTTTTATATCTTCGCAGCAAATATAAGTGAGGAGCATCGCATTTCAAAAAGCAGCTCCTCTTTTTATTTTTCCAAGCATTACTTAGGCAATAATCAAGCCCCCTGACCGTGTTATGAGCAAACGGTTTTGTATAGCGACACAAACAGACGGCTATCCCTGTTTCGAATAACCGTCTGTTTATTTGTGAGACTCTGCTCAAGCGAGGCTATCTTACTTGATTACTCCGTTGCAGATATCTACTACCTCTTTTTCGAACGCGTCGGCTTTGGCTGCTATCTCTGTAGCTTCGGCTATCAATTTGTCGGCTACCTGGCGGTCTTTCAATCCCGAGGCATTTATTTTTACATTCAGAAAAGCTCCCTGAACTGCCGCACGAGCCACCAGAGCACCTACTCCCGCATCGGATACGGAGTTGGGGTTACCCTCTTTTGCCATAAGTTTTACTATAGGGAATACTTCCAACGAGGCTTTCATCGTCTCCAGAGGTATCTGTGTGGCATACAGTGTAGCCTCTTCCATAGCCTTGGCACGAGCCGCTTTGTCGGCATCGGTCGCCTTGGGCATAGCGAAAACGTCCATTATCTTGTTGAAAGCATTGGTATCTTCGTCTACAAGGTGAAGCAGATGAGCCATTACCTTCTGTCCTTCGGCAGCAACGTCGGAGAAATATTTCCACTTATCGTCCCAACCTGCTTTGTGCGACGACAGGTTTGCCACCATTGTGCCGAGAGCAGCTCCCAGAGCACCGGCATACGCCGCTATGGAACCACCGCCCGGAGCAGGGCTTTCGCTTGCCGTCTCTTCGGCAAAGCCTTTACAGGTGAGGTCGATAAGACGCTTTTGGTCGGTCGATTCCATCAGATATTCGATGACCTTCTCTTTGGGGTTGAACGGCTTGAGGTCGTCCAGACCAAGCGACTTGATGGCAATGAATATCAATTCTTCTTCGCTGATACCTACGGAGCGTTGTTGTTTTTCGAGGAAATATTTTGCAGCGTCGAGCAGTACATTCTTCGGCACAAGACCCACTATCTCCGTACCCGTAACACGTACTCCGCGACTGCCTGCCGCACGACAAACCTCTTCGAAAGCACGATGCAGCGATGTAGTCTTGATATCGGTGATGTTCATCGATACTTGAGCTATCTTGTACTCTTCGATATACCAACCGATTGCCTTACAGCCCTTCAATGTGCCTGGGATAAATATCTGCTTGCCGTTTTCGTCGAGCATTATCTTACCTGTGATGGGGTTGCCTTCGCGTTTCGGACGACCTTTTTCGCGTACATCGAAAGCAATGGCATTGGCACGGCGTGTAGATGTAGTATTGAGGTTATAGTTTACGGCAATCAAGAAATCTCTTGCACCGCAAGCGGTAGCACCTGTTTGAGCTACTCTGTCGTCGAAAACTTTAGGTCCGAAGTCGGCGTTATCGCCCTCTTCGAAACGTTTTTTCAGCCCTTCGTATTCGCCTCGGCGACAAACGGCAAGGTTTTTACGTTCGGGTTTGATAGCCGCAGACTCGTAGGCAAATACGGGTATTCCGAGCTCGTCGCCGATACGTTTGCCGAGTTTACGGGCAAGCTCTGCCGTCTGTTCGAGAGTGATATTCGACACAGGCACCAGCGGCAATACGTCGGTAGCTCCCATACGGGGATGTTCGCCCTTATGATGGCGCATATCGATTACTTCACCGGCTTTCTTTACAGCTTGGAAAGCAGCTTCCAATACAGCGTCGGGTTCTCCCACAAAAGTTACCACCGTACGGTTTGTAGCCTGTCCGGGGTCTACGTCGAGCAGTGTGATACCGCTCACTTTTTCTATCTCATCGGTTATCTGTTTGATAACATCCATATTGCGACCTTCCGAAAAATTAGGTACGCACTCAATAATTTGTTTTTGCATAAATATATCGTATTATTTTTTTACAAATCAATTCGTATAATGCACACACATCTGCTATTAAAGCATCAATAAACATCTATATATCAGCAGTAAGCAGACTGTATCCGATTATTCGAAAATCGGTACAAAGATATGAATAAAAAACCATATATAAAAGCGATAGGAATAATCTGCCATTATCCCTATCACATTTAATTATCGATATTAATTTGTTAATCAGAAAACCAATCCCAACATAACATAGAAGTTGTTGGTATTTAATTTAACATCCGGAGTAAGTCCTCCTTGGAGTTGCACTGCTTTATTATTCTTATTATATCGGTTCAGTAATCCCCAGTCATAGCCCAGTTTTATCTGAAAGTTTCTGTATCGTACTCCCAAGCCGGGACCAAGCAACAGATTGAATCTATATATTACATCTTCGTCGTACATATCGAATGTTTTCGTTATACTTCCGTACGTTTCTTTACCTTTCCAAGCAAGGTCGAAAGCTAATTTAGGACCGGCAAAAGCAAATACGCTAATGTCGTCTTCTATGGGATACTCGTATAAGAGACGAATAGGTAGTTCGAGCGTATGAATATTATAAGTAGTACTATTGGCAGACATCCCTTGTATTTGAAGAGACTTATTGCCAAAAGTAAGAGCATAATCCAACCCGAGACTGACGCCAAGCGAATTGGCAAACATAACATCGTATGCAGCCCCTACCACAAAGCCATTAGAAGGTAACTCCGTTGACAGTTGTATACCCGTCATAGAAGATTTTAGCGTGGTATTGCTATTTAAATAACCGAGATTAACAGACAACTTGTTCTGAGCCGTAAGCGACACACTAAATACTGTTACCACAAAAAGTAACATAATCTTTCTCAAAAACTTTCCCATTTCTATTTAAAATATAAATTGTTAATTAATAAAATTGCATTTTTGATTTAAACACTACCCGTTATCAGAGAGCAAAACCGAGTTTTATGTACCACTGTTCCTGATTAACCTTGTAGTTATCCTTATTGAAAAGGTTTTTACTGTCATTATTCGTATTAATATTCAACAAACCAAAGTCGTATCCTCCCTTGAGTATCACATTTTTGTATTGCAAACCGACAGCCGGTCCGACATACAGATTGAACCGCGAACGGTAGTTGGAATCCGCATACAAGTCTTGCGAATCGCCCGACTTTTTGCCATTGACATACGCTTGTCCTACCCCTGCAATGGATAGAGCAAACTTAGGTCCGGCATACAGAAGCAATCTAAGGTCTCCATCGCTCGTAATGGGCAACGACAGCATAAATCGTACGGGAGCGTCCAAGATATGATAATTATACCGATAATAGCTATTTCCCACGATATTTTGGTTACGGAATGCATAGGTGTAGTTCAACCCCGTACTGACTCCAATAAAATTGGCAATGAGCACGTCCCAGTCGAAGCCTGCCGTAATACCGTCAAGAACGATTTCGTCTTTCGCTTCTATCTTCGTCCCCAAAATCTTACTTGCAAACTTTGCTCTATTATTTGTATTCACATAACCGATATTAATGCTTGGCCTCTGAGCTGCCACATATACACTCACGGAGAGCAATACTCCGATTATCAATAACTTACTTTTCATCTTTCTCATAACAATATATAAAATTTTAATGTGTAAAATATATAATTTTGATATTTCGATTTGTAAAAGTACTCCTTATTTTTTAATTTTGCACAAAATTCGGACAAACAAATGACTTTTTTACGTAAACTTAACAACTTCATTAACAAAAATAATCTTTTATCGGACAACCGAAAACTGCTTGTAGCCGTCAGTGGCGGTATCGATTCGGTGGTATTGCTCGATATGCTCGTACGCTGCGGTTATAGGTGTGCGGTGGCTCACTGCAACTTTCATCTGCGAGGCAACGAGTCCGATAACGACGAACAGTTTGTAAGAGCACTTGCAGAAAAATACGATATCCCTCTATTTGTCAGACAATTCGATACCATACAAACGGCTAAAAGCGATAATATTTCGATAGAAATGGCAGCTCGAAAATTACGTTACGATTGGTTCGAGGAGTTGGTCAAAAACAACGATTTCCAATCTGTTGCGGTGGCACATCACAAAAACGACAATGCCGAAACCGTGTTGCTGAATATGGCACGAGGCTCCGGCTTGCAAGGACTCGCAGGGATAAGGGCACGGCGTGGGTCGGTAGTACGTCCTCTGCTTTGCTTCGATAGAGAAGAAATAGAGCTATATGCCAAACTAAACAACATCGAACACTGTACGGACAGGACAAATACGGATACCGAATTTCAACGTAACAGAATAAGACACAAGATAATACCGGAGTTTCTGGCAATAAACAACAACTTTGTAGAGCAAATTGACCGTTTTGCTGCAATTATGCGTGAGTATAACGATTTTTTTGACTACGAAATAAAAAAACATAAAACCGATATAGTTAATTATCAACCACATAAAACAGAGATAGATATTCAGTTGCTTCTCGAAAAAAGGTTTGCAAGAATTATACTCTTCGACATAATAAAAGATATAAACCTACCCGTATCGATATTGGACGAAATATACAAACTAATACACTCACAGACAGGTAAATACATAACCATCTACAATAAGCGTATTATAAAAAACAGAGACAAACTATTAATAGTAGACGAGGTCGATAACGCCCACGAAATCTATAACATACACCCCGAGACACGCCACACCGAGCAACCTGTCGAGATGCGACTTGATGTTTTGGAAGCAAAGGAAATATCGACGCTGAAATGTAGAGAAAGTACTGCTCTAATCGATTATGACAGACTTACATTTCCCCTCACTGTCAGGCATTGGCAACACGGCGACAGATTTATCCCTCTGGGAATGAAAGGATATAAAAAACTAAGCGATTTTTTCGTCGACCAAAAGATAGATATTGCCGAAAAACGCAACATATTTATCCTGACAGATGCTAACGGACAGATAATTTGGATAATATCCCACAGGCTCGACAACAGGTTCAGGATAACGGAAAATACAAAGAGGGTACTTAGGATAGAAATGGTAAGGCGTTAATAAACATGTAGCTGTCGACAATGCAGAAACACATACGAATAATAGAACATCCACAGATAGGCGAATTAACACTTATTGCCGACTATAAGTACAAAGGTATAAGATACTGTGTATCTGCTGAAAAAAACAAAATACTATTCAATCCCCTATACATAGACAGAGTGTTGCCTCTATCGGAGGACACAATCAATTGGTTTATAAACTCCAAGCAAAAAATAAAATTAAAATACCCTTCCATAGAACACTTTGCATACTCTGCCGATACCGTGCAAGAAACCTTAACTTTCAGGATAATATTTGCCGTCGAGGAGAAGCTCAAAGACTCGCTATCGGCACAGCTAAACAAAGATATACTGACTATCAGGTATCCCATCGGTTACGACTTCGGCAGAGAGGCAAATCAAAGAGCTATAAAAAATGTAATCAAACACTTCACGGTTCTCGAAGCCAAACGAATTTTACCCGACAGACTACACCGTATTGCCGACCAATACGGGTTCTGCGTAAATTCGGTAAGGATATCGGTTGCAAAAATGCGTTGGGGCAGTTGCTCGAACAGGAAGGTAGTGGCACTCAGTGCCTATCTGCTGTTTCTTCCGAATCATCTGGTAGATTTCGTGATAGTTCACGAACTTTGCCACACGCTACAAATGAACCACGGCAAAGAGTTCTACGACGAACTCGGGAAAATATATCCACAATATAAAACTCTCGACAAAGAGTTGAAAACAATTGGCAGAGAGGTATCAAAATATTTTTAGAGGCATCGACAGAGCAGACTAATACGGCGACACTCCAAAAGCGTGCGTAGAGTTGAACGCCTCTTCGATATGCTCCACCTCGAACCCGTCGGGTGTCTTTGTGAGAGCTATCACCTCGAAACGTACTCCGGTGTCTGTCAGCCCATTCTGCTGCAAATAGCTATCGGCAGCTTGGACGAGATTCTGCATCTTTTTGCGATCGACAAAACTTTCGGGGAAACCGAAGTAATTGGTAGAGCGGGTTTTTACCTCGACGATAGATATAAAATCGTACTTTTGGGCAATTATATCTACTTCGAGATGCCGATAACGCCAATTTTTTGCCAATATGCGGTATCCTTTGTTTTCGAGATACCCGACAGCAAACACTTCGCCTTCTTGCCCAAGAGTGTTCTTTTTCATTTTTTATCAGAATTCACAAAAACCTATAAGCCAAACGCTAATCATCAAGGTTTCTGGGTTTTATATTTCTCGTATGTGGCTACAACTCCCTTTACGAACTTTACCGTGTGGTTTGCACGGAAGTAGCCGAGCTTCACGACAGGGTCGTTGTAATACTTGGCTTTCGATTTGAGCAAAAGGTATTTTTCGACATTATCTGCCCAAATATTCGGATTGTCCTTATATTTCTTGGCGAGATTCATAGCATCGACTATATGACCGTGCCCCGCATTATATGCAGCCAAGACGTACTTTATACGCTCTGCCGAGTCTTTTATCGCTGCAAACTGTTTCCCCAACGATGCAATAAGGCGTGCTCCGGCTTTTATGTTGTCTGCCGGTTCGAAAAAAGTAGAATCGTTCAGCCCGTAGCGTTTGCCCGTACGGTGCATCAATTGCATTATCCCCATCGCTCCGTTTGGCGATACGGTATTTGGATTGAAACGGCTCTCGTTGTATGCCACCGCAGCCAGAAGACGCCAATCCAAGCCGGCTATCGAAGCATTTGCCTTGAACAAGGAGTCGTAGGGCGATATGTTACCTTTGAGCACAAACATATTGAAGTTATTGAAATAGTTGCTGCGGTTCAGATAACGCTGTGTCATAAAGCGTAGATATTTCGATTTCTCAATATCGGAATACCACCGATTAATGGCACTATCGAGATTCGGAGCATTTCGGCGAACTATCCAAGCCTTTGGCAACGAGATAGATATAGGCATACCGATATGGAGGTTTTTGATGTATTTTTTACCGAGTTCGGCAACATCGTTGTCGGCAACGGTAAAGGGTATCTTATTTCGTGCGACCTCATACATAATCTCCTCGATAGTAAGCGTATCGGACAAATACTTGATATTGATACCGCCGCCAATCTCGTCGTTGAGGTGTTTGAGGCGTGTAAGGTATTGCGAGTGTCGCTGCACATATACGTCTTTATCGATTAACTGCATAACGTTTGTTATGGGCTTTCTGTTCTTTGCCTGCACCAATACCAGATTCGACATAACCTCTACATTGGTAGACAAAAATTCTTCGCGGACAGACCTTGTAGCAGGTACTTTATAGGCAGCGAAGTCGGCTTTGCCGTCGCGTAACATCTGTTTCAGTTCGTTGAGCGACGAGGCAATGACTACCTTCAGCTCCACGTCGAGTTGGTCTGCAAGGTTTTGGGCAAGAGCGAAGTCGAAGCCCATTTCGTTATCTCCTATCATATAATAACTTGTGGCACTTTCGAGAGTTACTGCACGCAGTTCGCCACGGGCAACTATCTGAGCCAAATCGTCAGGTTCGTCTTGCTTCTTCGAACAACCGACAAATACAAGCGATAAGAAAATTATATATATATAAAACTTCATATCCAACTGTAATTTAACATTTTAATTGCTATATCAAAGTGATTTACTCAATTTGTAAAACACATAATTTTGAGCAAAATTAATATTTTTTTTTAATTTTCATATTTACATTAGAATAATAATATTCAATCCGCAAATAGAAAATATGTATAAATTTCTTCTATATTGTGAGAAGTTTCAAACATTTAAAGAAACACAATAAGACGTAGTAACTTAAAATATAATACGTTTAAAAGTTTTTTTTAGTACCTTTGTATCTGTTTTTTTTCAATAGATAATATCCCGAAGAAGATTATCTGAATTCAATACGAGTTATGTACAGAAAATTATACAGTTCCGAGATTAAAAAACTTGTTGCACAGGGTTGTAGTGCCGACGATTGGCAGAATATCGAAGTTGTAGACGATTTTTCGACCGAGAGGATACTTGGTGTTCGCTTTTCGGGGCAGAACAGATTGGGCAAATTCGACAAAATATTCACTTCCGACAGTGGAGTCGAGCTACATTCGGGTATCTTCGATGCGACAGTACATAATTGCGTAATAGACAATGATGTATATCTATCCAATATCGCCACCATAGCCAACTATGAGGTAGGCGAAGGATGCTTTATCCGCAATGTAGATAACCTAACCTGCACACAGGGTTGTTCTTTCGGCAATGGCGTAATGGTCGCTGCCGTCAATGAAAACGGAGGCAGAGCTATACCCATCTTCGACAAACTATCTGCCCAGTTGGCATATATGCTAACATATTACCGTCATCATCAGCACTTTACACAGACTGTCTTTGCCACAATAGACGACTACTGCGGCAGTTTACGGACACGACAGCGTGGCACCATAGGCAAGAGAACCAAGATAACCGAAACAAGCAGTGTCATAAACGTCCGTATCGGAGATATGGCTCTCATAGAGGGAGCGACTCGTATTACCAACGGTACCGTCGGCGAACGGTCGTTGGTAGGTAGTGGCGTCATAGCCAGAGACTTCGTGGCAGCTGCCGACAGCCGCATAGACGAGGCAGCCAACGTAGAACGCTGCTTCGTAGGCGAAGGTTGTATCGTTACCAAAGGATTTTCGGCAGTCGATTGCCTAATGTTCGCTAACGGCGAATTTGCCAATGGCGAAGCGGTATCGGCTTTTGCCGCTCCTTACACGGTATCGCATCACCGCTCGAGTCTTATAATCGCCTGCGGGCTGTCATTTGCCAATATCGGCAGTGGCACCAATATGAGCAACCACGCATATAGACTTGGTGCCGTACATCAATCCGTTATCGAACGCGGATGTAAGTTTGGAAGTAACTCTTACTTATTATCACCGTTATACATAGGCGATTATACTATAATCCTCGGCTCGCACAAAAATCACCCCGATACTCACGAGTTTCCTTTCTCATACCTGGTCGAAGACGATGGACAGTCGATACTAATACCTGCGGTCAATATATTCAGAGTGGGGACATTACGCGATATCGATAAATGGCAGCATCGCGACAGGCGACAGAGCAACTCCACTCTCGATATTATCACGTACGATATGCTGAATCCTTTTATCATCGGCAAAATAGAAAAAGCCATCGACATACTGGAAAATCTCCGAAACGAGGCTCCCGACGCCGAGTATTACGAATATAAAAACTGTAAAATACATCGCCATTCGCTCCGTAAGGGCATTGGATATTACCGAGATGCCATTGCTGTATTTCTTGGCGACTTCATCATCGATGCAGAAAATAGCGAACACTCCACCAAAGCCCGATATGACTGCAACGAATGGATAGATATTGCCGGACTGATTGCTCCCAAAGCAGAAATAAAAAATATCATAGACAATCCCCAACTAATTGATAAAGACAATTTTGGAATTAATATTTTTAGAAGAATAGATAATGATTATAATAAGTGCCTTGCAGCATTTGTTGCAGAGAAATATGGTGCATTCGACCGACAAGAGATACTTGTTCGCTATACCTCCGTACTCGACACTATCGAACGTCGCTTGATAAAAGAGGCTGACACGGAGTTTTTCGGCGACTCACAGACAGGTTACGGCTTAGACTTCGAAGAGGAGCGGGCAAACGACTTTGAGGCAGTAAGAGGCAGCACCCGAAACAATCGGTTTATTATGCAGACTTCTGCAATGTTACGTACAAAAATAGAAAAGGCAAAACAACTATGCAAAAAAGAGTAAAAGAGAATAAAATGATATTTGGCTTGCATTCTATCATAGAAGCCATAGAGGCAGGCAGAGACATAGAAAAGATATATCTCAAACGCGACTTTGGAGGTGAACTCGTAAAGACACTGTTTGCCAAGATAAAAACGTACGGTATCCCCTGTCGGAAGGTGCCTGTGGAGAAACTCAACTCTTTTACGGAAAAGAATCATCAGGGAGCCGTAGCTTTCGTTGCAGAAATATCGTACAGCAATATATCGGATATAATACCGACGTTCTACGAAGCAGGCAAAACTCCTCTTATCGTCGCCCTCGACGGTGTTACCGACATACGCAACTTCGGAGCCATATCCCGTACCTGCGAGTGTGCGGGAGTCGACGCTATACTGTTGCCGTCGTACTGTTCGGCAACGATAAATGCCGATGCCGTCAAGACCTCGGCAGGAGCTCTGCACTACCTGCCTGTATGTCGCACCGACAATCTATGCCAAGCCATAAAATTCCTGAAAGACAGCGGATTCACCGTCATAGCCCTCAGCGAAAAAGCAAACATCGCCTACACCGACCAAGACTACTCGTCGCCGACAGTATTGGTGCTCGGTGCCGAAGACCGAGGCATAAGCTCCGAAGTACTAAGCCTATGCGACAGCAAAGTAAAAATACCAGTACTCGGTAAAATAGGGTCTCTCAACGTATCGGTAGCGGCAGGGATAGTTATCTATGAGGCTGTGAAAAGCCGACAGTAAGAGAGCAGCTGCAACTCAATAGTCGGTTGTTCATTCAGTTGGAGCCGAGGAGTATATCCTCTGCCCAAATATCTTGGAACCTATACGCACCATAGTGCTCCCCTGCTCTATTGCCAAGCGATAGTCGTCGGACATACCGATAGACAACTCGCAGAAATCTGAGTCGGGGTAAATTGCCTTGACTGACTCGAAAATACCTTTGGCACGGGCAAACTCTTCGGATATCTGCTTTTGGTCGTCGGTGAGTGTGGCAATGGTCATAATACCGCATATCTTTATATTAGGATACTGTAAATATGTTTTTTCACCGAAAAACTCAAGCAACTCGCTCTGCGAAAAACCGTGTTTCTGCTCCTCTTGTGCGATATGCACCTCGAGTAAAATAGATACCCGACGTTCTATTCGGGCGGCACACTTCTGTATCTCAGCCATCTGCCGCATATTCTCCACACTTTGTATCAGGTGTACAAAAGGCACTATATATTTTATTTTATTCGTCTGCAAAGGTCCTATAAAGTGCCAACGAATATCCTTGGGGAGGTTGGGTTGTTTCTGTACGAGTTCTTGTACTCTACTCTCACCGAAGTCCCTCTGTCCCTGTTCGTAAGCCTCACAAATAGCCTCAACAGGGTGGAACTTAGATACACAAACAAGCCTTACCCCCTCAGGTAAGTCGCCAAGTATATTATTCAGATTTTCTTTTATCATACTGTCTATTTTCGACTTGTAAATAACTTTTACCTCGAAGGTAATATTTCCAAATACATATCGCAACTTTTATACCAAAACGATATTACAAAAGTTTACGATATTTTTATACGAAACCACAGGTTTGTTATTCTTCACAAACAACAATAGCCCATCCCCTCCATAACACTTAAATTCTCTCCATCATCGCTTTGTGCCCTGCCTCGTAACCGGGCTTATTCAGCAGAGCAAACATATTCTTTTTGTAAGCCTCTACGCCGGGCTGGTCGAACGGATTGACTCCGAGCATATATCCGCTTATGCCGCAAGCTTTTTCGAAGAAGTACAGCAATTGCCCGAGCGACAGCTCATCGAGACGGGGAAGAGTGATTTTTATATTCGGTACTCCTCCGTCTACGTGTGCTATCATTGTACCGAGCTCTGCCATCTTGTTGATGTGGTCTATTCTTTGGTCGGCAATAAAGTTCAGTCCGTCCAAATCATCGTCATCTGTGGGGACTATAAGTTGTCGATTGGGATTGGCTACCGATATTACGGTCTCGAACATAGTGCGTTCACCTTCTTGCATATACTGTCCCATAGAGTGTAGGTCGGTAGTAAAATCCAACGCTGCGGGGAAGATGCCTCTGCCCTCTTTGCCTTCGCTCTCGCCGTATAGTTGTTTCCACCACTCGGATATATAATGCAGTTTGGGGTTGAAGTTTGCCAATACCTCTATCTTTTTTCCCTTTGTATAGAGGATATTACGAGCGGCGGCATATTGCATCGCCATATTTTGCTCGAAGTCGACACTACTGTCGGTAGCTGCCTCCATCTGTCTTGCCCCCTCTATGAGGCGGTCTACATCGAAGCCGGCTGTGGCAATAGGTAGCAATCCCACAGGCGATAGTACCGAAAAGCGTCCGCCGATATTGTCTTCTATCACGTACGATTTGTATCCTTTACGGTCGGCAAGGGTCTTCAATGCTCCACGTGACTTGTCGGTGATAGCTACTGTCAACCTCCGTGCGGCTTCTTTGCCCTGTTGTGCCTCAAGTTGTCGTCGCAGCAGCCTGAATGCCAAAGCGGGTTCTGTCGTGGTACCCGATTTCGATATGGATATTATACCGAACTTATGCTCTTTCAATAACTCCTGTAACTCAAACAGATAATCTTCACCTATATTGTGCCCGGCATATATTATTTGCGGATAACGCCGATTGCTCCTAATCGTATCGAACGCTCCCGACAGTGCGTCTATTACGGCTCTTGCCCCGAGGTAACTACCTCCTATGCCTATTACTACTACTATCTCACATTCGCTTTGCAGAAGGCGTGCCGTCTGCTTTATATCTTCCAGAAAATCTGCCGTGGTCTCGGACGGCAACCGCAACCAGCCCAGAAAATCGGAACCGGCACCTCCTCCTCGATGCAAAAGTTCACACGCTGCCTTGGCTTTGGCTTTTATTTCGGGTAAAAACCCTACACCGGCTCTTTCTACATTAAGTGTAATGGTATTCATATCACATATTTATTTTATTTATTGCCGCAAAGGTAATAAATTTTGTCCGAAAGTCACCTGTCTGTATTTATTTTTAGGGTTCTAAGTATTGGGAATCAATAGCCGTTTTTTCGTCATCAATCAACGTATAATATCTATATTTTTCAGCTTTCAATATATTACTGATTTTAAATACATTACAATTCTGCCATCAATTTTTATTTTCTTGCTCATTTTGGTTTCAATCAAATTTTATTGTAATTTTGTCCGAAATTTGCAGTTGGAGGCGAATGTCATAAAATATTTTTTGTACAAATTATGGAAAGACGGCAGACAATAGAAGTACGTGTCGGCAACATAGGTATAGGCGGCAGCAATCCTGTGCGTGTGCAGACAATGACCAATACGGATACCAACGATATAGAAGGCTCTGTAGAGCAGATAAAACGCTGTGTGGCTGCGGGAGCCGAGATTATAAGACTAACGACACAAGGCGAACGCGAGGTCAATAGCGTTGCGGAGATAAAAAGACGCCTCGCTGCCGTGGGTATTGTCGTGCCTCTTGTTGCCGACGTGCATTTTAGCTCTTCGGTAGCACTCAAAGCCGCCTGCGTAGTCGATAAAGTACGTATCAATCCTGGCAATTTCATCAAGCCGATAAAAAGAGATTTCTCCACAGACTACACCGACGAAGAGTTTGAGCAGGAGCGTCTGGCGCTAAGAGAACGTTTTGTGGAGTTTCTCGATGTCTGCAAAAAACACCATACGGCAGTGCGTATAGGCGTCAATCACGGTTCGCTCGGCGAGCGTATGATGAATCGTTATGGCGATACGCCTATGGGTATGGCAGAGAGCTGTTTGGAGCTTTTACGTATGTGTCGCCAAGAAAATTTCGACCAGATAGTAATTTCTCTAAAAGCCTCTAACACAGTATTAATGATAGAAGCTGTGAAATTGTTGGTAGAAAAAATGGACGCCGAAGACTTTCATTTTCCTCTCCATCTTGGCGTTACCGAGGCGGGCGACGGCGAAGACGGGCGTATCAAATCTGCCGTCGGTATAGGTTCGCTCCTTGCCGTCGGTATAGGCGACACTATCAGGGTATCGCTTTCGGAGCCGCCCGAAGCCGAGATACCCGTTGCTTTCGGAATATTGCAAGCTACCCGCAGCCGAATCACCAAGACGGAGTACATCTCTTGCCCAAGCTGTGGACGTACGCTTTTCGACCTGCAGACTGCCGTGCGTCGAGTCAGAGAACGCACCTCACATCTGGTTGGTCTCAAAATCGCCGTAATGGGCTGTATCGTAAACGGTCCGGGCGAAATGGCTGATGCCGACTACGGTTACGTCGGAGCAGGCAAAGGAAAAATATCGCTCTACAAGGGCAAAACTTGCGTCGAACGCAATATACCCGAAGACGAAGCCGTCGACAAACTGTTGGCGCTGATAGACAGATATGAAAAACATTCTTAAACGTATAAAAAAATAAAATGACAATTAGTATCACAGGCAAGCAATTGCATAAAGTCGTTGAAAACAACGGTAATACAATTCATTATTTTATAAGTGGGAATAATGACGGAGAAACGATTGTCTTTTTACATCCTGCATTCGGAGATCATAGGTGTTTCGACAGGCAAATAGATTATTTCTCATCGAATTATCAGATAATAACCTTAGATATGCTGGGACACGGCTTGACAGGTGTTGGAAAATCGAAAGACAATATTACAGCAACTACCCTACATATTTCGGAAATCCTTAAAGTAGAAAACAAAGATAAGGCACATATCGTCGGGGTATCGCTCGGTTCATTACTTGCACAGGATTTCGCCTTGAAATATCCCGAAAAAGTTTTGTCATTAACCGCACTTGGAGGATACGACATTAACAAGGTACAGAAAGAAATCGCAAAAAACCAAAGAAAAGAAATATTCAAGTGGCTGTTCAAAGCAATTTTCTCGATGGAAGCTTTTCGCAGATACGCAGCGAATATTGCTGTAATAAATGAAGAGGAACGAATACATTTTTATGAAAGCGCCAAACACTTTACGCGGAAATCTTTCTCTGTATTACGAGATGTAGACAAGCTGATAACCGATAGGAGTATAGAGAGGACTTATCCCTTGCTTATTTTGGTAGGTGAGAAAGATACCGAACCTGCACTTAAAGAAGCAAATAGATGGCACAATAGAGAGCAGAAAAACAGTAAGTTATTCATCATAGAGAAAGCCGGACACTGTGCCAATATGGACAATGCCGAAGATTTTAACGAAATCCTTATGAACTTTATAAATAACAAAGAATATAATTAAAGGAAGAACCGACATTCCTTTCACTTAAATATAAAATAGTGTAAAATGCAAGGCATTAACGAATATAACCAAATACACATAAACGGCTTAAATACGATTTGTAAGTATCAAAATTTACACCTAATTTTTTTCTCAAAAATTCAAAAAATCACATATAAAGTTGTCTTGAACCTAAAAATATTATCGATATGAAAAGCATAGAAGCATTGTTTGGCAAATACGATTTCAATCTCGACGACCGAAAGGTATCCGACGAGGTACAACGCATAATAGCCGAAGAATTTGACAGTAATAACAACGTATCCGTATGGCGGCGTTGTTTTTCGCTAATCGACCTAACGTCGCTCAACTCGACCGATACGGAAGAGAAAATAGAGGATATGATGAAGCGAGTCAATGACTTTCCTCATCACATCGCAGACATAGACAACGTAGCCGCCGTTTGTGTTTACCCTGCTCTTGTGCCTATTGCAAGGCAGACTCTCACAGGCGACACGAAGATAGCGGCTGTATCGGCGTGTTTCCCCTCGTCGCAGACCTTCATCGAGGCTAAGGTGGCGGAAGTAGCTCTTACGGCAGCTGCCGGAGCCGACGAGATAGATGTGGTAATATCTGTGGGTAAATATCTTAGCGGCAGATACCAAGAAGTATTCGACGAAATCGAAGAGATAAAGGCGTCGGCACGAAATGCTCATCTCAAAGTGATACTCGAGAGCGGTTCGCTACCGTCTATGAACGACATTAAGCGTGCTTCGCTTTTAGCTATTGCTGCCGGAGCCGATTTTATAAAAACATCTACCGGTAAGACCGAGCCGGCTGCCACACTCGAAGCGGCTTATGTTATGTGCCACACTATCAGAGAGTACTATCAGGCCACAGGCGTCAAGATTGGCTTCAAACCTGCGGGAGGCATAGCTACTACCGAGGAGGCTGTAAGATTTTATACGATTGTAAACCATATACTTGGCGAAGAGTGGATTAATAAAGACTATTTCCGCTTCGGAGCGTCTCGTCTTGCAAATAATTTGTTGTCTGATATTTACGGCAAGGAGGTAAAATACTATTGATACTGTCGGAGAAATGAGTAAAGTCTTTAAGCACAATATTGTTGCTATTGCTGTCGGGCTTTTGGTAATACTTCTTTCGGTAATGCCACCGAGTGGATTACCCAAGTGTAAAGTTCATTTTGCCGATAAAATAGTGCATTTAGTTATGTATTTCGCACTTGCCGCCTCTTTCTTTATAGGTGACCTTATACAATCAAAATCACTTAATATCGATTACGGACGTATAGCGTTCGTGATGATTTTCTGCTCTCTATTCGGCGGATTACTCGAATTGGCTCAGTGGTTTCTCCCGAATAGAAATACCTCCATTTACGATTTTTTAGCTAATATCACAGGTGTCTTATTGGCTGTGATAGTGAATATTGTGATATATCGTATCAAAAAGGTAAAACAAAATAAATTTTAGTAATCCCAATACAATCAAAATGAAGCGAATATTAGTTCTAACCACATATATTTTATTAATAATTAGCAGTTTACAGGCTCAGAACACTCGAAAATTCACTGAGAGCCAAAAGCAGGCATTCGAAAAACAGTTTATCGACAAATCACGAAGTATCAGCACATTACAATCTGCATTCGTACAAACCAAGACCTCAACGATGGTTTCCCAAAGTGCTGTAAGCAAAGGCAATATGTATTACCGCAACCCTTCTATGCTAATTTGGGAGTATACAAGCCCTTCGAAATCGTCGTTAATAGTCGATGGGCGGTCTACTCGCTTACTCGACGAAAACGGTAATATCGTTGGCAACAAGAACGTGTCGAAGCAACTTGGTAGCCTGATTATCAATATGATAAATGGCAACAGCATTGTCGACAACAAACTGTTTACTACCGAAATATTCGAGATAGCCAACAATCAGATACTTGTTGTGCTGACTCCTCAGCAGCGGAGATTAAAAGATTTTTACAGCACAATAAAAATCAAAGTAGACCGCAATACGCTGATTGCCACCGAAATATCTATGGACGAAAAATCAGGCGACAATACAGTCGTCTCATTCACCAATATTCAGTTGAATAAAGATATTCCTACGGCTAAGTTTAAAATAAAGTAAGTTTTATACTTTCTACTTGATTATAAGAATATTAAGGATTATACCCCGATTGTTCCAAGATTTGCTGAGCATTTGGGTTGCTTATTAATTCCATCGGAGTAACCCCCTTATTTCTATCCATATAAGCTTTTACTATCTGCCAACCTATATATTGTCCTGCACGTCCGGGAGATTTTTGCGTAAAAGGCTGTGTGAAAGGTGATTCATTCAGATATTTAATAATCAATATGTATTCGCCGCTGAAGAGATGTTGGTCGGCAATCAGTGTCTGCCACATAGGTTTTTCGTTTTCTTTGCACCACTGCCATTGCTCCTTCGTATAACCCATTATAATGTTTTCGTCCTCGTCAGGCAGCAGCAAGGAGGTCAGATACAATATCTTACCCTTGTATATCATTTCGTCGAGCAGACGCTCTTGTTGTTCCTCGTACGGAAACTCGGTTTGCAACCATACCGATATGTAGTCCGAGACAAGTTTTTGCGGTATCCAGTTTTGTATCAAATACTTATAGTTCTCTGTATTTTGGGCATATAACGGATAATCTGCTCCTAAATATTTATCGATACCGGCAGCCACTATGCTATCGGCAACAATCATATTCTGATTCAATAGCGACACACACATAATAATCTGAGGTACTGTCGTTTGCGGAAAGAAATATTTCCCACGTTTAAACGCCTCTGTTAGCTGCCGCTCTATCCGAGAAACATCGGAAAATTTATTTAAAGCATCTGTATATAAATGACTTGCAACACTGTCTGCGAAAAACTTAGGCAATATGGATAGTATTGTATCTCTGTTTTGTCCGAAATAAACTACTCCACCAAAATATATAGGAGCAAACTTAGGATATTTTTGGAACAGTTTATCGAGGTCGGCACCGAGATTTTTACTGTTTTTCAAAGCCCAAAAGTCTTTATCAAAGCGACTTATCTTTATTTCGACATCAATATTCGACACATCAGCCTTACGACTTGTCTTTTGTCCGCAAGCGAATGCCAGAAAGCTAATTGCAATAAAGAGAATTATCTTTTTCATTTTGTTGTAAATAACTATTAATAAGTATATTATCGTTTATTATTTAGTATTAAACTTATCTTCGAGAAAACCGTCTGTTCGTCTCTGAAAATAACAGTAACTTCACTATTTTCATTTTTTAATCCACTGATTTCCACATTAATATCGGGCGATTGTATAGGATTTAGCTGTGAAGAAAATTTTACGTTCTTCAGTTTTTTTATCTCTAAGTCTGTATTTTTGCACAACTCAGTTATTTCTAAAGCTATCTGGATAAGGCATACACCCGGTGTTATAGGATTGCTCGGAAAATGAGCTTTGTATATTACGTTGTCGGCGTTCAAACTTATACCGAATATAGCTTTATCGCCCATTTTGTCCAACTCTCGGGCATTTATAGAATACAGATTATCAATCAACTTCATTTCGAACAGAGAAAAAGATAATGTCTGCGACTAAATCGCTATAAATAAGCTATTTGCGGAAAGAACGGGATTCGAACCCGTGAAGCGCTTTAGACGCTTACACGCTTTCCAGGCGTGCCTCTTCAACCACTCGAGCATCTTTCCTTTTTTGTCCGTAAAAACGGCTGCAAAGTTAATAAAATTATCCTATTCCGAAAAGCTCTTTTGCCGAAAGTGTTGTAATTTCATCTACTCGCTCCTCGGTATGGTCGAAAACTTGTGCCATTTTTTTCAACACCTCTACCATAAATTTAGGTTCGTTTCTTTTGCCTCTGTATGGCACGGGAGCGAGATAAGGAGCGTCCGTTTCGAGCAGTAAACGACTGATACCTACCGATTTGATTATTTCGGGCAGATTGGTGTTTTTGTATGTAAGCACTCCGCCTATGCCGAGGTAAAATCCGAGTTTGGTAACATAGGCAGCTTCCTGAATGCCCCCCGAAAAACAGTGAAACACACCTCTTGGCGTATGATTGCCAAAATACCGCAACACCTCGAACACTTCGGCAAAAGCCTTGCGAACGTGGATAATGACAGGCAGATTGAGCTCCAAAGCCCACTGTAACTGCGTTTTAAAAACCTCTTTCTGTTGATCGACAAACGACGTTTCCCAATACAGATCGAGACCGATTTCGCCTATTGCAATATATTTTTTTGCCGTCAATCTGTTCTTAATAACCTCTAATTCAGCCGTATAATCGTCGTTTACACTTGTCGGGTGCAACCCCATTGCCGAGAAGCAAAAATCGGGATATTGCTCCTGCATCGTGTCGAGGCGGTCTATGGTACTGCTGTCTACGTTTGCCAGAATCACATTCCTTACTCCTACATCTATTGCGTCTGTTACAACACGTTGACGGTCTTCGTCAAATTCTTCGCTGAATATATGCGAGTGTGTATCAATCATTTGAGTGTATCTTTATATGAATTTGTTCGAAATATTTTTCAGTTGCTCTATTTTTCCTACGTCAGTTACCTGTAAATCAGACTGTTCGTATCCTATTATCGACTCAGTGCTACACACAGATATATAGAAATCCGTTATCGAAAAAGGATTTTTAAAATCCTTCATCAAAGAAAATATCTTGGGCGAAATAACGTGTATTCCATTGAAAGCTAACTTTTTATACTTATCTACATCTAAGTTGGCGAATGGTGTTTTCAGTTCACCCGTTACGGCATTTTGCCAACCGACCAAACGATTAGAGGAGTCGAATAGCAAATAACGGCTTGAAGGTCTGTTGCTTACAAGTATGGTTGCTAAATTCTCGTTATTGTGTTGCCTGTAAAATGTTTTTAAATCGACATTAGATATTATATCTACGTTGTATGCTAAAAAAGGCTCATTTCCAATAAGTTTCTCGGCGAACGAGATACCGCCGCCCGTATCAAGCAGCTGCTCTTTCTCGTGAGAGATGGTAACCTCAACTCCGAAATCGGTCTTCTCCACGAAATCGAAAATCTGCTCTGCAAAATGATGAGCATTGACCACGATTCGCTGAAATCCTGCACCTTTTATCTTCTCTATTGCAATCTGTAATAGCGGTTTCCCCGCAATCTCTACCAAAGCTTTGGGGCGTGTGTCGGTAAGCGGTCTCAGACGAGTACCCAGACCGGCGGCGAAGATAAAAGCGGTTTTTTTATTGTATTTCATTGTGTTTTAGCTTTATATCTACATCGAATTGCTTCAAATGCTCTGCCAGACTTTCGGCACAGAATACCGAACGATGTTGTCCGCCCGTACAGCCGAAAAACACGGCAAGATGAGTAAAACCTCTCTTCGAGTACACCATTATACTATTGTCTACCAAGGCATAAACATTATCCAAAAAACTCAGGACGTCGCTTCTGGTAAGCAGAAAATCTCTGACGGCTTGGTCTTTGCCTGTAAGCTGCTTGTATTCGGCATATCTACCGGGGTTATGTATAGCCCGACAGTCGAATACGTAACCACCGCCATTGCCCGAATAGTCGTGCGGAACGCCGCCTTTTTTATACGAAAAACTCTCTATCTGCACAGTGAGCCTGTCTGTCGTATCCCGTGTACCGACACCGTTTTTTAATTCTGCAATACGGTAATTATCAAATACCTGCGAGATGTAAGGCAATTCGGCGAATGGGAGCAGTTTGTCGATATTACGCAGAGCCAGTGGGATAGACTCGATGAAATGAGCTTTTTTCTCTATCAATCCCCTAAAACCGTAAGCACCAAGTACCTGCAACTGACGGAATAGTACAAAATATCGTAACTTAGCCTCAAAATCGGCTCTGCTGATTTTACGATACTTCTGCAATCTATCTAAATAAGTATCAATAAGCTCATTACGCAGTTGGTCTGAAAAATTCGCTTTTGCCTGCCACAGAAAAGAAGCAACGTCGTAATAAATAGCTCCTCTTCGCCCTCCCTGATAATCAATAAAATATGGGTTGTCATCGACCAACATAACGTTACGGCTCTGGAAGTCGCGATACATAAAAGCCTCGTCGCCAGACGATTGCAGTATTATTTGGCACAGTTTCTCGAAATCGTTTTCCAGAGCAATCTCGTCCGGCTCCACCCCGACAGCCTTCAAAAAACAGTATTTGAAGTAGTTGAGATCGAACATTACATTACGCCTGTCCAACTCAGATTGCGGATAACACACCGAAAAATCGAGCTTGTCGGCAACCTTAAACTGTATGTAGGGCAAACAGGCTATCGTTCGGTGAAGTATCGCCTGCTCTTCGGGGGAGAAGACGCCGCTTTGCCGCCCTTCCGCTATACGGTCGAAAAGCACAGTATCGCCCAAATCCGTCTGCAAATAACATAAATAATCGTCGGACACAGCCAAAACTCTCGGCGACGGGATACTCTGTCGTTCGAATACTTTAGAAATTTCCACAAAAGCCCTATTTTCACGAGCATCTACCCCTACGACGCCTATCACAGAGGGACTCCCCGCTGCCGACAGTCTGAAATACCGTCGATTACTACCCGACTGTGCTATGGGCGATATTTCCGACGCCTCCACACCGAATAGCTTGCGGTACAGAGCGATAAGTTGTTCTCTATTATTATTATAGAGCATAGCAAAATAATCTATTACAGGACAATATTTATCTATTTATTCAGTTACAACCTATGTATCCGACTTATATCTTCTTTATTATCAGCGTACTATTAGTCCCCCCAAAACCAAACGAATTAGACAGTATCACATCTAATTTCTTTGATTGCGTAGAGGAGATAATATTTAGGTTTTGTGAGTATTCGTCGGGGGTTTCGAAATTGATATTAGGAGCTATAAAGTCGTTTTTCATCATAAGCACAGAGTAGACTATTTCGCTTGCTCCCGCCATCCAGCACTCGTGTCCTGTCATCGATTTGGTCGATGATATGGGAGTCTTGTGCTCGGTGAATATTGAGTCTAATGCCATCGCTTCGGCGGCGTCGCCCTGAGGAGTAGATGTGGCGTGTGCATTGATGTAATCCACGTCTTTTGCTTTCAGCTTGGCATCATCTAAGGCTCTGTATATCGATATTCTACAACCCTCGGGGCTTGGCTGCGATATATTGAGTCCGTTCGACGAAAAACCGTACCCTACAACCTCGGCTAAAATCTTTGCTCCGCGTGCCTTGGCGTGTTCGTACTCTTCGAGCACGAGAGAGGCGGCTCCTCCGCTCGGTATCAGTCCGTCACGCGATTTGTCGAACGGACGCGATGCCTTAGTCGGCTCCGAGGTGCGTGTAGAGAATGCTCCCAGAGCGTCGAAACTACCCATAGAGTACATATTGGTCTCTTGAGCACCGCCGCATAGCACCAAGTCCTGAAGCCCGTTCTTTATAAATATATAACCCAATCCTATCGAGTGAGAGCCGCTTGCACAGGCAGCCGAGATAGTCATATTGGCTCCCCGCAGTTTGAAAATAGTAGACAGATTCATAGTAACCGTCGAATTCATCGAGCGGAAAATAGCCCCCGAGCCAATAAGCGACGTGTCGCGTTTTGCCATAGCTATGTCGTTGGCTTCTATGACTGCCTTTGCCGAAGAGTCGTTGCCATAGAATATGCCCATCTCGTTGTTTTCGAGATAATCGGTATCTATGCCGGCATCGGCAAAAGCCTCCACCGTAGCCATATATGCATATTCTCCCTCTTCGGCAAGCCCGATACGAAGGCGGCGGTCTAAGACACCTTTCAGTTGCGGTTGGTCTACAATACCCGTCAACGGCGACCGATAACCGTACTCTGTCCGCTCCGCCTCTATGCCGATACCCGAACGCCCGTCGTAGAGCGAACGAGTTACCTCCTCGACATTATTGCCTATGCACGAGTAAATACCTATACCTGTGATAACAACTCTTCTCATAATTATTTATTGGTAACTAATTTTATTTTGCAAAGGTAATAAAAAAAGGCAGACATACGGACAGTATTAACTATCAATACTTTAACAAACACACAAAAAATATTTATACTTACTTAAATCTATTTAACAAATATACACAAACAAATAATTTCTTCATAAATAGTCGATTATTTCTTTTTTCTAAAAAATAAATGCTCATGATTAAACAAAACGTGCATTTTCAATTCATTTTTTTCTAAAAAAAATAATCAAAAAATCAAAAAAGTATTACTTTTGCATTACCAAAAAAGTAAATTATAAAAATAAAGTATTAACTAATTCTTTTTATTATGTCAGAAGTAACACAAAAAGTAAAGGACATTATCGTTAGTAAATTAGGTGTATCGGAAGCAGAAGTTGTGAACTCGGCTTCATTCACAAACGACCTTGGTGCAGATTCGTTGGACACTGTCGAATTGATTATGGAATTCGAAAAAGAGTTCGGTATTCAGATAGCAGAAGAAGATGCATCTAAAATTTCAACGGTAGGCGAAGCTATTTCGCATATTGAAGCCGCCATCAAATAATTTTGTGTATATGGAATTAAAGAGAGTAGTAGTAACCGGTTTAGGTGCTATTACCCCTATCGGTAACACCGTCTCAGAGTTCTGGGACGGCGTTGTCGGGGGGAAGAGCGGCGCAGGACCGATTACGCGTTTTGACACGGAGAAGTTTAAGGTCAAGTTTGCTTGCGAGGTGAAGGGGTTCGACCCGAGTCTGTACATAGACCCCAAAGATGTCCGCAAGATGGATTTGTTTACACAATATTCTATTTCGGTGGCTGCTCAGGCTATCGACGATGCTCATCTGGATACGAGCAAATTGAATTTGGACAAAGTAGGAGTAATATTCGGCGTAGGTATCGGCGGTATCATCACTTTCGAACAGGAGATGACCAATTATGCGTTGAACAAAGAGATGGGACCGAGGTTCAATCCTTTCTTCATACCTAAGATGATATCGGATATTGCACCCGGAATGATTTCCATCAGATACGGCTTCAGGGGTGTGAACTTCACTACCACCTCGGCTTGTGCCTCTTCTACAAATGCTTTGGTAGACGCCTTCAACTACATAAGGTTGGGCAAAGCCGACATAATACTCGCAGGAGGAGCCGAAGCTGCCGTATGCGAGGCAGGGATAGGCGGTTTCTCGTCTATGCACGCTCTGTCGACCCGCAACGACTCGCCGCAGACGGCATCGCGTCCATACTCTAAGTCGCGCGACGGCTTTGTATTGGGCGAAGGTGCAGGTTGTCTGGTACTCGAAGAGTACGAACACGCCAAGGCACGCGGAGCCAAGATTTACGCAGAGATGGTAGGAGGCGGTCTGAGTGCCGACGCTCATCACCTCACAGCTCCTCACCCCGATGGATACGGAGCAAAGATGGTAATGCACAACGCAATGGAAGATGCAGGTATGACACCAACGGATATAGATTATATCAACGTTCACGGTACCTCTACCCCACTCGGCGACATATCGGAGCTGAAAGCCATAAAAAGTCTGTTCGGAGAGCACGCATATAATCTCAATATAAGTGCAACAAAGTCTATGACAGGTCATCTGCTCGGAGCCACAGGAGCGGTAGAGGCTATCATATCGGTACTTTCCGTCAAGAACGATATAATACCGCCCACTATCAATCACTCGGACGACGATATAGACGAAGAGATAGACTACAGACTGAACCTTACGTTCAATAAAGCACAGAAACGCACTGTTAGAGCAGCTCTGTCGAATACGTTCGGTTTCGGCGGACATAATGCAAGTATCATAGTCAAAAAGATTTAACTCAGGAATAATCGGTAATATCGATTACTCGATAAAAAGGGCTGTCGGAGGTAAGGACAGCCTTTTTTGTTTCGACCTGCGATAGCTGCACAAGAGAGATATATACGTAAGGTGTTCGTGGATATTCGAATAATATCTCCCAAAACACATCGAATAACATTCGGAGGAGGTAGAATATCATTCGGGAGACGTAAACCATACTTTGTCATATATAAACTACTGTCCGTTTCGTATAAAAAAACGGAAAATTTCCGTACATATTTCCAACACCAAAGCAACAAAAAATTAGGAATATAAGGACTGATACGTGTATCGGAGTAAAACGCCCGAATACATGTAGATACGTTATTAATAAGACTTACGCAAATCTGTATATTCAATTCAGTATACGGAAACAGAGCTCTTTGAGGAGGTCTTCGGGGGCGGTCGCCGTGCTGCCGAAACCTTTGCTCTTGGCATCGGTATCACGGATATATCCGATGATACGTCGTATCTTGGCAGGAGGATACAGGCGTGCGGCGGCGGCAAAGTCTTTTACGAAAAAACGATTGATACCGACACGTTGCGATACGCTCTCGGGCGACTTGTCTTTGAGCAGGTGATAATGAAGCAGGTTGACAAAAAAGTTGTAGGCGACGGCAAGCGTTACCTGAATGACAAAATTTTTAGGGCTTTTGCCGAAATAATCGACGATACGGTATACGGTCAGAGCATCTTTTTTGCCCAGAGCGGCGGTCAGCTCGAAATTGTTGTACTCTTTGCTGATACCCACGTTACGCTCGACAATCTCAGGCGATATGGTGTCGGTGCGTCCGTCGTTGACGGCAATCTTGAGTTTGTCTATCTCGCCTGCTATCCGCAACAGGTCGTTGCCGATATTATTGGCAAGCATATTGGCGGCTTGAGCGTTGATTTTGACACCTACTTCACTGCAATAGCGAACTATCCACTCAGGTATTCTGTCGTCGTATATGGTGGCGGAGTGGAAAAGGACGCCTATGCGTTCTATCTCTTTGACATATTTCTTTCGTCCGTCGAGTTTATCGTATTTATAGCAAAAAACGAGAGTTGTGGTCTGTACGGGAGCTTTCAGATAGAGTTCGAGTTTGTCGATGTTGCGTTTGAGGTTCTGAGCCTCTTTGACTATCACCACCCGACGCTCTGCCATAAAAGGGTAACGGCGTGCTTCGATTATCACATCCTCCATCTTGACGTCTTTGCCGTACATTACGGTCTGGTTCATATCACGTTCGTCTTCGGCAACGGCGTTCTGCTCTATGTAATCGGATATCTTATCGATGAAATAAGGTTCATCGCCCATAAGAAAGTATATCGGAGCGTATCGACCTGCTTTGAGGTCTGCCATTATTTTGTCGAAAGAGAGTTTGTTATCTTCTTTTGCCATATTTTTCTTACTTTTGCCGAAAATAATTTTTGCAGCTATTATTTTTATAAATGAATCTACCCGAATTCGATTTCAAAATTAGAAAAGAAAACGGAAAGCACCAAATTTTCGACCGTATCCGTAAAACGTTTGTCGCCCTGACACCCGAAGAGTGGGTTCGTCAGAATATGGTCAGTTACCTGATAGATTGCCTTGCATACCCAGACAGCCGCATAGCCAACGAGGTCTCAATCAATGTCAACGGATTGGCTAAACGATGCGATACGGTCATCTACGACAACAGTTTTTGTCCGTTGGTAATAGCCGAATACAAAGCCGAAACGGTAGAACTCACACAAAAGGTATTCGACCAAGCCGCCGTATACAACCAAAAGCTGGATGTCCCCTACCTACTTGTGAGCAACGGTCGCAATCACCTCTTTTGCTATGTGGATAAGGCGAACCGTCGTTTTCGCTTCGAGGAGCAGATACCCGACTATCGCACACTTACGGGCAGGCAGGTCTGAGGGGATAGATACGGGGGAGTACGTTTTATTTTTTCTTTTTCTTCTTTTTCTTCTTTTTCTGCTGGAAAACATTGCCGCGTTGCAGCTTCGCCTTACGAAACTCCTCTACGCTCAGGAACGAGGCTTCGTCGTTTACCTCGAGCCTGTTTTTCGATAGCAGTCGGATGTCGTCTATCACTTTTTTGTCCGAGGCACTCTCTTTGTTACGCTCGATGAGGCTCTTTTTGAGATAAAAACAGATAAGCTCCGTCAGTCGGTCTTTTTTCTCCTTATCGTCCATATCGGTGGCAGCCGTTATGAAGTTCTCGATATTTTTGCCGTAATGCTTGTATCGGGGTTTTCTGTCGGAATACGGTACTTTTACGGGTTTCGGGTTGACGTTCTCTTTGGTAACGACTTCGTAAGGATAATCTATATCGAGTTTGAAGTCGGACAATATTGCCAAATGATCCCACAGTTTATGCTTGAAGTCGGCTCTATTCCTCAGATAGGGGAAAAGCGTGCCCATCACTCGTATTATCTCGTTGGCACATTTGGTTCGCTCTTCTTTGTCTTCGATAGTAACGGCATATTTCACCAGATTTTGTATGTTCCTGCCGTATTCGGGCAAGATAAGTTCTTGCTTAGAATTGTATTTCGGTATATTCTCCATCAATTTTATTTTATTATCAATAAATGTATATATCCTGTTAATCAATTTTTCATCTATTTGATTTCATCTTTTTTTATCATCGGCTTCGGTTTGGTGCCGACAAACTCTTTCAGATAAAAGGGCTCGAAATATGCCGTATCCTCGACAGCTCCGCTCTTCAACTTGTCTGCCGCTGCGGGTAACATATTAATACTTAGCGGGTGAATATCGTCCAAAAACACGGCATTGGGGTATCTTATTGCTTGTCGACACTTGTCGGCACCGTTGCCGCAGAAGACAACCCTACCCTCCTCCAATAGCTCTCGAAACGAGTTTTCGTCTATTATCTTTGCTTCCACTTCCGTCAGTCGCTTTGCGTTACCATCGAAAAGTGCCGTATATACCTCCATACGCCGAGCATCTATCATAGGGCAGTATAGCATATCGTCGCCTACCCGCTTTATTGCTTCCACTACTATCGTCTGCAATGTGTCCACGGCTATGAGAGGCACTCCGAGGGCATAGCAAAGCCCTTTGGCAGACGACACCCCGATACGAAGTCCCGTATAAGAACCGGGACCGGCACTGACGGCGACGGCATCGGGCATCATATCGTTTCGGCGTGCAAAGTTAATAATTTCTTCCAAAAAAACAGGGAGCTTGGAGGCGTGATTTTGCGGCTCGTAGCAAACCTTGTCTATTGCTATCTCGTTATCGTTGCATGCGAGCGTAGCCGAGCATACCGTCGTGGAGGTCTCTATGGATAATATGACGGACATAGACTATCGTTTTATTTTTAATTTTTGTCCTACACTAAGATTGTTAGATTTCAGACGGTTGTCTTTTTTGATTTTTTCCACCGTCGTGTTATATTTTTTCGCTATGCCGTACAATGTTTCGCCCCGTACTACCTTGTGTTTTACAGTGCCGTGTTTCTTCGATTTATTTGTATCCGACTTCTTGGTAGTCTTTGTATCCTTGGTAGTCTTTGTGTCTTTGGCAGTCTTTGCGGCTTCGGAACGTTTCGCGGGCTTCGAGGTTTTTATTTCAGCATATTGCTCCTCTTCGATATCCTCCTCCATATCCGACACTCCGGCAGAGAGAGCTGGCTCAGACTGGCGTATGAGCAGCTTTTGCCCCTTCTTTATGTTGCCGGCATCCATATCGTTCAGTTTGCATATAGCATCGACGGTAGTGCCGTATCGGCGTGCGATGGCAAAGAGTGTCTCGCCACGCTTTACGGTATGATACACGGCAGTCTCCGCCGAAGAAGATGCAGACGACGACGCAGCAATGGCACTTATAATATCGTCGGTGGATATCTTTGCTTTATGTTTTGCCGAAGCGGGTGTCTCAGGCACTACCTCTATACCGTAGGGAAAGATACGACAAGCCGATATATAGCGGTCTTCGTAATACGGCTCGTCGGAGTCGGATATGACTATGCCGCTCTGTGTGGAAGAGTGTATAAACCTAAATCTGCCATTCTCGATAGTATCGGATATGACCATTCCCACGTGCCCGATACGCTTGCCGTGGCGTCTGCCGGCAAAGAAGACCAAGTCGCCTTTCCTTATGTTATGGCGGGGGACACTCGCATACGAGTGGTATTGCTCGGTACCCGTACGAGGCAGGTCTATCGAAAAGTTTTTAAACACATAGACCATAAAACCCGAACAGTCGAACCCTCGTGGGGTAGAACCTCCGTAACGGTATGGAGTACCTAAAAATGTTCTGCTGAATTTGATGATAGAATCTATCTTATTATCTACACTGTACGTTGTTTTTTTATGTTTCTTGCGAGATTTCCCGAAGATGTCGTTTTCGCTACCCGTGTTTGCACATATTCCTACACAAACACCTATCAATAATGCTGTTATAATTGTTTTTCTAAAATTCATACGGCATCGAAGCTCTTTAATATATTATAAATACGCTGTACGGGAAGCCCCATAACATTGTAAAACGAACCCTCGATACGCTCGACACCAACAAAACCTATCCACTCTTGTATACCGTAAGCTCCTGCTTTGTCGAATGGTTGATATTTGTCTATATAATAGTAGATTTCGTCATCGGTCAGGCAGCCGAAGGTTACTCGTGTGGAGGCGGCAAACACTTCTCTGCGAGCGGCGGTAGTCACACAAACACCCGTTATCACTTCGTGAGTAGCGGCAGACAACGTCCTCAACATAGCGTGAGCCTCCGCCCTGTCTTTGGGCTTGCCAAATACTCCGCCATCGAGCGTTACTATTGTATCAGCCGTTATCAACAGCGTATCGTCGTCGATAAACTCTCCTAAGGCTTCGGCTTTTTGTACGGCAAGGTATTGTGGTATCTGCTCCACGGGCAAATCGTGCGGGAAGCGTTCTTCCTGCCCATCTATCGTTTTCACCTCAAAATCAATGCCTAATCCTCTTAACAACTCTTGCCGCCTCGGCGACTGTGAGCCAAGAATTACTCTGTACTTTCTCTGCATTAGTCAAAAAAAATGCCACCTATCGAAAAGTTTTTGCAAAGGTACGAAATAGTTTTGAGTTCAAGACGACAAACGACAGTATTTTACGGAACATTATAAATTATTGGTATCCGCTAAAAGTTCCCTTTTCGGTTGCATTTAAATGGTTAAATAATGTATATACAGCCTGTCGAAAGTCTGACCCGATATGATAAGAAACCGTATACACAGAACTTTATTTCGATATAAGTTTTACGAGTTCTATTCGGTTGTTTGTAGCTTGTACCACCTTGAACGTCCAATCGTCTATCTCGATAGAGTCATTGAGCTTCGGTATCTTCTGATAATGATGCAAAAGCAGCCCGGCAAGCGTTACATATTCGTCGGATTCGGGCAACGACAGGTTCAGCTTTCGATTGATGGTGTCTATCTCGAGGCGTCCCGATAGCAGGTATTCGCCATCTGCCACTTTTTTCAGTACATACTCGTTGATATCGTGTTCGTCTTCGATTTCGCCGAATATCTCTTCGATAATATCTTCTAATGTTACAATCCCTGCCGTGCCTCCAAACTCGTCGATTACGACAGCAATACTCTTTTTCTCTTTCAACAGAGAGTGCATCAGCTTGTTTGCGGGCATAGTCTCGGGTACAACGGGTATTTTACGTAGCAGTGTACGCCAGTTGTCGGTCGGTTCGAACAAGTCCGACGAGTGGATATAACCGATTATATTGTCTATATTGTCTTTGTAGATAGGTATTTTCGAGAAACCCGATTCGGCAAAGGTATTTCGGATATTTTCGAGTGAGTCGGTCTCTATGTCGAGAGCGACTATCTCGTTGCGAGGCACGATACACTCGCGTAGTTTGACAGACGAAAAGTCGAGTGCATTTTTGAATATTTTTATCTCGTTTTCTATACTCTGGCTCGACGATTGTTCGATAGTCTCTTCGAGTAGGAAATTCAGGTCTACCTTATCGAAGACATCGGATTTGTCGTTTAGACTTATCTTAGTACCGAACAGACGCAGTATACCTGCCGACATCCACACCGACAATTTGGAGACAGGATACAGGACAATATAAAAAATCAAAGCCAATGGCGAGAAAAACCTAAGCCAGAAGTTGGAATTGTACCGAAAAATTGTCTTGGGTAGAAACTCTCCGATGAAAATCACCAACAAAGTAGCTATCACTGTTTGTATAAGACTCACAAGCAGAGTATTGTCGGTAATGTATTCTCTAATGTACGGGTCTAAAACCTTAGCCATAGCAATGGAATATACGACAAGTACGATATTGCACCCTACCAGCATAGTAGATATAAATTGCCCCGTGTTTTTATAAAACAACGAAATAACGGCTCCTGCAAACGATTTGTCGGTGCTATCTATCTTTGCCATCAGTCTGTTCGACGAGTTGAAAGCTATCTCCATACCCGCAAAGAATGCCGACAACAAGAGCGAAATCACTATTACCAAAATAATATCCATCTAAAAAATCTTTCCCAAAAAAATTCGTCCGATTAATCGGTCAGCAAAAGTACAAATTAATTGCCAATAAAATAAACAAAACGAGTCTGCCTGTATCAAAAACGGCAAACTCGTCGTAATTAATAATTATTTATAAAATTATAAGAAAAATTTCTCAATTAACTCTAAACTTATCTATGCCGTCTTTGAGGAACCCAATAGCTTGGCGGATAGCAGCCAATCCTGCATTGATATTGGCTTCGGAGGTTTCGGCTCCCATCTTCTTGGGAGTAGCAAATACGCGGTTACCGAATTTTTCTTTGAGCTCAGCCAAGTTTTCGGGAGCTATGTCGGTCGCATATTTAAAGTCTTCGCGTTCAGCCATAAGTTTCACCAAATCTTCTTCGTTTACCACTTCTTTACGAGCGGTGTTGATAAGGAATGCTCCTTGGGGCATAAGACTCAGAAGTGCATAGTTGATAGACTTTTTAGTCTTGTCGTTCGCAGGGATATGGAGTGATATATAGTTAGCTTTCTTATACAAATCTTCGATGGTTTCTACATAACCCACACCGTCTTTTTCTACATTTTCGCGTTTAACGAATGGGTCGAAAGCGATAACATTCATACCGAAGGCTTTACCGAGCAGTCCCACTAAGCGACCTACGTTACCGTAAGCGTGGATACCGAGAGTCTTGCCTTTCAGCTCCGACCCCGTTCCTCCGGCGAAAGTATTACGAGCCATAAATATCATCATACCGATGGCAAGCTCTGCCACAGCATTCGAATTCTGACCCGGAGTATTCATACAGACGATTTTGCGTTCGGTGCAAGCAGCTAAGTCGAGGTTATCGAAGCCGGCACCGGCACGAACCACAATTTTCAGGTTCTTGGCGTGAGCCACAACCTCTTTGGTTACTTTATCCGACCTTACGATAAGTCCGTCGACAGTCTCTACCGCACGGTAAAAATCATTAACGTCGGTATATTTCTCCAACAAAACCAATTCAACACCGGCACTTTGTGCAATGTTTCTCATCTCATCTGTCGCCTTTTTTGCAAAAGGTTTTTCTGTTGCTACTAAAATCTTCATATATAATAATTTATTTAATAATTACTTAATTTCGCAAAGTTAATCATTTTTTACTACAAACCGCATACATTTTCAGCAAACAAACAATTGATGGCTGTATATCAATACATATTATAAAAAAGAAATATTACCCAATCCCAAGCCTATACTGTGGTTGAGTAATACCTCTTCTTACGTATTTTTATCTTTATCGGCTAATATCAATGTCCGTCGTCAGTAAACAACGACAAAACATAATTATCTGCCGATATTACCTATTTTCAGCGAAATGAACAATGTCCTCGGCTGTCCCGGTCCGTAGATATACCCCGAATCGCGGTCGGCTCCTCTATCGAAATCTTTTTGATAGCTATTGAAGATATTTTTGATACCACCGCTTATTTTGAGAGTTATCAGATTTAGCTCCAAGTCGTACGAGGCTTTCAGTCCTGCATCGAAAAACTGCGGGGAACGTTCGAGGCGATTCTCGGCGATATATCCTTTCAGGTGAGGCACAAGCATACTGCCTGTATATGTGCCTGTTGCCGAAATCAACAGATGTTTGACGGGTTCTACTGTCAGAGTATAATATCCATAACTGTCGGGAGTACGCAGCATACGCTTTTCGGGCGATATCGACGGGTCGTCTACCCACTGCTGAGGCTCGCTGTAAGTGCTCTGTTGGAAAGTATATCCAAGCTGCAACTGTACTGCTCTCAATGGCACGATTTTCCCTTCGATATTTACACCGACAACATTCGCATTGTGTCCGTTGCGTCGCTCTTCGATGGGGTTCCCGTCGGCATCGACAGTAGGCACTTTTACAAAAGTATTACTGAGTCGCGTATAAAATCCTTCCAACAACAAGTTTGCCTGCAAATCGCCCAATCTCACATATCCGTCGAAAGAGGTGCTAAAACTGTTAGAATACTCTGGCTTGAGTCCCGGTGCATTTTTCACTATCACACCTTCGCCCCCAAGAAAAGAGATGTGTAGGTCTTCGTCGAATGTCTGAGGAGCTCTGAAACCCGACGAATAAGAGACTCTCCATTGAAGGTCGGGAACAATATTGAACTTAATATTCGCACGAGGACTCACAACAGGATTAGTCAGCAGATTATGTTTATCGACACGTGCTCCCAGCAAAATTCCCCAACGGCGGTTTTTCCATTCGTTCTGCAAAAAGAGTCCTGCCAAATGAGTTTCCTGCTTTAATGGCTCTTTGCGGTATGCAGGCATATTATCGTCGATAAAGTCGTATTGATACTCTCCGCCAACGGTCAGTTCCGAAGGCATAAATATCATTTTATCGAACATAAGAGCATACTGTCCGCCTGTCACTGACGTGAGGTTCGAGGTATGACCATATGCTTTGAGAGCTGCCAGCGAGTCTGAGGGAGTATTCCCTCCGAGACCTCCGTAATAGCTCTTTCGTTCTACGTGTTGCAGCGACGAGTATACGTTTAGTTTCTGTTTGCCGTCGGGCGAAAACCAATTGTAGGCGACACTACCTCCATTTGTAGTATGGTTGAGTTGCTCGGCTATTGCTGCTTCGTGAGGCGGTTTGTCGAGTTGGTCTCCTCCCCTACGGTACTCATTTATATTATGATATTCCAATGAGATTTTACTTTGCGAGCCGATACGGTAATAGTTGCGTATGCCGATAGTGCTGTTTTTCAGTTCGGGCATTTCGCTAAATCCGTCTCCGTCGCTATCGTATGGCTTTCTGTTGCGATATGTTCCGTAGAGGTACATTCCTGCCTTGTTGTCGTCGGTTACTATCGAGGTATTGAAATTGGCGGTATGGTCAGGCGACTTCATTCCCGTATATTCGAGGTCGTAACCTGCCGAGAACGAGTTGCCCATCGCCTCTTTGGTGATTATATTTATAGTCCCTGCAATGGCATTGGCTCCATACAGAGCAGAACCTCCGCCGCGGACTACCTCTACACGTTCAATCATATTGACAGGTATCTGCTCCAATCCATACACCCCGCTCAAAGCACTGAAAATAGGTCTACTATCGATTAGAACCTGCGAGTAAGGTCCTTCCAAACCGTTAATCCTTACCTGCGAGAAACCACAGTTTTGGCAGTTGGTCTCGACGCGTACACCGGGTTGGAAATTAAGCCCTTGCGAGAGACACACCGAGTTGGTAGCCTCAAAAAGTTTAGGATTGATAATCCCCACCACCACAGCTGCTTCTTTGCGGTTCGTCTCGTTGCGGTTGGAGCTGACAACCACCTCGTTGAGCACGAGCGACTCCTCTTCGAGGATAAAGTTAATTTCAAGCGTCTCGTTGGGGTTTATCTCGGTCTCTTTTTCGACAGTCTTATAACCCAAAGCACTTGCTTTTAGCACAATCTTACCAGTGGGTAAGTTTTTCAGAAAATAATGCCCAGTAGCATCGGTAGAGGTGCCAAGAACGGTGTTTTTGACCGATATATTTATATACGGCATATGTTCGCCCGTTTTGGCATTCTTTACATCTCCGATGATATTGGCATCGCTACCTTTGGGCGGCTTTTTCACCTCTTCCGCCCACAATGACTGGTTACACAAAACAAATGTAACCAACAAAATGTTGATTAAATACTTCATATATATATTATTTTTTGATTTACTTATGGGAATGGTTTCAGTTTGCAAAATTATCTGCATTGTATGAATTATACAATACTCATTTCAAGGTATTTTTATACAAAAAAATATGATATGTAAGTATATTTTTCTGCAATACAGAATAGATACGGATTTTAGATTTATTATTTTTTTTAAAATTACATACAATCGATAACAAAAACAAGCATCGTCATCGACAACACTCTAAAAGCATAAACAATTACTAATAGACAATATATTTAATAAAAATATATCTTATAATACAAGAATTCTCACTTCACAATAAGCATAACTCCTACTATTATAAGCCCCACACCTATCCAGCGGGTTATTGGGATATTTTCGCCAAAGATAAAGGCGGCAGCAAGCATACCGAACATATAAGCAAAAGCCGTCAGCGGATAAGCCACCGAAAAATCGAAGTGTTTGAGGATATATCCCCATAATATCGTCGCAGCGACCAGAGATAGCCCGCTGATAAGCAACCACCAATTTGTAAGAATATCGGCAAACCAAGCCATAGACAACCGAAATTCGGTTATCTTCTCCACCGCCAACTTGAAACATACCTGTCCGCTCGCCATAAGCAGGCATTGTAAAAGTGTAAGCAAGACCGTTTTTAACATACTTATAATATTACATTCATTTTCACAGATAAACTACTTGCAAACACTCACTTCTCTGCTCCCGTCATCTTCGACAACGATATTAACTCTCACCGTATCGACAGGCAACAGATCTTCTATATTCTCTGCCCATTCTATAAAACAGATATTGCCACTTGCAAAGTACTCCTCTATACCGATATTTAATGCATCTCGTAGAATATTAAGTCGATAACAGTCGAAGTGATAGACAGTCTCTCCATTATCGGCAACATATTCGTTTATAATAGCAAACGTAGGGCTATTGACGGGTTCTTCGATACCGAGAGCCTTGCAAACGGCAGCAATAAAGGTAGTTTTACCTGCTCCCATTTGCCCGTAAAAAGCAAAAACACGTCCATCGTTCTGTTCTTCGACGAACTGTTGTGCAATACACTCTATATTAGTCAGTTGTAGTTTATATGTAGTATTCATCATTTATTTACCTGCTTGTTGTTCGTATGCATCGACTATCTTCTGTACAAGATGGTGACGCACAATATCATTCTTATCGAACTCGATAGTGGCTATTCCATCTACGTTCTTCAATGTAGCAATGGCATCCACCAAACCCGATTTTTGGTGTGGAGGCAAATCTATCTGAGTTACATCACCTGTAATTATCATCTTGGCATTCAACCCCATACGGGTAAGAAACATTTTTATCTGGTGCGTCGTAGTGTTTTGTGCCTCATCGAGAATGACCACGGCATCGTTCAGTGTGCGTCCACGCATAAAAGCGAGCGGAGCTATCTGTACGATACCTGTCTCAATGTGCGATTTGAGTTTTTCGGCAGGCAACATATCAAGTAGAGCATCGTAGAGCGGTTGCAGATACGGGTCGATTTTCTCTTTCATATCGCCGGGCAAAAATCCGAGTTTTTCACCGGCTTCTACGGCAGGTCGAGAGAGTATTATACGGCGAACTTCCTTGTTTTTCAGAGCACGTACGGCTAATGCAATGGCAGTGTACGTTTTGCCGCTACCGGCAGGACCAATGGCAAAGAGCAAATCGTTTTCGTCGAACATATCGACCAATTTCTGTTGATTACGCGAGCGTGCCATTATCGATTTGCCGCCTATACCGTAAAGTATGAGATTCTCCGCTTGTATCTCGGGGATATGTGAACCGGCTATGATATCCGCAATGCGTTTCTCGTCCAATATATTGTATTTCACACAGTACTCTTGCAGTTTTTCTATCGTCTGCTCGCAGCGTCTAAGCTCTGAGTCTGCTCCCTGCAACTTTATTATATTGTTGCGGGCTACTATTTTTATCTTGGGAAAAATATTCTTCAATAGCCTGATATTTGAGTTATTAACTCCATAAAAAACTACTAAGTCTATATTGTCGTTGAGTTCTATTATCTTTTCTTGCATTAAAAACAAATATACTTTTTATTGAAATATCGAATTGCAAATTTACGAAAAATAGTTGTCTGTGTCACATCATTCTTTCACCCACGCAAAAAAAGAGGTTACCCGTTGTTGGGATAACCTCTTTAAAAAGGTTGGCGGCTACCTACTCTTCCACCTAGTGGCAGTACCATCGGCGTAGGCGGGCTTAACTTCTCTGTTCGGAATGGGAAGAGGTGTATCTCCACCGCTATAACCACCTTAATACGTTTATATAAAACATACTGACTAAGAGAAAAATACAATATAAAACATATATCATATATCATCTAAAAAGACTTATAAAAGAAGTGTTCGGGCAATTAGTACTGCTCGACTTTGCCATCTCTGACTTTACATCTGCAGCCTATCAACGTCGTAATCTTCAACGACCCTATAAGGAAATCTAATCTCGAAGTTGGCTTCGCGCTTAGATGCTTTCAGCGCTTATCCTAATCCGTACGTAGATACTCGGCTATGCCCTTGGCAAAACAACCGATATACCAGCGGTACGTCCAACACGGTCCTCTCGTACTAGTGTCAGGTCTCCTCAAATTTCCAACGCCCACAACAGATAGAGACCGAACTGTCTCACGACGTTCTGAACCCAGCTCGCGTGCCACTTTAATGGGCGAACAGCCCAACCCTTGGGACCTTCTCCAGCCCCAGGATGTGACGAGCCGACATCGAGGTGCCAAACCGCCGCGTCGATATGAGCTCTTGGCGGCGATCAGCCTGTTATCCCCGGAGTACCTTTTATCCTTTGAGCGATGGCCCTTCCATGCGGAACCACCGGATCACTATGCCCTAGTTTCCTACCTGTTCGACTTGTTTGTCTCGCAGTCAAGCACCCTTATACCATTACACTCTACGACCGGTTACCAATCGGCCTGAGGGTACCTTTGGAAGCCTCCGTTACTCTTTTGGAGGCGACCACCCCAGTCAAACTACCCACCAAACAGTGTCCCCATTTCTACGGGTTAGAACTCAAATAACTGAAGGACCGTATTTCAACAACGGCTCCACAAATACTGGCGTACCTGCTTCACAGCCTCCGGCCTATCCTACACATCAATTACCCAAATTCAATGTTAAGTTGCAGTAAAGGTTCACGGGGTCTTTTCGTCCCGTTGCGGGTAATCGGCATCTTCACCGATACTACAATTTCACCGAGCTCGCGGCTGAGACAGTGCCCAGATCGTTACACCATTCGTGCAGGTCGGAACTTACCCGACAAGGAATTTCGCTACCTTAGGACCGTTATAGTTACGGCCGCCGTTTACTGGGGCTTCAATTCAATGCTTCTCTTGCGATGACATCTCCTCTTAACCTTCCAGCACCGGGCAGGTGTCAGGCCTTATACTTCATCTTGCGATTTGGCAAAGCCCTATGTTTTTGTTAAACAGTCGCCTGGGCCATTCTTCTGCGACCTCCCATCGCTGGGTAGGTGTCCCTTTTTCCGAAGTTACAGGACTATTTTGCCTAGTTCCTTAGCCGCGGATCACTCGAGCGCCTTAATACTTTATACTTGACCACGTGTGTCCGTTTATGGTACGGGTGCCGTATGAATATGCTTAGCGGTTTTTCTAGGGAGTCTGATTACATCCATATCCGATTGTCCGAAGACGCTCGGTACTTTCAGGTTCGGCTCTATCCGCGGATTTGCCTACGAATATCTACACCTACACCCTTCAACGTACTATTCCGTCAGTACGCAGGACTTTCACTTCTCCGTCCCCACTTCGCTCCATACGCCAGTACAGGATTATTAACCTGTTCTTCCATCAGATGCGCCTTTCGGCTATTCCTTAGGTCCCGACTAACCCTGAACCGATTAACGTTGTTCAGGAACCCTCAGTCTTCCGGCGGGAGGGGTTCGCGCCCTCCTTATCGTTACTTATACCTACATTTGCTTTTCCATACCCTCCAATAAAGGTAACCCTCTATCTTCGACGAATATGGAATGCCCCCCTACCAATATTTTACTATTCCACAGCTTCGGTAAATAGCTTATGCCCGATTATTATCCACGCCAAACCGCTCGACTAGTGAGCTGTTACGCACTCTTTAAATGAATGGCTGCTTCCAAGCCAAC
>ERZ773042.87-NODE-87-length-68901-cov-46.876914_pt1 | contig 68901 bp, 46 predicted proteins | sample MGYA00511664_ERZ773042 | MGnify/ENA primary metagenome ERZ773042 (study PRJEB29015, sample SAMEA2737984) | human oral metagenome | biome: human oral; feature: human-associated habitat; material: dental | place: China | collected 2036 ... | reverse complement strand
GCACGACTGGGGCCCAACCCAGGACACGGGCGAGCGGGAGGGCACCAGGAGCGCCAGTCTGTCCGATCAACAGATAGCTGAGCCGTGCGCGGACCACGGCGCCGTGCTTTGAGCGAGCAAAAAAGAGGCTAAAATAAATTGAAAAAATACTCTTGCAATGAGAGAAAAATACGGGTAATCTTATACTACGTAGAGGTACTGTGGTATTCGGATCTATAAGTGAAGGTGAAAGGTGGGAATGTGATGAGAAAGAGGTTTGCGGCATTGCTCGGCGCGCTTTTGCTCGCATTGGTGATACCTCTCACAGCGCAAGCAAAGGTCACGTATGACAAATCAATCTATCCTCCAGTGTCCTCTGCGGAGCGTCGCATGACAGTTCAGGTTGAGTCCGTGAAGGGTGACGTCATCGTCAGCAAGATGGTGGGGTCCACGGATAAGGCGTCCAATTACAAGGCGGTCAAAGAGGGTGGCCCACTCGATTACAAGGGCGGCAGGTATGAAGGTAGCTTTGACATCGATCTAGCTACGGACGCCTCCGACGGCTCTACGGAGCCCGCGCAGGCAAAGATAGATTTCTGGTTGGCTGGGATGCTGACCGGAAGGACGTACACCATCTACTGCGAGAAGAAGGGCAGCATCGCAGGAGACGGGGCGGACGTCCACGAGTCAGTCATCACTAGAACGTTTGACAAGAATGGCACCATTGACGGTGGGGCCAGCGGACACATGTCCATTACGGTTGAGGCGTCGGGCTCATATAGGTTCTCCATCAATTGCGAGCCCGTGAGTTCGACCCCCGATCCGACCCCCAAGCCCGACCCGACCCCGACCCCCGACCCGGCTCCCAAGCCAGACCCGGCTCCGACCCCTAAGCCCGATCCCACCCCCAAGCCAGACCCGACTCCGGTCCCTGACCCGAGGACTTCGGATGAGTTCGTATGGTTCGGGAAGTCCAACAGGACCGTAGGGTCTGGGTTGGAAGCCTATTGGGTAACCGATCGGAGGGCCTCGAACTACACGCCGGCAGAGGGCGATGTTGTCGTTAAGTCCTTCTTGCTCAGAGGTTCACTGAAGAATTTTGTGCTTGCGTACACCAACATCGACAGCAAGTACGCCCGAAAGCATGCTGTACTCTATATTCAGCATGCGAGTGGCTCCACGGAGACCAAGGATGCGATCATCAACAGCTACGGTACCGTCTCATACTCGATGGATGACGTGACTGACGACACCGTGTGTACCTTGGTCGTGAAGACCTCCTCTTCCGTGACACCGGACAACAATTCCGTGACACCGGACAACAACACACCCAGGGACAACACGCCCAGGGACAACAACTCGAATCGCGCGACACCGGATTATAGCAGGTACCGGAAGTCGCTCAGCGACCGGACGACCTTCGCTGATGGAGTTGCGAGGTGGATATACATCGTTCCGACGGAACAGACTACCGGGACTCTTGATGACATGTATTGGAGTGACACGCGTGCCTCCAACTACACCCCGCTGCCGGGCGATGTCTGGGCGTCCTTTGTATTAAAGGGAACGTACAGAAACTTTGAGATTCGGGTTATGTTCGAAAGGCAGTTTGCTGGCAAAGAGGTTCTGCTGTATGTCGAGCATGATGATGGCAGCACGGAGGTCAAGGAGAGGACCTTGGATGCGAACGGCGAGGCAGTCTTCGAGATGGAGCGGCTGTCCACGTATACCTTGGTCATGCGCGACGGCGTGACCCCCTCGGTGGTAAGACAGAGCGTAGGCAGGGTGGATACGAGCACAAGGTCTCCACAGACTGGAGTTGGCATGCCCCTGTCATCTACTATCGTGCCTGCGGTTGTGTCCGTGCTATCGGTTATCGCGGTCGCTGGCACAGTTGGAGTCCGCCGGAAGCTGAGGGCACAGTAGCGCGACTTCTTGAAGTATCATAGATCTTGTGAGGCAGGGTGAGAGCGGCCGTCTCTCACCCTGCTCGTGTGTGGGGAGGGGTTCATGCTGAAACAGGTGCTGACGCAAATGGGGCAGGCGCTGAGGCAGAGGACGATGGCATGGGGCGCAAGGCCCCGCATGGTCATCGTGGCAGTCGCCACGCTCGTCCTCGTTGTCGCGGCAGCCGCTGTGACGCTTCATCCGCCCGTCTCGCCTAGCGTCGCGGAAGAGAAGCAGCGGGCGGCGGAAGATCCCGTTCCAACGGTGAGCACAGATCCCGATGAGGGGGAGGAGACCACAGACGTCGAGAACGCCGTGGACTTCTCCAAGCTCAAGGAGGAGAACCAAGACATCTATGCGTGGATCACGATTCCGGGGACCAACGTGAACAACCCTGTGCTGCAAAGCTCAGATGATGACACGTACTACCTCGATCACAATCGCTCGGGTAAGGCGTCTCCATACGGTGCCATCTTCTCACAGAGTATGAACGCACTCGACTTCTCTGACCCTGTGACGGTGCTCTATGGGCATAACACCGACGATCCCATCCACTTGTTCAGGTCGCTCCACAATTTCGAGGACGCAAACTTCTTTGCTGAGCATGACGTGATGTACGTCTTCACACCCGGCCGTGTTTTCATCTACAAGATCGTGGCCGCATATGAGTATGATGACCGGCACATCCTCAACTCGTTTGACTTCAAGAACCCCCAGGCGCTCCAGGAGTACTACAACTTTGTGCTTAATCCCGACTCATCGAGGCGCAACGTTCGCGAGGGCGCCACGCTTGACGCCGCCACGGATAAGATCCTGCAGCTGAGCACCTGCATGGTCGAGGAATACCATGGCCCTCATCGTTTCATAGTTACGGGAGTGCTGAAAGACAATCGACCCATAGACAGCCAGTCTGCGATCAACCTGTCCACGCTCTAGGCGGGTGATCTTGCCGCAAGGGCCGCGAGTGGTCGCAAGGGCTGCGAGGGCCGTGAGTGACCGCAGGAGTGTACACAGGTCGAGAGTGAGGGCTTCCGGGCGCCCGTTTGGGCCATTTGTGTACACTATTGAACTGCAAGCGGCCTTGGAGCTGCAAGTGGCCATGGAGCTGCAAGCGGCCTTGGGGTCACGAGCTGCTTTGGGGTTGTGGGCAGTTTCCCTGTGACGCCACAGACAGCATGGCGGCGTACGACGATGGGAGGGCGGGCATGACATTTAAGGTATCTGCGGATAGGATTTGCTGCATGGCTGATGAGGGGGTCGAGCTTGGTCATATCGAGTTCCACCAACTCACACCCGATACCGTGGACATCATCCATACATTTGTGGAACCTGCGGGGCGCGGGCAGGGCATTGCGGGCAGGCTGTGCCAGCGCCTTGCCGAAGAGCTGCGCGATCGCAGAATGCGGGCGCGTCTGAGTTGCAGCTATGCCCAAGGCTGGTTCGAGAAGCACGAGGAGTTCTCGGACGTCGTAGCGTGACCTTCCACCGGTCGCCTCGGCGCTCGGCCGCAGGCGGCAACAGAGAGCTTTGTCGCTATGTGGGAAGGAGTCGGTGGACCATGCGAGAAACGAGATACCTCTCTCATGCGTGGGGCCTGCTCACCAGGGATAGGGGCTGGTATACGCCCATCTTGACGCTATCCGTCTACATGCTCGTTCCAGTGGCGGGGTGGCTCGTTGTGCTGGGATACGAGATGGAGTGGGCCCGTCGTGTTGCCTGGGGCTTCGAGGGGCCTCCCCAGAGGCGGGGCATCGATATCCCTCGGTGTTTCCAGAGCGGTTATCGTGCCTTTGTCGCGGTCCTCGGATGGTGCATTGTGTGGGTGGTGCTTTACTGCGCTGTCGCAATGGCGGTGACCCGCTCGTATCTTGGCCCCCTTGCCGATGCGCTGGATACTTTGATGCTTATCAGGATGCTGCCCTGGCTTCTGCTGAGCGCCTGGAGCCCTGTCGGTTGGCCGTTTATCGTCGTAGTCTCGTTTTGCACGGTCCTCACGGTCATGGTGGGCGTACGGGCAACCATCTATCAGGATTCTGCTGCAGGGTATCAGATCAGTCGCATTGTGGAGATGATCAAGCGCGATGCTGGCGGCTATGCCAAGATCTCGGGCCTAGTTGTGCTTGTCGCGCTCGTCTGCGAGTTCGCCCCGCTGTTACTGTCTTATGTGTTGGCTTTCATAGGTGTCTTCCTTGGCCTTGCGGGCGGCGTGTTCTTCGTTCTCTTTCTGTATCCAGTGATCTTCCTGCTGATGGCCGTCTACTGCACCGTTGTGTTCCTGCTGATCCACACCATGGTCGGGCTATGGATGAGGCAGTTCGATGTTCCGTCATGGGGCAAGAGCACAGACTCGCTGCCTGCAGGGCGGCAGCCAAGTTCGGACGCACGGTTGGGATCTTTGGGCGGGGGGGACCAGCATGCCGCGCAGCCCTACCAGCTCGGGCAGTCCCAGCTCCAGGGGCAGGGGCCAGGGGATCAGCTCCAGGGGCAGAATGCCTCTCCTGTGCCCGGTGCCGCGTCTGGGGTACGTCCCCCTGACGTCGAGTGGGGCCTGTCTGCATCTGCGGGACTCTCTCGCGCCGACCAAGCGGGTACTCCATCTTCTCGCCCTGTTGATGGGGGTGACATACGTTCTTTTCCCAACGCATCCGTCTCAGGCGATCGACCCTCGCCTATCGATTTTACCGATCCGGTCTCACTTGCCATCGAGGCGCTCGCGTCGCAGACCCCTCAGTCGGCAGGACCCCGCACCGCTTCGCAGTCCCCTCAAACGGTGGAACTCCACGCCGCGTTCCAGTCCCCTCAGTCGGCAGATGCCCAGACCTCCTTGGGCCCAGAGACGAACGGGGAGGACGTCCGCCCGAACGAGGGTCAGTAAGTCTTGATAAACGATGCTTTTGAAGCGCGGGCGCCACGTCCCCAAGGACTCGTGACGCACCGTCTGCTACCCCCTCCTGTGAAGTAATTGTGGCGTAGCCATGCGTGTGCCCATGCCACGTATGTTCTTTCTCACATTGTGCAATACTACTCACGCTGTAACATACTGCACAGTGTGAGCAAGAACTGGGGGTTCGCGGCATATGAAAACAGCTCTTCGGCAGGTTGGCACACAGCTGCGCAATCCGCGCATGACGGGAGACCGTCGCAGCGTTCGTACGCGCCGTGCCCTGCGCGACGCCCTTGCGGCCGAGATAGAAGCCACCGGTGACCTCACTCAGGTTACGGTTACGGCCGTTACCGACCGCGCCAGCGTGACGCGTCGCACCTTCTACTCGCACTTCAAGGATATCAACGACCTCGTGGGCCAGATCGAGGTGGAGACCATCCGAGACCTCAAAGGCCTGGTTGGCAACATAGCAGCCGTGAACCTCGACATCCTGCAGGATGCCTTGGACGGCTTCGCCCCCTGCCCGGGTTCGGAGGAGCTGCTCTCATACTTCAAGGAGCACGGAGACTATCTCGCCGCGCTCCTCGGAGACGGAGGTGACCCCGCCTTTGTCGAGCGCCTTAAGCGCATGGCCCGCGATGTCATAGCCGCCCGTGCCGCCAAGGGCCTTGACCTTGAGCTTCTTGGTCCCATCTTCGACTACTACCTGACCTTCTCCATCAGCGCGGAGGTCGGGGTCCTTGTCCGCTGGCTTACGAGCGGCATGCATGAGTCCGTTGCTGTGATGGCTCGTGTCATGACCTCGCTGATGTTCGTGCGTCCCGGCGACCTCTATGGCAGGGCCATCGACTTTGACATTCCCACGATCGCGCTCGCGCTGCTGAGTGTCGGTGACGGCGCGGACACCGCAGGCCGGCGGAGCGTCGGTGACGGCGCCCGGCTCGTAGCTGGTGACTCAGGTCCACGTGTAGAGAGGGCGTCCGACAATGGCTAATCACGCAGCGTCCACCCAGGCTCAGGTTATGGCGGCGAAGCCCGTCGAGCTCAGGCAGCTTGGGGCGGAGCTCTATCCCGCAAATCGCATCGACCTCTCCCACATGGATCTGCGCCTTGGCATTGACGTGGGCTCCACCACGGTCAAGCTCGCCGTCATCGACGCAAGCGGCAGGCTGATCTATGCCAACTACGAGCGCCATCACACCGACGTCCGCGCCACGGCACGGGAGCTCTTCGCCCGCGCGAAGGCTGTCATAGGCAACCCGTCGATGCGCGTGTCGATCACGGGCTCTGGCGGCATGCTGCTCGCCAAGTGGCTCGACCTCGAGTTCGTGCAGGAGGTCATCGCCTCCAAGCGTGCCGTCGAGACCCTCATTCCCCAGACGGACTGTGCCATCGAGCTAGGCGGCGAGGACGCGAAGATCATCTACTTCGACAACGGCATCGAGCAGCGCATGAACGGCACCTGTGCGGGCGGTACAGGCGCCTTCATCGACCAGATGGCCTCGCTCATGAAGACGGATGCCTCTGGTCTCAACGACCTTGCCCGTGAGGCAACGCACATCTACCCCATTGCGTCGCGCTGTGGCGTCTTTGCCAAGTCCGATGTTCAGCCCCTCCTAAACGAGGGTGCCGCCCCCGCGGACATCGCGGCGTCCATCTTCCAGGCCGTCGCGAACCAGACGGTCAGCGGCCTTGCCTGCGGCCATCCCATCCGTGGCTACGTGGCTTTCCTGGGAGGACCCCTGCAGTATCTCTCCGAGCTGCGCCACCGCTTCTACGTCACGCTAAAGCTCGACGAGGAACACCGCGTCATCCCCCAAAACGCCCACCTCTTCGTGGCCACGGGCGCGGCGCTCGCCGGGGAGTCCGACAGGCGGGTGAACTTCCAGGAGGTCGTCGACGCCCTCACCAACCTCAAGGACACACAGGGCTCAGAGGTCGCCCGCCTTGAGCCCCTCTTTGCCGATGAGGCTGCCTATCAGGAGTTCAAGAAGCGCCACGACGCCCAGGTCGTCCCCAAGGGCAGGCTCGAGGGCTACCGAGGACGTGTGTTCATCGGCATCGACGCCGGCTCCACCACGATGAAGGCCGCCGTCGTGGGGGAGGCGGGAGAGCTCCTCTACACCTGGTACGACAACAACAACGGCGACATCCTGGGGACCGCCAAGAAGATCATGGATGACATCTACGACCGTCTGCCAGAGGGCTGTGCCATAGGGCACGTGACCACGACCGGCTACGGCGAGGGCATCCTGATCGAGGCCCTGCGCGCCGACTCCGGCGAGATAGAGACGGTCGCTCACCTGCGCGGCGCCAAGGCCTTCGTGCCCGACGTCGAGTTCATCCTGGACATAGGAGGCCAGGACATGAAGTGCCTGCAGGTCAAGGGGGGTGTCATCGAGCATATCATGCTCAACGAGGCCTGCTCGGCCGGCTGCGGCTCCTTCATCGCGAACTTCGCCGACTCCATGGGCATGACGGTGCAGGAGTTCGCACAGGCTGCCGTGCGCGGAGCGCGCCCCATCGACCTCGGCAGCCGCTGCACCGTCTTCATGAACTCCCGCGTGAAGCAGGCCCAGAAGGAGGGGGCGACCATCGGTGACGTGGCGGCGGGCCTCTCGTATTCCGTCATCAAGAACGCGCTCTTCAAGGTCATCAAGCTGCGCGACTACGATGAGATCGGCAGATACGTCATCGTCCAGGGCGGCACCTTCATGAGTGACGCCACGCTCAGGGCCTTCGAGCTGCTCACGGGTCGCGACGTCATACGACCAGACATCGCGGGCACCATGGGCGCCTATGGGGCGGCTCTGCTCGCTCGAGACCGGGCGGGCGCCACGGGCACATCCTCGCTCCTCTCACGCGAGGAGATAGACAATCTTAAGGTCAAGCGCAGGAACTCGCACTGTGGCTTGTGCTCGAACAACTGCCAGCTCACCATCAACGACTTCGGCGGAGGCAGGCGCTTCATCACGGGAAACCGCTGCGAGAAGGGCTCCGGCAAGCCCAGACGCGAGCAGAGCAAGGCGCCGAACCTCTTTGACTTCAAGAACCGCCTGCTCTTTGACCGTCACTCGCTGCCGGCAGACGAGGCGCCTCGCGGCACGGTGGGCATCCCCCGCGCACTCAATATGTACGAGAACTATCCCTTCTGGCACACCTTCTTCACCAAGCTCGGCTTCTCGGTCATCCTCTCTGACAAGACCACCAAGAAGACCTACGAGGCGGGCATCGAGTCCATGCCGTCCGAGTCCGTGTGCTACCCGGCCAAGCTCAGCCACGGCCACATCATGAACTTGCTCGGCAAGGACCCCGACTTCATCTGGATGCCCTGCATCCGCTGGGAGCGACAGGAGGACGACTCCGCGACCAACCACTACAACTGCCCGATAGTCATGAGCTATCCGCAGTCCCTGGAGCTTAACGTCGACGAGCTCTCCTCCCCTAAGGTCGAGTACCTGGACCCCTTCATCCCCTACGACAACAAGAAGGAGCTCAAGCGCCGCCTCTTTGAGGTCATCGCCGTCCAGCGTGTCGAGGACGCCGCGTCCGGCAAGGGACGCGTGCGTGGGACGCCCATCACGCGCAGGGAGATAGACGCGGCCGTGAACGCGGCCTGGGAGGAGGACCTCGCCTTCAAGGAGGCCATGCACCGCAAGGGTGACGAGACCCTCAAGTGGATAGAGGACACGGGTTCTCACGGCATCGTGCTGGCGGGACGTCCCTACCACAACGACGGCGAGATAAACCATGCCATTCCCGAGCTGCTCCACGGCTTTGGCCTTGCGGTCCTCACCGAGGACTCCGTGGCCCACAAGATGATGCCCGAGCGGCCCATCCGCGTCGTGGACCAGTGGATGTACCACAGCCGTCTCTACCGTGCCGCCCGCTTTGTCGCGAGCAGGAACGACCTCGATCTCATCCAGCTGCAGTCCTTTGGCTGTGGCCTCGACGCTCTCACGACCGACCAGGTGCAGGAGATACTCGAGGCCTCCGGCAAGATATACACCGTGCTCAAGATAGACGAGGTCTCCAACCTCGGCGCTGCCCGCATTCGCGTGCGCTCGCTCATGGCCGCCCTCAAGGAGCAAAAGGCCGAGCTTGAGCGCCAGACGGCCGCCGGCATCGCGCTTGAGGCCGCGCCTGTGGGCGTGCGCATGGCCGATGGCTCCTTGGAGCGCGCCCGCCAAACCGACCTCTCCCGTCGCACGCCCGTGTATCGCGAGGCGAAGAGCGCCGCGTTCACGAAGCACAACTATACCAAGGAGATGCAGGCCAAGGGCTACACCATCCTTGCCCCGCAGATGGCGCCCATCCACTTCGACATCGTGGAGGCCCTGCTCAGGGCGGAGGGCTACAACTGCGTGCTCTTGCCCTCGGTCGACCACAAGGCTGTGGACACGGGCCTCAAGTATGTGAACAACGACATCTGCTACCCGTCCATCCTGGTCACGGGCCAGATCATGGAGGCCGTCCTCTCGGGTAAGTACGACCTCACGCGCACGGCGGTCCTGATCACCCAGACGGGCGGAGGGTGTCGCGCCACCAACTACATCGCCCTCATCCGCAAGGCCCTCAAGGACTCCGGCCACGAGGAGGTGCCGGTCATCTCCCTCACGGCGGCGAGCGGGCTTGGCGAGTCGTCGCCTGGCTTCAACCTCTTCAAGCCCGGCCTCATCGTGAAGGCGATCTACGCGCTGCTCTATGGGGATCTGATCATGCAGCTCCTGTATCGCACACGTCCCTATGAGACCGAGAGGGGTTCTGCCAACAGGCTCTACGACAGCCTGATGAGGCGTGCCAAGACCCTGATACCTCGCACCGACCGCAAGAGCTTCTATCGTCTCTGCCGAGACACCATCGACCGCTTTGACACGCTGCCGCTTACGGACGACCGCGGCAAGCCGCGCGTCGGCGTCGTGGGAGAGATCCTGGTCAAGTTTCACCCGACGGCCAACAACCAGGTCGTGGACGTCATCGAGGGCGAGGGCTGCGAAGCCGACGTTCCTGGCCTTCTGGACTTCTTCCTCTTTGGCATGTCCAATGCGATCAACACCCACGACGAGCTGGGCACCAAGGCCATAAGTCGCCTCACGCACAGCGCGGGTATCAAGCTCGTGAGCTCCATGCGGGTGCCCATCAACAAGATGCTCGCCAAGTCCGAGAGGTTCTCTCCCTACGAGGACATCCACGAGCTCGCCCAGAAGGCAAGCTCCATCCTGTCGCTGTGCAACACGATGGGCGAGGGCTGGTTGCTCACGGCCGAGATGGTCGACCTCATCCAGCACGGCACGCCCAACATCGTGTGCTGCTCGCCCTTTGCCTGCCTGCCCAACCACGTCGTGGGCAAGTCGGTGATCAAGCGGCTGCGCCAGCTACATCCCGAGAGCAACATCGTGGCCGTGGACTACGACCCGGGCGCTTCTGAGGTGAACCAGCTCAATCGCATCAAGCTCATGATCTCGGTGGCAAAGGAGAACTTCAAGAGCGGAGGCGCGTTTAGGATCACGAACCCCGAGGATCCCACCGAGCGCGTCCTGCCCGGCGAGAAGCTGCGCTTCCGCCGTCGCGGCGAGCTCGAGGACCTCATCGTCAACGAGGGGGGCGGGCAGAAGGGGGGCGTGTACGGCGGCATTCACCTCTCGTCGGAGCAGCTCGCCACCATCGAGCGGGCAAAGGAGAAGGCCGGCGTGAAGTAGGGCGGGCGGGGCCGAGCCGGGTGCGTGTGCCGCGCGGTGCCTGGCGCGTACCGCACAACACGTGGGTCCCGGCGTCCCAAACGTGCGTGATGTGAGTGATCAACTCACATCGTCGCCTCGAGCGTCGCGAAGTGAGTGAATCACTCACATCACATTGACGAAGTGAGTGATTCACTCACTTCGAGTACGCTTTCAGTAATCCTCTGACCTGCGAGAATAGAGTTTCCCTTCGTTAAGTCTGTGTCAGTTTCTGCCAAAAAATCACTCACATCACGATTGCGATGTGAGTGAATCACTCACATCGTGCCCGCCGTATCCGCTACGTGACCGCCGTGCTCCCCCGCTTGCTATCGCAGGACTCATCTTGTCCGCAGGCCTTGGACTGCCATCCGTACATGCAGACCGCGTACGGCCGCGAGGGGTATGGTGTTTCCTCTGATATGCCGGGCAATTACCCTCTGTTTTACCGACAGATCTCGCTCTATTTTGCTGGTTAACAGGGCTCTATTTTGCTGCTTCAATAATTCTCGGCAGGCATATATGCTCTGAGACAACAAGCTGCATCAGATGGGAGGTCGGCCTATGGACCAGGGAAGTCTCAAGCCGGATGGATATCTGCCAAGGATTGCCGACACAGGTGTGTCACGCCTGCTTGATGAGTTTGGTGCTGTCGAGATTGTCGGACCGATGTGGTGTGGCAAAACCTGGACCTCTCTTTCGTTCGCCTCGAGCGTGACCAGAATAGGCCGCGAGGCCGAGCGCTCGCTTGCCCGAGCGGACCCTACGACAGCACTTGTGGGGGAGCAACCGCACGTAATCGATGAGTGGCAAGATGTTCCGTCAATCTGGGATGAGATTCGCTATCGGATTGACGAGACGGGCAATAGGAGCGGGCAGTTCATCCTAACTGGCTCCTCTGAGCCCAATATGGACAGATTACAGCACAGTGGGGCGGGACGTATAGCCACGTACCGGATGAGCACGATGACCCTTGTCGAGACCGGTGAGTCGAGCGGGGCGATCTCCCTCGCAGGCCTCTTCGGCGGGCGCTTTGAGCCACAACTCGCGCACCAGCGGCTCGAGCCATATGCGCGCATGATCTGCAGGGGTGGGTGGCCAGCCCTCCGGTCTAGGACGACGGGAACTGGCGACTACGTGTCGAGCTATCTGGATGCTCTGTTTGCTACTAGCATCACTCGACGAGGCCTTGACGGTAGGGTGGCGCGCCGCGTCGCCCAATCGCTCGCGAGAAACTCAGGCAAGGCGGTCAAGTTCTCGACCGTTGCCGCAGATGCGGGGATATCCGGCGCGAGTCCCAAAGCGAGTGCTTCCGTGGCGTCATCCTACGTCTCGGAACTTGTACGGCTTTACGTCGTCGATGAGGTTGGCGGGTGGGATGCCCCGATACGCTCAAGATCGCGGTTGAGGACGAAGCCAAAGAGGTACTTCGCCGACTCGTCGCTTGCGGTGTCGCTGCTCGGCATCACGCAGGAAAGACTCATGTCCGACGGGCAGCTGTTTGGCCTGCTCTTTGAGTCGCTTGCCATGCATGACCTGCGGGTCTACGCGTCCGCGTTACCCGGAGCACCCGCCGATTCGCTCCACTACTACCGCGACTCCGACGGCCTCGAGGTCGACGCTATCATCGAGCTGACAGACGGCCGCTGGGCGGGCATCGAGGTGAAGCTCGGGGAGGACAAGCTTGGGGAGGCTATCACCAGCCTGGATCGCCTCCGTCGCAAGGTGGCGAGAAATCCCATGGCGAGAAACCCAGCGCCGGCGTTCATGGCGGTGCTCGTGGGAGCCGGTGAGCTGGCGCGCTATGACAAGGACGCCGATGTCTACGTCATGCCGCTTACATGCTTAGGTCCCTGACAGAGCGGCGTCCAGTGGGGTGCCTGCGGGTACCACGAACCCGACGCCTAGGGGCATATCCCAGAAAGGCCCCTTTGCCGAAGTGCTTTGGGGATAATGCATGTCCGGCGTGGGCCCGTGCGCGTGAGGTTCAGTGGCGGTTGAGGTCGGCGGCGATGTTGCCCCAAGAGCCGCAGTGCTTGGCGGCGCCGTGCGCGGCGAGCTCGGCATGGTGGTGCGCGGCGCGCGAGGCCCGAGGGCTTCCTGGCGCGCCTCGGAGGGTCCCTGTTTGGCCCAAGGTTCCCACTGCAGTCCCACGTTCTGGAGTGGAGAAGATAGGCAGCGCAGACATATATGAGGTTGGCGAGGAAGTCGTTAGCTGAGGAACCGGGCTGGTGCGGTCCGAGCCTCACATGGGTGGCTTCAAAGCGACGGATTAGCTTTGACCTACTCACGCGCTTTTCTGTCTATAGCCTCACGTCTGGGTTCTTACCTTTAAGTATCTTGACTTTGTTGTTTTAGATAGTAAAATCAGAAAAAAACTCTAAATACAGAGTTAAAACGATTAGATCCTAGGTCTTGAAAGGCTAAAGGAGACGCAAAGATGCTCTGCCAGTTCACGTTCAGCAACTATCGGTCATTCCGGGACGAGATGACGTTTAGCATGCAGGCCACGCAGATGAAGGAGTTCTCGGACTCCCTCATTCCCGGCGGGGACTCGCAGAGGCTCCTGCCCGTCGCAGCGGTCTACGGCCCGAACGCCGGCGGGAAGACCAACTTGTACAGGGCCCTCGAGTACGTCTGCGGTGCCGTGGCGATACCGATTACTGCGCTCACGCATGGCGGGGACCATGGCAATAGGATGATCGGTCTGAGACGGTGCAATCCGTTCGCGTTCGATGCGGAGACCTTGGAGGCCCCCTCTGATTTCAAGCTGTACTTTAGGACGAACGGTTATGAGTACCGCTACGAACTCGAGGTCGCCAGCGACCAGGAGATAACCTACGAGGCACTTAACCGTCGCAAGGTAGGAGGGTCGCGGCCCGCGATGCTGTTCACTCGGGAGGGTGGCGAGGTTGCCTTGGGCCCAATGCTGAAGCGCGGCGGGGTCTCCACGAACTTCAATGTCGCTATACCCTATCTCTCGTTCCTTGGTATGAACAGCGATCTCGACGCCGTGCAGGATGCGGCATCTTGGTTCGTAGGGTCGACGTTTCTGAACTACAACAGCGGATATCTGGAGTTCATGCTCGAGCAGATGCTCGACGAGGAGGACTCCGATTCGATCACGGGTCTTTTGCGGTCAGTCGACATAAGGATCGACGGCTTTCGGACGGAGGCTAATGACGCCGAGCGGGGAAACCAGCGAGTCTTCGTGAGGCACAAGGTGAATGACGGAACATACGAGCTACGGCTCTCGGAGGAGTCGGCCGGCACACAGAAGATGCTCGGGCTTGCAAAATTCCTGCTTAGGGCGCTTGCGCGCGGGACCTTCATCGCCGTTGACGAGCTGGACGCGAAGCTGCACCCGAAGCTCCTGCGGTTCGTGACACTGCTCTTCAAGAATCCGGAGATAAACCGTAACGGCGCCCAGCTCTTTTTCACGTCGCAGGATGTCTCGACGATGAGGAACGACGTCTTCCGCCGAGACGAGATCTGGTTCGCTGCAAAAGACGAGGATGAGTCGAGCCAGCTTTGGTCGCTCGCGGACATCCACGAGAGCAACGGCAACCTCGTGAGCAAGAACGCTGCGTTCGACCGGCAGTACCTTGCAGGGCGCTATGGCGCCGACCCGCATCTGTCGAGGATGGAAGAGTGGGTGCTTGCCCATGAGTAGAAAGCCCGTCAAGAGGGGCGACCGTAACAAGGCATGGAGGAGCTCAGTGAGGCAGGGCTCCCCGCGATATCGCACCGTCCAGATGACCAGGCACCTCGTGGTCACCGAGGGCACGGAGACGGAGCCAAGGTACTTCAACGGAATGAGGCTCTTGCTTGGAGAAGCCAATGGCAGGAAAGTCAACGTGGTGGTGCGCAGCACCGGCAAGCACACGATGGGCCTGCTCGAGTACGCGAAGGAAGCCTGCCGCAGGTCGCCCGATGTATACGATCATGTGTGGCTTGTATATGACAAGGACGACTTCTCTGACGAGGAGTTCGACAGAGTCGAGGCGCTCTGCCAGCAGACCATAGAGCTCGCCACGTACCATGCCCTGTGGTCGAACCCCTGCTTCGAGATATGGCTGCTCGAGCATCTGCGGGTACACGACGGCGCCGATGGACAGCGCATCGTGCTGCAAGGCGCTATCCGATGCGCTCAAGAGGGAATTCGGAATACTGTATAAGAAGAACATGGACGGGATGTCTGAGCTTCTATTTGCTAAGCTGGAAGTGGCCCGCGCAAACGCATTGAGGCTCCGTAGGTATCATGCCGATATCGGCAATGACACTCCTTTGTCTCAATGCCCTTGTACTAACGTCGATGCCATTTTCGAGGTCATGGGCGAGTTCCTATCACCTGAAGGGGGTGGGAAAGACAGAGGCGATTGGCGATAGGATGAAGTACGTGCTCTGGGGAGGGCTGCGGGTATTGCGAGGTGATCCTTGTGGCTCCTGGTGGGTCTCATGAGTTCGCAGGCGGGGCCTTACATGTGCCAATAAGGTCTCGAAGGATAGTCGCGGCTGCTATCCTCTACCTAGGTACAAGAGCCGACATGAGTGCGTGTCGCGGGAAGACCGGAAACGATGGGAAGTGAACGGCTCTTCGGGGGTTCGTGTGGGTTGACGCCTCGGCGAATCGCGTCGCAACAGTGTACACAAGTGCCCCACTCTGCAACCGGCGACTCACGTAAAGACGCGCTCTGGGGGTGTCACTCTCACGGAAAAGCGCATTTTGCGTGTAGGCCTCATCAAAGGGCGCATTCTGCATGCGAGCGGTCGCCCAGAGTGCGCCTTTCCGTGAGGGTCCGCGCCCAGAATGCGCTTTTCCGTGAGGGACCGCGCGCAGAATGCGCTTTTCCGTAGAATGTGTTTTTCCTTACCTGCGCAAACGTGGAGCCACCTCACGCAAAGGCGCATTCTGCGCAGACGGTCTCACGTAAAAGCGCAGTCTGCACCCGCCGGCTCACGGAAAGGCGTGCCCTGCGCCGGCGACGCCACCGCGACGTGACCAAAGGGCGCACTCTGGGCGGGCGACGTCACGGAAAGGCGCACTCTGCGTGTGGGCCTCATCAAAGGGCGCATTCTGCATGCGGGCGGTGGTTGCGTCGAGAGCCTGTTTTCGCCGGTCTGTGTACACTCCTGCGTACCCACGGTCGCTCGCGCGGCCGGGCGGGGGCCACGGGTCCCACGATGTCGACGGCCCCATGGCCCCCGTGATGCCAGGGCGCTCGGACCTGAGGTCCATGCCACCGGGGCGGTGACGCAACCATCCGCCCACACGAGCTCACGAAGCCTCATTTTATTTGCGCATCTTCCAGTCTTAGTGCCACTCGATGTCACCGGGTGCGCGATCACACTGCCACTCGATGCCAGCGAGTGGCAGGCAGATAGAAAAAGGGCTCTTCGGGGGTTCGTGTGGGTTGACACCTCGGCGAAGATGCCAACCTAGCAGCGACGCCACTCGCGCAGAGCCTGTCTTCCCGACCAAGCGGGAGGGGCCAGCGAGGGGGCGCCGCCGGCACGCCGTGGCGGTTGAGGCGCTCGTGCCACCTGGCGCAGCTCGCGTCGCATATTCGTATCGCGACTCGCGTCGCAACAGTGTACACGAATGCCCCAAAACGGCACCGAGGGGCTATTTTAGCCAATCTGTGTACACTCCTGCGTCCCCACGGTCGCTCGCACGATCCTCGCGAGGCGCAACAGTGTACACAAATGACCAAAAACGGTGCGGAGAGGCCCGATCCTCCCATTTGTGTACACTATTGCGATCCCAAGGCCACCCACAACCCAAGCCCACGGCCCAACAGTGTACACAAACGCCCCAAAACGGCGCGGAGAGGCCATTTCCACCGATTTGTGTACACTCCTGCGTCGTCGCCCTGGCGGTGAGGTCCACGTCGCCAGTGCGATGACGCCCACGCCGTCGGGGCGGTAACGCAACCACTCACCCACACAAACTCACGAAGTCTCAGAAAAGGGCTACGGAACTCGTCCGTAGCCCTTCAAATGTCTGGCTCCCCGGGCAGGATTCGAACCTGCGACACGCTGATTAACAGTCAGCTGCGCTACCACTGCGCCACCGGGGAATGCTGTCATGCTCCTGCGCACGGCTATTTACTATACCAAAACTCAGACAGGATGCAAGGGCATTCTTCCGCTCCCTACAAAAGAGCTGCACACATCCACCTGCGATGACCGTTGCAGGCAACGGAGACCTTACTCCTCCATGAAATCCTTGAGGCGAGAGGAGCGTGACGGGTGTCGAAGCTTGGCGAGGGTCTTGCTCTCTATCTGGCGTATACGCTCACGAGTGACGCCAAACTCACGCCCGACCTCCTCGAGTGTGCGGGGATGGCCGTCCTCGAGGCCAAAGCGAAACTTGATGACCTTGCGCTCGCGATCAGCGAGACCATCCAACACCTGGTCGAGCTGCTCTCGCAGCATGGAGTCACTGGCCGCCTCGGGGGGAGCGACCGCCATGGAGTCCTCGATGAAGTCCCCGAGCTGGGAGTCCTCCTCCTCTCCGATGGGGGTCTCCAGCGAGACAGGCTCCTGGCTAATCTTCTGGATCTCGCGCACACGGTCGGCGGAGATGCCCATCTCATCACCGATCTCCTCGAAAGTCGGATCGCGGCCAAGATCTTGGAGCAGCTGGCGCTGCACGCGCACGAGCTTGTTGATGGTCTCAACCATGTGGACGGGTATGCGGATGGTGCGTGCCTGGTCGGCGATCGCGCGCGTGATAGCCTGACGGATCCACCAGGTCGCGTAGGTAGAGAACTTGAAGCCCTTCGTGTAGTCGAACTTCTCGACCGCACGGATAAGGCCGAGGTTGCCCTCCTGTATGAGGTCGAGAAAGAGCATGCCGCGCCCCACATAGCGTTTGGCTATCGACACCGTAAGTCGAAGGTTCGCGCTGATGAGGGCCTGCTTTGCCTCCAAACCGACCTGCTCGATGCGCATGAGGCGCCTCTGCTGGGCACGGTTGAGCTCGATCTCGCCCGTCTCTGCGGCCTCCAACTGTACGGTCGCCTGGCAGCCCGCCTCGATCTTCATCGCAAGGTGGACCTCCTCGGAGGCGGTCAGTAGGTCAACCTTTCCGATCTCCTTGAGGTACATGCGGACGGGATCGCCCGTAAGCATGACGGTAGAGCTGTCCGTGCGGTGAGAGCGGGCACGGCTCGAGCGCTTGCGCGTCTTGTTCTTGGGCGTGGAGCGCAATACCTCGTTTGCCGCCTTGGCCTCCTCGCGGGCCTCGCTCAGGGATGGGTCATCCTCCTCGCTCTCGTCCTCGAGCTCCACCTCGTCCTCGTCGAGATCACTTCCATCGTCGAGCTCGTCGGCATCGCCAATGGAGACCGTGAACCTCTCCGGTTCGCCCGCACTGTCGATCTCGACGCCCTTGAGACGCACCGCATCATAAAGGTCCGAAAGCTCCTCATCATCGACATCGATCTCGGCGATGGCAAGTTGGATGTCATCCTCCGTGATCTTCTGGTTGCTCTGTGATGCCTGGGACACGAGCTTGTCCACAACGTCACGCAGCTCATGTGAGAGGAACTCCTCGCTAGAAGGCTTGACTATGGCCACAAATTTCCTTTCGACGACATAACGTTGAGATGGTACCCATTTTCTGTTCACTTACACACGCTTGGGAAGCCTGCCCACCAGTTCGTTGATGTGTCGCTGAACCTCGGTCGCCTCTTCGAAAAGGGCCCTCTCGCCCTCGCTCGCAGGACCAGTTACCCCCGCGCTGAGCCGTGCCTTGATGCCCCTGACCCGCAACCTCGATGTCCAAAGGTCCATCATGTCAACGAGGAAATCGATCTTGGACGCAGCGGGCATGTCCGAGGTAGCGTCGAGGGTACCTGAGGCGAGGATCTCTGCGGCCTCGGGGACCACACCCTGAGCGGCGCTCACGACACCCTGGGGAGGGGTACCAGAGACGGTGGCGAGCATGGCCCATGCCATGGCCTCATCGCGCGGGTCAACCCAGGAAAACGTTGCTATGCGATCGCCTTGGGACCGGATCGGCTCGATGCTCGTGGCCATGAGTGAGATAAGCTCACGCTCAATCAGAAGCTGGCGGCGCTCCTCGTCAGAGAGCTGCACCTGGGTCGCCACAGTCGCAGTCACAGCCATGCTGGGGGACGGCTGCGGTTCAGAAGCCGCCTCCGAGCGGGCCTCGGCCCTCTCGGCCTCGCGCCTGATGCGCCTCATCACCTCGTCCACGCTCGTGCCCACAAGACCGGCGACCTGGGTCGCAAAACCATCAAGGAGAATCGAATCTTTCAGGGGAACGAGCAGCCTCGAGAGGTCATCCAACGCGGCGATACGCTGTCCTGGGACGGTGAGGTCAAAAAGGGCCAGGTGCTTCTCGAACACGAAGGCCATGAGCGGGCGCGCCGCATCGAGCTCGCGCCTGAGCGCGTCAGCGCCACTCGACGCCAAGAACTCGGCGGGATCCTGGCCCTTGGGAAGGACGACGCAAAGAATCTCAAGCGGGGTCTTGTCCATGAACTGGACGGTTCGCTCGGCGGCGCGCTGCCCCGCCTCGTCGCCGTCGAACATGCAGATGATGCGCCGCCTCGCAAAGCGTCCTATCATCTTGACATGGTCGAGCGTGAGGGCCGTGCCGAGGGCGGCAACGGAGTTCTCGATGCCCGCCTCGTGCATCGAGATGACATCCGTATAGCCCTCGCAGACAATGGCGCTGTCCTCGCTCACCATGGCGTTCTTGGCACGATCGAAGGCAAAGAGATGCTTACCCTTGCGAAAGATGGCCGTATCCTTGGTGTTGAGGTACTTGGGCTTGGCGTCGGTGAGCACGCGCCCGCCAAAGCCGATGGGGCGACCCTGCTCGTCATCGATGGGAAACATCGCACGGTCAAAAAAGCGGTCCCGAAGGCCTCCCCTGCCCCCGAGGGCGAGGTCTGCCGCAAGGATCTCCTCATCGCTGAAGCCCTTGTTCCGCAGGTGAGAGACGAGCCTGCCGCGTCCCGGGGCAAAGCCCAGGTGCCAGCGCCGGCAGACGGCAGAGCCGAAGCCGCGCCCCGCGAGGTAGCGACGGGCGGCGCCCGGCCCCTCCCCCCTGTCTCGCATGAGGGTGAGGGAGTAGTAGTCCCGTGCCGCAGAGACACACTCGACGAGACGGTTTCTCCTCGGCCCACGACGGGCACTCCCCTCCTCCGTAAGTTCGATCCCCGCCCTATCCGCAAGGTAGCGGACGGAGTCGGCGAAGTCGAGGCTCTCGCGCCTCATCACGTAGGCGAAGACGTCGCCACCGGCACCGCAGCCGAAGCACTTCCAGAGGCCCGAAGAAGGTATGACGTGAAACGACGGGCTCTTCTCGTGGTGGAAGGGGCAGCAGCCCCAGAAGTCATGGCCACGCTGCCTGAGCTCGACCGTCTCGCTAACGAGCTGGAGGAGATCAGTCGCTTGGCGGACCTTCTCCTTGTCCTCGTCCGTGATCACACCGTCACCTCCACACCCCTATCCCCCAGCTTGGCGCGTACCCAGTCGATGTTGGCGCGCACGGCTCGCTCGAGCTCCTCGATAGAGTCGAAGCGCCTCGACGCACGGAGCCAGGAGGCGAAAAGGACGCTCACGTCCGCGCCATAGAGATTGCCGTCGAACCCGACGAGATTGGCCTCGAGGAAGCTGGGGTCGGAGCCGGAGAAGGTCGGGGGCGCACCGACGTTGATCGCGGCGGGCCATGCGAGGCCCCCGCTCGCCACCAAGCCCCCGTAGACGCCCTCGGCAGGCATGCAGCGCGAGGGGTCCACGCGGACGTTGGCGGTGGGGAAGCCAAGATCTTTCCCCTCACCCCTGCCGTGCAGGACGCTGCCGGAGACGAAGTGAAGCCTATCTAAGAGACGGGCTGCCTCGCCGACGTCCCCCTCATGCAAAAGCCCTCTCACACGCGTCGATGAGACGTTGCCATGCCCGTCGCAGACCAGCTCGTGGCCGTGCACCTCGATGTTGAGGCGCCCACCCAGCCTCGAGAGGCGCTCGACGGTGCCAGCACCGCCCCTCCCGAGACGAAAGTCGGATCCCACGTGGATGGAGCGAGGCGCCATGAGCGAGGGCAGTGCGCGCGCAAGGAAGTCCTCGTAGCCCATGTCGGCAAGCGCCCTGTCGAAGTCGAGGACCATGACCGCGTCGAGTCCCGCAAACAGCAGGGCCCGCACGCGCTCCTCACGCGAGAGCAGCCTGTGTCGACCTGAGGCCCCACAAAGATGAAGCAGCTCGGCGGGAAGAGGGTCGAAGGTAAGGGCGACAGATGCGATCCCCCGCTTCCTCGCGTCCCCCATCGTCTCCTGCACAAGCATGCGATGACCCACATGAAAGCCATCAAAGGACCCTATGCAGACGCTCGCTCCCACGAGAGGCGAGAGCGTGACCCCCTCGCGCTCCCACACGCGTCCGCCCTGGACGGGACGGTCCCTCACGACGCTCTTCTCACGGTTCATGAAGAGCGACTCTCGCACGACGCTCGAAAGCTCCCGACCACCCATCGGCAGGGTCAAAAACCCTCCCCTCACCTCTTCGCTCAACGTGGCCTCACACCCTCTATCGCCTGGGGAAAGTTCACGTCGCAGCAAAGCGTCGAACCAACCCCCCGCCAGACGCCCACAAGCTTCCCCTGGTGGATGAGGCAGACACGCTCGCCCTCCGAGACGTACTCGGGCGCCTTGATGCGGCGCCCTGCCGCCGCCTCTGTCGCCCTCTCGTCCGAAAGCGCATAGATAGGCGCTCCGAGGAGGTGCGTGGGATCGAGGAGACATCCCTCGACGGCAACGCGCCCCTCACGCTCGAGCGCCCCGAGCGTGAGGCAGTCCGCAAGCGTCACCCTACCCGACGAGGTCCGCCTGAGCCCCGCGAGCTGTGCTGCCGAGTGGGCCCTGCGGCCGATGTCACGGGCGAGGCTCCGTATGTAGGTCCCCTTCGAGACGTCGAAGTGACAGCGCCAGCACAGGGCGCCCCCCTGCGGCGCAGCACCACTTCCCTCGAAAGGCTCGATGGCGATGAGTCGCGCCGAGCGCACCGTCACGGGACGGGGCTCGAGCCTGACCTCGCCTCCCGATCGGGCGATGTCGTATGCCCTGCGCCCATCAACAAAGACAGCCGAGTAGGCGGGGGGCACCTGCATGAGCCTGCCCTCAAAAGACGAGAGGAGCGAGCGCGCGAAGGTCTCTTGGCCCAACTCGCTCGGGACCTCGGCCGTCCTGACCACGTCTCCCTCGGCATCGTCGGTGGTCGTCTCGCTGCCAAAGCGTATGAGCGCATCGTAAGACTTGCCGTCAGCGCCCAGCAGGCCTAGGAGGCGCGTACCCTGCCCGATGCCGATCACGAGCACTCCGGTCGCGGCGGGGTCGAGCGTCCCCGCATGGCCAATACGTCGCTCACCCAAGACGTGCCGCAGGCGACCCACCACATCATGGCTGGTCATGCCCGCCGGCTTGTCCACGCCGATGACGCAGTTCAACGTACTGGGACCCCTGCGCACTATACCAGGCTCCCCGTGGCATCACGCCAGTCAGGCACGTCCACGAGGTCACGCAGCTTGGGGAGGACCGTTGCGAGCACCTCGTCGAGATCGCCCTCCACTGTGAAGCCGGCTGCGGCGGCATGCCCGCCACCGCCAAGCTCGCTGGCAACCTTCGAGACGTCCCAGTTGGTCTTTGATCTCAGATTGCCCCTGACCTTTCCGCCAGGGACCTCCTTGAGGAAGAGTGCGATCTCGCTGCCACGAACGCTCCTCACCTCATCGATGAGTCCGTCGCACTCATCGAGGCTTGCGCCGGTGCGTCTGAGGTCCTCGATCGTCGCATAACTGTAGGCGATCTTGCCACCGGCAAAGGTCGTGACCCTGCTCATGACGGCAGACTCGAGGTGCAGATAGGCCAAGCTAAAGCTCTGGTAGACGTTCAGCGAGACCTCTGCGGGGGAGGCCCCTGCATCAACGAGGAGTGAGGCCGCCTGGAAGGACTCCGGGTCTGCGTTCTGGTACTGGAAGCGACCGGTGTCCGTCACGATGGCGCAGAAGAGGCACTGGGCAATGGGGCGTGTGAGCCTCACCCCCAGGTGCAGCGCATATTCTGTCACGATCACCCCCACCGCTGCGGCCTGCGGCCTGATTACGAAGGCCTCACCCGTGTGCGTCTCGCAGGGGTGGTGGTCGATGATGACATGCCTTCGTGAGCGGCTGAGCACGGGGAGGGCCTTGTTGAGACGGGCGTCAACCGAGAGGTCAACGCTGATGAAGAGATCGGGAGAGCCCGCGTACCGACTCGCGGGAACCATCTTTGATGCCCCTGGCAGAAAGTTGTATATGCGCGGCACCGGAGCGTCATCTGCGAGGAGGTTCGTCACCTGCTTGTGCGGCCACGCGGTCTCGATGATCATCCCAAGGGCCAGGCCCGACCCGATGGCATCCCCATCCGGCGAGGTGTGTGCGCAGATGGCGATCTGCTGGCTTGCCTCGATGACCGACGTGATCTGCCCGAAGGCGACTTCCTGCTCGGGAATGACTTGAAGTCCCATAGGAAGCTACCTCTCTTTTTCCTCTTTCTGGCCGACCTCAGCTCGTGAAGGCGGCGCTATGGGGTAGCCCTCCTCGTCCTTCTCGACCGCAAGAGTCGAGGGGACGTTCTCGAGGGCGACCTGGATCCTCTCTGCCTCATCAGCACTTGTGTCTATCTGGAAGCTGAGCTCTGGCGTGACCCGCCAGCCAAGGGCATGCCCGAGGAGGCTCCTGATACGTCCCTTGGCCCTCTCGAGCGCTGCCGAGACCGTCTCATAGCGATCCCGCTCGCAGCTCACGTACGCTCGCATGACGGACCTATCCACCGAGACCTCCACGCCCGTGAGCGTCACGAGCGTGAGGTCGGGGTCGGATAGTTCGAAGAGCAGTATGCTCGCGAGCTTCTCGCGGGCTATCTCGTTGTTACGATGAGAGTACTGGTTCTGCTTCATGTTCTACTCCGTACGGGCGACCTCGTCGATGCGGTACGCCTCGATGATGTCGCCGACATGGATATCCTGAAAACCGTCGAGGCCGACGCCGCACTCGAAACCGGCCTTGACGCTCCTGACGTCCTCCTTGTAGCGCCTGAGCGAGGCGATCCTGCCCTCCCAGACCACGATGCCGTCACGAACGAGCCTACAGAGGTTGTCACGTGCGACTTCGCCCTCCTGCACCATGCAGCCTGCGGCGATGCCGACCTTGGGAACCTTGAAGGTGTTGCGAACCTCGATCGAGGCCGTCTGGTGCTCCTCCTCGGTGGGCCTGAGCATGCCGATGCGGGCGGCGTCGATGTCCTCGATGGCCTTGTAGATGACGCTGTAGCTGCGAATCTCGACACCCTGTCGCTCGGCGGCGGCGCGTGCCTTGGCCTCGGGGCGGACGCCGAAGCCAATGATGATGGCATTCGAGGCATCGGCGAGGATGACGTCAGTCTCGCTGATGGCCCCGACGGCAGAGTGAATCGTGTTGACGCGCACCTCGCTCTGGTCCATCTTGTCGAGCGCGTCCTGAAGCGCCTCGATAGAACCCTGCACGTCAGCCTTGATAATGAGGTTGAGCTCCTTGACCTCGGCATTCTCCATGGTCGTGAAGAGGTTCTCGAGCGTGACGTGCTTGACCTTGTTCTGCTCCTCGATGCGAGCCTTGAGCGCTCGTTCATCTGCGAGGGCGCGAGCCTCACGCTCGTCCGCAAAGACGCGAAACTCGTCGCCAGCCATGGGAACGCTCGAGAGGTTGATCATCTCGACGGCATCCGAAGGGCCTGCTGAGGTGACGTTCGCACCGTGCGAGTCCACCATCGCGCGAACCTTGCCGTAACACATCCCGGCGACGACGGCATCACCCACATGCAGGGTGCCGCGACTCACGAGCAAGGTCGCCACCGAACCGCGTCCCCGGTCGAGCCTCGCCTCGAGGACGTTTCCGGATGCAAAGGTATCGGGATTGGCCTTGAGCTCGAGCACGTCGGCCTCGAGCAGCACAGCCTCGAGCAGCTCGTCGATGCCCTGGTGCTTCTTGGCGGATATGTCGACGAACATGTTCTGCCCGCCCCACTCCTCGGGGATGATGCCGTACTCGGTGAGCTCCTGGCGCACGCGGGTGGGGTCCGCACCGGGCTTATCTATCTTGTTGACAGCCACGATGATGGGAACGTCCGCCGCCTTGGCGTGGTTTATGGACTCGATCGTCTGGGGCATGACGCCATCGTCTGCGGCCACGATCAGGATGACGATATCGGTCACCTTGGCGCCACGGGCGCGCATGGCCGTGAAGGTCTCGTGACCGGGGGTGTCAATGAAGGTGATGAGGCGATCGTTGATCTTGACCTGGGAGGCGCCGATGGCCTGGGTGATGCCGCCCGCCTCGCCCTCGGCGACACCCGTGTGCCGGATGGCATCCAAAAGCGACGTCTTACCGTGGTCGACATGACCCATGACAGTGACGACGGGCGGCCTGGGCTTCAGGTCCTCGGGGGCGTCGTAGAACGTGAAGGAGTTCTCCTCCTCCTTCGTCATGATCTTTACGTCCACGCCGAGGTCATCCGCAATGAGCTCGATGAGGTCATCGGACATGGACTCGGTGACGGTGAGCGAGGTCCCCACGAGGAACAGTCGCTTGATGATGTCATTGGTGGGCACGCCCAAAAGCTTGGCGAGATCGGCGACAGTCGAACCTTGGGGTACCCTCACGGTATCGAGCTGCGAGAGGTCCTGGTCGTTCTTGAGGGCTTCTTGGACGCGCTCCTCCTCGGCAGCCTCCGCCTGCTGTTGCTTGAGACGCTCCTTGCGCTTCCTGCGTCTGCCCGTGGACTGGTGCGCCTCCTCAATGGCCTCGCGGGCCTCCTCGAAGACGTGACTCGCGCGCGTATGCGTATACTCCTCCGCCTCACGAGCCATGCGGCTGTAGCGGTCCTCGCTCTGTCCGTGCCGCGAGGACTTCCGGCCCTTGCCGTGTCCGCGTCCCTCCGAGTCGGAAGAGGGACCCTCTGCCGGAACGTCCGCATAGCTCGTCCTCGGTCCGGGGCGTGAAGAGCGGTAGCTGCCAGAAGAGCCCTCCTTTGAGGGAGCATCCCTGCGCCTAGAGCGCTGCTCGTCTTTCTTCTTCGCTGTGTCCTGGGACTTCTGCTGGAGGATCTTCTCCTGCTCGGCGATCTGGTCGAGCAGACCCGTGTAGGAAGTGGTCGTCCTCGGAGCCGTGTCATGCACGCGCTCCCTCTCCTCCTTCTCCTTGCGCTTGCGCTCCTCCTCAGCGTGCCGCTCCTCTTCCTTCCTGCGGGCTTCCTCGGCGGCCGCACGGCGCCGCTCCTCCTCGAGGCGCTCCCGCTCGCGGCGCTGCTCCACCTCGATGCGCTTCTTCTCGGCCTCCTCGGCAGCTCTTGCCTCCTCGGCGGCCTTTGCCTCCTCGGCGGCGAGCCGCTGGGCCTCGACCTCGGCGGCATGCGCCTCGATGATGGGCTTGAGCTTCTTGCGTATGATGGAGACGTAGGCCTCCTCGAGCGACGAGGAGGCCGACTTCGCCGGTATCTTCATGTCGCTCAGGTGCTCGAGCATCTCCTTACTCGTTATGCCAAATTCCTTGGCGAGGTCATGGACTCTCGTCTTTGCCATGGGCCAACCTTCCTCGTGCCTATATCTCTGCGGAGCCGTAGGCGTCGTCGCTCCGCTCGTCTTGGGCTACAGGATCCTGATCCTCGGGATCTTGGTCCTCGACTCCGTGGTAGTTCTCGTGGATGCCGCAATAGAGGGATCCTGGACGGGCTATGTTGCGACACTGAATACCGGTCGGGCCCACGTACTGACAGCGACGCTCCTCGCTCCCGTCGATAAGATCGAGGTCGGCGCGCAGGTCACCTAGGATGTCATCGGCGAGCGACTCGTTCTTGATGTCTATGTGCATGCCGGTCAGACGGGCGGCAAGTCGGGCGTTCTGTCCCTTCTTGCCGATGGCGAGCGTCAGCTGGTTGTCTGGGACGATGACGGTCGCGTACTTGGTCTCGGGATCAACGACCACGCGACTCACGTGGGCAGGAGAAAGGGCGTTGGCGACGCAGGTGGCGGGATCGTCGCTCCACAGCACCACGTCGACGCGCTCACCCTTGAGCTCGGAGACCACGGTACGCACACGACTGCCCTTGGGGCCGACGCAGGCGCCCACCGGGTCGAGCCTGTCATCGATGGACGAGACGGCCACCTTGGAGCGAACACCTGGGTCACGAGCGACGGAGCGGACCTCGACGACGTGGTCATAGACCTCGGGGACCTCGAGCTCAAAGAGCCTGCGGATGAGGTTGGGGTGAGTGCGCGACAGAACGATCGTGGGCCGCTGGCGCTCCCCCTTGATGGGCACCTGCCTGGAGTCGGGATCGCGCACGTCAATGATGATCGCGCGGATCTGCTCGTTATGGCCGTAGCGCTCGCCTGCGGGGCGCTCGTTTCGCTCGTCCGGATGGCGGTTCAGGTCGAAGTATGGCAGCTCCGCCTCGACGCCCTCGCGAATCTTTATGAAGGCGAACTCCGGCGTCGTCTGGAGGACGCTGCCCGTGATGAGCTCACCGATGCGGTCCTTGAACTCGTCGTAGATCTGCCTGCGGCTGGAGTTTCTGACCATCTCGTTGATGACGCTCTTGGCATGCTGGGCAGCAAAGCGGCTCGCACCTGCGGGAGTAACGTTCTTCTCGGTGAAGTGGGCGTACTCGCCCTCGTGCTCACCCTCTAAGATCATGGAGTCATCATCTGGGATGAGCTCGTAGACGTAGACACTGCCCGTCTCGCGATCGATAGTGACCTTGGCGCCAAAGGGAAGGTGCAACACCTTCTCGTAGCTCTCGGCGAGCGACTGCTCGAGGTTGCGGATGAGCTCCCCCTGATCGATGTGCTTCTCCTCACAGAGCGCCATCAGCGCGTTCATCATGTCTGATGCGACCATGTTAGCAATCCTTTCCGATGAGGCTCGGCTGTCCTAGAACGTTGGCTTTATCTTGGCTGACGCTATCTCGTCCGGGGCAAACGAGAATTGCTCGCCATCGCACTCGATGACGACACGACCGTCCTGCCATCCCCTGAGCAGCCCAGTGTAGCGACTCCTGTCCCCCGAGACGGTTTTGAGCGTGACTCGATTGCCCGCAAAGCGCACGAAGTCGCGCTGACGACGCAACGGCCTGTCAAGTCCCGGTGAGGAGACCTCCAACGTGAAGGCGCCCTCGATGGGATCTGCCTTGTCAAGGGCGGCGGAGATCCATCTTGTCTGCTCGGCCACCTCGTCGAGCGTAATGGTCGGCGCAGCTTCATCAACATGGTCTATGCGGATACGGACGCATGGCGCCTTGCCAGAGCCCACGACCTCAAGATCCACGATGTCAATGCCACGCTCGGCCGCGAGCGGCTCGAGGATGGCAAGCAGCCGACCGACGAGTCCTGGCGAAGCCATCGCCCCTCCCCTCCCGCGTCCGAAACCCACCGAACGCCCTCTTCCGTTCATACAGAAAGGAAGCGGGGCGAGAACTCCACCCCACTTCCTCACGCAACTACGACCAATCAGCACTGCACACTATAGCACGCGTACCGCGCACGTCAAGCCAGAACGGCTCGCGCACAGGGGCGCTAGGACGCACCGAGCGCTGTTAGCACGCACGATGCGCTCCCCTCACTGCGCGACGATGTTCACCAGACGGCCGGGGACGACGATGACCTTCCTCACGTCCCTGCCCTCGAGCTGGGCGGCCACAGCCGTGCGAGCAGCGGCCTCGAGCTGCTCTTTGGTCGAGTCGGCGGGCACGTCGATGCGCGCGCGGTTCTTGCCCTTGATCTGGACGACGATCTCTATCGTGTCGCTCTTGGCGAGCTCTGCGTCAAAGACGGGCCACGGCTCGTTATAGGCCGAGCTCGTACGGCCCAGCGCCTCGTGGAAGAGCTCCTCGGCCCAGTGCGGACAGATGGGGGCAAGCATGCAGACCAGGTCGTGGGCCACGCGCTGGCAGAGTGCTGCGGAGCGCTCGGTCGCGGGGACCTCGACCAGGTACTTGCTCGCCGCGTTCGTGAGCTCCATGCAGGCAGAGATCGCGGTGTTGAACTGTCTGCGGTCGAAGTCCGCCGTGCAGCGCAGACCAAGCTCGTGCAGGGTCCGGTTGAGCTCCTTCGAGCGGGCGTCGAGTGCGCCCACGTCCAGGCCCTGGGACACCTGGTCGCTTCCCGTGAGGGAGAGCTCCCACACGACGCGCCAGGCGCGCTTGATGAAGCGATTGGCGCCAGCGACTGCCTCCTCGTCCCAGTTAAAGTCCTTCTCGGGAGGTGCGATGAAGAGGATGGCGAGGCGCATCGTGTCGGCACCGTAGGGCTCGATGACGCTTGAGGGCGGCACCACGTTGCCCTTTGACTTGGACATGGTCTCGCCGTGCCCGTCCTTGACCATGCCCTGGCAGAGCAGGTTCTCGAACGGCTCGTCGATGCCTATCATGCCCATGTCACGCAGGACCTTGGTCCAGAAGCGCGAGTAGAGCAGGTGCAGGATGGCGTGCTCGATGCCACCGATGTAGTTGTCCACGGGCATCCAGCGATCCACAGAGCCCCTAGAGAAGGGTGTCCCATCGTTGTGGGGGTCGCAGTAGCGCAGGTAGTACCAACTGGAGCAAGTGAAGGTGTCCATCGTGTCGGTGATGCGGCGGGCGGGACCCCCACACGCAGGACAGGTCGTCTCGTAGAAGGACGCGTACTCAGCGAGCGTGTCCCCCGCCCCCAGGTCGAGGTCCTCAGGAAGCCTGACCGGTAGGTCCTCATAGGGCACGGGCACGTCTCCACAGCGATCGCAGTGTATCATGGGGATGGGATTTCCCCAGTAGCGCTGGCGGCTGATGAGCCAGTCGCGCAGGCGGAACTGCACCTTCTCGCGACCACAGCCGTGGGCCTCGAGCCAGCTGGTGATGGCCGCGACAGCCTCCGAGTGCTTGCCGCCCTTGAGGCCCGTGAACTCACCGGACTGCACGAGGTAGCCCTCGGCCACCATGGCCTGCTCCCAGTCGACGTCACGAACGACAAGCTCGCGCTCGTCCTTGAGCCGCTCATAGAGTGCGTCGCCTTTCTCGCAGATGATGGGCGCGATCTCCAGACCGTACTTCTTGGCGAACTCGAAGTCGCGCTGGTCGCCGCAAGGAACGCCCATGACCGCACCGGTACCGTAGTCCATGAGCACGTAATCGGCGACCCAGATGGGCACGGGGCGACCGTTGATGGGATTGATCACATAGCGTCCGGTGGGCACACCGTGCTTCTCGCGATCGGTCCCCTGGCGCTCTACGCTTGACACCTTCTCGGCCGCGACCTTGAGACTCCTGAAGGCAGCCTCGTGCTCACTGCCCGCTATGAGCTCAGCCGCCAGCTCGCTCTCGGGCGGGAGCAGCATGAACGAGACGCCGAAGATCGTGTCGGCGCGCGTGGTGAAGCAGGTGATCGTGCGGTCGGTGGGTGTCACGCCATCCTCGGCGGCAAGCCTGAAGTCTATCTCGGCACCCTCGGAGCGACCTATCCAGTTGCGCTGCTGCGCGCGGACGTTCTCGGGCCAGCCAGTGAGCTTGTCAAGATCGTCTAGGAGCTCCTGCGCGTAGTCGGTGATCTTGAGGTACCACTGCGAGAGCTTGCGCTTCTCGGGAACGCTGCCGCACCTCCAGCACCTTCCCTCCACGACCTGCTCGTTTGCGAGCACCGTCTTGCAGGTGGGGCACCAGTTGACCGGAGAGGTCGCCCGATAGGCCAAGCCCCTCTCCCACATCTTTATGAACATCCACTGACCCCAGCGGTAGTACTCGGGGTCACAGGTGTTGAACATGCGGTCATAGTCGTACGAAAAGCCCATGCGTCGCATGGTCCTCACGGCGTTGTCGATGTTCTTGTACGTCCATTCGGCCGCCTGCGTGTGGTGCTTGATAGCGGCGTTCTCCGCCGGAAGACCAAAGGCGTCGAAGCCCATGGGATGCAGGACGTCGTAGCCTCTCATGCGGGCATGCCTCGCCATCGCATCGCCGATGGTGTAGTTGCGGGCATGACCCATGTGCAGGTCGCCCGAGGGATACGGGAACATCTCGAGCACATACTTCTTGGGCTTTGTGGGATCCTCGTCGGTCCTGTAGAGACCCTCCTCCTCCCAGGCCCGCTGCCACTTGGCCTCTATGTCCTCCGCGTCATAGGCGGGAAATGTGCCCGCCTCCGCCTTGGCCTCTGCCTCGTTCTCGCTCATAGAGAAGCTCCTCCTTGCACGCGTCTAATGACTGTATGATTCTAGCAGGTCTTGGGATGGGTGGCGCCTTGATGTGAATGTCCGGGGCCAGAGTGCGCTTTTCCGTAAAGTGCGCTTTTCCTCACCTGGGCAAACGCGGCGCCGCCTCACGGAAAAGCGCATTCTGCGTGTGGCCCCTCACGGAAAAGCGCATTCTGCGTATGCCCTCTCACGGAAAAGCGCATTCTGGTGGTACCCCTCACGGAAAAGTGCACTCTGCATGCGAGCGGTCACGCAGACTGCGCCTTTCCGTCACGGTGGGACCGCGTGGGGTTCAGAATGCGCTTTTCCGTCACGACGCGGCCACAGAGTGCGTCTTTGCGTGAGTGTCTGGGGCCAGAATGCGCTTTTCCGTAAACTGCGCTTTTCCTCACCTGGGCAAACGCGGCGCCACCTCACGGAAAAGCGCATTCTGCGTGTGCCGCCTCACGGAAAAGCGCACTCTGTACGTCGGATCTCACGGAAAAGCGCATTCTGCGTGTGGCCCCTCACGGAAAGACGCATTCTGGGAGGCCGGGGTCACGGAAAAGCGCATTCTGGTGATACCCCCTCACGGAAAAGCGCACTCTGCACGTCGGATCTCACGGAAAAGCGCACTCTGCATGCGAGCGGTCATGCAGACTGCGCCTTTCCGTCACGGTGGGACCGCGTGGATACCCAGACTGCGCTTTTCCGTCACGACGCGGCCACAGAATGCGTCTTTACGTGAGTGTCTGGGGCCAGAATGCGCTTTTCCGTAAAGTGCGCTTTTTCTCACCTGGGCAAACGCGGCGCCGCCTCACGGAAAAGCGCATTCTGCGTATGCGCCTCACGGAAAAGCGCACTCTGCGTACGCGCCTCACCAAAAGACGCACCCTACATGCGAGCGGTCGCGCACTCTGCAGGCGAGCGGTCGCGCACTCTGCGTGCGAGCGGACACACAACCACGCGACTCCCAATTCACCGTACCCCAAGCCCTACGACCTGAAGTTCACGTTTGAGTCGGAGTCCTTCAGGATAACGTCATGTGCGCCGCCCTCGACGAGCGACGTGGACGAGACGAGCGTTATCTTGGCCTTCCTGCGAAGCTCGTAGAGGTCGAGCGCACCACAGTTGCACATCGCGGAGCGCACTTTGGTAAGTGAACTCTCCACGTTATCCTTGAGCGGACCCGCGTAGGGTACGTAGGAGTCCACACCCTCTACAAAGGAGAGGGCCTTCTTCTCACCACCCAGATCGTAGCGAGTCCAGTTGCGGGCGCGTGCCGATCCCTCGCCCCAGTACTCCTTGACGTATGAGCCGTTCGTGTTGAGACGACGGGTCGGCGACTCGTCGAAGCGCGCGAAGTAGCGTCCCAGCATCAGGAAGTCTGCGCCCATAGCGAGCGCAAGCGTCATGTGATAGTCGTAGACGATGCCGCCGTCGGAGCACACCGGCACGTAGACGCCCGTCTCCTCGAAGTACTCGTCTCGGGCGCGGCACACGTCAATGAGCGCCGACGCCTGGCCGCGACCGATGCCCTTCTGCTCGCGCGTGATGCAGATCGAGCCGCCGCCGATGCCCACCTTCACGAAGTCGGCCCCGCAGTCGGCCAGGTAGCGAAAGCCCTCCGCATCCACGACGTTGCCCGCACCCACCTTCACGCTGCCGTCATAGTGCTCATGTACCCAATCGAGCGTGAGCTTCTGCCACTCCGAGAAGCCCTCGGACGAGTCGATGCAGAGCACGTCGGCTCCGGCCTGCACGAGCTTGGGTACGCGCTCGACGTAGTCACGCGTGTTGATGCCGGCACCCACGACGTAGCGCTTGTGCTTGTCCACAAGCTCATCGGGACGGGCCTTGTGAGAGTCATAGTCCTTGCGAAAGACGAGCGAGGCAAGGTTGCCATTATCATCCACCACGGGGAGGGAGTTGAGCTTGTTATCCCAGATTATGTCGTTGCAGGTTCGAAGCGAGCTGCGGATGTTGGTGGTGATACACTTGCTGGCAGGCGTCATAAACTCCGACACGCGCTTGTCCCTGTCGTCGCGCGAGACGCGATAATCGCGGCTCGTCACGATACCGCAGAACCTTCCGTTGGGCCTGCCGTCCGCCGTGACGGGCATCGTGGTGTGACCCGTGCGCTCGCTCAGTGCGAGCACGTCTCGCAGTGTCATGTCCGGCGTGAGCGTAGAGTCCGAGACCACAAAGCCCGCCTTGTAGGTCTTGACCTCACGCACCATGGATGCCTCGTCCTCGGGCGCCTGCGAGCCATATATGAAGGAGACGCCACCCTCCTGCGCGAGCGCTATAGCCAAACGGGGACCAGAGACAGCCTGCATGATGGCAGAGACCAACGGGATATGCATCGAGATGGAGGGCTTCTCTCCGCGATTGAACCTTACGAGCGGAGTCTCCAACGAGACGTTGGCAGGAACGTTTTCGCACGAGGAGTAGCCAGGAACCAACAGATACTCAGAGAAGGTGTGGGACTCTCCCGCGAAGAAAACAGCCATGGCGTCTCCCTTTCCATTGTCATATGCGCACGCATGCAAGCAGATTGCACGCGATTGTAACATCGATGCAAAGGAACGGCACGCTACCGCGCGTCAGTGTGTACGTTGGGTGAGAGACTCGACTCGCCCCCAGCGACGCACGACAGCAAGAATCGGCATGATCGATACCACGGGGCGCTCACCTCAAGCGGCCCTCAAGCCATCCATATCCATACACCTGGCCTCACTTGGCACCCTCACCCATGACGTCGTCGAAGCTCACAGCGATATCGTGCTTGGTGGGCACCCACTCGACCCGCTTGAAGAGGGCGACAACCGTGATGGGGATGTAGGTCATCATGAAGATCGGGAAGGTGAAGAGGTTGGTGAGGATGCGCCATTTCCTCTTGGCATGGATGTGCTTGCGCTCACTCACGGTGGTGATGATGGCAAGGACGAAGAAGACGATGTACATCGACACGAAGGTCATAATGAGCGAACCGACGCACATGGCAAGCTCGGCGTTGGTCGCGATGAAGCCATGACTGAGCGACCCGATGATGAGGTAGGTCGCGTTCACGAAGGCGGAGAGAAGCGTCAGGATCATGCCAGGGGCAATCGTCATCAGCATGTCGTAGGAGGCGAACTGCCCCGAGCGGATGCCGTGGATAAGGTTGCCGTTGTACGAGAAGAACACCTGGTAGAACCCCTTAGTCCAACGCATGCGCTGTATCCAGGACGCCTTGAAGGTGAGCGGCTGCTCGTCGAAGAACTCCGCCGGGGCATAGCCGATGCGGATGCCGTGGGCGCAGCAGAAGGTCGAGAACTGGATGTCCTCAGTCAAGGTGTGGAAGCGCCAGCCGTGCATACCGCGAACGATACCCGCCGAGACGAGCCAGCCCGAGCCCGAGATGGCACAGCTCGTCCCCAGCATCATCCGAGCGTTGTTCAAGAACTTTGCCTCACGCAGAAACCAGGTCGCGTACGCGGAGCTGATCCAGCTCGAGTCGAAGTTCTTGGAGTTGCGGTAGCTCGTGCAGACGAGGTAGCCCGCGTCAAAGGCCTGGTTCATGGTGGCAACGTAGTTGGGCGAGATGATGTTGTCAGCGTCCATGATGAAGAAGGCTTCGTACTTGTCTCCATACTCGTTGAGGATGCGGTCGAAGGCGTAGTCAAGCACCCAGCTCTTGCCCTTACGAGCGAGGTCGTTGCGCTCCCAGGTGATGGCCCCCGCCCCCTTAGCCTCCTTTGCCGTCGCATCGGTGCAGGCATCAGCCACGACGAAGCAGTCAATGAGGCCATCGTAGTCCTGTGTGAGAATGGACCTCACAAGATTGGCGATGACGGGCTCCTCGTTGTGAGCGGCGATCACGAAGGCGTAGCTATGGTTCTTCTTGGCCTTGGGCAGTTTGACGTCACCGTGCATGATGACACGGATGATGTAGGCAAACTGATAGAAATACGCGAAGGTGAAGAAGAGCCACAGGACTCCGTTGAAGATGACGATCGGCGTCAGGCCGGCCTTGAGCATGTCCACGAACAGCACCCTCCCTTGTCTACATCACGACCGGACACCCTCAAAAAGCCTGGGACAGACGTCCCTGCCCGCCTCGGTGCGTCCCATCGATCGTTTGCCTAGCCCCTCTAGTATAGCGAGAAGGTCTGCGGGAAGCCCGTCAGCACACGTGATGTGCTCCCCCGTCACCGGATGCTCGAAGGCGATATGCCAAGAGTGCAAAAACTGCCGAGAAAGGCCGAGGTTTCGCCTCATGTCACCATGACCGTAGAGTGCATCTCCCACCACCTGGTGGCCGATGTGGCGCATGTGGACGCGGATCTGGTGTGTGCGACCGGTGTAGAGGTGGCACTCGAGCAGACTGTAGCCGTCGTCGCGCGCGTCCGCCTCAAAGCGCTCGAGCGTCCTGAAGCTGGTAATGGCCTCCCGGGCCGCAGGATCATCGCTCACGGCCATGCGCAGGCGGTCGCGTGTGGAGCGGGCGATACCCGTAGTTACGGTCCCCTCGTTAGGGGCGACGTAGCCCTGGACGAGCGTGACGTAGCGCCTGTCGAGTGCCCGCAGACGAATGAGGTCCTGAAGGGCGCGCTGGGTCTCATCGTCCTTGGCAGCGACCATGAGGCCCGACGTGTCCATGTCAAGACGGTGTACGATGCCCGGACGGTCATCGCCCTGAAGGTGGCCCAGATGCCCGTAGCCGCAGTGGGCCACGAGGGCGTTCGCGAGCGTGTCGTGTGTGTGCCCGGGACTCGGGTGACAGACGAGCCCGGCCTGCTTGGAGAGCACGATGAGCCACTCGTCCTCAAGACGCACGTCGAGCGGGATGGAGAAGTTGGGAGAAAGCGGCCCCGGCTCCTCCTCGACGGGCAACAGCGCCTGGATGCGGTCGCCAAGCACGACGCGCTCAGCCTTGGAGCTGCCTGGGGTGCCGTTGATGCTGACCGCGCCCCCCTCGATGAGCTTGGCGCAGGCCGAGCGAGAGGGAGCACCGTCCTGGGCGGCGAGGAAGGCGTCGAGCCTCATGCCGTCGGAGTCGGGACCCACGAGGGCTACAATGGCCCTATGTGTCATGCATGTTCTCCCCACAAATAGTCTGACAAGACAGGAGACAGCTCATGTCACATGCCAACTCAGAGCACATTCCACCTCACGCCGCCTCGGTGTCGCCACCCTCCCTGCGCTCACGTCTGGCGTCCCACACGGCCCAGCCGATAAAGCCAACAATCACGCCTATCGTCACGCAGACGTCCGCCACATTGAAGACCGGGAAGCTCACGAAGCCAAAGGACAGAAAGTCCGTGACCGACCCTGCCGACAGCCTGTCTATCATGTTGCCCACGCCACCGCCCGCGATGAAGCCGAAGGGTATGGCAAGCAGGACGGGAAACTCGCTTCGCCAGACGATGGTGCAGCACACGATGATGGCCACCACGGCGAAGGCGACGAAAAAGGCGGAACCTCCCTTGCCTACGCCGAAGGCCGCACCCGTGTTCTGCACGCGCGTGAGATTGAGGATGCCCGGTATGAGGGTCGAGACGCCGCCCGCAGAGACGAGCATGCGCACCGCCGCCTTCGTCGCTTGGTCGACTATGACCACGATGACGGCAACGAGCCAGAAGACGGTGTACCTGAGGCCTCGCGCGGACGCCGGACCGTATCCCATGCTCCCCCACCCCTTCCCGGACGGCGATCGTGAACGACGAGCGTCGTCGCGCTAGAGCCCCTCGATGACGTCGTGGCACCTCTCGCAGAGGTCGTCCTCACCAAGCTCGCGCCAGTTCCAGCAACGCAAGCACTTCTCGCCGCTCGCGGGAAGCACCTCGCAGGCCAGCTCGTCCCCTTCGCGGACGCAGACCTCAGAGCAGACGAAGGCCTCCGCCAGATCGGGTGCGCCCTCACCCGTGAGCAGGGCGTACGCCTCGACGGGAAGCGCGAGCTTGGCCCTGGTGGCCTGGGTGGTCTTCTCCGTCACGACGCCCGACTCGAGTGCAGCGTCGTAGGCCTTGGTGAAGGCCGAGCGGGCGGCCACGAGCGCCTGGTAGCTTGGCAGCAGCTTCTCCCACTCGCCTTCCGACATCGGCGCCTCGAACCAGTCGAGCAAAGCCGCATAGGCCTGCCCGTCCTTAAGCGACTCGGGCAGGTAGCCCATGACCTCGTCGGTCGTATATGCCAAGATGGGCTGGAGGTCACGGACGAGCATCGAGAGGATGTGGGACCAGACGGTCTGGGCACTCCTTCTCCCAAAGCCGTCCCTGGCGTCACAGTAGGTGCGATCCTTGGTGGCGTTCAGGTAGTCGTTGGAGAGCTCGGTGATAATGTAGTCGTAGAGTGTGCGGTAGACGGCGTTGAAGCGATACCCCTCGTAGGCCACCGAGACCTCGTCGTGCACCTGGCACATGCGGGCGAGCGCCAGCCTGTCATAGGGCAGAAGCTCGGCTGTGGAGACGCCGTCTCTCTTGAGGTCAAACTGGCCCTCCAGCTCCCCGAGAAGGAAGCGGAAGGTGTTTCTTATCTTGCGGTAGGCATCACCCACGTGGGAGAGGATCTCGTCGTCGCAGGGAACGTCGCTTGAGGTGTCGACCGAGGCTACCCACAGGCGCAGGATGTCGGCGCCCCTAGTCTCGCACTCCCTGTTGGGGTCGATGACGTTGCCGAGCGACTTGGACATCTTGCGACCCTGGCCGTCGAGGGTGAACCCCTGCGAGACCACCGACCGGTAGGGTGCGACGCCGTAGGCGCCCACGGATGTCATGAGCGAGCTCATGAACCAGCCGCGGTGCTGGTCTGAGCCCTCGAGGTACATGTCAACAGGAAAGCCGAGATAGCCACGGTGCCTGCAGACGGCGGTGTGCGAGACGCCCGAGTCCCACCACACGTCGAGGATGTCCCTGTTCGCCCTCAGGTGGCTCCCGCCGCAGGCGGGACAGACACAGGCATCACCCAGGTAGCCCTGCGGGTCATCGGTGAACCACGCATCGGAGCCCTTTGCCTTGAAGAGCTCGATCACCCTGTCCAGGGTCTTGTCACTCATGATGGTCTCACCACAGTCCTCGCAGGTGAAGGCCGGGATGGGCACACCCCAGTTGCGTTGGCGCGAGATGCACCAGTCCGGCCTGCCCTCGACCATCGAGCCGATGCGCCTTACGGCGTGCGCGGGAAAGAAGGCCACCTTCCCAAGGGCATCAAGCGCCTGCTCGCGAAGGCCGGTCTCGTCCATCGAGACGAACCACTGGCTCGTGGCGCGAAAGATGACGGGGTTCTTGCACCTCCAGCAGTGCGGGTAGGAGTGCGTGATGTCCTCGTGCAGGATGAGCGTGTTGCGCTCGCGGAGCCACTCGATGATCCTGGGGTTTGCCTCGACCACGCCCATGCCACCCCAGGGGCCGCCAGTGCCCAGGCTGTCACCCCTATAGAAGCGGCCGTCGTCGTCCACGGGCATGACCACGGGGATGTCAAAGTTCATGGCGGCGAGGTAGTCATCGACGCCGTGGCCCGGAGCCGTGTGGACGATGCCCGTGCCGTCGTCAAGCGTGACGTAGTCGGCATAGATGAACTCGCCCTCCTCGCCCTGGTCGGCAAAGATGGGCTGCTTGTACCTGTTGCGGGCGAGGTCCTTACCCGTGCGGCGCCAGACGTCGCCATCCTCCTGCCTGGCAAGCTCCCAGCCCGTATAGCCAAACCTCGCGCAGCAGCGCTCGACGAGGGCCTCTGCCATGATCTCGGCGCGGCCGTCCACGACGACCGCCACGTAGTCGGCCTCGGGATGCAGGATGACGGCGTCATCGGCCGGAAGCGTCCAAGGCGTCGTCGTCCAGATGTCCACCCAGAGCCTGCCCTCGTAGGCCTCCAGTCCCGCAGGCACCGTCGTCATCTCGAAGCGCACGAAGATGGCTGGCGAGACCTCGTCGGAGTACTCGATCTCGGCCTCGGCCAGGGCGGTGTGGCAGTGGCTGCACCAGTGGACGGGCTTGCGGCCCCGGTAGATGGCGCCCCTGTCGAAGATGGCCTTGAAGATCTCTATGTCGGTGGCGTCATAGTCGTTGGTATAGGTAAGGTAGGGGTTGTCCCACTCGCCAAGGACGCCGAGGCGCTTGAAGCCCTGGCGCTGGGTGTCGACCTGCTCGACGGCGAGCTTGCGGCACAGCGCGCGGATCTTCTCGGTGGAGAGCTGGTTGAAGCGATCGCTACCGAGGGTCTCTTCGACCTTGTGCTCGATGGGCTGCCCGTGGCAGTCCCAGCCCGGCACGTAGGGCGTCTGGTAGCCGCGCATGGCCCAGTAGCGGTTGATGATGTCCTTGGAGATCTTGTTCTGCGCGTGCCCCAGGTGGATGGGGCCGTTGGCGTAGGGGGGGCCGTCATGCAGCACGAATTTGTCGTGGCCCTCGTTCTTGGCAAGCATCCGCTCGTAGACGTGGTCCTCCTCCCACTTCGCGAGGCGTTTAGGCTCGTTTTGAGCGAGACCAGCGCGCATGGGAAACCCCGTCTTGGGGAGGTTCGTCGTGTCCTTGTACCTGTTTGCCACCCTGTCGTGTCCCTTCTCCATGGGCACCAAAAAGGCGCCCGTCCCTCTCTGCTGGGACGAAGCGCCATCGTAGGTCGAGCTCCGCTTTGACCACCCAGCAAGCGGCCGCAACCGCCATGACTCGGCTGGCCTGTCTCGGCGGCCACTCCGGCGACGTCTACTCATGGAAAGGCCCGCCCAAAGGCGAACTTCCCCACTTTGGGGCCGCAGCTCCGGGGTGATCTTCCGCCGTGCGCGCCCGCGGTTTCTCAGCCTCCCCGCTCTCTGTGGGACGACTTGCCCGACGTACTCTCCCCATCACAGCCTCAAGATCGCATCATAGCACGCCCCACCTACCGTCTGCGCGAAAATCGCGAGCGTTTACCGATTCGCCAGAGTCTGGGGCAGGCGGGGCGCTAACGGGGCGGGCGGAGTGCTGGAACTGGAAGTTGGGGCGCCAACCTAAGGCCACCTGCCGCAAGGCACAGTGGCCGGCGACTGTCCCTTACGACATGCGCCGACATTTGCAAGACGCAACCTTGCCTCTGAAAGCGACGCCCCAAAGCAAAAGACCCCTTCCGGGAAGGTCGGCCCCGTAGCGTCTGCCCCGCGCCTGAGCCAGTGCCCTTTTGGCCAGAAGGTCAAGGCCCCCCTCGGCCGTAGCGAGGCCCTCAGGACCCGGGAGGATACCGCGCGCGTCCTTGACCTCGATGACTATGGCAGCGAGGCTGTCCTGGTGCTCGAGCTCGGGAATGAGGACTATGTCGGGCCTGCCGTCCCCGCTCTCGCGGTTCGAGAGCGGAAACCTGTAGCCTGGCAGATCGCAGACAAGTCCCAGAAGCAGCATGTGATAGCTGTTCTCGCTCACGAGGTCGAAGTAGCTCGGTGACTTCGTGAGCAGCTCATCGAGCGACCGGGCGAGTGCGGCCTCGTCTCCCGATACCAGCGCCTGCCTAAGCCGCAAAAGCAAGTCAAGATCCCCGATGACGCTCTGGGTGCGTTCCGTGAACTCACGGCGATAGAGCCACGCGACCTCGCGGTTGGGCAGGCGCAGGCGACGTGGCATCATGTCATCATTGGGAAACGCGATGTCATCGGTTGTCACGTAGCCTGCCAGGTACAGCTGGCTCCAGAGTGCTGACGGCGACGCGCCACCACCCAAAAGATCGAGCTCCGAGAACACGGTGGCGAGGTTAAGCGGCCTCTCAAGCCTTCGGCCTGAGGCGAGGGTGCGCAGGTCATCAGCGAGTCGTGCGTCCGCCTGCTGGAACAGCCGATGGACGATTGCGTTGTCACTGGTGTTTCCCCAGTAGGGCTGGGCCACCCCTCCCTGGTCAAGGTAGTTAAGGATGCTCCAGGGATTATAGACTGCGGTGCCACCGAAGCAGTAGCCGTCGTACCAGTCGTGCATCTCAGAGAGCTTGTCCTGGGGAAGACCCATGTAGCGAGCAAGCGCTCCTGCCTCCTCACGTGTGAAGCCAAAGCCCTCGGTAAACCTGGTGTCCATGGCAGTGTTCACCACTACGTTGTTAAGTCCCGAGAAGACAGACTCCCTACCCACACGCTGAACGCCCGTGAGATAGGCACGGTACAGTGACGTCGTCGCCTTGAGCGCCGCAGTAAGCCAAGAGCGCATGAAGCCTATCACCTCGTCACGATAGCCGTTGAGGTGACCCGCGCTCACGGGATGGTCGTACTCGTCAATGAGGATGACGGTGCCAGACCCATGATACCTGAGAAGCAGCAGGGAGAGCCAAGAAAGGGAGCTCTCGGCCTCCCCAGGGGCCAGCGTACCTGCGATCACGCGGCGAAACCGCGCCTCCTCCTCGGGAAGGAGGCTCCCGTCGAGCAGATAGGCATGGCGGGCATACTCGTCAGACATCTGACCCATGATGCCCGCCCTACAGCTGTCCCAGATCCTTCCGCCCACCGACCCAAGCGATAGGAAGATGACCGGGTGGCCTCCTTGCTGAGCTCGATAGCGCTCACCCGCACGCCAGATTGACAGGGACTCAAAGATAGCCTTACGGGAGGGAATCGGCGGCTTTGCCCCCTCGACCGGCGTCTCGAAGAAGCACTGCAGCATACGCATGGCAAGTGACTTGCCGAAGCGACGCGGACGACAGAGGAGCGTCACCTTGTAGGAGCTATCGAGCAGATCACAGATGAGTGACGTCTTGTCCACGTATACGTGCTCGGTCACGACCTCCGTGAAGTCCTCGCTGCCTATGGGGAGCAGGCGGCGGCCCGTACAATCGACAATCTTGGAACTCGTGCGTGGCACTGGCATCAGACCTTTCCCGTACGTCCTCTCGTCCCATCGCAGCTTTCGATCCGCCCGCTCCCTTACCGGTGAATAGAGAGCCTGATGCTGCTCAGCTTCCAGTCAAAGTTCTTGTTGAAGCTCAGGCCGAGCGACTTCTTGTAGTCCCCTGACGTCCAGATGAGCGAGCGGTAGCCCTCGCCGCTCGACTGGTTGTTGGGCTTCGACCCTATCGCCTTGATCGCAGCGTCGGCATCTGCCATGCCAAAGCTGATTCCACCGGTGACAACGAGGGAAGGCGCTCCTTCTGGGGTCCCGCTCAAGGAGATGCCCACAAGCGTGCAGTCCTCCACGCCACGGACGTCAGACCCCGGGTTTGTGACGTCCACGGTAAGGTAGTAGGGGGAGCTACCCGCAGCACCCGCGCCAGCCTTAGCCTTCGAGAGCCTGATGCTCGCTATGGTCTGGCCAGCGTTGACGATAAAGCCGCTCGGGTACCCAGAGAGGTCAACCTTCCATCCCGTCGTGTCCTCCATGTCCCTGAGCGTGCTGGTGTTGAGCTTGAGCTTCTTGCCCTCGAACGCGAACTCCATGTCCTCCCAGTTGGAGGAGACGTCACCGGCAAGCGCGCCGTCCGTGCCCGAGGGGGAACCGGGCTGGCCGGGCGTACCACTCGAATCGCCGCCACCAGAGGGCAGGCCTCCCATCATGTCCTTGAGATCCTCAAGGCGAACGAGGTCGTAGTTCTCGAGCAGGTCCTCCGCGCTCATACCCTCTAGGTCCACGGTGCGTACCAAGCCGTACCCCGACCTGAGCTCATCCTCGGGCAGGTCCCTGATGCGACCCTCGTCAAGCGCAAAACCGATGGCACCGCCAAGCAAGAGGCAGGCCATGGCGATGCCAACTACCCACGCCACCGGAAGGCTCGCACCAGAACGTCGTTGGGCCGTAGAGCCGAAGGTGGGACCAGTCACGGGACTTGTGACGTCAGCCGCCCACTGCGGGCCAGCACCCATGTCTTGGGGTGACGGCGGCGCCCCGAGGACCTCGGCCGTGAATGCGCTCTGCTCCGCCGCGACGTGCGCCTGGTCGGTGCCATACGCTCGGGTAGTTCCATCTTGATCTACTTGCGGGAAGGATCCCGCAGCCGTAGCGTTGCCCACCGCAGTCCCACTGCCTGCGGCCTCGACCGCCCCATCCCAGCTGTTTGACTCACCTTGGGCAACGTCTATGGGGCCTCCCATGGAGACTCCACAGAAAGGGCAGTAGAGCCTGTCGCCGGCAACCTCACAGCCGCAGTTAGGGCATCTCATGTCAGCTGACCTTTCTCTTCTCGCGTCCGCACGCATCCCACGCCGATCACCTCGGCCACAGCCACAGGGTCACCGCAGATGAGAGACATGTACGCACAACGGAAGAACGTGTACGCCCGACAGGGACAGAACGGAAGGACGTGTGCGCCCGACGGGGACAGTATACAGCTTTGTTCTCGTGGACGGCACCTTGCTCTCGTCGGCGATACCGCCCGACCCATATAGCGGCTGTGGGCACGAACCTCAATTCTCCTGCCCACATGGATGCGTCGCGAGAGACAATCGGGGCAGCCGACGACGCATCGACACTGCCACTCGCCGGTGAACGTACTGGACTGCACGTTCAAGGCCGAGTGGCAGTGCGGCCGGGACTGCCAAACGGGCGTGAGCGTACCAAATCGGTACGCTCGGGGCCGAGTGGCAGTGAAGGGATGGGGTCTGGGCACGCTCGGGGCCGAGTGGCAGTGCTACTCACACTGCCACTCGCCAGTGAACGTACCACGCGTCACGTTCGGTGTCGAGTGGCAGTGCGATCGGTACGCTCGGGGCCGAGTGGCAGTGAAGGGATGAGGCCTGGGTACGCTCGGGGCCGAGTGGCAGTGCTACTCACACTGCCACTCGCCGGTGAACGTACTGTGCAGTGCATCTCACACTGCCACTCGCCGGTGAACGTACGGGACTGCACGTTCAAGGCCGAGTGGCAGTGCGGACAGAGCGCTCAAGGAGTTTGACAGTGCAGGTCGGGACGACCTTTGGACCTGTGGGCATTACGTCGGCGTCTGGAAACAGCCCGAGCGGAGCGTACCCAGAACCTAGCCCAGAGTCGACCCCCGAACGAGAGGAAATCTCTTTGCAGACAGGATGGTTTCTCGGCTGGTAAAGCCGATTTGTTTCGCTTCTCCCTCAGGAGCCAAAATGGGGGACGCGCGCCGTGACGTAAAGACGCAGTCTGCGTGACCACTCGCATGCAGAGTGCGCCTTTATGTGAGATCCGACGTACAGAGTGCGCCTTTACGTGAGTCGCGCGTCCCAGACTGCGCTTTTCCGTGAGGCGGCGCCGCGTTTGCCCAGGTGAGGAAAAGCGCACTCTACGGAAAGACGCAGTCTGCATGTGGGTCATAACGGAAAAGCACAGTCTGGGGCCGGTGCATCACGAAAAAGCGCATTCTGAAGCCCGCAGGTCGGGCAGAGTGCGCCTTTCCGTGAGGCCAGACTCCGAACCGAGATCTGCGGACCCTGACGCAAGCCGCCCCGCAGGCTGGCGGGGGGGGTTGCTCGAGCGCGTTTGCCCAGTTGGGCCGTTTCCCATAGTGCCCCGCAGCCTGGCGGGGGGTTGTCCCACACCTCCTGGGCGCCGCGACGTCACGGAAAGGCGCATTCTGCGTCCGACGGCTTACGGAAAGGCGCACTCTGGGCGCCCACGCGATCCCACCGTGACGGAAAGGCGCACTCTGAGTGCGCGACACATATGTTCGCTGCATACGTCGCAGGTTCACCGCATACACGACCACTCGCAGGCGTGACCGCCGCGACACGCCTTCCATAGAGATAATGGAGGCAAACATAACGCCTAGGGCAGACGTCCGAATCCACCTCCTAGCCTAGTCAGAACCACCCGGCTTCGGACGAAAACCCGCCCAAGGTCACCACATTGCCGATTGGAGGACCATGACACGCCAAGAAGCCCCGCAGGGCGCACCCAACGACGCCGAACTGCGCTACCTCAAGCTCCTCGCCAAGGACTTCCCCACCCGTCAAGCAGCGTTCACCGAGGTCATAAACCTTGAGGCCATCCTCAACCTGCCAAAGGGGACCGAGCACTTCATGAGCGACGTACACGGCGAGTACGAGGCCTTCGAGCACATCCTCAACAACTGCTCCGGAGTCATCCGCGAGCGCGTGGAGCACCTGTTCTCAGACGAGCTCTCGGCGGCGGACCGTGCCGACCTCTGCACGCTCATCTACTACCCCAAGGAGAGGCTCCGCCTCCTCGGCAGGCGAAACATTCCAGATGATGCCTGGTACGAGACAAACCTCATGCTGCTCGTGCGCCTGGCACGCACTCTCTCGGGCCTCTATACCCGCTCAAAGGTGCGTCGGGCCATGCCTGTCGCTTACGCCTACATCATCGACGAGCTGCTGCACGCATCGGCAAGCGGCGAGACGAGTCGCCACGAGTACCACAAGGAGATCATCCGCTCCATCATACGCACGGGCGCCGCCAACGACTTCATCTGCTCGCTGGCAGCCCTCGTCAAGCGCCTCGCCGTGGATCACCTCCACCTCATAGGGGACGTCTTCGACCGAGGGGCACACGCGGACAAGATCATGGACCGCCTCGTGGAGTACCACTCATTGGACTTCCAGTGGGGCAACCATGACATCTGTTGGATGGGGGCGGCAGCAGGCTCGGAGGCTTGCATCGCCTCCGTCGTACGGACAAATGTCCGTTACCACACCCTTGAGGTGCTCGAGAGCGCCTACGGCATCTCCCTGCGCGAGCTCGCCCTCTTCGCAGAGAGGACCTACCGGGCGGATGACGTGATCTCCCCGATGGAGAAGGCCATCTCCATCATCCTCTTCAAGGTGGAAGGACAGCTCATCAAGCGTCACCCCGACTTTGACATGACGACACGCCTGCTTTTGGACGAGATGGACCTAAGCCATGGGACGGTGCACGTCGCAGGCCGTGACCTGCCGCTCTCGACCTGCGACTTCCCCACCGTGGACGCCGCAGACCCCTATGCGCTCTCGGCCGAGGAGCAAGAGGTCATGGACGGCCTCAGGCAGGCCTTCGCACAGAGCGAGCGCCTGCGCAAGCATGTGGGCTTCCTCTATGAGGTGGGCTCAATCTACCTCGTCTCCAACGGCAACCTGCTCTTCCACGGCTGCATCCCGCTTGAGGCTGACGGGACCTTCTCGACCGTCATCTGCGAGGGCTACCCCTACTCGGGCAGGAGCTTCATGGACTTCTGCGACCGCATCGCACGGCGCGCATGGATGCAAGGCGACCAGAACGCGCTTGACTGGATGTGGTACCTGTGGTGCGGCAAGCACTCCCCCCTGTCAGGCCGTGTGGTCAAGACCTTTGAGCGCAGCCTTGTCGATGACCGCTCCGCCTGGGAGGAGCCCCAGGACCCCTACTTCTACGCGACGCGCTCGAGCGCGGTCTGCGAGGAGATCCTCGAGGAGTTTGGCCTTTCGGGCGAGCACTCCCACATCATCAACGGTCACAAGCCGGTACGCGCCATCGACGGCGAGAGTCCCATCAAGGGCGAGGGAAGGCTGCTCGTGATCGACGGGGGCTTTTGCGAGGCGTACCACAAGCAGACCGGCATCGCAGGGTACACGCTCATCTCGACCGCCGAGAGCATGCGCATCAAGGCCCACCGCCCCTTTATGGGCATCGAGGCCGCCATTGAGGACAACGCCGACATCCTGAGCGAGTCGACGACGATCGAGCGCGAGGAGCCGCCCCTGAGGATACGAGACAGCGACACGGGCGTGCGGCTCATGGAGCAGATCGACTGCCTGCACCAGCTCCTCGATGCCTATCGGACGGGCCTTGTCAAGGAGCGGGTCAAGTAACGAGCGGCGCCACTCGCGGCGATCGAAGCCGCCGTGGCGACCCACACCCCGTGGCAGGCGGCAGCGCCGTGGCGATCGGCGGAGATGCTTGCGTCCATCACAAGGATGCTGGACAGGGCTTTTATGAACGCAGCGTGAATCAGGCGCTATTGGGTATCAATGTCAGGTACCCGTCTGCGTGCTGGGTACGTACCTGAACGGTGACGGGTTCCTCTTGAGTTGGGAGGCCATCCTCGCCTGGGCGGGTCCCGTAGCCAACGCAGGGACGAAAGCCGCATCACCCTAGACAAAAGGAGCCTCATCCAAGATGGAGATGGACGACGACAAAAAGCGCAGATCGATGGCCATCTATATGCTGCTCGCCATCATCGCCATGGTCGCGCTGAGAACCTACCTCTACCCCAGCATCATGGCCACGCAGGTAAAGGATGTCAGCTACAGCCAGTTCATCAACGACGTAAAGGATGACAAGGTCAAGAAGGTACAGCTCAACACAAGCTCGAACGAGATCTCCTACACGATAGGCGAGGGAGCGGACGCCAAGGAATACAAGACGACCGCCTGGCCCGATGACAGCTCACTCGTGAGCACGCTCGAGCAGCACAAGGTCGAGATGGTGGCCCAGATTCCCGACTCGAACGCCAACATGTGGCTCTACCTCCTCATCAACATGCTGCCACTCATCGTCCTCATCGGGGGTGCATGGCTGCTCAACCGCAGGCTCAAGAAGGCCATGGGCGACGACGGGCCGTCCATGAATTTTGGCGGCGGCCTGGGCTTTGGCGCCGGACTGGGCCGCTCGGGCGCCAAGGAGGTCAAGGGCGAGGAGACGGGCATCACCTTCAAGGACGTCGCTGGCCAGGACGAGGCCAAGGACTCCCTCGAGGAGATCGTCTCCTTTCTTGAGCATCCGGAGAAGTATGCCGCCATCGGCGCGCGCTGCCCGAGGGGCGCCCTGCTCGTGGGACCTCCCGGCACGGGCAAGACACTGCTCGCCAAGGCTGTCGCAGGCGAGGCCAAGGTTCCGTTCTTCTCGATCTCGGGCTCTGAGTTCGTCGAGATGTTCGTCGGTCGAGGCGCCGCAAAGGTGCGTGACCTCTTTAAGCAGGCCAAGGAGAAGGCACCCTGCATCGTCTTCATCGACGAGATCGACACCATAGGCAAGCGACGCGACACCGGTCTTACCACGAACGATGAGCGAGAGCAGACCCTAAACCAGCTCCTCGCCGAGATGGACGGCTTCGACAACCACAAGGGCATCGTTGTCCTCGCGGCTACGAACCGCCCCGACTCTCTTGACCTGGCACTGCTTCGGCCGGGCCGCTTCGACCGCCGCATCCCGGTGGAGCTTCCCGACCTCGCGGGCCGCGAGTCCATCCTCAAGCTGCACGCGAACGACGTCAAGATGGAATCGGCCATAGACTTCGGCGCGGTCGCCCGCCAGACGCCGGGGGCCTCGGGCGCGGACCTCGCCAACATGATCAACGAGGCGGCCCTGCGCGCTGTGCGCATGGGCCGCCTGCGGGTCTCCCAGACCGATATCGAGGAGTCGGTCGACGTCGTCATCGCCGGTGAGAAGAAGAAGTCGACGGTCCTCTCAGAGCATGAGAAGGAGGTCGTCGCCTACCACGAGACCGGCCACGCGATCGTGGCGGCCGTCCAGGACGGTAAGGCCCCCGTCTCGAAGATCACGATCGTGCCGCGCACCTCAGGGGCACTGGGCTTCACGATGCAGGCCGAGGAGGACGAGCACTACCTCACGACGCGCGAGGAGTACAAGCAGAGGCTGGCCGTACTCTGCGGGGGCCGGGCGGCCGAGGAGCTCATCTTCGGTCAAATGACCTCGGGCGCGGCCAGCGACATCGAGAAGGCGACCAAGATCGCACGGGCGATGGTCACGCAGCTCGGCATGTCCGAGCGCTTCGGCATGGTGGCCCTCGGCGAGAGCCGCGACCGCTACCTGGGCGGCGTCAACGAGATCACCTGCTCGGAAGGCACCGCACGCGACATCGACACCGAGGTCCAGGCACTCGTCGAGGAGGGCCATCAGACTGCCCTCCAAACCCTCAGAGACAACCGCTTCAAGCTCCATGAGATAGCCCACTACCTTCAGAAGAAGGAGACCATCACGGGCGAGGAGTTCATGCGCATCCTCAAGCAAGACGATGGTTTCGCCCCGACCCTACCCAGGCAGACGTAGGGCGCGGCTCACAGCGGCTCATGGCGGCTCACGGCATACCTCACCCGCCCGCACCGTTGACGATCGACAACATCCCCGGCCAGCAACCATGGGCAATCACCTGCGCTTGGCAAAGAACTCCCAGCAGGCGAGGGCACTCGCTGTCGCGACGTTGAGGGAGTCGATGCCCTCCGCCATAGTAATGGTAGCCTTGCTGTCGCAGGCGTCGAGCACGGCTCGTGAGAGCCCCCAGCCCTCACTGCCAAGGACGAGCGCGACCCTCTCGTCTGCGCCAAGCTCCCCGGCAACGGCATCGATGGGGCCGACGCCCTCTTCGGGCGTGAGGGCAACGGTCCTGAAGTCCCTTCTCCTCAGGGCGGCAAAGAACGGCTTGGGCCAAGGCCCCTCAGCACGGGCCCAGGGAAACCTGAGGGTGGTCCCCATCGAGACGCGTATAGCACGCCTGTTGAGCGGGTCGGCACACTCGGGCGAGAGGACGATTCCGTCCGCCCCCAGCGCGACGCAGGACCTGAATATGGCACCCACGTTGCTCACGTCGGTGAGACCCTCGAGCACGACGATCCGCCGGGCAAGGGAGAGCAGCTCGTCCATCCCGAGGGGATGTGGCCTTTTCGCGCAGGCCAGGTAGCCACGGGTCACGTCGATGCCCGCGATCGCACTCAGCACCTCCCTCTGCGCATAGTAGATGGGAACGTCTCCCTCGCCTAGCTGTGGCAGCTGCTCCAGCAGACGCTCGAGGTGCCGTGCGTCCACAAGAACAGAGACCAACTTGACGCCCGACTCCAAGGCAAACCGGAGCACGTTGAGGCTCTCAAGGATGACGAGGGCGTCCTTGGGGTTGAGGCGGTTTTTTAGCTGTTTGCCACTCAGCTCGACATATGGTGTAATCTGCGGGTCAGAGGCAGTGCGAATACATGTTATTGCTATGTTACGTATACGTGTTGTTGACATCGAATGAATCGCCGTTTCTCTAAGCTCCTATGCTTTGGGTACCATAGTAGCCCATGCGCAAGAGCGTCATGATAGGTAGCGATGGGTCCCCAGGACGAGTGACAGGTACGGGGACGAGGATAGAGGCAAGGACGCATCCACGTGAACGCACAGAATGAAGCGATTAAAAAGGTTCCTGAGGTCAATGGGAGCACACCAGGCGTGACCAAGAAGGCCCCCTCACAGGCAAAGCGCAGCCCGCAGTCCGCCGGGACAGGCAAGGCAGCTGGGGGCCGCAAGCCCCGGAAGCGCTTCGAGACCATCAGCTCCGAGCAGGGCGTCAAGTCGTCCGCCCCGCCGACGCACTTCAAGAGTTCCGCTCCAGCAGAGACCTATGCCTGGGCGAGGGCGAACGCGAAGAGAAGGGCGAAGGCAGCGGCGGGAAAGGGGCTTGGCCTTTGGAAGATCCCGATCGCCATCGTATCTACGCTCGCCGTCATCTACCTCGCAGGCGTCGTGGTGTTCACAAACCTGCTGTTCATGCCCCGCACCACGATCAATGGGCGGGACGAGTCGCTCAAAAGCGCCGCCGATGTGGCCAAGGCCTACGAGAAGGAGAGCAGCGCCTACGCGCTCAACACGACGGGCGACAACGTCAAGCTCACGGTCAAGGCCTCTGACATCACCCTTGACTACAACTTCACGCATGCCCTCGCCAACATCGACCGGCTTGGTGCCGCATGGCAGTGGCCGGTCAGGGTGTTCAGGGGAAACGACATCACCGTTAACTTTCTGCCCTCCTATGACGAGAACAAGCTCGCGGCCGCCGTCAAGGGCGCGGTCAACATGGCTAACGTCGGTGCCACGCCACCGACCAACGCAACTATCACATACAACGCAGAGAGCAAGTCCTACGAGATCACACCCGAGAAGGGCGGCACCGTCGTGGACGAGCAGAGCGTCCTCTCCCACGTAAAGGCCGCCATCTCGACCTCGACGACACAACTCAGCCTTGGCGATGACGCGCTCGTCGCCCCGACGGTCCTCTCGAATGATCCTAAGCTCGCCAATGCCAAGAACAAGGCAAACACAATGCTTGCGGCCACACAGACCCTTACTGTGAACGACAAGACCGCCGCCACCGTCACGGCTGACCAGATCGCGGGCTGGATGGTGTTGGACGACACCCTGACACCTAGTGTCAACGTGGATGCGGTCACGGAATGGACGCGAGGCGGCTTCTCCGACAGCGTCGATACGGTAGGTACCACGCGCAACTATACGACACCCTACGGCAAGGAGGTGAGTGTGTCGGGTGGCACCTACGGATGGACGGTCGATGGCGCAGCGCTCGCACAGACCATTGCCAACAACATCACCGCAGGTACCGCGACAACCGTCCAAGTTCCCTTCTCTGCAACTGCCGCGACGTACAATCCCGGAAGCGCGGACTGGCCCAAGCGCTACATCGACGCGGACCTCTCCGAGCAGCATGCCCGCATGTATAACGAGAACGGCGAGCTGATCTGGGAATCAGACTTCGTCTCGGGAAATCCCTCGGTGAATCACAGCACACCTGAGGGCGTCTACGCCGTCAACAACTACAAGGGCAGAAACCAGACACTCAGGGGCGTCGACGAGAACCATGACGGACAGCCCGACTACACGAGTCATGTGAAATATTGGGTCCCCTTCGTCGATAACCTCGTGGCGTTTCACGATGCATGGTGGAGGGGCTCCTTCGGCGGCGGCATCTACCGGCGCAACGGGAGCCATGGCTGCATCAACCTTCCCACCTCAGCGGCGGCTGAGCTCTACGATCTGACAGAGATAGGCGATGTGGTGGTTGTCCACGAGTAGCGCTCGCTGCGTGCGTGACAGCGACGCACGCAGCAAACTCGTTCGAAAGCTGTATGACCGACCACACCCCCAGTCTTGCGCCTTGCAGCTTTGAGGCGCAAGACTGGGGGTGTTTGCCCAGCTAAGGCATGCGTCTTGGACTCCAGCTGTCTGCGAACATGATGGTCGCCTACGCGTGGGACCCGTAGCCCCGCCCGGTCGAACGAGCGGCCGTGGGGTGACGCAGGAGTGTACACAGATTGGCGAAAACGGTCCCTCGGAGCCGTTTTAGGGCATTTGTGTACACTGTTGCGACATAAGCCGCGTCGGGTGGCACGAGCGCCCCAACAACCACTATGGTGTGCCGGCAGCGCCCCCTCGGCGGCCCCGCCTCTCCCATGGTCGGGAAAACAGGCTCTGCGCGAGTGACGCCGCCGCCAAGCTGGCGTTTTCACTAAGGTGTCAACCCACACAAACCCTCGAAGAGCCCTAAAAGGGAAGGTTTCCTCCCATACCCCTGCCAAGGCCATCCATGCCCATGTCACGCATCATGCCCCTCAGCTTACGCTTGGACTTTCTGGGGCCTGCGTCCATGGCCTGCCTCATCTTGCCCATCATCTTGTTCATCTCGCCCCACTGCTTGATGACCTGATTGACCTCCTGAACACTATGGCCTGAGCCTGCGGCGATGCGACGGCGACGCTGCCCGTTGATCTTCTTGGGCTTGAGACGCTCCTCCTTGGTCATGGAGTGGATGATAGACTCGATATTCGTAAGCTGAGACTCGTCCATACGTGCTCCCGACTGGCGCATCATTCGCTCGCCGCCGGGTAGCATGCCTATCATCTTCGAAATGCCACCCATCTTGCGTATCTGCTGTAGCTGAGAGAGATAGTCGTTCATGTTGAAGCCCTCGAGCAGCATGCGCTCGGCATCGGCCACCTGTTGCTCATCCGCAACCCTTTGGGCCTGCTCAATGATGCCGTAGACATCACCCATCCCGAGGATGCGCTTGGCCATGCGGTCTGGATGGAAGGTCTCGAGCGAGTCGGGCTTTTCTCCCATCGAGACGAACTTGATGGGCTTACCCGTCACCTCTCGGACCGAGAGGGCACCGCCTCCGCGAGCGTCGCCATCAAGCTTGGACATGATGACGCCATCGAAGTCCACGCGCTCGGAGAACTCCTTGACGACGTTCACGATGTCCTGTCCGCTCATCGCATCGACGACCATGAGAATCTGGTCGGGCTTGACCGCATGCTTGATGTCGACGGCCTCGCGCATCATCTCCTCGTCGATCTGCAGACGTCCAGCCGTGTCCACGATCACGATGTCGTTGAGGTGATCGACAGCCTCCCGGATGGCTCCTGATGCCACCCTCACGGCATCTTTGCCGTCGCCGCGAAAGACCCTCACACCTATCTCGCCGCCGAGCGTCTCGAGCTGGTCGGCGGCGGCCGGCCTGTGGGTGTCGCAGGCCGCCAGAAGCGGGCTTCTTCCCTGGTGCTTGAGGAGGTAGGCGAGCTTTGCCGCAGCCGTCGTCTTGCCCGATCCCTGAAGACCCACGAGCATGATGACGTTAGGCGTGCGGTTCTGCGCAAAGACGAGCTTGGACTCAGTGGAGCCGAGCAGTTCCGTGAGCTGGTCAAGTACGATTTTCACGACGTTCTGGGCAGGCGTGAGCGAGTCGAGGACCTCGACGGTCATGCAGCGTTCCTTGCAGCTGCTCACGAAGCCCTTCACGACACGGTAGTTGACGTCCGCCTCGAGCAGCGCCATACGAATCTCGCGCATGGCCTTGCTGATGTCATCCTCGCTGAGACGTCCCTTGCCCCTCAGCGCGTCAAAGGTCGACTGGAGCCTGTCGGAGAGGCTGTCGAACATGTCTATCCCCTTTCTTTCGTACCCACGAGGGCGGCGCAGAAGTCATGTGCGTCGAAGGGCTGCAGGTCACCCACGGCCTCGCCGACACCGATGCGAAAGATAGGCAGCCTTAGGTCATGCGCGATGGCGACGGCGATGCCGCCCTTGGCGGTGCCGTCGAGCTTCGTGAGTATGATCCCGTCCAAATCAAGAGAATCGTTGAACTCCCTCGCCTGGGCAAGCCCATTTTGTCCCGTCGTCGCATCGATCACGAGGACGACCGAGACGGGAAGCACAGAACGCTTGCGCGTGACGTCCACGACCTTGGCAAGCTCCCTCATGAGATCCGAGCTCGTGTGAAGGCGCCCTGCCGTGTCGATGAGGACGAGATCGGTGCCCTCGCGCTCGGCGCGCTCACACACATCATAGCAGACGCTCGCTGGATCCGCCCCCCGCTCGCGAGTGACGACCTCGACGCCTGCGCGCTCGCCCCAGACCTCGAGTTGCTCGATTGCAGCGGCGCGAAAGGTGTCCGCACCGCCGATGAGGCAACTCTGCCTGCGCCTTCTGGCAACACTGGCGAGCTTTCCCACCGTTGTCGTCTTACCTGTACCGTTGATACCTACGAAGAGCACGCAGGAGGGCAGATCGTCAAAGGGATCGCGCGTGGCCTGGGGAAACGCCTTGGCCAGGCGATCGGCCAGGGCGCGCCTCAACTGCGGGGCCGTCCTGAGACCCTCTCGTGCTGCCTGCTCGCGCAGGTCATCGGAAACCTGCAGGGCAACCTCGCCACCCATGTCGCCCATCACGAGGCGATCCTCGAGCTCCTCCCAGAAGTCCTCATCGACCTCGCCACCCATGTAGAAGATCTCGCTCAGGGCCTCCCGCGAGCGCGCGAGACCCCGTTTCAGCTTGTCAGCAAGCCCCATCAGGCACCGACCACCTTTCCTGTTGTCTTGTCCAGACGCTGGCTGACGACGTGACTCACGCCATCGGCCTGCATGGACACACCATAGAGCACGTCCGCCTGCTCCATCGTACGCCTCTGGTGGGAGATGACGATGAGCTGCGTCGTATCCTTGAGCGTCTCGATCGCGTCAAGCAGCTTCGAGAGGTTCGAGTCATCAAGGGCTGCCTCGACCTCATCGAAGACGTAGAAGGGCACCGTGCGCGCCCTGTACACCGCAAAGAGGAGCGCGAGGGCCGTAAGAGACTTCTCCCCACCGCTCATGAGCGTCATCTTCTGTATCCTCTTGCCACGCGGCTGAGCGACGATCTCGATGCCCGTCTCGTCCAGGTGGTCGGGCTCGAGAAGCTCCAGATGTGCCTGGCCACCAGGGAAGAGCAGCGAGAAGATCTCCGCAAAGTTGGCGTTCACCCTGTCAAAGACGGTGACGAACTGCCGACGCATCTTGCGCTCGATCGCGGCCATGATCTTCTTGAGGGCAGCCTCGGCCCTCTCGAGGTCCTCGACCTGCTCGGCGATGTAGTCCCCTCTCCCCTTGAGCTGCGCGTACTCGTCCATCGCGACCTCGTTCACCGGGCCGATCCCCTCGATCTCGCGCTGAAGCCTCCCGATCCTGCGCTCCATGGCCTCACGGTCATCGGGCGCGGGCAACCTGAGGGCATCCTCGAGGACGTGACCGCCGGCCGTGATCCGACCAATGGTATTCTCCACCTGCACCTCGATCTTGCCCTTCTCGACCCTGACGTCGCCGAGCCGCGCCTTGGCGGCCTCGAGCTCACCTGCGGCATCGTCCACGGCCCTGCGGGCGTCACCTATCGTCTTCTTGAGCGAGTCGGAGTCCGCCTCGGCGAGCGACGCCCTGTCCCTGAGCCTCGACGCCCAGGAAACGGCACGCTGTCGTATCTGTTCGTAGCGTCTGTGGAGGGGCTCGACCCTGAGCTGCACGACATCGAGCGCCTCGGCGGTTCGCACGGTCTGGGCCAGGCGGCGCTTGATGGTGTCCAGCTGCGTGGCGAGCTGCTTCTCCCGGGCGGCAAGGTGCCTCTTGCGCTCGGAGGCCGTCGCGAGCCTGAGCTTGGCGCCGGAGAGCTCGTCAGAGAGTTCCCGCTCCTCGCGCGAGGCAGACAGGCGATCGGCGTCTGCCCGCTCGAGTCTGTCGGCAAGGTCCGCGACGCGCTCCTGCGCCTCGCGCGCGAGCCTCCCGTGATTCTCCACCTCGGCTCGGGCCTGTGCCGTACGCTCCCTTGCGGCCCTGCGGCTCTTGGAGACCTGAGCCTGCTCAAAGCGAGCCTGCCGTAACTGCGCCTCGAGGCGACCCAGCTCGGAGCCGAGCGACGAGCGCTCACCCGAAAGGCGCGCGAGCTCGCCCTTGGCCGTAGCGCTCGCGTCCCTAGCCGCCGTAAGCGCCCCTTCAGCGCCCACGACCTCGTCCTTTGCATGAGCGAGCTCCTCCTCGAGGCCAACGAGGGCCTCCCTACCCACCCGGATGCGACGTTTGCGCTCAAGCGCGCCTTGGTCGGGACCTGAGGGGACCACACCCACAGACGTCCTGCCATCAGTGCCCACGACCACGCCGTCACGCGTCACATAGCAGTGTCCAGGGTCTTTTGCACTGGCGTCGAGCGCCTCATTGAGGCCATCGACAAGGCGGATGCGACCGAGGAGGGCAGCAACGAGCCCCTCAAAACCCTCCCTCGCCTTGACCTGCCCCACAAGAGGCTCCCCTGTCGTCTCACCTGCCTCTGGGACACTCTGTCCGGCAGCGTGCCGCACACGATCGAGCGAGACGATCGTGGCCCCGCCGGCGACACCTGACGCAAGGGCATGGCCCACCAACTCTTGAAGTCCCTCCGTTGTGGCGGTGACCAAGGCCGAAAGGTCCTCCCCCAAGATACGCTCGACAAGTCCTTCAAGCTCCACCGGCGCCTCCACGAGATCGGCGATGCGAGCAAGGACGAGCTCGGGTGAGTCCTTCGTGAGCTTGGCCACCAGGGCGCTTGAGTTCTCGGCCTGGGCGTCAAGGGCCTCGAGTGCCGAGAGCGTGGCCTTGGCACCCGAGAGCCTCTCACGGGCAGCGTTCTCGGCGTCTCTCGCACAGGCAAGCTCGCCTTGGCAGACCTCGATGCGCCGCGCAGACGTGTCGGCCTGACTGCGGGCGCCAGAGAGTTCGTCCTCGACCTTCTCCCTCTGCGCCCTGAGCCCACGCAGCGCCTCCTCGGCAGTCGCGATCCCGTCCTCGATCTGCGCGAGACGACTCGCAAACATCTGATCCTCTACCTCGGCATTCGAGATCTGGTCCTTGAGTTTCGCGTGGGCGAGGGCCTCCTTGTCGGCATCGCGCTGGCTTGAGCGCTGGTCGGCGCCGAGGCGAGAGACTTCGGCGCTAAGCGCACGGTGCCTCTCCTGCACCTCCCTTAGCCTGGGGGTAAGCGCGTCCACATCCTGCCTGAGCTGTCCCTCCTCCCCACGCACGCTCGCAAGCTCAGCCGCTACCCGCTCGTGCTCCCTGGTGGCGTCGGCCTGACTGTGCTCCATAGAGGAGAGGTTCGCCCGCAGCTCCGAGAGCTGCGAGACCATGTTCTTGCCCTTCTCCTCGAGCAGACGCATGTCCGAGTCCATGCGAGCGAGCACGCCCTGCATGCGACGACGCTGCTCGCCGAGGTCGCCCACGAAGATGCCCTTCTGCTCGAGGAGGGACTGGTATCGCTCAAGATCCCTGCCCTTCTCGTCGAGGCGGTACTGCGCAAGCTCGATGGCTGCCTCCGCCTCGCGCCCGCGCCCCTCGAGGACAGCGTAGCTCTCCTGCAGGCGCCTGAGGTCGTCGACGGCAAGGGTACAGTTGAGCCTCGAGAGCTCGTCAGCGAGGTCTCGATGGCGCTTCGCCTTGTCTACCTGACGCTCAAGTGGCCGAAGCTGCCTGTTGATCTCGCGTTGGATGTCCTTGGCACGGGTAAGGTTATCCTGCATGGTGGCTATCTTGCGCTCAGAGCGCAGCTTGCGTCTGCGATGCTTGGAGATGCCCGCCGCCTCCTCGATGAGCTCACGGCGTTCCTCGGGACGGCTGGACAGGACGGAGTCGAGCTTGCCCTGGGAGATGATGGAGTGAGTGTCCTTGCCAAGACCCGAGTCATGCAGAATGTCTGTGATGTCACGCAGTCGGCTCAAGGCACCGTTGATCAGATACTCCGACTCGCCCGAGCGATACATCCTGCGCGTGATGGCGATCTCGGAGAAGTCGATGGGCAGGGTGTGGTCCGTATTGTCGAGCGTGAGGGTGACCTCGGCAAGGCCGACGGCAGAGCGACCAGAGGAACCCGAGAAGATGACGTCCTCCATGGCCTGGCCGCGCAGCATCTTCGCACTCTGTTCGCCAAGCACCCAGAGCATGGCATCTGCGATGTTTGACTTGCCGCTTCCGTTTGGTCCCACGACAACGGTGAGGCCAGGATCAAAGGACATGAGTGTCCTGTCCGCGAAGGATTTGAACCCCTTAAGCGCCAGCGACTTGAGATACACGCGAGAGGCCCACCTTCCTAGATGGTGCCGGTGCCATCGTCTGGTGAGATCGCAGCTCGCGTGACGCCGCCTGCCAAGACCCTGTCGCCAAAAGCGTTATCCACACGCTCACTCAGGTGGCCAAGCGCGTCAAGGGCCGCCGCAGTCTGCGCCTCCTTCTTGGAGGAACCACGACCTCGTCCTGCACGCCTGCCCTCGATCAGCACGACACTCGTGAAGGTGGGACTGTGCGCGGGACCCTCCGCACCCACGAGCTTGTACACCGGAGCGCAGCGGTACGCCCTCTGTGTGACCTCCTGGAGCCGTGATTTGGGCGAAAGAGGTTCCTTGGCAAGCTCAGGCGAGACATGGGGGCCAAGGGTTCTTTTCACGAAGTCATGGGTCTTCCTATAGCCCGCATCAAGGTAGAGCGCACCCACGATGGATTCGTAGACGTTCTCGAGCGCAGAGCTCAGGCCCCGCGCCCCCGTGCCCCGCTCAGACTCGCCGAAGACGATGTGTTTGCCGAGGCCGAGCGCGCCTGCCACCTCGCTTAGCGTCTTGCCAGAGACGAGCGAGATCTTGAGCCTGGTAAGACCACCCTCGTCCATCTCGGGAAAGCGCTCGTAGAGGTCGGTCGCGACCATAGCGCCCAATATGGAGTCGCCCAAAAACTCGAGACGCTCATATGAGGCCGAGACCGGCCTTCCCTCGACGGCGGAAGGATGGGTTAGGGCAGCGCCTATGAGCTGTTTGTCGGCGAACTCGTGACCAATGAGCGCCTCGACTGCGCTCACGTGTTTGTAAAGCCTCAAGAGGTCTCCTCGGCGCGGGCAGCTTCGATCACGCGCACCACGTCAGCGATGCTCACGATGGTCTGCGGCTTCTCGTCGTCAAACGGTATGCCAAACTCGTCCTCGATGGCGATGATGAGTTCGAGCAGGTCAAACGAGTTCGCATCGAGCGACTTGAATTCGGTGTCCTCACTCAGGCTGGCGGGATCACACTCAAGCTCCTCACTCGTGAGCGCAATGACCCTCTCGAGAATGGCGGCATGGTCCATGATCACCCTCCAGGTGACTCAGGTCAGCTTCCAAGGCCCTCGGCAAGCTGGCTGTCTGCAATACGATTGTACTCTCGGCCTGATCACTCGCCTACGCCACCTCGGCAACTATCCTATCCACGAGTCGGGAGTCGTGGGCGCGGGCACAGGCGAGCGTCCCGTTCTTGACAGCCTCGGCCGAGGTGGCACCGTGACCGATGAGGACCGGGGCCTTGAGACCCAAGAAGATGGCTCCGCCATACGCGTCACCCGAGAGCTTCTGAGAGAGGTCCTTGAGGGCAGGCTTGATCATGAGGGCGCCGACAGCCGCGCGCTTGGAGTCCCCGATGGCACTCTTGAGTTCACCGAGCAGGAACTTCGCCGTGCCCTCAAGTGACTTCAAGGCGACATTTCCGGTAAAGCCATCCGTCACGATAACGTCAAAGCGACCAGCAAGCAGGTCCGTACCCTCACAGTTGCCCACAAACCAGCTCTCGCCAAGCGCTGCCAGTGCCGTATGGGCGGCCACGACGGCACTTGATCCCTTGGTGTCCTCGGAGCCGTTGGACAAGAGCGCCACCGTGGGGTCATCGACACCAACGACGACTCTTGAGTAGGCACGTCCCATCTGTGCGAACTGGACGAGCATGTCGGGCCTCACGTCGGCATTGGCCCCCATGTCGAGCAAGACGGTAGGTCTTCCCGTGGTGCCAGGGAGGGCCGTCGCGATACAGGGGCGCTTGACTCCAGCTATCCTGCCCACACTCAAGCTGGCTGCGGCAAAGACGGCACCTGTCGAGCCTGCCGAGAAGAATCCGTCAGCCTCGCCGTCACGCACGGCAGCACAGCCTCGCACGATACTCGAGTCCTTCTTGGTGCGTATGGCCTCGGTGGGGTGCTCCCCCATCTCGATGACCTCTGTCGTCACGAGTGCCCTCGCACGCTCACGACCAGCGCAGAAGGGAGTGACCACCTCATCGTTTCCGGCAACGATGACCGAAAGTCCCTTCTCGGTCGCAAGCGCGGCCTCAATCCCCGCAAGGACTACATCGGGTTTCTCATCCCCGCCCATGGCGTCAACGCATATGCAACTCATCGTCCCTCCTCGATCTGGGCATGCCACGCGCCAAAACAAGAGAAGGCCGACCCTCACGGGTCGGCCTCCGAGGTCGCCCAAGAGATCTGCGCGGCTCGGCTACTCAGTGACAACGACCTCGCGATCCCTATAATAGCCGCAGTTGGGGCACACATGATGCGGAAGTTTGATTGAACCGCACTGTGGACACACCGAGCGTGGCGAGACGGCGAGCTTACTGTTAGCCGAGCGACGGGTGTGCGTGGCGCCACGACCCTTCCTTTGCTTAGGTACTGCCATTCTGAACCTCTCTTGAATCTATTCGCCCTAAGGCACAGGCGACTCATCCTCTTTCAATGCAATATGTGACTATACCATGTACGAGTATCTTGCATGGGGATCCTGTCCCCTTCACAGCGATTCTTCCATATACTGAATGAAGAACGCACTGCTACGCGTACACTGTTGGTAACCGCACATGGACTACAATGACAGCCGTGCACGCAAGTAATGTGAACCGATCACGGGTCTGACGTTCTATGATGCGTGCACGGGTCCAAACCGGTGAGGGGATATTGTGTCGTTCATCTTCAGACGTAGCGAGGACAGTGGCGAGCAGGCAGAGCAAGACGAGCTCAGCCGCTTGTATCTTTCGAGCACAGATCTGTTCTGCCTTCTTGGTGGTCCCGAGGCGCGTCTCCTCTCTTGTGGTGACATCAGGCTTCCTCGCACTAACGACGACAATCTGCAGCGCAAGCGTGACGCCTGGCTGGGAAAGCTCATCAAGCGGCTCGAGCCCCAGGGCTGGGTGGACGTTGAGGGCAATCCCAACGACGAGCTCCGAAACGCCTTGGAAGCTCTGAGAGATCCCTGTCTTGTCATCTCTGAACACCCGAGGTACATCCAGCCAGCCTTTGTCATCGCCGTCACCGCGACAGGGGCGACGGGCTTGGTCGCGGCGCAGGGTCCTGTAGGGTGGGGGCGGTGGAGCCTGAGGCCGTTTCCGTCCGATGACCGCACGATCTGGTCGGCATACTTCCGTGACATCGTGCCAGAGAACAGCTTTCCCTTCTTTCCCGCCGAGCGGAGCTACCATGCCGCGTGGGTCGAGGACGTTCCAGGTGAGCTCCTTGGCTACATCCGCAGCGGGACCGTTCGCAAGACACGTGAGTATGCCGCACGCGCCGGCATCGACGCAGGTGTCGTGGGCAAGCTGGCAGCAAGTGCCGCCGCCGACCAGATGCGCTTCCACGTGTCCGTTAACCTCTTTGGGAGCATCGACGCATCCAGTACGCCCGACCCTGAGACGACCGCAGCTCACGAGTTCCCGCGATATCGTACGGCGCTCGTCCTCCCAAGCCTCGGGGCGGTCCTGTCAGACTGCCACGCTTGGAACCCCGGCGTCCCCGACGACTGGTTCTACGTGGACGATGATGATCCCGAGCGCAAGGAGGTACTAGAACTCACGCGCTTCCTCTCCTTTGACACACATCGCTCGGGACGTCTCTTTGAGGCGCTCTCGTACGTGCCCACCTACCCCACCAGCATCATACCCCGTTGAGTACGAAAAGGCCTTTCTCGCCTTTGTTGCTAAAAGGGCATGATTCCGAGAAGTATGAAACCCAGCAGCAGCAAGAGTACGTTTGACACTATGGAGAAGCCAAATGCCAGCTGTGCATATTTGCCCCGCGATGAATAGTAGAGTGAGATGGTTTCTATCGCAAAGCAGGCTGTGGCTATCGCAAGCGGAAAAAGAGTATTGGGAAGTGCCTCGTTAAGATCAATGATGAGCAGGAGGGAGAAGAACACCTGAAGAGTGAGGAGGATGCGCCACATCCACCTGTCCTGCATGGCGATCCCCGAGCAAAAGGACACAAAGATGTCCAGCAGGAAGAGCGGAACGAACAGAGGGAGGAAGGGTGGGAGATAGGGCCACATAATCAGAAATACCTCACAATCTCCCTGCATGTCACCTGATACCGGCTGAGCAAGGTCAACCGATAGCTCAAACCTATGTACATAGCCTATAGCCTACGTAATAGGGTATCGTCAGTCAACCTCAAAACTCCCCGATGGTCTCAGATTGGAGACTTAGCGACAGGTCACGATGCGGATACCTTCCGAAACGGTGAGTCCTCCTCCGTCAATTCAAGAAACATATCCTCTAGGGACTCATCCGCGCTAAAGCGTGTGTGCAGGTCATCCACACTTCCTTGAAAAATCAGTTCACCCTGAGCGATCACACCCACACGGTCCACGATCCTCTCGGCAACGTCGAGCACGTGGGTGGAAAAGAGAACAGTCCTTCCCGCATCTGCATGGGCTCGCATACTGTCCTTGAGGGTGCGAGCAGCCCTCGGGTCAAGACCGACCATGGGCTCATCCAAGATCCAGACGTTGGGATCAGGTAACAGTGCCCCTATGACCATCATTTTCTGGCGCATGCCATGGGAGTAGGAGAGGAGCTGCCTTTCTAGCGCTCCCTCCATGCCAAACCGTTTCACAAGCATCGTGGCACGCGTCGCGCGTATGTCCTCGGGCACACCATAGACGTCGGCGACGAAGCGTAGGTACTCATAGCCCCTCAGACGCAGGAGGTGGTCTGGGGAGTCACTCACATAGCACAGATGCCGCTTAGCCCCAATGGGATCCTCTGCGAGGTCGATGTCATCGACCTCTATACGACCAGCATCAGGCGAGAGCACACCCACTATCATGTTAAGCAACGTCGACTTACCCGCGCCATTTGGCCCGAGGAGACCGAATATCTGACCTGAGGGTATCTCGATCGAGAACTCGCTCACGGCACGAGTACGACCCCCGTCGTAGGACTTGCTCACATGCTCGAGCCGTATCACGTCGATAGCCTACGAACGTACCCAATTCGGTATGCCGTCGTAGTCGTTCCTTACGAAGAGCCTCCTCGTCGGATCACGTTCAGACTGATAGACCTGAGAGTATCCAGCATCCTCATACAACTGCGGATCAACGTCGTTATCCGTAAGCACATAGGTGAACTTGTACTGGTCCAAAATCGGCTTAACGTTCTTGTTATCTCCAATATCATTGACTTGGGAGAGATAGTCATATTTTCCATTAAGCTTCTCGGACCATATTTCAAAGCGCGGATCGATGAAGCATCGATACCCATACTTGAACTCCAGATACGGACTGCTGTTATAGCACAGTATGGTAGTGCGTGAACGCGCCTGCGCCCACTTGTCAGCTCCCGTGTCAGCGGCAGCCTCAGCGTAGCCTGATTCGATGATGTGGCTAATCCGATCAAAGTCATCATAATCAAAATGGCTGGTAGACTGACGCACAGTTAGCAGAGTGGAAGCGCCAAGACAAATCACGATGATCGTGGCGCAATTCATGCAGTTCTTGGCGACACCTAAGTTCAGAAGTCGCCTCGAGCTTAGGTCAACACTCCCCATAAAGACTATCACACAGGGTAGGAGGAGGCTGTAGTTTCTTTCCTGTAGCAGCGTGACAAAAATCGCACCGAGAAGGATGACCAGCCACATCCTGTTAATCTCGCGCAGGCGCCCACTCTTGGCTCTGGTGTAGATATACAGGGTCAGGAAGACTATGAGGGCGATACCGGCCATCCCTCCCCTATCAATAGCTCGAGGAGCGCGCATCTCGACGATGCCCATGTTCGAGATTACGCCCATGCTCCTAATAATGTACAGGTGCATGTCCAGACCATACGGATTAAGGAATGTAGCCGCAAGCATAAGACAAAGCACGCCAAAGACAATCAGGCGCTCCTTCTTAGAGAGACCCCGCTGCAACACCATGCCCAAGAATGGCACCGCAAAGGGAAGAGGCCAGAGCGCGCCATGAAGATTGATGAAGAGGGCGGCCATGGGAACGTAGGCCAAAAGGACAGCAGGACGTCTTTTCTCGGCAAAATGCTGCCATATCAGGGCAGAGAGCAGAATAGTGAGGATGTCGAATATTCTGGGGTTCAATTTGAATACAGGCCCAACCAACACCGTGAAGGCGGCGAGTAGATATGCTGTGTTCAGCTTGGCTGCATCCCCGAAGTCACGCCCGATACTCCTTTGCCCGCCCTTGATGAGCTGCAGAGAGATCAGCAGTATGCCCACCCACAGGAGGTACATCAGGATGACGGGACCAAGTGCGCCAAACATGTCATAGACGCCCCAGAGGAGATAGGCGTAGAGCCATTGCTGGGCAATGTACCTCACACCTGTAAACATGCCGAACTGCTCTTCATGCGGAACACCATGAGCGACGATGTCTCTTCCTGTGTTGAGGAGAAACCAGGTGTCGTTATCGTACAGAATCTCACTCATAGAGATGTACGCGATAAAGGCAACCATAGTGATGGCGAGGATGGCGACGATGAGTGGGCCGACCCTCTGCACCGGAACGTCCTTGGTATTAACCTTTGAGCGGCCAAGGCTATCCATAAAGCTCATGAGGCTCTCTCTTTCCTTCCTCAAATGACGTCAGTCCCTGCAGTGTCATCTTGCACACAGCAAAAAGCTTCCTTACTGTAGTATTCCACGGGCTACGACGCAAGCCCCAGATCCTCATGCAGCTCCTTCTCTCTGGTGAGGAGAGATTCGGTGGGCATCTCGCTCTCGTCGTGTGTGCGCCTGGCAGCAACGCGTGCCACATTCATGTGGGGCTTGAACGTCGTACTTGTGGGACCTATGTGACTTTGATGCTCATCCGCGCGTACTGCTGCGACGAGCCTCCTCGATACCGCCGCGTTCAGAGCGACGACCATGGCCACCCTGTCAAGCGCCCTCCTTCTGGCAGCTGCCCGACTAGCTGCAGCGGCTGCCCGACTAGCCGCAGCGCTGTCCAGCGGTTTCTGTCCCCCCTTGTCAGCAGACGCAGCTGACGGCCGACGTTCGGGGCATACCCTTGGCACACGCTGCGCTATGATGGCGGCCCTCTTTCGCATCTCGGGAGTCACTGCGGAGCACGTAGTCCTGGTGCGGGGCGACGCGAGCGCGGCCTTGCCCGCCACGGAATCGGCAGCAGGTGGAATCCGAGCGACCGGAGCAGCTTGTGCAGCAGCTAGGCTGGGCACACGAGCCGCCGTCTTCGTCGCAACCATACTAGACTCCGGCACCGTTGCCTTTGAGCCAGTTGTCATGCTCGCCGTAGACGCGTTGGCTATGGCGGGGGTCACCTGGGACTGATCTGTGACCTTCGCCGCAGCACCCGGGGATGCCAGCATTGGCTCAAGTCGACCTTCACCCGTATGGGCAGCTCCCTTGAACCCAGTCTCCCTCACACCGGTGTCGGTGTTCTCCACCACGCCACCGGAAGCTTTGATGACGGGCAGGCCATCGATGCCATCGCCATCCAAGCGCTCCAAGAGAACCTCCCTCACGCTCCGCGAGCTTTCGACGACCTTCTCGGCAGGCACACTGTGAGGTTCTTCAACATTGTGAGGTTCTTCGCTGGCGATGGGAGTCACAAACTCGCCCTCGATGCCAAGCGCAAGACGCTCCACCTGGTACTGGGACGCCATTTGATCCTTAGGGGTCATCTCCATCATAAGTGCGTCAACGTCAGCGACCTGTACGTTATCTCCCACCGGCATGCTGTAGTCAACCACAGCCGTACGCTCCTCAGCTCGTTCCCTCGCCTGCCTCCTTCGCCTCGACACCTTGAGGAAGACGACGATGGCGCCTGCCGCAGCCAGAACGCCTGCGGCAGCGCCGATCACAAACTCGTGCGGGAGGCCGAAAGATGCCGAGGTCGTTGCCGCATATGCACAGCTGGGAACACTAACGGTACCAATCCCCATGAGCCCTGCCCATATCGCGGGATTTATCCTTTTTTCCGTAGACATACGCTCACCTCCGCCACATCTGAAGGCTTAGGACGGAACCTCCATGAGAAATCTCACGCGGTGCCAGCGAGCACGAGCAAAGCATCACATGCACGAACAACGGCTGGGTTTGTCTCATCTGCGTGTACCGTCATTAAGCATTCATCTGCCTATATCATACGTACATACTATAACAAATGTGAGTAGTATGGGACAACAATCTTTCCTATAGCCAAAAATCAGCAAAAAATGTGATCTGTGCATAAAAACGGAGGCAGAGACTACGCCTAAATCGCCCCTGCCTCCCGTATGTTCCATCATGCGACACAAAACCCCCAAACCGACGTCTGGCATGACGAGCGGTCTGGCGCGGTACCCGTAGGTTACTTTCCCATCAAGTTCGAGACCGCATCGTTAACATCCTTTTCGTCAATACCCCCTGGCTTCCCGCCGCCGGAGGTAACCTTGCCCAGTACGCCCTGAAGACCTCCAAAGCTCTGCAAAATGCCGAGGATCTGGTCTCGACCCAGATCGAGTCCCGCGTTCTCCTTCACGATCTTCGCGACGCCATCCGCCTGGGTCTCGACGTCCTCGTCAACCAGCTCCCTCAGCTTGGAGCTAACCTCAGGATTGCTTGTGAACGCCGATATCATCTTTCCGATCTCGAGTCCGCCTACCCCCATGTCTTCTCCTCTTTTCCGCCCCTCACGGAGCAATCAGTGACTGAATGTAGGACCACAGGTGACAGCGCGCACGTGGACGCACGAGCACCCCGCACCGCAGGGACAGGATAGCACAACGCCCTTTGGAAGTCCCCGTCGCATGCCCTATGACTCGACAGAGAGTCGCGCAAGTCTGCGCGCGCAGCCAATACACACCCACAGCACGACAGGGGTTAACTCAGCGAGTGCGATGACCAACACGGCCACCGCGAAGAATGGGGGCGAGAGGAAGACCACGTCACCTAGGTGCATGATGACAAGGAGCGTCTGGGGCGTGATGAGCGCAATGGCAAGGAAGGCACCCCCGATGATGTAGGATACGGCCGCCTTGACCTCCATGATCTGCTCCTCGCTCTCCCATGAGAGCCGAGGAAACCGTGCCCCCACGCCAAACGTCAGCATCCCAACGAGCGTCGCGTCAAGCAAAAAGAGAAGCACGAGGTAAAGTACTCTTGCCAGGGGCAGCCCAAGGACCGCAAGCACCACCAGCAGCACTACCAGAAGCGGCAGGGTGGCAAGGGCAAGAAGGGGAAGAAGCTTTCCGATGAGGTAGGCTGTCCAGTTCATGGGAAGCGACCTGAGGTAGGCGAAGTCTCGCCCGTCTCGGCTGACCGCCGTCATATAGGTCACGGTTGAGAAGCTCGTCGTCGCCACCAGCCCCAGGACAGCGAGGGTCGAAAAGTCAAGTCCCTGGGGGCCCAGGGCGAGGGCGCGCAGCAGGCCGAGGATCGTGGCGGCATCCCGCCCTTGCAGCCGTGCCGTGGCGGCCAGCACCATCATGCAGACGAAGTATAGGGGGGCCAGCGCCTGCGTGAGAATGAACTTGTTAAAGAAGTAGGCGCAGCGCACCGTCTGAAGCCAGTCGCGCACGAGGTTAGCTCCAAGCTGACCGCGCTGCCTGAGGAGTCCTTCAAGGTCTGGGTTCCTTGCCCCGGCGCCCTCAAAGAGGGCTGTTACCCTTCCTGGTCCTGCCCCCATAGAGCCAAGTGCCCTGACACCTGGAAGATAGAAGTGACTGGCGACATACCACAGCGCTATCGCCATGCCAAGTGTGAGGGCGATCATGCCGACGAGCGACGCTATCGCACAGGTGGGTGAACTCGAGAAGAGAGTCTCTGCCAACAGGATGGGCGGACAGGAGACGCCCAATACCACAAGGAGCGCAGGTGCGTACACTGCGGTGACGGTCACCTGCAATGTCATCTGCTGCAGAGAGGTAGTGCGTGCAAGTTGTGGTTGCAGCCACATTCCAAAGACAATTGTCAGCAACATTTCCATAATACCAAAGAATTTAGTGAAGCGATCCTTATCACGCGCAAAGCGCGACAGACGCATCAGAAGGATGACGAGCATCGTCATGAGGAACTCTGACGAGAGGGTAACGCACAGAACGGCCACCACCATGAGCGCGATGGCAAAAGGACCTGAGCCTGCAGCGATCGTCCAGGCAAGGACAAAGGAGAGCATGAGCGCAAAGTTGCCCGCAAAGCTCGGGAGGATAAATTTCAACATGCGAGACCATATGATCGTACCCGCATCTATGGGGAGCACAAGATAGAAGTTGATATCACTCGTATAGTACAGCGCGTTGGCCGCCTGATTCATGCCTGAGAAGAGACCCATCCACACCAGTATTGCAGCTGTCAGCCTGAGTCCCGCCACCAGGTCATGGCTCATAGTCCCCGCAACCCCACCGACAAGGAACATGAACGCCACCCCGACAAGAAGGGGAAGCATCGCGAGAACCTTACGCACAAGGCGGCCAGAGGCTGCAGAATCGCCACGTCTCGCATCCCCCCTGCCCATCGCCCAGAGAAGGAGCCTAAACGTGGTCCATTCTCTCCTACACCACACGTACAATCCCCCGCACATGAACCCTCGACCCTCGCATAGCTACCGTCCCACGTTTGACTGAACTATGACTGATAATATATCATGGTCGCTTGTGGAAGGCATGCCATATAGCATAGGCCGAATCCAACTGGCAGAAGGATCAGAGGAGGTTCTGTGATGGGGATTCAGAAGGGTGCCGAGGCCCAGCCCTGGAAGGACCATGGTGGGGCCGGCCTGTCGCGCTGGCTCCCGCTCGCGGCCGTCGCCCTCTGCCTCGCCGTCGCCGTGGGCTACTGCGTGGCCAAGCGGGGCTTCTTCGTGGACGAGGTCTGGTCCTACGGCTACGCCAACAGCCACTACGCCCGCGTCCTGAGCGACACACGGGGCGGCGACCTCGCCGGCGCGACCCTCACCCGGCGGGACCTGCTCGACTACGTCTCGGTCGGCGAGGGCGAGCGCATGGACGCGGGCTCGGTGTTCCATAACCAAGCGCTTGACCTCCACCCGCCGCTGTTCGGCCTGGCCCTGAACGCCGTCTCCTCCCTGGCCCCCGGGACCTGGTCCAAGTGGTCAGGCCTGGGCCTGAACCTCGCCCTGCACGCGTGCTGCCTGGTCGCGCTCTGGGCGCTGCTGCGCGAGCTCGGCTGCTCCCCCGCCGCCTCC
>ERZ773042.82-NODE-82-length-69637-cov-4.690840_pt1 | contig 69637 bp, 59 predicted proteins | sample MGYA00511664_ERZ773042 | MGnify/ENA primary metagenome ERZ773042 (study PRJEB29015, sample SAMEA2737984) | human oral metagenome | biome: human oral; feature: human-associated habitat; material: dental | place: China | collected 2036 ... | reverse complement strand
CCATACGCCCTGCTCTGAGCTACGAGGCTTAATATTTATACGTATGTAATTTCCCTAGCCTCGTTTCTCAATCTAACTTCGATTAAAGTAAGCATTACCAGGTACGAGTAGTACAGTGTGGTTGACGAAGGCTGTTGATATATCAGTAAGCTATCTAGTGCACGTGGTAGTTTATACGGTGCCAAGCCTGTCCAGCTGATGCTAGTTAGGCTAACCTGACATACACAAAGCGTTATTACACCTTAAGTTCTCTTTGCGGTTGTTAGCATTAAGTATCGTGCTGGAGCCTGAGGAGACCACCTGTGCTGCTCGTACACTATAGAGTTATGCGTGGGGAGGGGAAATTGCAGACTTTGCCCTGAGGTACAGGCTTATCGCTAATAGGGTGAAGTAAAGTCTCTCGTTTTTCATCTAATTGACTGGTAGTCTCATCAGTAAGTGAAATGGTTCTTGCTTGACTACTTGATAGCGATAGCCGGTGGCGTAGCTTACTACTGTCTCTATCTGGTCGGTGTTCATCTCTAGGAGCAAGTGGCCACGAGGTGTCAAGTGAGCCGGTGCTGTAGTGATGAGCTGCTTGATCAAGCTCAGTCCATCGTCATCAGCATAGAGGGCGGTAGCCGGCTCGTAGGCTAGCTCCGGCGACAGACCATCTTGCCCGGGAGGTAGATAAGGTAGATTAGCGACGATGAGATCAAACTGGCTACCAGCCGGTAGATTACTCAGTAGATCTGACTGATAAAACTTGATCTGCTGGCCGGATGGTAAAAGCCGAGCAGCATTGTGCCTGGCGACCGAGAGGGCGGACCCAGATATATCGCAGGCGCCAACGGCCAGGTCGGGATGGGCCAGCTTGATACTGATAGCCAGACAGCCCGAGCCGGTGCCGACGTCAAGTACCGTACTGAGATGATAATCTTGCGCTAGTTCGTCCAGTATGGCGAGGATAGCTTCGCTTTCGGGGCGGGGAACGAGTACTTGCTCGTTTACCAGGAAGCTATGCCCATAAAAATCACGTCTACCGGTCAGATAGGCGATCGGCCGGCGCTGAGTGCGCTGTAGCAGCAATTGCCGGGCTTGTCGTTGCTGTGACTGTGTCAGGGTGTCTGTGTCGTGGGCTAAGAGCCATTCTCGTGATCGTCGAAGGACGTGGGTGAGGATGAGCTCACTATCTAGCCTGGCGGAGGCTATGCCCGCCTTAGACAACGCCTTAGTGCTGATAGCTAGAAAGTCGGCAATGGAGAGGCGGGGGCTATTCTTGGTGATCGGATCCATGTTGGAGGTTGAGAGTACGTTCTTGATCCTGCAGCGCCCGGATGATATCGTCAATTTCGCCCGATAGGGCACCGGGGATATTGGAACGAGAATATTTGATACGGTGATCGGTGATGCGATCCTGGGGGAAGTTGTAGGTACGAATCTTTTCGCTTCGCTCGGCTGAGCCGATCAGGGCACGTCTTTCGGCGGTCTCGTTAGCGGACTTCTTATCAAGCTCCATCTGGAGCAAGCGAGATCGAAGCACCTCCATGGCTTTTTCTCGGTTCTGAATCTGCGAGCGACCGTCTTGATTAGTGATAACCAGCCCGGTCGGCAGGTGGGTGATTCGCACCGCTGAGTCGGTGGTATTAACGCCCTGGCCTCCATTGCCGGAGGAGCGATAGATATCAACCCGCAAGTCCTTGGGGTCGATTTGAATCTCGGTCTCGGTTGCTTCGGGCAGGACGGCGACGGTAGCGGTGCTGGTGTGTACTCTACCCTGGCTCTCGGTGACCGGTATGCGCTGCACTCGGTGAACGCCGGACTCAAACTTGAGTTGAGCGTAGGGCTGCTTGCCGGTGACCTTGAGGATTGCCTCCTTGACGCCACCGGATCCGTTGGCATTTTCCGAGATCAGCTCGGTCTTGAGGTGGTGGTTCTCGGCATAACGCAGATACATCTTGAGCAAATCACCGGCGAAGAGAGCCGCCTCATCGCCACCTACGCCGGCTCTGATCTCTAGAATGACATTTTTATCGTCGTTCGGATCGTGTGGCATCATTAGGTCCAGCAGCTCTGCCTCGGCAGCCTTAAGCTGTTGTTCAAGCTCGCCGATCTCTGCCTGGGCTAACTCAGCCAGCTCGGGTTCATCCTTGCCGTTAGCTAGCTGCTGATCTTCCGCCAGGCGGGCGACCAGCTGGTCTCGCCGTTCGGTTTTGGCGATTAAGTCGTTTAGCTCGGTTAATCGGCGACTCTTGGCGGTGGCGCCGGGGTCACTAAAAGCATCAGGGCGAGCTAACTCGCTAGCCAAGGCTACCTGCTCTTGCTTTAACCGGTCTAAGTTAATTTCGATACTCATGCTACTCTTTATTATACTGTATGATCTAGGTTTGGGGTGATTGGGAATGGGGGTGAATACTAAAAACCCACTCCTAACTAAAATAGAGTGGGTTGTCTGGGCGGCTTATACTACTGTGCTTCAGCTACCGGCTCTTTGGTCAACTTAGCCTTGGCGTCAGCCTTGGCCTGCTTCGCTTTGGTGTCTTCTAGCTTCTTGGCTAGCTCTTGACGGTGAGCCTTGGCGGCTTTGAGCTTGGCGGTGAAGCGGTCAACTCGTCCTTCGGTGTCGATGATCTTTTCCTCACCGGTGAAGAAGGGGTGGCTGGCTGACGAAATATGAATCTTGACCACAGGGTACTCTTTGCCGTCTTTCCACTTGATAGTTTCACTAGTGGGGGCGGTAGAGCGAGTCAAGAATGAGAAGTGAGCTGCCTCATCCTCAAAGACCACCAGCCGATAGTTATTAGGGTGAATACTGCTTTTCATATCTGTAGAATTATAGACTATGTTCCGCTCAAAGTAAACCCCAGCACGATGCATAAAATCATGCTGCTAAGGCTAGAGAGCGCATAATCACGCTTTGTCATAATCGGCTGGTTTCATTCAGCATCGGCTGGGCGGGCCCCAGCAGCCCAGCAGGATGCATGGCACTACGCTACCTAAGCGGAAAAAGCGTATAATCATGCCTCACTGTAATTAGCTGGTCTAACTAACGCATCTGCTGGGTGCTGGACAGGAGGGGGGTTAGTGTTGCTGCTGACCCTGATTCTGCTGACCCAAAGCTATGCAAGGCGGAGAATTCTTGACCCCTTCACTACCACTGGCACACATGGTTACCACCAAACTCTTCATGTTGTCGCTAACTGACTTATCTGAGGCCAGCTTAGCATTAGCGGCATTGAGCTGAGTAGTTAGGTCGGTATTCTTCTTAGTCAAGTCCTCGATAGTTTTCTTGTTTTCGTCCATGGTCTTCTTGTTGTCAGTTGCTTGCTTAGTCAAGCCGGCGATCTTGTTTTGTAGAGCGTCGAACTGGTCGGACGTCTTGCTATTGGTGGTGCTGCTGGCATTGTCCTTGTCCCGAAGCTCTTGGAGCTCAGCCTTGGTGTCGCTCAATTGGCTGGCGCTTTTACCATTCTGGATGGCGAAGTAAACAGCGCAAACAGTCGAGATGATGAAGAGGACGCAAAAGACTATGGTCAGGAGAGAAATAGTTAGCTGCTTGGGCTGACCGGACGCCGACTTCTTCTTAGCTGGGGTCTTATCAATAGTTACATCGCCGGTCTGACTGTCTGCCATGGCGGCTGCGGCGGATAAGGCATCGCCGATCGGCGAGCTACTATCGCTACTCGCACTAGTTGGTGTGGTACTTGATGAGCTGGAACTATCGATGCTCACTCCGGGCGTACCCTCGGGTGTGACCGGGTCAAGCGGATTAAAGCCGAGCGGGGAAGCGTGGCTGGCCATTAAGTCAGCCCCGAAGACGGCGCTAGTATTGCTGGCTGGGTCGGCCGGCTTGTCTGAGCCGGCTTTCTCTTTCTTCTTGCGGGAGAAGAGTGAGCCCTTCTTGCTCTTTTTCTTCTTAGACTTCTCCTCGCTAGCTGGTGTCGGCTCCGGTGCAACTACGCTTGATGCCGGCACGACCGGCTTAGGGTCGGCTGAGACAGCGTCAGTGAGCGAGCCGGCATTGGTTGCGCCGGATAGGATGTCGCTGAATGACTGACTGTCTGATTGTCCACCGGCTACATTGCCGTTAGGCATCTGATCTAGGCGTGGGACGGCTGAGGCTGCTTGGTGACCTCCGGTCACACCATCTAGATTAGCCTGCTGAGCTAAACGGTCGTTACCGGCTAGGAAGTTATCCGGTGCCGGGTCATTAGCCAGCATCGTATCGCTGACTGGCTTGGCTAATGTTGGTCGAAAAGGATTGTTGTCTTCTGGCATGTTTGTTGTGTCTCCCACCTCATAAATTATTAACTCTGTAAGTATATTAGCAAAAGCGTTTTCTAGATGCAAGGGGCTTGAAGAATTGACTAATGCTATATATCTTGTTCCTATAGTTGACATAAGCGTAAACATGTGGTAAAGTACAAGCACTATGAAGAACGAACGATCATTCAACAAGAATAGCACCGTCGATCAATCCACTAAGAGCGATTGGGATGACGCTAAGACCAAGGTTACTGAGGCGAAAGATTCGGTACTGAATGCTATGAACCATTCCATTGCGGATAAGAAAAACAAAGTTGTCAAGAAAGCGGCTGTTGCTGCATTAGCGACAATAATGGCGACCGGTCTAAATAATGTGAAGAAATCCTATTTGAATGAAAATACTCCGGTTGAAAGCGTCCCTGAGTATAGATTTGAGATAGTGCCATCAAATAGTCTATATTTTAATCCGAGCCCGCTTGATACGACTTCTGTGGATGTGGATCAGTCAGCTGATAGTGTTCAGCCCAAGCACCTTCGCACCGAGCCTCGACAGCCGAAGCATCTTCGTATCGAGCCGCTTACCCCGAAGCACTTGGCTGCTGACCTAGACGAATCGGTTGAGTAGTAATAATAGTAATCAATGCAATAAAGGAGGGCTACCCCTCCTTTATTCGTTATGTGACCATGAGGCCAAAGCCCCAGCCCAACCTTAACTCTAATGTGTGCGAGCGGTATCATCAGTAGACTAAATGTGTTATCATTATCACTGTAATACTTAATTAACGAAGCAGCTATCTGCATAGCTCCTGGTATCTCGGGGCAGATAGTGGTGAGGAAAGGAGTTAAGAATAATAATATGTCAGCTGACATCAGACAACTATTTGAGGCGGGGGCACACTTCGGACATCAGACTTCACGATGGAACCCGAAGATGGCTAAGTATATCTATGGCAAAAAGGACGGTATCCACATTATCAACTTAGATCAGACGGTGGCGCAGCTTGATCGGGCGAGCGACTTTCTGAAAGAGGTGGCTGGGCGAGGTCGCCAGGTTTTATTTGTCGGCACTAGGAAGCAGACTAAAGAGATCGTGAGGTTGGCTGCCGAGTCGGTCGGTATGCCATATGTAACCGAGCGATGGCTAGGCGGTATGCTGACTAACCAGCACACCATCGTGTCACAGATCAAGAAGCTGAAGCTACTAGAGAAGAGAATGGCGAGTGGCGAGCTGGCTAATCGTTATTCTAAGCTGGAAGTGCAGCGCATCCAGGAGGAGATTGATACACTGAATACTCGCTATGGTGGCATCAAAGAGATGCGGGGCAAACCGGGAGCGATGGTGGTGCTGGACGCTGTGACGGACCGCAACGCTATTACCGAGGCGCAGAAGCTGCGTGTGCCGGTGGTGGCAGTCTGCGACTCTAATGCTAACCCGACCGGTATCGACTACGTCATTCCGGCTAATGATGATGCTCTGGCCGGGCTGCGCTTGATCGTAAGTCAGTTGGCCGAGGCGGTCAAAGACGGTAGTAGCGTGGCGGCTAAGCGAGCCGAAGAGCGTCGAGCTGAAGAAGCTAAGGAAAAAGAATCTAACGAAAAGTAGATAGAATTAAATAAGTGTAAAGCTGGGAGAAGACAATGAGTGTAAGTCTGGATGAGATCAAGAAACTGAAAGAACTGACCGGTGTGGGACTAACTGACGCCAAGAAAGCTTTGGTAGAGGCCGGAGGCGACTTCGACAAGGCGCTTGAGGCGATGCGTAAGAAAGGTCTGACAAAAGCCGAGAAGCGAGGCGAACGAGAAGCTCGAGAAGGGCTGATCGAGTCTTATGTGCATGGCAATCGGATCGGAGTGATAGTCGAGCTTAATTGTGAGACCGACTTTGTGGCTCGCACTGACAACTTCAAGAGCCTGGCTCACGAGCTGGCGATGCAGATCGCTGCCATGCGACCGAAATGGGTGTCGCAAGATGACATACCTGAGGCGGAGCGAACTCGTAAACGGGAAGAGCTGGTTGCTTCGGCTAAAGCCGACCCAAAGAACGCTAATAAGCCGGCTGAGATCTTAGATAAAATCATCGACGGTCAGTTGAACAAATATTTTTCTGAACTAGTCTTGCTTGATCAAACCTACTGGAAAGATGACAATAAGACGATCGGTACGCTGGTCAAGGAAGAAATGGCGAAGCTAGGTGAAAATATCGTGGTTCGTCGCTTTGCCAGGCTGGAGCTCGGTGTTAGCGAAGACTAACTTGCCGTGCTAAAATAGCAGTACATGGACACAAGTATTTACGACCAGAAGTTCGAGTCAGCAGTGGCTCACTTCGCCGAGGAAATTAAGAAGGTTCGCACCGGCAGGGCTCACCCTGATATGCTTAGCGGCGTGCAGGTCGAGGTCTACGGTACTAAGATGCCTCTTAACCAGGTGGCAAATATTACAGCGCCGGAGGCGACGCAGATCTTAGTCACGCCGTTTGACCAAGCTAACTTGCGAGCGATTGCTGGTGCTATCAGCTCGACGCCTGATCTAGGCTTTAATCCGAGCGACGATGGCCACAATGTGCGGGTGCCGATTCCACCTTTGACCGAGGAGCGACGGCGAGAGATCGTCAAAAGTCTCAATAATAAAGTTGAGGAGGCTAAGATCGTCGTGCGGTCAGTGCGTGATGAGGCTCGCAAGGCGATTAAGGTGGCTAAGGCCGGCAAGCACATTTCCGAGGATGACGAGAAGCGCATCCAGGCCGGCATTGATGACTCGGCGAGTCAGGCTAACGAGCAGATTGCTAAGATTGCCAAGGATAAAGAGACCGAGATTATGACCATCTAGGCCTAGTCCTAGCGGATGCCGGGATGCTAAATAGGATAGAGAGACGTAGCTGATGGAGCAGGCGGAGCGAATTATACCTAACCATCTTGGCTTGATTGTTGATGGTAATCGACGTTGGGCAAAAGAGCGGGGGTTAACTACCTATGAAGGCCATAAACACGGTTTTGAAGTCTTAAAGCAAGTAGCTTACTACGCTCAGGCTCGCCGGATCCCCTACCTCAGCGCCTTTATCTTTTCGACTGAGAACTGGCAACGTAGCGAGAGTGAGGTGAGCTACCTGATGAAGATCTTTCTCCACGCCTTTCGCCACGATATGAAGCAGATGATCGGAGATGGCTTTCGGATTATCTTCTTAGGACGACGAGACCGAGTTAGCCGGGATATCCTGCGTGCTATGGATGAAGCAGAGAAGCAATCGGCGGGCAATAGTCAGACGGTGCTGGCGCTTCATTTTAACTACGGCGGTAGGGCTGAGATAATCGATGCCGCTAGACATTTAGCGGCTGATGTCAGAGCGGGTAAGGCTAACTTGGCTGAGATGAGCGAAGAACGCTTCGCCGGGTATATGTATCATCCCGAGCTACCCGATTTAGACTTGATGGTGCGGACGAGCGGCGAGCAACGTCTGTCGGGCTTCATGCTGTGGCGGGCGGCATATAGTGAGCTGATGTTTGTCGACAAGAACTGGCCTGATATGACTGAGCAAGATATCGACGATATCATAGATGAATATTCTCAGCGCAACCGTCGGTTCGGCAAGTAAGTTATGGCGAGTAACGGTAATTTGACTGGTCGTCGGTGAGAAATAGGGGTAGAATAATATCAAGCAAATATCGGATGATGAAAGGGGTAGGATAAATGGTATTAGCATGGTGGCAAATAGTGCTGGGTGTGATCGTGGGCTTGGTGATCTTGACTGTCTTGGTGATAGTGCATGAGCTGGGTCACGCCGTCGTGGCTAAGCGTAATGGTGTGGACGTCGAGGAATTTGGTGTTGGCTTCCCGCCTAGGGCGAAGGAGTTTGGCAAAGTTAAGGGTACGCTAGTGACCCTTAACTGGCTACCCTTAGGTGGCTTCTGCAAGATGAAGGGCGAGAATGATGACGCTACGGGTAAAGGTACCTATGGGGCGGCTTCGCTCCGGGCGAAAGCCAAGATCTTACTGGCAGGCGTGACGATGAACTTTTTATTGGCCTGCTTACTATTCACCATCCTGGCACTATTTGGCATACCTCGCATCATGCCGGGGCAATTTGCTATTGCTTCCGATGATCACGGTGAGCGAGGGGTAGTCGGTATCTACTCGGTAGTCAAGAACTCACCGGCTGAGCGGGCCGGGCTCAAAAAGGGCGACCGACTGGTGTCAGTAGCGGGGAAGCCGGTCGGGTTGTCGTCGGAAGTGCCGCTATTAACTAAGCAAAACGCCGGTCGTCAGGCCGACATAGTCGTGATCAGGGATGGTAAGAAGCGGACGGTCAAGGCTAAGATTGGCGACCAAGATAACTCCGGCCGGGGTCGGCTGGGCATCCAGACGACTCAGCTTCATGCCGGTACGGTACGAGCGACTTGGAGTGCGCCGATAGTAGGTGTGATCACGGCGGGGCAATTCTTCCGGATGACTCTAAGCGGTCTGGTTGGCTTGATCGGCAATCTATTCCGGGGACTGTGGGGACTGGTCGTCAATTCTCCGGCAGCACAGGCTGAGTTGGCCAGTGTCTCTGATGGCGTGTCCGGACCGGTTGGTATCTTGGGGCAGATTTTCCCCAGTGCTATGGTGGCAGGTCCGATAACACTACTATATATATCCGGCGTCATCTCGGTCTCGCTGGCGGTGATGAACTTGCTGCCGATCCCGGGGCTGGACGGCGGCAGGCTGTATTTGACACTATGGTATCGGGCTCGTCACCGGAAGCTGACCAAAGAGCGAGAAGAGAAGATTGTCGGTCGAGGAATGGCTTTCCTGTTCGGATTAATCATCTTGATCACGATAGTAGATCTGGTCAAAGTCTTTCATAAGTAAGAGCCAGCTCTCGGTGTGCTAAAATAATGCCATGAAACGATCGGAGCTTTTTACCAAAACAACCAAGACCGTGCCTGCCGACGAGGCGTCGCTTAACGCTAAGCTATTGATCAGAGCAGGCTATGTCCATAAGGAAATGGCGGGGGTGTATGCCTATCTACCGCTAGGTCTCCGTGTGATGGAAAAGATCAAGCAGATCGTTCGAGAGGAGATGAATGCGGTCGGTGGGCAAGAGCTGCTGATGACCAATCTGCAGCCCAAGGCCGTCTGGCAGACAACGGGTCGCTGGGACGATCAGCTGGTTGATATCTGGTTTAAGACTAAATTGCAGGCGGGTGACGAGGAGGTGGGGCTGGCTTGGTCGCACGAAGAGCCGATCATGAACATGCTGAGAGAGCACGTTCACAGCTACAAGGATTTGCCGGTGGCAGTCTACCAGTTTCAGACCAAGTTGCGTAATGAGCTGAGAGCTAAATCCGGTATCATGCGAGGTCGGGAGTTCCTGATGAAGGATCTCTATAGTATTCATGCCACCAAGGAAGATCTGGCTCAATTTTACGACCGGGTGATTGAGGCCTACAAGCGGATCTACGACCGGCTGGGGATCGGTCAGTTAACTTATGTGACCTTTGCCAGCGGTGGGGCGTTTACTAAGTTTAGCCATGAGTTCCAGACTATATGTGAGGCGGGGGAAGATTGGCTCTACCTGGATCGGGAGCACAATATAGCTGTCAATGAGGAAGTGCTGGATGATGCCGTAGCTGATATGGGGCTGGATAAGACAAAGCTGGAGAAGCTTCGCAGTGCTGAGGTCGGTAATATATTTAACTTCGGTACGGAAAAGGCGGAGCAAATGGGAATCACCTTTACGGATAAAGACAATAAGAACAAGCCATTTTACTATGGTTCATATGGTATTGGCATCAGCCGGGTGATGGGTGTGATTGCTGAACTGTTCTCTGATCAGCAAGGGCTGGTCTGGCCGGAGAATATCGCACCGTTTTCTCTCTATCTGATCAATATCGGTGATTCGGCTGAGGTACGGGCGATGACCCGAGATGTCTATGATCGTTTGATAGCTAGTGGTGTAGAAGTGCTTTGGGATGATCGAGACGCCAGACCGGGTGATAAATTTGCCGACGGAGACTTGATGGGCATACCACACCGAGTAGTGGTGAGTCCACAGACGGTAGCGGGCAACAAGCTGGAGTATAAAGGACGCACTGAACAGAAAGCAGTCGAGCTAAGTGTCGATCAGCTGATGGAGAAACTTATCCACAAGGGTATCTAGACTGCTGCCGGCGGTGTGGTACAATAGCTGGACTAACTTAAGTCTGCGGATTGTGGTTAGCCAGGACTTATTGAAGGAGGAAAGATGAAGAAGGTATTTCATATTACTAAACAGGGTAAGGCGGATCTAGAGAAAGAGCTGAAGGAGCTGATAGACGCTCGGGGTGAGGTGGCGGAGGCTATCGCTACAGCTAGAGAGCTGGGCGACTTATCAGAGAACGCCGAATATTCTGTGGCTAAAGAGAGGCAAAGCCAATCGGAGGCTCGGATTGCTGAGATTGAGGAGATTCTGGAGGGAGCACAGATTATTGCCGCTGACGGCGATGGCACGGTTAGCATCGGCGATTTGGTTGTGGTATCATTAAACGGTAAGGAATCAACATTCAACGTAGTGGGGGCTGTCGAGGCTGATCCGACCCAGAACAAGATCAGCTTTGAGTCGCCGCTAGGCTCAGCTCTGATGGGCAAGAAGGTTGGTGACGAGGTAGTCTTTTCTTCACCCAGCGGTGAGAAAGTCTACACTATAGTAAAAGTAAACTAGTTTAATGAGCAACTAAAGAGGGGTAGGCAAAAGTAGATGGCGACAGACAACCGCAGAAGCAACCTTGGGGAGCTGGAGCAGTCTGCCGCTAATAACCCTCGTAGTGGCACCGTGCCTCACTATGGTGGCAGGTACCAGGCCGGGAGTATGACCGGCACTAAAGCATCGGCTGGTGAGGCTAATGACTATCAGCGTTACCAGAAAGAGTCTCTTGGTCTAGGACCTTTAGCTGATCATTCATTTGGTGCTACAAATTCTTCGGATTATTCGCCAGGGTCGGATTACTTCAATAATCTGGCCGGTGGCGAACATCCGGGCGAGTCGTTTCCAAAGGGGAACGGCGATAGCCAAGGACGGAGTCAAGCTGATGGTCAGCAGTCTGGGGGTTTAGAGCAAGATAATCGTGCCCAGCGGGACTTAGGCAATCAAGAGCGTGATGCATCAATCGACTCGTCAAAATTTGACGGAAGTATGAATGGCGGAGTCGGTAAAGGTGCCGGAGGGGGGCTCAAGAATCTAGCGTTTCGGGGTTCTCTTGCTCGTAATGGTGCACTTGCTGTATCAATAGCTGGGTTCTTTACGGCTGGTTTCTTTATGATAGGCGGTCTAGGCGAGATGCTTCAAGCAGCCAATATATTTAAGGACTTTAATCTTGGGATAACTCTTAGCCAGCAGGCTGCAAGGGCATTCAAAACTACTAAAGAGGTAGCTGGTCTAGCGCAAGAGGGCCATCATTTCTCGGAAGGCGTAAAGAACTCTCGGCTTGGCTTCCTGGGGCGACATATGGCCAAAAATATGACCGCCAATCTTGAGAAGAATGGGATGACTTTTAAATCAAATGCTTTTGGGGCGCAGAAGGGCATAGATATAGACGCCGGCAAGGCGTTCAGCATTAGCTCAAAGCATCTGGAGGATGCTGGAGATACATTAAAAGACGAGTTGGCTGCTACTCTTGGCGTTAACAAGAATAAAATCAGCCTTAACGGGAACAAGATCCATCTATCAGACAAACTTTCATATTCTGAGGCCAAAAAAGTCATTCAGAATCTAGACGACCCGGGCAAATCTCGCATAGCAAGCTGGTTAAGTACTAGGGCAACATTAAAGCGAGAGGGGTTTATTAGTTGGTTGCATCCATGGAAGAAAGCTCAGGCGGCTCTGTATAAGAAATTGACAGATTTCCTGGAGGATCAGTTTAGTAAAATCGTCAATCCTGGTAAGCCTGAGGGGGGATTACATAAAGGAATTGGTGAGGATGGGGTTGATGACGGAGATGCTCATGCACCTGACGGTAGTAGCGGCAAAGCTCCGGATGTAGATATTGATGGTCGAACAGGTGCAGCTGATGACTTGGTGGGGAAGATCAAAGGGAGGGTTGGTCGTGGTGCTAACTTTGTGCGCACCAAGCTGGCTAAAATCATTGACAAGGTAAATGGTATTGAAAAACTCTTTACAGAGACATTCCCCAAGTTTTTTGCCGGCGCTGGAATAGTAGTCATGATAGCGGGCTTTCTTTGTTTGGTAAGGGGGATTATCAAGGAGATTGGTCCCATGAAGTATACCGGCATAGTGTTGCCGGCAGAGAAGGAAACGGGGCTATATATGGGCTATGCTTCACAAATGATGTCGCTATCGGATGATAACGACATGAAGACGATTGAGATGGCTACTCAAGCTATGCTTGAGGACGATATTCCTGAGGTTGATGCAAAGGGTGAGCCTACTGGCAAGAAGTACCATAGTAGCTATATGGATAGTCCAGCTATTGCTAAGACTTTGGGGATTGTCGGTAGCGATAAGCTAGATCCTAACTCAGGTAATCAGGGTATCTTAAAGACAGCCGGTCAGGGTGGCTTTAGTTTCTTGCCAGGACCAATGAATGATGCGTTGATGGCGATATTTAACACATATGGTACCGTAGCCGATGGGGTCTGTTCCGTTTTTGATTTTATTGGTCATTTTACCGGTGGACTGATAAGTGGTGTGGTTGACTTTATTAAAGATAAAGTATCTGACGTGTTAATGAACCTTGCCGGTGGTCTGCTAGAGAAGAACGAGCAGTTTGTGCAGCTGATGGAGATGTTGGTCGGCTGGCTCGGTGGCAATCCATTGCCGACTCAGAATGCCACTCCAACTGAGCACGGGAACAATGCTATGTTTGGCAGTAAGTTCCTGGCCAATGATCAGGCAATGACTACGGGCGGTAAGGCACTTAGCGACAAGCAGGCAATTGAGTTAAATGTTGAAAATCGGCGGTTCTTGGCGTGGAAGCATAGTAAGAAGCCGCTACTAGCTCGGCTATTTGACCCGTACGACTACAGTTCGGCACTGAGTCAGTTCGCCTATGCAACTCATCTTAATATTGGCAAACAAGATATTTGGTTAGCAATGGGGAGTGCTGTGCAGGCGATGCTGTCGGCTCCTAGAATTATGGCGACGGCTAGCAATCAGCTGCTGGGCAACAATGCTTATGCTGCTAGTGCTTACGATTATGGCGTGCCGACTTATGCTTGGAGTCTGGATGAGATGGACGAAGTCCTTAATGATGATACGTATACGATGGAGAGCAATACCACTAAGGTTGCGGAGCTATTGAAGAGCGAGACAGAAGAAGAGTATAAGAAGAATCCCTATGTGGTGTTTGCTAAGGATTGCTTGCTTGCTGATATTAAGAGAGAAGACTTCTCTGTTACCCCTATAGATAATCAAGATGGTACCAAGTTTAATTATGTTGATGTTAAAGATAGAGACTCTTTAACAAGATGTCGTAGTCAGGTGAATGACCCCAATTTTAAGGCGATTCGCTTGTATGTAATGGACTATTTCAACACCGTGTCAGCCGCCTGTTATCACGGGGACGACGGAGATAGTGAATCCGGTGCCGCCTGCAAAGAGATGCAGGTGGATGATGTGGGTAGTGGCAGCAAATCGTCAGATGGCTCGGGTAATGTTGAGGCAACTGAGATGCAGAAGAAGTTTGCTGATGAGACTCATGGTCATTACGGTGCATATTCGACGTCTAGCAACGGCTGTACGACTGTTACCGCATGGTTTATAGGTGAACACACCACATTAACATATGGTCACGGCAATGGTAATCAGGTGGTGAAGCAGTTGATCGCAGCCAACCCGGGGAAGAACTTAAAGTCTGAACCATACCCGACCAAGGCGCCGGCGATCTTTAGCTCGGTTGCCGGTCACATGCACGCTAGTGGCGGCGCAGGACACACCGGGGTGGTGACCAGTGTTGATCCGACGACCGGAACGATCCATACACTGGAGTCAGGGGCTAATAACTCCATGAACGGTCTTAGCTCGCCCTGGTCAAAGACTTTTGAGTGGAAGAAAGAGGACTATAGTAGCGGGGTTGAGTTCGTCTACGTCGGTGACTATCTGAAATAGTAGAGGTTTTCTATTGCCTGGAGTCTCTTCCTCTTCGAAAGGATAGTCGTAGCATGTTAAACTTGTTCTATGACGTTAAGCTAAACAAATACAGGCTCAAGACGTCTGTGGAACCCGACAAAAACTAGCTTATTCTATCGTGTTGCTTCAGATTAATAGAATACAAGATACAAGCTATAGATCTTCTTGAGAGGGCATAAATACTCTTGGTGTGACATGCTCTTCGTTGTACTCAGTGGGAAATTCTTTGTCGTACGCCTTCATAATTGGCCTTAGCACAGCATAAGCCTCGCTAACTGTAGGAAGCTCATCTGACTCGACAAGAGCAGTTACGCTATTGATCATTGGGAAAGCAATTACGAAAGGCTTGTCTACTTGTATAATCCTATGACCGTCAGTCTCACTGGGTTGATGAAAATCTAAATCAATAGTGCCGTTTGAGGTAATAAAGATTACCGTATTATGAGGAACCTGGCTATCAAACTTAATTGAATCTTTGTAAACACCCTCATTAAAATCGTAGACTACGTAAATTGAGCGGTTGCTTATGATTTGATGATCCGAGTAACAATATCCGGCATTAGCTAGGGCGGTCATAATAGGAGAACTCCCCGAGCCGTTCCTATTCCATTCGTACTCCATCACATCTTGCAGGTTGCCACTATTGCCGGTGAATTCATGGTACATATTTACTATATCGTCGACTGATGAGCGCTGGATGTCAGCAGTGTAGTAGCTGTTGGTATATCTTTGCTGGCGATACTTGTCGTCGTCAAAATGATAGACCTTCTCGACTTTATTGCCTTTGTCGTCGATGAGATAGCATTTGTAATCGGTCGGCTTCAGAGTCTCGAAGCTTGGTAGAACGTTCTTCGGATCGGGTGGGGTGGGTAAGCTTATTTCCTGATCGTTGCCGGCGTTCGTATTATCATTGGTCGTTGGTGTATCGGGTGCTTTATTAGACATCTCACCATCGTTAGCCGGTGTGCTATCCTCGCTGACGGTAGTGGCGGGCTGAGCCATATTGCCACCATGTGATGCCAGGTAGTTCTTGCCGACAACTGCCCCGACGGAGATGATCGCTAGGGTAGAGGTGATAATAGCCATGCGGCGGAGCAGCTTGTCTCGAGTGCTCGGCTCGACTTCAGCTTGCTCGTAGTTGCTATAGCTATACTGCCGGGAGCCGGTGGTGTAGGCTGGATAGTCTTGGTATCGCCAGGCTGTATCGGTCAACTGAGGCAGGCGCTCGGTATCTTGCAGATCCTGATCAATAATATTATTACTCTGATAACTATCATATGTTCTCATATTAGACCTCCGGCGCTTTGCCTCCTTCACACTTAGCTTACTACTGTTACTGTACGATATAGTTGTTATAAATACAAGGCTATCTTAGGCTGGGAAAGGGCGATGTATCATGCTGTGACTTGCCCAGCAACCCAGCTGGATGCATCGCTTATATTTCTACTCAAGATAGTACCACTGAGTACGATTACTTTCCTGTAAATAAATAACCTAGTCTCAGTATCTGCTGGATACTGAGTTGCTGTGGACCTGTCCAGCCGATGCTGGTGAAACTAACTAATCACAATGAAGCATGATTACGCAGTTTTCTTTACTTAGGTGAACATAACGTTAAGTGTTGTACTGCGGCCTGTCCAGCAGATACTTGGGTAAACTACTTACCGGGAGGACATAATTACTCATCTATTCAACCTTGGGTAAGGAAGGGGCGATGTATCCTGCTGGGGATTGACACAACGGTAGAATTATGCTAATGTATAAATCAAGTTAAGTATAGTTGATTATCAGCCATAGAAAGGATTATCAGATAAGATCTCATGAGTAATAAGAACCATCCCGGCAATAACTACCAGTCTATCAACATTCTCGATCTAAGCGTCGATGATTGGTTCACACCGTTCTCGGAACTAGTGAAACGGCAAAGTAACAATCAGGCGAAAGATCAAGAAGTCACTGATGGTTCTAAGCCCGAGCGGCCCAACCAAGAACAGCGGCTGGAGGCGGAGCCTGTGCAAGAGACTACGGCTACTGCCAGACAGACTAAAGAGCGGGTTGTTGCCGAGGTTGCCTTGACTGGGCAATCAGCAGGAGAGAAGGGGCTAGTCAGATCTAGCCAAACCGGACAAGATGAACCTAGAGCAGAAGCGGCAAAGTCGCAAGATGTCAATCCTAATGAATCTCCCGCCGAGAGGCTAGCTAGTGACCTCGCCTGGCAAGAGCAGTATTATCGAGCTAGCGACAAAGTCCGGGAAAAGATACTGGAGCTGCAAGGCTTTAATAAATACGGTGAATGCTTGCAAAGTGGCAGCATGTCCAAACAGGTTCTTGATCGGAAACGTATAAAAGCGATGAATTATGCTTATTCTGCGTCTACCATGGTCGATCAACTATATTCAAACCCGGGTTGGTCATCTCACGAGCTACTGCAAGAGGAGTTGCTGCGTCGGGACATTGAGGGAAACTCGGACAATGCTAGGTTGGTTGAGACACTGGACGCTGTTCATGATTTATTTAACATTGAAAGTACTGATATTGACGAATTAAAAACCGTGGCTATAACGAAAGTGGCGCTCGACAGTTTGAGTGTTGATGTTGAAGATGATAGGGAAGATTCTTTTAGATATCTTGACCGTATGGAGCATGGTGAGTGTGATAGTGATAGTGGCTGCGCCGGTGTAATTGCCCTGTATCATCTAAGAAAAGATCTCCATGATGATGAGCCGATTAAGAAAGTCATTCGGATTGCGGATAGTAGTAGCTCAGCTGAAGTAAAGAAGATTTTCAATGATACGGACAAAAGTGACGACGTAGCTGACTATGAACGGAAGTTAGGATTAATCGATCGGATGGTTGAGCAGGTCGACCGGTATTTCGATAAAAATGAGGCTGAGGATCGGCTTTTTACCAGAGTTCTTTTAGGTCGGACCAAGAACCATGAGAGTAACGTGCTATCTATGTGGACTGATGTTCGTGGTGCTGAGCGCAGAGTAGCAAGGCTTAGTGAGGACGAGCTTCGTCAAAGCACCGAGGAGTATACGGATAGTGATAAGATATACTCGGTAATGCAAGACTGGGGTGGCAAGAACTTATTCGAGATGGCAAATCAGATACACGACAAAGACATCAGAGCACGGGAACGTAGAAAAGCCAAAAGCTCTCGTACTGCTTAGTCACCTATCTGAACGCTCTGTACTGATTTGAATTGGAGACAATTTTTATAGCCAAGTCTATGACTGGGAAGTGACATTACTAGCTTGCGCTCGTTTATACTGCGTCGACAATAAACTTAGCCGGTTAATCCTGGTTCAGCCACCTAAGGCTTTGCTACACAGACTGAACTTTTGTCTGACGGCTTTGTCACGCCCGGCCGGTACATGGGGATTGACATAACCATAATATTGTGCTAATGTATAAATCAAGTTAAGCATAGTTGATTATCAGCCATAGAAAGGATTATCAGATAAGATCTCATGAGTAATAAGAACCGTCCCAGTCATGACTACCAGCTACCTGATGATAGCTTTCTCTATAATCTAGATGTCAATGACTGGTCAATGCTGGCGCATCCGGAAGGAACAAATCAGCCTGATGACGACCGGGGTGTCAGCGAAGAATCCGGGTGGCTTAGCCAAAAGCGACAGTCGGATCCGGAGACTGAAGAGGTGGCTACTGAGCCAGTCGGCGAAATGTTTAGCTATGACAGGCAACAGCTGAAGCCGGAGACCAAAGTAGCTGCTGAGCCAACTAGTGAAACGCTTTGTTGTAATTACGATGAACAGCAGTCGGAACCGGAGGCTAAAGTAGCTATTGAACCGACTAGGACTAAGGACGAAGGGGAGATGGTAGGTGCGACCGAAACACTGGAGGTCAAAGCAGTTCCTGGATTAGCCAGAGAGCAAGTTATCGCTGAGGTTGCTTTGGCTGGGCAAGTCGGACAGACGGTACGGGAAGAAGAGAAGGCTAATACCCCTTGGGCCGAATTGGAAGAGGCTGAAGAGAGGGCGATGGAGTTGCGAGAGCAGAAAGCTAATCTTAATGCGATGGTCTTATTCGTGGTGATGTTGGCGTTGATGGAGTCTCAGGAGCAGGAAGCTAATTCCGATAAACCTCATGTCGAGAGACTTGTTGATGATCCTGATTGGCAAGAGCTGGGCGAACGAACCGGCAATAAAGTTCGGGCGGAAATGATGGAAATGATGGAAATGCGTGCTTCAGCTGCGTATAACAAATATCTGCGAAGCAGTGATAGGTCAAAAAGAGACATTAAGCAGGAGCGTGCATTAGCGACAAAACATGCTGATGACGCTTATGATTTAGTCAAACAGCTATATGCAAATCCGGGTTGGTCGCCTGATGAGCTATTGCAGAAGGAATTATTGCGGTTGGATATTGAGGAAAGCCCGGACAAAGCCCGGTTGGCTGAGACGCTGGATACCGTTCATGATTTATTCGGTGTAGGTCGTGACGGTCATGGTGGCCATGTGGCGTCGCACGATATATCACGAATAGCGCAGCATGATTTACCTCGTGATGGTCTATCTGATCTTGAGCAATACTTTGCGGAGCATGACGAACTCAAAGACAGTGGTTGTGTCGGTGCGATTGCTCTGTATCACTTAAGAAAGAATCCTAATAGCGACGAGTCTATAAAGGAGATCCTCCAACTCACAGAGGGTGGGAGCGATGTCGCTGAAGTTGCCGACGACTATTATGACGTGACCGAATACGATCAAAAGCTAAAGCTGATAGACGAGATGGTTGATCAGATTGATCAGTATTTCGATAAAGCCGGAGTCGAGGATCCTTACAGGTGCTTCACTGCAAAGAGGCTAGGTCGTTTTGGCGGCAAGGGGAATATGTTGTATAGGTGGGTTTCCACCTGTAGCTCCGAATACGAAACTATGAGACTGAGTGAGGACAGGCTTCGTCAAATTACTGAGAAACATGCGAGTTTTGGCGGGGTGTGTAGATATATAGAATGGAAATGGAAGAAAGGTCTATGCGAAGAGGCAAGTGAAATAAAGAGAGGAGAGACTAGAAGGCGGAGGAACAGGAGTAGCCAAAGGACTCACGCCGAATAGCACTGTCCTTTGGTGCTACTACAGGATCGGAAATCAACTAAGCGGTTGGATCATGCACTATGCGACGGACAATATTATTTTAATACCTGCGTCATGGCGCAGGTATTAAGTATCTACATGCTATAATGTACCCTGTTATGGCGACTTTAGCAGATTTTCGTGATGAGAGATTAAAAAAGCTGGAGGCTCTGCGCCGGCTCGGCGTTGATCCTTATCCGGCTCATACCGAGCGGACGATTGGTGCCGGCGAGGTGGAGCCTCGGTTTGATGAGCTGGTAGACACCACTCAGACGGTGGTAGGGCGGATTGTCGGACTGCGCAAATTCGGTAAGCTGGCTTTCATCGTCATCGGCGACATGACCGGTCGCCTGCAGCTATTCATCCAGGCAGGGCAGCTGGAGGAGCTAGTTCCCGAGCAGTCACAGCTCGGCATCAAGCAACTCAACCTGCTGGACACGGGCGACTTCGTCCAAGCAACGGGTAAGGTGATCAAGACGAAGACGGGCGAAGTGTCGCTAGCAACTACCCAGCTCCGCTTATTAGCCAAGTCTCTGCGTCCCATGCCCGAGCGACAGGGCTTCACAAATAAGGAAGAGCGTCTGCGCCGACGCTACATCGACATGAATGTCAATCCTGAGGTGCGTCAGCGCTTTATCCGTCGGTCAAAGTTTTGGCAGGCGACCAGGGACTTCTTAAACGAACATGGCTTTATCGAGATTAACGTTCCGGTGCTTGAGCATACTACCGGCGGAGCGGATGCGACGGCTTTTCGTACTCATATGGATGCTCTGAATCAGGATCTGTACCTGAGAATAAGTCATGAGCTACCACTAAAACGGCTGCTAGGGGCGGGGTATGAACGGGTCTACGATATCGGACCGCGCTTTCGTAATGAAGGGATGGACGACGAGCACTTGCCGGAGCATATAGCGATGGAGTGGTACCATGCTTACTGGGATTGGCAGGACGGCATGTGTTTCATGGAGAAGATGTATCGCTACGTGATCCAGCAGACTTTTGGTAAGATGCGGTTTCAGATCGGTGACTTCAATGTCGATCTGGATCAAGATTGGCCGGTCTGGGATTATGCCGAGGTGATCAAGAAGCACTACGACCTGGATGTTTATCATACCAACTTGGATGAAGTGAAGCTCAAGCTTAAGGAGAACCAACTGGAGGTGGGCAAGGCGGACAATATCTCTCGCGGTATAGACAAGCTATGGAAGAAAGTCCGAAAGACGGTCGCTGGGCCGGTCTGGCTGGTCAATACGCCTAAGTTCATCTCGCCGCTCAGCAAGGCTAACCCTGACGGTCGGAGTGTGCAGCGCTTTCAGCCGATCATTGCCGGATCCGAGCTGGGCAACGGCTACTCCGAGCTGAATGACCCGCTAGATCAGCTAAGTCGATTCCAGGAGCAACAGCAGATGCGTGATGCCGGTGATGACGAGGCGATGATGCTGGATATTGATTTCGTCGAGATGCTGGAGTACGGCATGCCTCCAGCTTGCGGTTGGGGCTACGCTGAGAGAGTTTTCTGGGTTTTTGAGGGGGTGACGGCTCGTGAGGGTGTACCTTTCCCGACCATGCGTCACGAGATTGACCAGGTTACTCGCAAGATTTATCCTGATGTTAAGCTATGAAATACGACGTATCTGAGTATACTACCAAGCGAGGTAGCAAGGGGCTGATCATTAGCGTGGCTGATGCCCCGGTCGTCTCGATGGATTTTGAGTTTCGAGCCGGTTATCGTTACGGGGCCGACTTTGACCACAAGTCGCAGGTGGCGCACCTACTTGAGCATATGATGTGCCGAGTCAATGATAAATACCGTGATCCGATTAAGAAAGAGCTGGCTGTCACCAAGAACGGGGCGAGCAGCAATGCCAGCACCGGTTCCTGCTATATAGGCTACGATGCCTACTGTGCCGACTTTGAGTGGCAGCGAATCATGGAGCTGATGCGCTATGAGATCTGTCAACCCTACTTTACTGAGCAGTCCTTCAAGGCGGAGATGAGTACCGTTCGGAGTGAGTTGACTAATTACTTGTCACAGCCCTGGCGGATGCTTAGTCCGAAAGTGGCACAGACACTGGGTGACAAGCAAAAGACTTACCCTGAGCACATCGAGTCGCTGGATAACATCTCGCTTAAAGATATCAAGGAGCATTACCGATTGACTCACCAGGCTGAGAATATGCACTTTATCGTAGCGGGTGACTTCACGGATAGTCTCGACCGGCTCTATGCCGAGCTGGAGAAGTTTGATCTGCCGACAGGTGGCGAGTGGCGAGAGCTACCTTGTGATGTGCTTCACGCCGCCAAGCCCACCGTGATCAAGCGAAAGGACGTACCGGCGATCTGTTTTACTTTCTGTATGGAGCAGAATCGAGAGTTAACCGACGAGGAGTGCGAGGCTATGTCGGCACTTGAGCACATCCTGAGCGGGACGATGAGCTCTCGGATCTACGGGCAAGCTCGGGACAAGGGACTACTGTACGGTTGTACGGTCGGCTGTAGCAGTAGTAAGTATAATACTGAGTGGTACCTGGACGGTCGGGCTAATGCTGAGCAGCTGCCGGCTTTCTTTGACCTGGCTGTCAGAGAGCTGGATAAGGTCAAGCGGGGCGACATTACCGAGCAGGAGTTAGCCGACGCCAAATCTTACGCCATGGGACGCTACCGGATGGGTATCCAGACGACGGGGCAGCTGGCCAGATATTTATCCGGTCGCTGGCTGTATGATGGTCTGATCAAAGATTATAACGACGAGCCGGATAAAATTAACGGTGTGACTAGGGAGCAGATGGTAGAGCTGGTTCGACAGTTCTTTGATGCTAACATCTGGACGATTGGGCTATATGGGGCAACGGACAATAAAATGGCAAATCAGCTACGAGCGAAGCTGGAGCAGCTCTTCTAGGTGAACAAATAAGTTATGCAGCATGAGGTCAGTGAATATCAGCTAAAGAGTGGCGGCAGGGGACTAATCGTCAATGTGCCGGGCGCCCCGGTCATGGCGAGTCAGTTTCAGTTCAGAGCCGGGAATCGCTATGTGCTTGATTATCAGCACAAGTCGCAGACAGCACATATCATGGAGCATATGGCTTTCGGGGCGAGCGATGGCTTCGCTACGGCGCATGAGTACGATGCTACATTTACTAAGAACGGGGCGATCTATAATGCCTACACTGATGACGTCTCGATGGTCTACGAGGCAACCTGTGCCGACTTTGAGTGGAGTCGGGTGCTGGGGCTACAGAAATACGCTATCTGTCAGCCTCATTTTAATCAAGACGACTTTGCCTCGGAGGTTGGGGCGGTACGGAGTGAGTTGATTGGTTATTTGTCGCAGGCTGATCGGGTGCTATGGCCACGAGTGGCACAAGCGATGGGTGATGATACGAAGACTTTTCAAGAGGGGCTGGACTCTATCCCCAATATCACTGCCGAGGATATCCGGGAGCATTGGCGACGAACTCATACGGCGGGCAACTTGCGTTTCGTGGTGGCGGGTAATTTCGTAGGTAGGATCGGTCAGCTGAGGGAAATCCTCAACTCCTTCGAGCTTGGTGCGGGTGACCGTCTGCCGATTGCCGTCGACGAGATGCACTCCGCTCCCGCTTTCGCCATTCGGCGTAAAGATGTGCCGGGGATTGGGCTAGCTATCTCGCTGGTCGTACCTCGTAAATTGTCTGATGCCGAGAATGAGGCAATGTCGCTCCTGAACCATATCCTAAATGGCACCTTGCACTCACGCATTCAGGGTGAAGCTCGGCGGCGCGGCTTGCTGTACTACATGTGGTCACAGCTCAGCACTTTCGAACACAACTCGTCGTGGGACTTTGGGGCGCAAGTGAGCGTCAGTAACCTGCCGGCGGTGGTTGACTTAGTGACTAACGAGATGCAACGAGTGAAAGATGGCTTAGTCGACGAAACGGAGCTGGCTGAAGCTAAGTCTTATGCGATGGGACGCTATCAGATGGGTACTCAGACGGTGGGGCAGATTGCCGGCTGGCTGGCAGATCGCTACTTCTTCGACGGAGTCATCGACGACTTTTCGGCGGTGCCGGCTCGAATTAATGCCATTTCCCCTGAGCAGATCATTGAGACGGCGCGGGATATCATTCGACACAATTGCTGGACGCTGGGGCTATACGGCTCGACCGACAAGACTATGGCGGATCAGCTATATGATCGTTTCGCCAAATTATTTTAGCTCAGCAATGCTACAATGGACCTATGAAGATTGCGATTGTGGGATATGGCGTCGAGGGGCGCTCTAATTATCGGTATTATCGGGCGAAATATCCTAAGGCGGAGATAGTTATCTTTGATGAGCGTGCTCAGTTGGATGATACGCCCGAAGGAGCACAGTTGGTCTTGGGTGGCGGAGCCTTTGCTCAGGTCAAAGGGTTTGATCTGGTCTTGCGTAGTCCGTCGGTTGCGCCGGATCGGATTAAGCAAGCTGACCATCACTGGTCGGCGACGAGAGAGTTCCTACGTCAGAGTCCTGCTCCGATCATCGGGGTGACCGGCTCGAAGGGCAAAGGAACTACCTGCAGTCTGATCGCTTCGATCTTGCGTCAGCATTTGGCTGACCGACCCGAGCGCCATGTCCACCTGCTCGGCAATATCGGTGTGCCGGCACTGGACGTCTTACCCTCGGTCGGAGAGGATGATATCGTCGTCTACGAGCTGTCATCCTTTCAGCTATGGGACTGCACTCAGTCGCCGACTATTGCCGTGGTGACCATGATCGAGCCGGATCATCTGAACGTTCACCGAGATTACCGAGATTATGTTCAGGCGAAGCTGCATATCCTGGACTATCAGCACGATGGCGACACGGCGGTCTACAACCAGTCGGACAGCGAATCGGCTGAGCTGATCGGGCATATCGTGGCCAGTACTCAGGCGGATGATTTACCTTACCCCTATCGTAAAGGAGCTCATTTCGACGAGCAATATCTATATATGGGTGAGACCAAGCTTTGTCCGGTTGGTCAGCTACAGCTGCCCGGTCGACATAATCTACTCAATGCCTGTGCTGCCATATCGGCGACCTGGGAGATAACTGATCACGACAGCGAGGCCGTCGCTAAGGGGCTGGGTGCTTTCGAGGGGTTGCCACACCGGCTGAAGCTCGTGAATGAGGCGGGCGAGGTGAAGTTCTATGACGACAGTATCGCTACGACACCCGGCTCAGCGATTGCCGCTATCCGGTCATTTACTCAGCCTAAAGTGCTGATCGTTGGTGGCTCAGATAAAGGAGCTGACTATCATGGGCTAGGTAAAGTGATCGATCAGAGTGATATGCGAGCGGTCCTGGCTATTGGCGCTAACCGAGCCAAGGTGGCTGAGCAGATCATGGATGAGACCGACAAGCCGGTAGTCATGCTACCGACGACAGATATGGCAGAGATCGTTCGGACCGCCTATGACCTGGCTCGTCCGGGTGATGTGGTGATCTTGTCACCGGCAGCCGCCAGCTTCGATATGTTCAAATCATACGCCGACCGAGGCGAACAATTTATCAAGGCGGTTGGCAAATTAGCAGGCTGCCCGGAAGAGTAGCTGAAAATTACCAGCCTGACCCTCGGCCTGTGTTAGAATGGGGATATGGTAATCAAGAAAAGAAATAGTAAACGTATCAAAAAGTTGGCTCGGTCGAGAGCGATTGCTCGGACTGCCATCCAGGAGCGTCCATGGGAGGAGATCCTGGCTAACGAGCAGATGCCGCCTTCGGACGACCGGCGCTTCGCTCGCTATACCAAAGACCTGGTGCGTGGTCTAGAGATGATCCGTACTTATCCGCAGGGCGTTACTATCTTTGGTTCGGCTCGCTTTCATAATCGGCACAAATATTATCAAGCAGCCTACGAGCTGGGAGCCAAGCTGGCCCAGCACGGTCACACGGTGACGACTGGCGGCGGTCCCGGCGTCATGGAGGCGGCTAACCGAGGAGCATTTGAGAACCACGGTCAGTCGATCGGGCTGAATATTAAGCTGGCGACCGAGCAAGATCTTAACCCTTGGACGACTGACTCGATGGAGTTTCACTATTTTTTTGCTCGTAAGGTGATGCTGACCTATAGCTCAAAGATGTTTGTCTTCTTTCCGGGCGGCTTTGGTACCATGGACGAGTTCACCGAGGTGCTGGAGCTGATTCACGCCGGCAAGATGCCGATCTCGCCGGTCATTTTATTCGGCAGTGAGTTCTGGGGTGGGCTGGACGAATGGTTCAGCGGCATCATGAGCGAATGGCACTTGATCGAGACCGGCATGGAAGATGAGATGAACGAGATGGCGCATGTCAAGGCAGCTGATTACGGCATGATCAATAAAGCCCGAGACCTCTACACCCTGACTGACGATATCGACGAGATCGTCAAGATTGCCGACCAGACCGACCCCCGAGATGTCCAAGACGTGATCAACCAGGCGATCGCCTGTCAACTATTTAATCAATGTGACTAGGGAATATGCAGGACGAGCTCACTAAACGACTATCTCAGCTGGACCAGGCGATCGATCGGGCGACTGATCAGTTGGGGCTGGAGGCAAAGCAAGCTCAGCTGACTGAGCTGGAGGAGCAGGTAGCTCGACCGGAGCTGTGGCACAATCCCACTCAAGCCCAGGCACTGACTAAACAGGTGGCAAATCTAAAGGCGATCATTCAGCCCTGGCGGGTGCTACGAGCTCAAGTGACGGACGCTGGTGAGCTGATCGAGATCATTGACGACGAGCTGGTCGACGAATTTGCCGGTCAAGTCAAGTCGCTTGAGCAGTCATTTACCGGGCTCAAGCAGCAGCTTCTCTTCACCGGCAAATACGATCAAGGCAACGCTATTTTACGTCTGAGTAGCGGGGCGGGCGGTGATGACGCTCAGGACTTCACGGCTATGCTGGAGCGGATGTACTTGCGCTGGGCAGAACAAAATGATTTCGAGACGGATATCATCGAGCGGAGTGCCGGCGAGGTGGCTGGCGTCAAGACCGAGGTGATCGAGATTAGCGGAGCGTTCGCTTACGGCTGGCTACGAAGCGAGCATGGCGTGCACCGGCTGGTGCGCCTGAGCCCTTTTAATGCCGAGTCACGAGAAACATCTTTTGCCCTAGTGGAAGTGCTGCCGGATATTGATCAGCCTGATGACATTCAGATCGATGATAAAGACCTGAGGGTAGACATCTACCGTAGCGGTGGCAAGGGTGGTCAGGGTGTCAATACGACTGACTCTGCTGTACGACTAACCCACTTGCCGACAGGTATAGTGGTAACCATTCAGAACGAGCGCTCGCAGATACAGAATAAGGCGAAAGCGATGGAAATCCTGCGGGGTAAGCTGGCAACCTTGCAACAGGAGCAACACGTGGCGAGTCTGGATCAATTACGGGCGGGTGACAGTGCTAGCTGGGGAGCTCAGATTCGTAATTATATCTTGCATCCTTATCGGCTAGTCAAGGACACCAGGACGAAACACGAAGAGAAGAATGTCGATGCCGTCCTAGGCGGTAACCTGCGTGGTTTTCAGCTAGCCTACCTAGAGAGTCAACTGGGTAATAAAAATAAGGAGGGTAGATAAGTGGGTCGATCAATAGGTGAGTCAGAAGCTGAGCCAGGTGCTGAATCGGATGCTCAGCTAAGCACTGAGCCGAGTGCTGAACCCGCCGGCGCTCAGTCAAGCATTGAGCCGGATGCCGGGTCGAGGATGAGGCTAAATGCTGAACCTAGTGCCGAGTTGAATGTTGAGCCAAGCCTGAGTAGTGCTCAGGTGAGAAAGGTCAGTGAAGGCGAGCCGGAGAAGCCGAAGCGCCGGGGCAAACGACCATTGATCATCTGCGGCATCTTGGTGGTGGTCGCAGTCGTCATATTGATCAGTCTAACAATCGTCGGCAGTAAGAAGCCTAACTCACCCAATAACTATCGCCCTAACTCACCTGAGGATATCATGGTGCGTTATCTGCACGATAAATATGGCAAGGACTTCGTACTGACAGGCAAGATAAGACGCACCCCCTTTGGGTCGTCCGCTCTATGGGAACATTATTACGAATCGGATGCTCATCCGGTAGATGACCCCCGTCTTCGCTTTAAGGTCAAATTGGACGGCGATAACAAAGAGCATAAGTTTGAGAAGTCTGATACTTACATCGAGGAAGGTCAGATACTGGCCGAAGAAGACCGCCTGCGACCCTACGTAGAGCGCATATTCGGCAAGAATACCGAGATCGGGGTTAAATATAAACTGTGTGACAGGGGCGAGGATAGCATGAAAGGTTCTCATGACTTACCGAAGGCGATGGATATTTGCAAGCAAGAGACAGCAGATATGACCAAAGAAGAGATTATCGATTCAGATATAGATAATGAAAATGGGCTATCTCATCAGTATACAGTTTACATTTATGCTCGGGATAGGCAATCAATTAAGACTACTGATGACAAAACTAAGATCATCAAGGGGCTTAAAGAGCTGGTGAAGTATCTGCCGGATATTAATCCTGATCTGCTTAGTCTCTACTACTTTATAAGGGGTGACAAATCATCCGATGAGGGTTCGGAGCTGGCGTTATCGGCGAAGGATTTATCTGATCAAGGCACCCGGGGTCTGGTCCATGATTTTAATAGTAACCTGGCAACCGTGGGTCCAGCTGCTCGCAGTGGCATTACTTATTGGGAGATAACCATGCCGGGCAAGAAAGGGTGGCTGAAGCTTGATGACGACGAATGATACCTTGGCATCTCAAGATGACACCGTCAATATCTCCGGCGTCAATAGCAAGCCGGTTAAGCCGAAGCATCAAGGCAAACGGCTATTGATCATCTGCGGCATCCTAGCGGTGGTCGTATTGATCACACTGACCAGTCTAGCAATCGCTGGTGGCAAACACTTCGGCTCATCTAGTAACTATCGTCCTAACTCACCCGAGGATATCATGGTGCGTTATCTGCACGACAAGTATGGTAAGGACTTTGTGTTGGTGGGTGAACTGAGGCGCACCCACGGTGTCTCCGCTCCACGGAGGAATTACTATGAGTCCGATGCTCATCCAGTAGACAATCCTCACCTGCGTTTTGAGGTGGTGCTGAATGGCGGAAACAGAGAACATGGATACAATAAATCCGATACTTACGCTAAGGTTAGGCAGGTATCTGCCGAAGAAGACCGCCTGCGACCCTATGCAGAGCGCATATTCGGTAAGAACACTAAGATCGGGGTGGAGTTTCGGCTGTGCAAACGGGGTACGGCCGGCATGAAGGGGATAACCGGGCTGCCCCAAGCGATGAGTATTTGCAAAGAGGAGACAGCAGGTATGACCAAAGAAGAGATAATTGACTCTTCATTGCATAATGACAGTGGGCTAAGCCACGACTACAGCGTTTATATTTACGCCTTAGATGGGCAGTCGATCAAGACTGATGGTGATAAGGCGAGGATCATCAAGCGACTCAAAAAGATGGTTAAATATCTACCCGACGGTAGGTCGGATAGTATGTGGCTATGCTATTTCATCAAACAGCATAAGGGTAGCGGATGGGGTAGTGAGCTTAAAGTGTCAGTGGATGATCTGCGGCAGATGACCGACAGCTTTAGTAATGATCTACTTAAACCAATAGTAACCGATGATGGCGGGACGGATCCCTATCCCATTCGAAAGGGCTGGGACAAATGAAGAGCAAGAAGAAAGGCGATGCTAATAAAATGCCTAAAGCCGGTGCTAATAATAAACGACGAGCTAACCCCGGCGTACCCCGAGTTGTCGTTAGTAGCGAGCGAGTCAAGCCGGCTGAACCGGGAAAGAAGCGATTGAGGCGGATTGTGATAGCCTTGGGTGTTGTGGTCATCTTTGCAATGGTCTGCGTGGTGATGAACGAGAGCAACGATTATCTGAGGACGCTGATTGAGGAGACCCGTCTGCGCCCCCATATGGAGCGAATATTTGGCAAGGATGTTAAGTTTGGCATAGAGTTTAAGTTGTGTAAAAAAGGTAAAACTAGTTGGGCGAGCTTCGCTAATCTGTCTCAAGCAATGAATATTTGCAAAGAGGAGACGGAAAATATGACTGAAAGCGAGATGCTGGACTCGTATGATGAGCTATATCACAACTACAATCTATACATCTACGACCCTGATCATCAGTTAGTCGAGACTGATGATGACAAGCTAAGGATAATCAAACGACTGAGAAAGATGATCGAATACTTACCTGACGGCAGGTTGGATGTTATGAGCTTTGAATACTTCGTAAAGAAGGATATTTTTAGAGGTAGTGGCGGATTCTGGGTGAGGGCCTCGGATTTATCCTCTAGTCGAAATATACCCAAATTAGTCCAGGGTTTTAGTGAGGGCATGGTTGTGAATACGTTTACTCATGTTCCAGATTGGTGGGATTATTATCCTATCCGAAAGGGCTGGGACAAATGAATAAAGAGAAGGACAGCGCCGGAGTGTCTCAAGCCAACGTTCCCGGCGTGCCGCAGAACGCTTCCGGTGTACCTGTCAAGCGATTAAGATCATCTAGAAGATGGATTGTGATCATCTGCATTATCGTAGTCGTAGCAGTGGTGGCCGGAGTCGTGGTGGTAACTGTGACTTCTCCCGAAAATATCATGCGAAGCTACCTGCGCAGTAAATACGGCAAAGACTTTGTGCTAGCGGGTGAGATGAGGCGTGAGCGTGGCTCTGCCCTGCGGGGGGATTATTATGAGTCAGAAGCTCATCCGGTAGATAACTATGGTCTCCGCTTTGGAGTGGTTTTAGATAATGGCAAGATGAGCGATACCTACATTGAGGCCGGTCGGATAATGACCGAGGAAGATCGCCTGCGACCTCATATAGAGCGGATATTTAGTAAGAACACTGATATTAAGGTGGAGTTTCAGCTGTGTGAGCAGGGCGAGGCCAGTATGAAGGGCTTCTCCGGCTTGCTTCGGGCGATGAAAATCTGCAAAGAGGCGACAGAGGATATGACCTTGGGGCAAGTAATTGATTCGAACGAGTTACGTCACGAATATAATCTATATATCTACGCTCTGGACGGGCAACCAATCGAGACCGATGATGACAAGCTAAGACTAATTGAGAAACTGAGAAGAATAACTAAATACCTACCGGAGGGTAGGCCGGATTGTGTACAATTCGCCTACTACACAAGGGCAAAGGAGCCTTCTGGAGGTAGTGAACTCTGGGCGATAAGTGCTTCAGACTTATCCTCTACCGAAAAACTAACTCGAAGAAAGATCGTCACATATGAAAATGAAAGAGAAGGGTACCACTAATGGTGTTTCAAACTAGTGTCAATAATAAATCACAGAATACTTCTAGCGTATCTAACAAGCTCGTCAAACCGAAGAAGAAATGGCGAGCCGTCCTAAAAGTAATAATCATTATTGTCCTCATCAAGATACTTGTTATTATCACGCTAGCTAACTACTTCAGCCCGGACAATAAAGTGAAGCGTTACCTCCATGCCAAATATGGTAGCAATCGAGAGCTTAGCGTAGACGGGGGTTGTTTCGCTGGCCTTGACGGAGGGCAACAGCATGATGCGACTGAGTGGTGGCAGGTGATTGAGTGGTGGCGGGTGATATATTTAGCATTACCATTACCGGATTTGGATTGGCGACCATGGGAATGGCCTAATCCTATCGAGCAATTCTGTAGCTGGCGAGCCAGCTTCAAAGATGATCCCAAGCACAGCTTTAAGGTCTGGCTGGACGATAATTATGGTAATCGCAGCCTCCAGGATAACTATAATGAAGTAAAATCCGGAAAGGAGTCAAGTGAAGACTAAAAAAGACACTAAGACGACAGTTGCATCAGCTAACGGTCAAGAATCTAACGAATTGGCTAAGCCAAAACGGTCAAAACAGGCTAAGAGGCAAATCATCATCTATGTGGTCATGGTCGTGGCGATAGTAGGTATTCTAGGCTTTGCCTGGGCCGACGTTGACGGGAGAATTAAAGGTGAGGTGCTGAAATATCTGCGTGACAAATACGAGCAAGAGTTCGTGGTGACGGATTATAAAAGTACTACTGTTACTCTATTTAGGGCCGTGCAAGGGAGGATAGGTACGCAATACAATCTCGCAAATAGTAAGTGCCGTTGGCTTGGTGAGGATAATGAGACTTATGATGATTGCAGTTGGTCTGTTCGTCCGAAGGGTAATCCGAAAGGCAAGTGTGAGGTGGGTTATAGTAGTGGAACCATGAGAGACAGTTGCGCTCAAGTTGTTTTGGGCAAGAAAAATTACGCCAAGGCCAGGCAGATATCTGCCGAGGAAGATCGCCTGCGACCGGCTGTTGAACAAATCTTTGGTAAGAATACCAAGTTCGGAGTGGAGTCTCTGCTGTGTGAGAAAGGTAGAGCCGGTGCGAACGAGTCCACGAGCTTATCTCAGGCAATAAACGTCTGCAAAAAAGAAACGGCGGGTATGACCAAGGATCAGATATTTGCTTCATACATTAGGATGTATCATAGCTATGAATTATACATCTACGACCCGGACGGGCAGTCAATCAAGACTAATGGTGACAATACTGGTGACAAAGCAAGGATCGTTGAGCGACTCAAAAAGATGGTTAAGTATCTACCCGACGGTAGACCGGATAGCATGTGGCTATGCTATTTCATTAAGCGTGACGAGGACAGTATATGGAGCCATGAGCTGAAAGTATCGGTGGATGATTTGCGGCAGATGACCGATAGCTTTAGTAACGATCTATTTAAACCAATAGTAACTAATGATGGCGGGACGGATCCCTATCCCATTCGAAAGGGCTGGGACAAATGAAGAGTAAAAAGAGAACTAGCGTAATCTTGTTGCATACATCATCTCAGGATAAATACTCTCATCCGTTGTGATGGCCTACCATAATAGAGTATTAGCCTGCCACCGTTTAGTCTAAATCATGCAATAATACCAGAACTAGCATAAGCTACTTGCAATTATCGGCAGGGTAGTTTACTATATAGTCATAGTCTGGAGACAAAAAGACTTGAAGGGACAAGAACAACTAACAGGAGACGAGCAAATGATAGATGCAAATGGCGGTGGGTCGTTTGCTAATATCGACAGGCGATCAGGCTTTAGCGTGCCGTCGTCACACCAGTCGGTAAAACAAACAACCTCACAAGAAGCAAACATTCAGCCTGCCGATGAGGCAGAGCAGACTAAGTCCACCGGGGCGGGTAGCCGGGCTAATGCCACGGTACAGATCCGACAGCGGAGCTATGTTAGCTCGCTTTGGCAGGGAGTGCTGGATAGACCGAGCAACGGGAGTAGAGAGGCTAGATCTCAAGCAGGATTAGATCAGGCGGCGTCTAAGCCGGAAGAGACCGGCTCGGCAGCTATTAAGGCTCAGGCACCATCGCCGGTCGTCAAGTCTCAAGCTTCGTCGGTAGCCACAGAAGCGCAAGCTACCACCGCTGAGGCGTCCAAGGCGGATTTCTTGCCGACCATCCCGCAGTATATTGAGGATTCTATTCCTGCGCCACGAGCGCAACTGCACGGAAGTCAACAGTCTCCAAAGGTAACCTCGGCGCAGTCCAGTTCCGCCGCTCCAGCTCAGCCAAATCGCATTTCTGCACAGTCCAATCCCGCTGTAGCTCAGCCAAACCGCACCTCGGCGCAGCTTAGAGATGCTACTCTGGCCAAGGTGTTGGCTTCTCCCGTCTCGTCCGTCAAGGCAGGGGTAGACCATGGTTCAGTATCGGCGACATCAGCCGCCGCCTCCGGTGCAGCATCTGTACCAACCAACGCCGGTTCAGCTCAGCACAAAGCCAAGCTTGACCGCCAAGCCATCATGCAGCAGGCGGCTATCGTCCGTCAGCAGGCGAAGGAGCGAGCCGAAGCACAGGCTCGTCAGCTACTGGCGAGTCGTCAGCCGGAGAAATATGCCGAATATGTCCTGCGGGCAAGTAGCGATGAGAGCAACCGGGCTTTAGCTGGTAGTCAGCCGGTCTCGACTCCGACTAAGGTGGCTCAGGCGATGTCGGTCGACAGTGGTTCGGTGGCCGGCGGTCGCTCTATGAGTATCGACAACCAAGCCGATCAGACCGGTACAGCGGCAGTAGCCCGACCGGACAACGCCTTTAGCCGCTTAGCCGGTGCTAAGATTACCTTGTCGTTTAACCTGAATAAAAAGCGCTTCTTTAACTTCTTGCGTTATGCTACCGTGGCATTGATTATCGTCGCTAGCGGCTATCTGGCGTGGGATACTTATACGACTAATCGCTCGGTCAAGTCTTCGCTGAATGGTAACTCGGCTACCGCCATGTCGATCTCGGGGACTAACCCGGCTACAGCAGAACAGACGGCGGTCAGCCAAGAGCAACGAGCTGCCTATACCGTACCAGCTGATCAGCCTCGCTATATTTATATTCCCACCCTGGGCGTCAATGCTCGGGTGATGAGTGTCGGAGTCAATAGTCGGGGTAGTATCGATACACCGTCTAACCTTAACGACACCGCTTGGTACGATGGCAGTGCTAAGCCGGGGCAGGAGGGGCAAGTCTTCATCGACGGCCACACTTCATTTAATCGTCATCTCAATGCTGCTTTTAATAATCTGCCCAAGCTAAAGGCAAACGACCAAGTAGTGATCGAGAAAGGTAATGGCGAGAAGGTTAGCTACCGAGTGGTCGCCACTAAGACGGTCGAGACTAGCAAGGTCGACATGGGCGAGGCGCTGAACCCGCCGGCAGGGGCGAAGAAAGGGCTTACCTTGATGACCTGTACCGGGACATTTAACTATCGCAACCAGACGGCGGATAAGCGATTTATCGTCTATGCCGTGCAAGAGTAGGAGCTGAATGGAACAAAGAAAAACAACAGATTCAAACAAAAACAAGCGTCGTCCGGTACAGACCCGTGCGATGATCATGATGGATCGGGTGACTAAGCGTTACGACGCCGGCTCGCCCTTGGCACTGGACCGAGTGTCGCTCAGCATCGCTCCTAGGGAATTTGCCATCGTGATCGGGGCGAGTGGAGCGGGCAAATCGACGTTGCTGCGGATGCTTACCCGAGAAGAAAAGCCGAATAGCGGCAAGATTGTGGTCGGCGGGATTGACTATGACAAGCTGGATGACCGAGATATCCCTTTGCTTCGTCGTCGTATCGGGGTGATTTTTCAGGATTTCAAGCTTTTGCCCAACAGAACGGTCTTTGAGAATGTAGCACTCAGCCTGGAGATTTCCGGACACTCCAATAAAGAGATCAAAGAGAACGTACCTCGCATGCTTGAAGTGGTAGGACTCAGGAGCAAGCAGGACAAGTTTCCTAACCAACTGTCGGGCGGTGAGAAGCAGCGGGTAGCTATCGCCCGTTCAATGGTGCGCCAGCCCAAGATCTTGTTTGCTGATGAGCCGACAGGTAATCTGGATGCTCGCAATACCTGGGAGATCGTCAAGCTACTGCTAAAGATCAATAAGTTTGGCACGACGGTGATGCTGATCACTCACTCGACTGAGATCGTTCACCAGCTTAATACCAGGACGATTACCATTGATCACGGTCGGATCGTTAGCGATGTGGCGCATGGTGGTGGTAGTAGTCAGGGAGGGAGTAAGCGATGAGTCGAGCCGCTAAGAAAGAACGCCTGGTCGATACCCAGAGTCACCATACTATTCTGACGCTCAGTCGGGTGGCTCGCTACGGGCTGCGTAACTTCACTCGTAACGCCTGGCTGACCATCGCAGCGACGGCGGTAATGGTCATCACTCTGCTGATCATCTTCGTCACAGTAGTGGCAAGCTCGGTTCTAGGTGAGGCGATCACTAGTCAGAAGCAGAAAATCGATCTATCGCTCTATATCAAGGCGAATGCCAGCGAAGATGTCTTGCGCACTTTAGCCGGTAAATTGCGAATCCAGCCGAACGTAACTGAAGTCAGCATTAGTACCAGCGAAAATGAGTATAAGAAAGCATCCAAAGACAACGTGGAGGGCTGGTCGCTGGTGGTTGACGAAGGGATCAAGCCGGCCATTCCGGCAGTGATTCATGTCAAGCTGGCCGATATGAGCAAGCGCAAGGCGATCGAGAAATTTATTTCCGGTGACCCGCAGTTTAAGCAATGGGTTGACTCCAGTGTGGCGAACTCGCAGGATGTCGAGGCTCGCCAGCAGACTATCAATAAGCTGTCCAGCCTGATGGATATCGCCGGCCGGATCGGCATTGTCGCCGGTAGCTTCTTCGTGGTCATCTCGGTGCTGATCATCTTTAACACCATTCGGATGACTATCTTTAGCCGGCGAGATGAGATCAGCATGATGAAGTCGATCGGGGCAGATAGCTACTTCATCCGCGGTCCGTTCCTGATTGAGGCGGAGCTATATGGTGTGATCGCCGCCATTATCGCCATGGTGGTGGGCTACCTGCTCTCGACCAAGCTGCTGCCGGGTCTCGGCGGTTACATCGAGGTCAAGCAGACTAAGAGCTTCATCCTGCACTGGTGGTGGCTGATCTTACTCGGCATGGTAACGACCGGCTTCGTCATTGGTGATCTGTCAGCTCGGTTGGCACTACGTAAATACTTGAAGAAAGCGAGCCGTTAGAGCACCCGGTTGAATAGTAAACATAAACAGTATATAATCGTACTAGAGCCAAATAAGGAGGTTTTATGCGGTTCCACCACAACAATAAGAGCAGGCAAGTGATGCCTATGAAGATCAAACAGACATTATCACGAAAAAAGAGTATCAAAGGCAAGCGGGTTCGCCTGGCGGTGCTGAGCTTGGCGGTCGTCTTCGCTGTAGTCAGTGTGACCTCGGTGCTGGGCGCCGGTCACTCGGCGCAAGCCCGAGACTTTAACGCCGAGATCAGGGCTCTGCAAAACCAGATCAATGATTATCGCAAGCATTCCAGCGAGCTGGCGGCAAAGAGCGGCTCTTTGCAGGTCAAGATTAGTCAGCTGGAGAATGACCAGGCGCAGATCCAGGCGCAGATCGACCTGCTGAGTGCTAAGCGGGCTCAGCTGGAGCAACAGATCGCCCAGGCCGAGGCAAAGATCAAGCGTCAAGCCCAGTCGCTCAGTAAGAACTTACGAGACCAATACTACAGTAGTAAGACAACTTCGCTGGATATCCTGATGAATAGCCGCTCGGTCAGCGACTACGTTGATCGGCAGACCCGCCAGAAGACTGTCAGTGACAACATCTCTAAGTCAGTCAAGGAGATCAAGGCGACAAAGGCTGACCTCCAGAAGAAAAAGAGCGCAGTAGAGGATCTGATCTCTAAGCAGGATCAGCAGAAGCAACAGCTAATCGCCAGCAAGAACGAGCAGAAGAAGATCTTAGACGAGACTCAGGGACAGGAGGAGAAGTTCCGAGAATTGACTGCTAAGACGGAGGCGCAGAAGGCTAAGGTGCAGGCTGAACAGCAGGCGGCCATTCGACGGTTCAGCGGTGCCGGCACGGTGGTCGCTAATAGCAAATGCGGTGGCGGCTATCCTTTCTGTAACTACCCGGCAGATGTGACGGCTTACGCCGGTGGTTTCCAGGCGCTAGGTAATACCAGAGAGTGCGTTAACTATGTCCAGTGGCGGATCTTCCAGCTGACAGGACGCAATGAGCTACATGGCAATGCCGGTAGCTGGATGAGCGTAGCCAATAGCGGAGCGCAGGTTAATACCGTAGCAATTATCGGCTATGGGCGCTTGCCTTATGGTCACGTGGCTTGGGTGGAAGAAGTCAGAGGCGGTAGCGTGCTCATTTCGGAGTATAACTGGAATCCATACAACTATACTGAGCGATGGGTCTCGGCTAGTAGCTTTGATGGCTTTTACAATCCACTATAGTCTTGACTGACTGGAGGCTTATTCAGCTAGTTGGCTTGGCTTTGTGCTAAAATAGCTTGTGACTAAAGTGAGGGATGAGATTGACGAAAGACGACAAACGAAAGCAAGAATCAGATAAGGCTAACCTGATATCAGGTGGATTGGATGCTGATCTGGGTCTAGCGCCGGTAGCGGGAGTCCAGCCGGCCGAGGCGGAGCTAGTTGATGCGACTGAGGTGGTTGAGCCGGCTAGCCGGGATGAGTCAGCTGATCAGCGTCGGTCGAACCCGCCCCGTAGCATTCATCCCGATAAACAGCCCGGGAGCAAGGCTAGGCGCACTATCGGACTCAGGACCAGTCTTGCCGTCGCTGTCATGACCTGCTTGATTGGCTTCGCTGTCGGCACTCGCTTGCAGAATCTCTCGGTGACTCAGCTGGATTACACTTCGCTGGGTGACGTCTATAATGCACTTAGTGCCAAGTACGACGGGTCAATTGATCGGTCTAAGCTGCTGGTTGGTGCTGCTAAGGGGCTGGTTGATGCCGTGGGTGATAAGTACACCAGCTATATGACTGCCAAAGAATATGCTGACCTAGAGACCGATCTATCGGGTGAGCTAAATGGGATTGGCGTAGAGATCGGACTGGGCAATGACGGCTTAGTCAGCATCATCTCCACCCTAGACGATAGCCCGGCGCGAAAGGCCGGTTTACTGCCGGGCGATATCATCGAGAAGGTTGATGGTGACGACATGACCGGTCAATCAACTAGCGTAGTAGCTAACCGGATCAGGGGTAAGGTCGGCACGACGGTTAAGATCGTAGTGGTGCGTGATCGGGCTGAGAAGAGCTTTCAGATCACTCGCACCAAGATCGAGAACCCCAGTGTCAAGTGGTCGATTAAGGATGGCATCGGCTACATCCGAGTGTCTACTTTCGGCGACGATACCGGTGCTCTTGCGGAGAAGGCCGCCAAAGAACTGGTGGACAAGAAAGTTAAGGGAGTTGTCTTAGATCTGCGGAGCAATACCGGTGGTTATGTCAACGCTGCTCAGGAATTAGCCAGTCTATGGCTCAAGCAGGGCGAACTGATCACGACGGAGCGAGCCGGTAGTAAAATCCTGGGTAAGGTTACCGCCAGTGGGGGAGATATCTTAAGTAAAGTGCCGACAGTGGTTCTGATCGATGGGGCGACGGCCAGTTCCAGCGAGATTACCGCCGGCGCTCTCCGGGATAAAGTCGGCGCCAAGCTGGTTGGTACCAAGTCGTATGGTAAAGGATTGGTGCAGGAAATCGTTGACCTAAAGAATGGTGACAAGCTCAAAGTTACTATCGCTAAGTGGTACACACCTAATGGCGACAATATCAATCAAGCCGGACTGAAGCCGGATATTGAGGTCAAGATGACCGCTCAGCAGTATAACGCCGGCAACGACACCCAACTAAAGAAAGCCCTGGAGGTGCTAGCAGGTAAGTAGGGCTCTGCTGGTACTGAGAGGTGAATAGATGCTTGAGCTGATGTATAATAGCCTTAATAAGCATAAACGGTATATGAGTGATGAGTGGAATAGTTGATACGCCAGCTAATGATCTTCGAGTAAAGCCAAGGAGGGTGAGAGTGGCTTTGCCAAAGGTGCAACAACTAGCACTGCTGAGTGGTTTGGAACAGCCTCGACCAGACGAGATATCTAAGGTCAGGACTACTGATGTAGCTACGGTGATAGAACTTTTTGCCGGAGCTGGTGGTCTGGCCCTCGGTTTAGAACAGGCTGGAATAGCGGGTACTATGTATGTCGAGAGAGATAAAAGTGCCTGCCAAACCTTGCGACACAATCGTCCACTATGGAAGGTGGTGGAGGGCGATATCCACGATGTTGATTTCAATTGCTATAGAGGTGAGGTTGACTTGGTTAGTGGTGGGGCGCCCTGTCAAGCATTTTCATATGCCGGCAAAAGGCTTGGTTTTGGCGATACTAGAGGAACGCTTTTTGCTGAATTTGTTCGTTGTGTTGATGAAGTTCGCCCGAAGATGTTTTTGTTTGAGAACGTGCGTGGGTTGCTTAGTCACGACCAGGGGAGAACCTTTCGAGTAATCTGTCATGAGTTAACAAGAATAAATTATGAAGTGCAGTACCGGGTAATGGATGCTAGCTATTATGGCGTGGGGCAGAAGCGAGAAAGGCTTATCATCGTTGGTGTCCGTAATGATCTAGCATCAAATATGAAATTCACATACCCCGAGCCGGAGTCTAAACAGACGACATTGCGTAGCGTGCTGAAAAGTGTGCCGACAAGCCAATATCAGCCTTATAGCGAAAAGAAGCGCAGGGTAATGGAGCTGGTGCCGCCTGGTGGATGTTGGGTTGACCTACCGGAGATAGTAGCCAAGAAGTATATGGGTAAGAGCTATTATTCTGGGGGTGGTCGTCGGGGTATGGCACGACGAATTGCTTGGGATGAGCCGTGCTTAACTCTGACTACTTCGCCATCACAAAAGCAGACAGAGCGATGTCATCCCGACGAGACAAGACCGTTTACGGTGAGAGAGTATGCTCGTATTCAGAGCTTCCCCGATGACTGGCAGTTCATAGGCACACTGAGTGAACAATACAAACAAATTGGTAATGCCGTGCCGGTAGAATTGGCTAGACGAATTGGCGTGAAGATAGTTGAGGCTTTGTCGCAAATAGAGACTAACTAAGAGGTGGTGATGGACTGGAATATAGACTTTATCTCTAGGCTAGACTTCAAAAAGCACGTCGAAAAAACTATTGTCCACTACGGTGAGAAGTTAGGGGCGTATGACTTGAAGAAATTTAACGGTAATTTCGTTGATCCCATTAAGATGATTTTTGACAAAGCTGTCTATCGGCAAAGTTGGCAAGAAGTGATATCCAATGAGATATTTCGACAGCGAGATAAATCTAACACTAATGAGATTGGTTATTTTCATCAAGGTTTATTTGAGTATATAGCTAACTGCCACGTCCCACCTAATGGCCAAGAAGGTGGCTGGGATGTTATATACAGGACTGTGGATGGGTGCAAACTAAATGGGGATGGCGTAGTACATACTGTTTATGTAGAGATGAAGAATAAGCACAACACTATGAACTCCGCAGCTGCGGGGAGGACGTATATCAAGATGCAAAACCAGCTTTTACATGATGACGACTGTGCTTGTTTTCTGGTAGAGGCAATAGCTAGACACTCTCAAGATGAAGCATGGGCGCCAAAAGTAGATCGGCAAAAGGTAGCGCATTCCAGGATTAGACGAGTGAGTCTGGATAGATTTTATGAAATTGTAACTGGACATGACGATGCATTTTACCAGATATGTATGTCCCTGCCGACAATCGTAGAGGAAGTCTTAACCGATAATTATCAGAGGCTTGTCGCACAGGACACTGTATATCGGGAGATTAGTGCAATCGCCGATAAGTACGCCGATTTGCCGGGCGATATGCCTATGGTTATGGCGATGTATATGCTTGGCTTTGGTACTTATCATGGCTTCAGTAGAAAGAGATAGTGCGCATCCTTGTTATTCTAGCTGATTACGGTTATACTTATTAGCACAATGGATGGTCAGAAAAAGAAAATACTATTAGTAGAAGATGATGATACACTGGCGGAGGTCTATCGTCAGCGCTTGGAGCTGGAGGGGTTTGATGTCCGGCGGAGCAATAATGGTGAGAGTGCCCTGAGCGACGCTGTCGAGTATCACCCTGACTTAATCTTGCTTGACGTGATGATCCCGAACTTAAGCGGCTTTGATGTACTGGATATCTTGCGCAATAGTCCGCAGAGTCGCAATGTCTACATCATTATGTTGACCGCCTTGTCTCAGCCGAAAGATGCCGAGCGAGCCAAGCAGCTGGGAGCGGATGACTTCCTGGTCAAGTCGCAGGTGGTGATCGGCGATGTGGTAGCTCGGATCAAGAACAAGCTCAATATTCCCGACTAGGTGCTTAACCGCATCTCCGGCTATGATCATAATAAAAAGCACCCTCTGCCTAGTGAGGGTGCTTTAACTTTGACCTTTGCCTAGGTGGCGAGCGGGTTTCTACTCGACGGTAACCTGGGTGCGCCTGACTGTCTTGCCGGTAAAGGTGCGGACTCTACGCTTGACGAACTTGACCACGCCATCTTTATCGGCGTGAATGGTGAAGTTGCGACTGGTATAAGTGCCGGGACCGGCGATCTTGGTAGCGCCAACTTGGCGAACTATCACCTCGCCGGCATTAACCTTCTGTCCGCCGAAACGCTTGACGCCCAGGCGGTGACCGGCGTTGTTGTGTATATTCTTGGCGGAACCGCCAGCTTTAACGTGGGACATACCTAATAATCTCCTTGACTTAAGTTACAAGCATATTACCTGATAATTAGGCTTTTTGCAAGACGAGAAGCTCCCGCCCGACGACCTGGTCGGGACGGTGGTAGATTAGGCTAGCCCCAGTAGTGACACTGCGTAACTTGTGTCCGGGTAGCTCGGCAAGGCAAGGTAGGTGGTGAATATGATCTCTGATATACCAGGCGGGAACACCCAGGCAGATGCCGGCACCGCTTGGTAGCTGAGGCGATAGGTTGGCGATAAACTTACCGATGATCACGTTGCAGTCGTGAAGATTAGGCTTTAGCTCGCTAGGGTGGGGTGGGCTGGTGTAAGGTCTGCCCAGATAGGTCTCGCTGGCGATCAGTTCAAGTCGATTCGGTGTCAGCCACTGCTGCCAGTTAAAACTAGTGGCGTCGGCGATAGTTAGCCGGGGCGGGCTAGCCAGTCGAGATTAGTCTGAGTATATTCGATCATCCGAGGATTATTGTCGCTACCGTAGGTAGTTAGCCCCATCAGGCCGGCCTCTTGCAGGATCACACCGGTACCGCAGAAAGGGTCGAGCAGATTCGTCGGCCGGGTTAGCTGACAAGCGCCTCGGGCCAGGTTGATCATGGTCTGGGCCAGCTTAGGCGGCAGCATGCCATTGCGGGTGTCACGGCGAGGACGACCTCTATCTCGCAAGGTGTATGCACCGATATCCTGGACGTAAATAGTCTTGGCCACTATCAGCCGGTGGCTACCCGGCGCAGGTGTGAGGAGGAGCTCAACCTTCTTAGGGTTACCGATAGCCAGCTTGTTATGTAAAACAGTGGCGGTGGAGAGAGCGGCCTGTTCTGAGGGAACGAGGCGAACCGAGTGTCCGGACTGCTCAAGGCTATCCCGCATAGCCCGGCTAAAGTTAGCCGTCAATTTACTCTTAGCTGACGACCCGTAGTAGGAGACGCCGAGAGTGATTTTACCGGCGGTTTGGCTGAAGAGATGGTGCGTCAGACGGGCGATGCTATCGGCATCGAGAGTGAAGCTGTCGCTGATTAGCTCAGCCACCTTGACTATAGAGCCGAGATTCTTGGCTGTCGCTAGAGCAGTCTCTTGCTCGATGTCCAGACCGGCGAGATGGCCGGCTAAGAGCTTCGGCGTCCGGCGGTAAACGGCTTGTAGCTCAGCTAGGCTAATCTCGGGCTGGCGCCCTAGTACAAATACGATCATCAAGTTAAATTATAGCAAAGCTAATGGGCGGCTAGGTCTTCGCCTCGTCATCAGGCAGGTTCTTGATTCGCTCTTTCATTTCAGCTAAGAACTGGCGTCGTTCTTCAATTGTATACTCGTCGCTCCAGGTATCGACGGCCAGTGATAAGATTTCATTAAGTTCTTCGTCTTCGACCATCTCGTCGTATTCGCCGACTAGATCTAATACGGCGTCGGAGAGCCGATCAATGTATCTACCTTGCGGTATTTCCTCGTCGCCATACTCTTCCAGTAACGCCTTAACCTTGTGTCTAACCAGTGGAATATTCATAAACTTTAGCTTGATTATATCATTCGCCACTAGCTCTTTGCTATAATGTCCCCATGTCTAAGTTTCGAGATGATTTTTCGGGTAGCTTTCGGCGGGCTCGAGCTAAAGTATGGCGGCGCAAAGCGGGCGGGATTCGGTCGTGGATCAGCCTGATCACCTTTATCCTAATCATTGCCGTGCTATGGGCGGCCAGGGCGGAGCTGATTCAGGCCTTTCATCTGATGGCGCATGTCAATCTACTGGTACTGCTGGCGATTATCCCGGTTCAGTTCGCTTCCTACTATGCCAGCACCGAGATCTTTTTCACCTACTTGCGAGCGAGAGGGCAAGCCAAGGAGATTACTCCGCTCGCCTCGACCTCGGTGGCACTGGAGTTTAACTTCGTCAATCACGTCTTTCCCTCGGCGGGGGTTAGCGGCGCATCATACATGGTCTGGCGACTGGGTAAGATCGGTGTACCGGCGGGGCAGGCGGTCATGTCGCAGCTAATCAATTATCTCAGCCTGGGCGGTACGTTCATGGCGATGATGGTGCTGGCGCTAATCTGGGCAACTTTCGAGAACAAGGCGGCTAACTGGATAGTGGTGGCGACGACTATCGCCGTGGTGGCGCTAGTTGCCGTCGTCCTATTCGGCAGCTATCTGATCGGTAGCCGACAAAGGCTGATGCATTTCGCTCACTGGCTGACCAGGCGGACTAATTGGCTGGTCAATAAACTAACCTTCGGTCGTAAGAAGAAGGTGCTGCAGATCGACCGAGTGGAAGAGTTCTTTAGCGATTTCTACGATGACTTTCAGGCGATTAAGGCGGATAAGGGGCTGCTCAAAGGCCCGATCCTCTGGGGATTTGCCTCTAATATTCTTGATGTACTGCTCATCGCCGTGGCGTTCTGGGCGTTGGGCACGGCGGTGAACCTGCCGATCCTACTGATCTCTTTCGGCGCCTCGGCGGTAGGGAGTTTCCTGGTGGTGACTCCGGGCGGAGTCGGTGCTTATGAAGCGGTGATGATCGGCGTCTTGGTGGCGGGTGGCATGAGTGCCGGTATGGCATCAGCCGGTGTGATCTTGGCTCGAGTGATCTTAGTAGTGGGGACGATCGTCTGTGGCGTCTTCGCCTATCATGGGGCGCTCAAGAAGTATGGTAAGCCCGACTTTAAGGATATGGATATCGATGTCTCCCGAGACTAGCTACCCGGTAGGCGAAGTGCCGGTCTTTAGCGTAGCACAAGCGGTAGCGACCTTTAATCAGATCCTTGATGCGGCAGTGCCGCTGGTGGAAGTGGTCGGTGAGGTGGCTAACTTTAAGGTCAATCAGGGTAAGTGGGTTTTCTTTGACTTGAAAGATCAGGAATGCCTACTGAGCTGCTTCATGCCTGTTTATCAGCTGAGGGTAGCAGTCGAGGATGGTATGCAGGTGCAGGTACTGGCTCGCCCCAACGTGACTAAATGGGGCAAGTTCTCGCTGACTGTTCAGTCGATTCGCCCCGTGGGCAAGGGCTCTATCAAAAAGTCGTTTGAGCTATTACGCCGCAAGCTGGCGGATGAGGGGCTGTTTGATGACGAGCGCAAACGGGCTCTGCCTTATTTGCCACAGCATATCGGGGTGATTTCTTCGGTTGATGCGGCCGGCTACCGGGACTTTATCAAGATCATCACAGCCAGGCTGGGCGGACTGCGGATCGACGTTATCTCGACCTTGGTTCAGGGCGCTGAGGCGCCTGATCAGATCATTGCTGCTATCCGGCAGTTTAATCAGCTGGCTGATCCACCCGAAGTACTGGCAATCATCCGCGGAGGCGGTTCACGGGATGACCTGGTGGCATTTGACGACGAGCGGCTGGTCCGGACTATTGCCGCTTCTCGCATCCCGACCATCGTCGGGGTGGGGCACGAGATCGACACCACTCTGGCTGACTTGGCGGCAGACCGGCGGGCCTCGACACCGTCCAATGCCGCCGAGGTGCTGGTGCCCGACCGGCAGGAGCTGATGGCCCAGCTGGAGGGGCAGCTGTCATATATGACACAAGCAGTGACGCACCAATTGACTACCCGCAGGGCGACGTTAGCTAGCACAGCAGAGCGTCTAGGCGAGCTGATCGGCTATCGGTTACAGGCGGAGCAGAGCCGGCTCGGTAGTCTCAAGCAGGCTCTACAAGCCTATGATCCGCAGGCCGTGTTGAGACGAGGTTATGCTATGCTTTGGGATAGTAGCCACCACCCGGCTAAACAATTTAAGACCGGCGATAAGCTGCTAGTTGAAACGACGGATAAATTAATCAAGACGGAGGTACGAGATGTCCAAGCCAAGTAAATCAACTAAGGCCGATACTTCTTCGGCCAGCCTGAAAGATCTGATGGCTCGGCTGAATGAGATCGTCGGGTGGTTCGGTGGCGAGGATATTGATCTGGAGCAGGCGACAGCTAAGTACGACGAGGGCATGGCGCTGGTGGAGCAGATTAAAGAGCGACTTGCTCAGACGGAGAATCGGATCAATCAGATCATGCTACAATACGACAGTCAAGATAAGCATTAAGAGATAGCGGGAAAGACTGATGAAACTAGAGCTACGTGATATCCGTAAGAGATTTGGCGACAAACAAGTGCTAAGGGGTGTGTCGTTTAAGACTGAGAGCGGTAAAGCCTTTGGCTTACTGGGGCGCAATGGTGCAGGTAAGACTACGACGATCCGCATCTTGATGGATGTCTTTTCGGCAGACCAGGGTGAAGTGCTGGTTGATGGTGATCCGACTGAATACAAATTTATTCGGATGGGCTATCTGCCCGAGGAGCGGGGGTTGTACCCGAAGAAGAAAATTATTGATCAGCTGGTTTACTTCGCTATGCTCAAGGGTATGACGAAGCGTCAGGCGGTGGAGTCGGTCGATATCTGGTTGAAGCGCTTGGGGATGAGCCAATTTCGGAACAAACGGTTGGGGACGCTGTCTAAAGGCAACCAGCAGAAGATTCAGCTAATCACTGCCCTGGCGCACGATCCGGACGTTATCATCCTGGATGAGCCTTTTACCGGGCTGGATCCGGTCAATGCTGAGGCGCTCAAGGAGATCGTCCGAGATGAGATTGCTCGGGATAAGATAGTGATCTTCTCGAGCCATCAGATGAACTACGTTGAGGAGTTCTGCGACCATATCGCCATCCTGAACGGCGGCAAGATCGTCTTAAATGGCGACCTCAAGGCGATCAAGCGAGACTATCCTCGCAACCGGCTGATCGTTAGTTCCGGTCAGTCAGACGAAATCATGGCGAAGTACCGGGGTGAGAGTCAGCGACTGGATCAGGATACGATTCTACTGAGCCTGGCTTCGCCTGATGATAAACAGGCGACGATGCGCCAGCTGGTGAAGAAGTGGGATATCGACGAAATTAGAGTGCGTGAGCCATCGCTCAACGATATCTTCGTTCAGTATGCTAAGGAACAATTTTAGTGAGGAGTGATGATGGGGCAATTCAGAACGATTCTAGGGTTCGAACTACAAAATTATTTTAAGAACAAGATCTTTGTCAGTGTGACAATCATCATCATGCTGGCAGTGGCGGGGGTAATGTTTTATCCTCGGGTAGCCTCATTCTTCGCTCACGGCAATGAAGCGGGGCGGGGTGACCGACCGATCATGTTGGTGGCGACTGATTCGTCCGAACTGCCCGCCTCGACCACTGAGGCAGTCTTTCGGCGGTCTTTTCCGCACTATCAGATCAAGGTAACGACTGATCGGGTAGAGCAGGTCAAGGAGCAGGTGAAATCGGGCAAGGCGAAATATGCTTTTGTCCTCAGTGATACGTCTTACACCTACTATGTCAATGGACTGGCTATGGCGGACAGCAATGTAGCGACGGCAAACTCGGTGGTCAAGGATTTGTATCAGCTAAAGATGCTACGGCGTCATGGTCTCTCGGCGGAGCAAACTAGCCAAGTCATGACAGTACAGATCAAGCCGAATGTCCAGAATCTAGGCAAGGATCAGACCAAGAACTTCTACTCAGCTTTCATCATGATTTACGCCCTATACATAGCGGTCATGACGTATGGTCAGATGGTGGCGACCAATGTAGCCGGCGAGAAGAGCTCTCGGGCGATGGAGCTGCTGACCACCAGCGCCAGCCCGGTGGCGATGATGTTTGGTAAGATTATCGCCTCGTGTCTGGCCGGGCTCACCCAGCTGGTCGGCATCTTTGGCTCAGCTCTCTTATTTTATAATCTCAATCGAGCTAGTTGGCAGGGGAATCAGATGATTAATTCTATCTTTAACATTCCGCCCGACTTGTTGCTCTACATGATCCTTTTCTTCCTGCTTGGTTTCTTCATCTACGGCATGATGTATGGGGCGGTCGGCTCGCTGGTTTCTAAGATAGAAGATATTGGCTCGGTCGCTATGCCGATCATTCTGGTCTTCGTCATCGGCTTTGTCGTAGTGATGTCGTCGATCGAGGACCCCAACAACGCTATCGGCATGAAGATCTGCTCTTTCGTTCCTTTCACCTCGTCGATGGCGATGTTCGCTCGAATTGCCATGGGTAGCGTATCGACCGGTGAGATCGCTCTCTCAATTGCTATCCTAGTAGTGTCGACCGTGCTGATCGGTATCCTGGCGGCAAAGATTTACCGAGCAGGTGTCCTGATGTATGGCACTAGGCCAAAGCTTCGCACTATCTGGCGCTCAATTCGGCAAGCCTAGAGCTCCGTTTGGTTCATTAAGAAATCCAGCGCATTAAGGTGGCGGATGCCGTTATTGTCGAACGAAGCCTGGTCTAGGGTGATCAGGTATTTGGGGTAGTTATCGTCAATCTGTCTCAGGGGAGATAGTTCTCGGGTGAGAGTTTCCTCGGTGGCTACGGAATATGCTACCTGATAATAGCTCAAGTCACTGCTCGGCGACTTTACTACGAAATCAACTTCCTTGTTACCGGCTTTGCCGATATATATCTCGCCACCTCGGCGCAATAATTCCAGGTAGATCACATTCTCTAGCAGATGACCCCTGTCACTGCCGTCTTGTCGACCGAGCAGAACCCGTCTCAAGCCCAGATCAACGGTGTAGTATTTCTCTTGTGTAGCCAGCAGCTTCTTTCCTTTAATATCCCAACGCTCTGCCTTATAAAGAACGAAGCTATTGACCAACGCTGATAGGTAGCCGTCGACGGTGGTGTGCTTGATGCTTTGACTATTGGCGGTCATGGCTGTAGCTATGCTGCTGGGTGAGACGGCGCTACCTATGCTATCTAGGATGAAGCGAACGACATTGTCGAAGTTGCGCCGACTCTTAATCTCACGGCGGGTCATGACGTCTTTTGTGACTACGCTTTCGTAGATGCCTCGCAGATAATTATTGATCTGGTCGGGTATGGCTTCGATCATGCTGACTGCCTGGGGAAATGAACTGTAGTTGATGTATTGGTCGTAGCGACGACTTAGTTCGGCTGGGGCGGAGAAAGATGAGACAAATTCAGCAAATGAGAAGGGCAGGATGCTGATCTCAATATAGCGACCGGACAGTAGCGTAGCAAGCTCGGACGACTGGAGAAAAGCGTTACTGCCGGTGATATAGATATCGACGTTCTTTTTGACATAGAGGCTGTCAACCAGAACTTCGTACTCAGGGATATTCTGGACTTCGTCGAGAAAGATATAGTTCATCCGGTCGGGAACCAGCCTATCTTCAATGTAATGGTATAGCTTGTGTCGATCAAGCAGGGGTTCATTCTCTACTTCCTCAAAGTTGAGAGCAATAATGCGCTGACTATCAATGCCACTTTCTATCAGTTCACCACGAAAAAGCTCCAACAGGGTAGATTTACCGGACCGTCGGACTCCGGTAACGATTTTGATCAGGTCTACATCCTTGAGCTGGCGCAGTTTACGTAGGTAGTCTTCTCGCTGTACTGTTTTCATCATTTTTGGCCTTTCTTAGTCTTAGATTATGACATAAGAGCCCCATTTTGGGTAGATTTTACAGATGGTAGGGGCAAAACTTGTTAAAATCGACAAGTTTTGCCCTTTGACACATGTAGCCTTGGGCTCTTCGCCGTTACAGCCCTCATTCTTCATCTGCATCATCATTTCCTGAAGACTGTGCACGCTTGAAGCCAGAGCTGTGTCACGAGCCAGCCAGGCGGGTCTGAAGGAAATGATGACGAGACGAAGAGTGAGAGGCCATATCTAGCTTACTACCGCCCTTAGCGCCTCTTTCATTCGCTCATAACCCTCGGGGTTCATGTTGTCGGCGACGAAGTTGTCGTGGGGCTTACTGCGAATGCCTTTATGATTCTCACCATAGTCCCAGACCGGGTAGTGGGCGCAGAAGTCTTCAAAGCTGGAGCAGTTGTCAGCTACACTCAGGAAGTCTCTGGCAGCTTGTTTGAATGAACCACCATGCTGCAGGATCCAGTTCTCGATGCCGACACCACCTAGGCCTCCGATTCCCTTTGCCTCGGGACTGCGTCTGGGCTTATAGGCACCGGCAGCCTTGAGGAACTGCTTAGCATAGATGATGTTAGCTAGGACTTGTTGGTACTTAGTCTCGGATTGATTCTTGATGTTACTGAGTCGGTCAGCTAGTGCGGCATCGGTCGGGTATTGGACTTTGTTAGTCTTCTGGGCGAAGGTGATGTCAATGTCGACCGGCTCAGCTAGTCCATCTAGGGATACTTGCTTGAGGCGGAGGTTGCCATTGACTATCCGACTTTTATTGTCTGCCTGGCTCGCTTCGCCTTCGCCTTCTTCCTCTTCATTATGATCTAAGTTATCTATTTGATTGCCCATGCCGTTGACTTCATCCGCCTTGCCGAAGGCAGCGAGGAGTGCATCAGTTATTTGCTGCTTCTTAGTTGGGTCATTGAGGATACTTCTATCCAGCCTAGCCAGGTAGTCAAAGTCACCGGAGCCGGGAGCGTTAGTCTGTCTGCCGGTAGAGCCGGTATCAATCATCTCGACTATGTTCTCAGTTAGGTCTCCGTCAAGATAGTCTTTGTAGTTGAGATTTAGCTCCGGGATATTAGTGATAGCTTGCTTGATTGCCTGGTTGATCACTTCATGCTTGTGATCCGTCTCAGCCATGCTGGCCGGAAGCTGGTCAATAATGGCGGTGGTACTAGGAACGGTAGTCTTACCAACATCGGTGGAGGGAAGCTTCAGCTCACTATCTGGGGCAAACTGATAGTCACCAGTGCCGTAGTAGCTGAGGCCGGACATTTGCTGGCGCATGGTGTCGTAGTCATCAGGTGTGTAGATCAGCTCTTCACTGTCTCTGTCTACTACCGGGATGTAGAAGCCGTCGAGAGCAATTTCCAGTTTGGCGACTTCGGAGACTGGCGTGGAATCACGGAGAGTAGAGTCAGTGACGCAGAAACTAACCAAGTTCATACCGAAGCCGGTACGGACGCCATAATGACCACTACCGTCCACACCGGTAGCAAAGGCTTCCAGCTTGGGCAATCCCTCTCGGCGATGACGCTTGGCTTCCGCTATCTCCTTGAGGCGACGGTCAATCTCTTCCTTAGAGAGATTAGTGCGATCAAAGTTAGCATCAGGTACACTCAGGTCATAGACACTTTGGTCAGCTTCATCTTTGCCTCGCCGAGTGATGATAAATCTATCCTTGTCAGGTCTCAGCACCACCCAGAGACCACCGCCATAACTGTTAGCTAACATATACCTATCCCAGCCATTCATTATTTGATTAATGGTCTGCCCATTTAGTTGGTCTGGCACTATGCTCGCATCAGCATCTAGTGGCGTAGTGTCACTACGAGACGCATCTCCCAGGTATTCTTTAGAGATAGAGCCATTCTGGAAAGCATAGGAAAGGTAGCGGATACCGTCACCAACTGTCCCACCCATACCCTTGACCAGGTCACCGGGCTGGAGCTTTGACTCCTTCGTAGTAACAAGGTGTTCAGCCATCCGACGGTTTCTGGCATCAGCCTCCTTAACTACATTGTCCATATACCGCTCAGCACCGGCTAAATCCTCAATACCGACGAAGTGAGCAAAGTAGCGAACCGCTCGGTCAGCTAAAGAGTATCGACTGTTAGGCTTGATCAGGCTAGTCAAGTTAGTAAAGTCAGTTTGGAGTGCGTTGGGTTGAGCCGACAGCTCATCTGTACCGGATTGCTGATGGATTAGCTGGTAGGGACGCTCTTTACCGGACAAAGTGCTGTTATAAATGGTGGCTAAGTGCCAAGCGAAGGTGCTGAGAGTATCATAATTGGCTTTGGTATCTTTATTCATCAGGCTAGTTGGTTGATTAAAGGCACTCCAGTCCAGCTCGCCGGAGCTTAGCTGATCAAGCAGGGATTGACCATTCTTTAGAGTAGCCAGGTACTCTCTGATGGAGCGGTTATTAGAGCCGAGGGAAGCTCGGAGCAGGTCAGAGACGATGATGGCGTCCCGGCTATTAAGCATCTGATCCAGCTTGCCACTCTTCAGATCACCGGTAGCCTGTTGGAGGACGGGGCTAATCCGACCATTGTTAAAGTTAAAGTCATCTTCTAGATTCGGCGATGGATGCATCGTCCGAAAGACCAGATAGTTCTTACCGACGTAGGGCAAGTGGTTATGAATATAGATATCCTCGATCCTATCTAAAGCCTCGGGGATTTTAGCTGCATCCAACTTGAGTAGCTCACGAGTGAAGGCTTCGGAACGCTCCGCCAGCTCACTGGCATTAGAGCTAGCTAGACGGGCCATGATGCTTGCTGTCCACTTGATCTGATCAGCGGTCAGCTCATCATAATGTTCTTTGACATATGATTCGAAGAGCTTTCGAGAGTTATTCCAGTCATTGCCTTCACTAATGCTACTATAGCCTCTTGCGACCGCTATCTGCTTGTCATCCAGCCCCATCCGCTTCTTGCCGGCTTCGTCTTGGTTTTGATAGTACCTAAGAATCGCAAGGTGACCCCCTTGCGAGAAGACATTTTGCCAGACTTTCGGCTTTAGACCATTGGCATCAAACAACTTCTTGTAGTTATAGGTAAGACCGGTTAAGCGCTGTAGATCAGTAATAGCTTTCATATCATAACCGCCATTTTCATTTTTCATCTTGCCCAGTAGATCGACCAGTGCTCTGCTACCGTCGGCTTTTCTAGTCTGATCCTTGTGCGCTTCCAGAAATCTAATAGTCCTTGCGTATTCCTCGCCGTCACAAGAATGATAAGTCTCTTGGGCATTGTAGACGTCTCGTAGGAATGATCCTGGACGATTTTGAAAGAATGCATCCTTGAGAATGCCCTTCTTGTCTATCAGGTCGGATAGCTTAAGTGTCCACCGATCTTCTAAGAAGGTCATACCGTATGCCTGCGCCATACAGAGCCGCATCGCATCATTGCCCAAGTAGCTAGATTGTTCCCGCCAGTAGTTAGCCGTTAGGTCGTTACCACTTGGAACTAGATCAGGACTAACAACATGGCCGGATAGGAATGCGTCGCCACCATCACTATCCAGTATCCATGTAAATCCATTTCTCGCCTCTCTGAATAGCACGTTGAATTGACGGTCATATAATCGGTCAGTAACTTCGGGGGTAATAAGACCTAGCTTGTATGCTCTATCTTGAAGATCAATTCGTCTCTTAGCTCTTTCTTCTTCTTGAATCCCGTAGTCTACGTATGTATAAAATAACTTAGCGAGTGACTCATCTTTCTTCAGTGGCTCCCAGCCGAGCTTTCTGAGCACGCTGTTATATTTGGCGACGTTCTGGATGAGAGCACTATTATGGATAAGCTTGTCGTATGGGCTACTACGAGACCGTTCGTTTCTAGGATTAATGCCCCACAGTATGTTGTTCTCAATCTTCTCACCCACATCTTGAATGCTCTCGCATCCGGAGGCTTTATTTATCGAGTCAGCTAAGCGTTGTCTACCATCCTCGGTAGCACAAATTGCATCAATGATGCCAAAGCGGTATGAATCGCCGGCTTTATCTACCGAAGATAATTCATCGTTGTCATAGCTATTTGTCTCTATTGAATGCACCCTTTTACTTGTTTCATCGACGATGACTTGCTGGATGTGTTCATTAGTTGCAATCTCCTCAATAGGAAGACCAGAGGCGTCAAGTAAAGCTACACTATCAGCCTTGACGTCAGCAAGCGAATCTAAGAAATGGCGCTTGATATCCTCATTGGATAGATCAAGCTTACCCAGCTCAAGTGCCTCTCGTATACCAAAATACTTGTTATGATAGTTTTCACGAGTATCCAGAAACCCTTTGGCCATCTCCGGGTCAGATAAGTTGATTTTACCCTCTCGCAGCATCTTGGAAATAAACTTGGAGTCTGACTCGGCGACCTCGTCACTTATTGCCGTTCTTGTCCTCATCTTATCCATATAGGTTTGCAAGACTCGCTTGTTAGATAAGTCAAGTTCGCCGTCTTCAACCAGCTGATTAAGTTGAGCGTGCTTCCGCTGTTGCTCTAGCGCCTCTTGCTTGCTGTGATCAACGGCACTAGACGACATATTCAATATGCGTCTGATTAGCCACGCCTGTTTATATTCTTGCTTCTTTGTTCGAAGTTGTCTTACCGAGTCGAGCGCTGTCTGCGCCATGACACCTAGCGGGCTGGAGCCAAGTAGCTCTATTATCCCTCTTTTCTTAGGCTGTACCTCAGCACCGGCCTGAGCAACTCGACCGCTCCGCTCTTCCGGGTCAACGTTAGTGCTATATTGCGACTCATCGGTATCAGTCCGGACGGTCTGACCAGCTTGACCGCCCTGCCCTACCCGGCTAGACCGGTCGTTAGGTTCGTCCTGGCTGTCTTTGATTACCTGAACCTTGATGGTTTCGCCCTGATCTGAAGCGTAGTTGATGTCATTAGCATTTTTACCACCATTGGCATCACCAGCGTCGCTATCATTGCCCACTCTATCGGTGTCTTGTTCCGGCAGGTTAATCTGCCATTGGTCAGCATTGGCGTCGTTCGCTGTTGCCTCCGGCTGTTGATGACTATTGTGTCTATTCATAGTGCTTATGAAGATTATAACAAATGAGCCTTGCTGATATATAGCAGAGAGCCAGCGCACGAACTTGGACGACCGCTACCGACTAGCGCAATAACACGGCGTCACGCCACGTACCCGCACTTACCTGCTCTGATGCTCGTCCAGTATCTTGTTGACCAGGCTGTCGGCTAGGCTGTTGTACTCACGGTGGATGTGGTGAAAGTGCACCCGCCGAAAGTTAAACAGTAGCTTGACCACCCTATTATAGACGTCGATAAACTCGGGGTTATGTACCTTGAAGATACCGTTGATCTGGTTGACTACCATCAAGTTATCACTATAGAAATCAACATCGGTCAGCCCCAGCTCAACCGCCTTAGCCAGCCCCAGCTCCACCCCGATGTATTCCGCCATGCCGCTATTACTATAGCCGATGAACTTGCCACCCTGCGCTAGGACAGTCTGCCCAGAACGATCAGTGATGATATAGGCACTGGCTGATGGGCCAGGGTTACCCCTAGAGCCACCATCCGAGTGAATGATAGCCGTCTGCCGAGTCGCCGTCTGGTCGGGAGTGGCTTTGTCGCCACCACTGTCAAACTTAGCTATGTCTAGTAGGATGTTAGTGGATGAGGTTAGCTGGCTATAATGTATATCTGACAACTTAACCCAGCGGATTTTATCGTATTCGTCGTCCGTTGTGACTTTATCACCCCTATCAATAGTTGTGCTATAGACAATGAAAACATACTGGGTGTTCTGGTAGTCTGGATCGATGAAGCTGACCACATCACGCAGGCAGAAGGTCTCCGGCTCAATGCCGGCATGAATCTGCAAGCTCCGCTTCAGTGCGTCCACCGGCTGCTCGCCGACATGGAGTGAACCGCCCGGCAGCTCGTATAGCCCGCTAATCGACGGGCGACCACCGACTCGGCGCAGCAGTAGAATCTTACCTTGTCGCTCTACCAGTGCCCTGATGACTACTTTTTGTCGCATGCCCACCTGATATTTATTACTCAAATATTTCAACTTCCGGATGGTCTAGCCTGGCGTATTAGAATCCCCATCTAGGACAAGGCGGGTGCTCGCAATAACTAACCACGGTTAGCTACCATTAGAGCCCCTTTCTAATGCGTCGTTAGGAAATAAACTACAGGCTAGACCTAACCTAATTATATCATTGACTGGCAAATTACCCACCACCCTAGAGGCCGAACCACTTGGCAACGACGGTGAAGCAGCCCTCTGCCCCTCGAGCGATATTGATCACCAGCCCGCTCACAATCGTCCCGGCTAATAATACGACCAGGAAAACCACCGCCACGCCGTACCGTTCCATCTTATCCATCACTCGCCTAGCCCCCGGCGGGGCAAAAGCATAGAGCAAGCGTGAACCATCTAGCGGTGGTATGGGTAGCAGGTTAAAGGCAAAGAGGCTCAAATTGATTACTTCCGCTTGACCGATGAGCTGACCTGCTAGACTAGCTTGGTCAACCCGTAGACACCTAGAGATGATAAAGCAAATAAAAGCTAGCACTAGGTTGGTCAGCGGTCCTGCTAGTGCGACTAGGGCGGCACCCCAGTCGCCACCTTTTAGTCGTTTGGTGTTTATCGGCACCGGCTTAGCCCCGCCGAAGATCGGCATCGGCGTGCCCGAGGCGGTTGCCAATATGGCGAGCGCCGGCAGTACGATGGTCAGGTAGGGGTCGATATGAGGTGCCGGGTTAAGCGTCAGACGTCCTTCTCGCTTGGCTGTGTCATCGCCTAGCCAGTGCGCCACCAGTCCGTGCATTATTTCATGCAAGACTAACGACACTAGGGTGACGCCTAGGGTGGTGCCTAGGACAATGGCCATGGCTATCATGGCTACAATTATATCATCGCTCTCTCTTCCATGATCCGCCCTCGTATCTCACAGCAAAGTCTGTAATTTCCCTATACGCATAATAAGGGTGTCTTTTGTCCTTCATCTACATCGTCATTTCCTGAAGACTGTGCACGCTTGAAGCTCAACAGCACACGAGCCAGCCAGGCGGGTCTGAAGGAAATGATGATGTAGATGAAGAATGAGGGCGTAGCTCCCCTGCATCCACATCTTGACTGCTCGCTATACAACCTTGTATACTTTAGTCAAGTAAAACAAGGAGATTTAACTATGGCAAAGGACCAGATTACCGGTAAACACGCCATGAGTGGCAATAATGTCAGCTTCTCAATGCGTCATACCAAGCGTAAGTTTAAGCCAAATTTACAGCGTAAGACTTTCTATGTGAACGGTCAGAAGGTACGCCTATTGGTGGCAACCAGTACCATCAAGACACTTAAGAAGAAGGGCTTCGCCACTCAGCCGGAAGAAACCGGCAAGAAATAGCCGGTAGTCCGACAAGATCAGAGAAATAGCCTCTCCTAGCGAGAGGCTATTATTGTCATACCAACTACACTCTACAGTAGCAGAGTGGGCTTCCTACCGCAGCACCCGCTACTTAGTCCGGCTGAGCTCGTAGGTGGTCATATTGGCAGGCAGGCTTGCCCCTGTCTTTAGCTTGTAGACAGTTTGCTTTTCGATATTGCTATTGCCCATTTCTTTCTCCAGAGCAGCCAGGCTCTCTTGCGGCACTTCATACTTAGTCTGACCGTCATCGTAGTGGGTTGGGATGACTACGCTGGGGCTGATCTGGCGAACGATCGCAGCGGCATCTTGAGCGTCAAGGGTGTAGCCACCGCCTCCGACCGGGACAACGGCGATATCTATCTGACCGAGCATCTCCAGATCGTCATCCGTCAGAGGGGCGACAGTATGACCAATGATGGCGATCGCCACGCCCATAGTCTCGATCCGGTACATTACCGCATCTTGGGCATGCTCGTCTTCGGCTAAGTGTGCCGGTACGGCGATGCCTCGCACGCTGACGTCACGGTGTTCATACTCACCTGGCATATCAATAACAAAGCCCTTAGCTTCTCCCTCGGCAGGAGCAAAAGCGGGCTGAGTCGCCAGTATTACCGCTTCGGGGTTCTGAGCTTCTTTAGCCTGGGCGTTAGCCGTCGGGTCAACGACGATCAGGGCATTCTTATCCTTGATCACCACACAGTTAGCGCCCCTATAATCAATCTCCATGTTTACTCCTCCTCGCCTCAGCCTGATCATTGACACCGGGATAATCCACCAGTATGCCGGCGTCGTCCAGCACCGTAATATGCTTTGATTCTAGCACATTTAGGACGAACTTGTCACGGATGCTTAGTCGGTAGTCCAGGTCATCCAGACTCATGATGGTGTAATTAAGCGACGAACCCGTCTCTCGCTCCAGCACCTTGATCAAGCTCTTGACCTTAGTTTCATCCAGCTGATTACCCGCTACTACCAGGTCAATCTTACTATCCGACTCGTAGACCATCACGCCCGAGAAGACCACCTCACTCACCCCCTTGATCGCTCGGAAGCGGGTCGCCCAATCGCCGGTCGAGACCCTGGCGCCACTAACTATAGCTTGGTCGTTGGCAAACATGTCTTTAAGCGAAGCGAAGTAGCGAAACTTAGTGTCCGCCTGATAATACAGTCTGTTGTCGACCGACCGATCAGTGATGATGCCAATCCGCACCAGGTTAGCCAGCTCTCGACGCACGCTATTGATCTGCTCGTTAATATTGCGAGTAATCTCTCTGACGTAAAACGAGCGATGCGGGTTATTCATAAACAAACCGAGAAGCTTCACCCGAGTCTTTGAGCCAAATAGTGCATCTATCATCAAGGCTATTTTAACACCTCGGCTAGCTAAGGCAAAAACTTTTGTACTCAGACATTAGCTCGCCGGTAATCTGACTGGCAGGCGCACCGCTCGGGTTGTTCAGCTGATTAGTCAGCTCCGGTAAAGTACGCCACATGATATCACCCGCCCAGCGGGGATTACGCCACCAGGTCAATTGCTTTTTAACTAGCTGACGGTCTTTAGCGCTGATCTGTTCTATCAGCTCAGCCTCGTAGATTTGCCCTGCCAAGTATTTAGCTACCACACCGTAGGCATTACGTCGCAGCGGCTCAACCATACCATAGCGGGCTATCAGCCGATCCGTCTCGTCGACCAAGCCTCGCTCCAACATCTGCTCGGCTCGCTCGCTGATGCGCTGAGATAATTTTTCTTTGTCCACCGCTATACCGATCACTATCGTCCGGCTACTTAGGTGTCCACAATTATTACTCACCCCGCCCCTTTCCAAGCTGCGGATTAGTCGTCGCTTATTGTCAGGGTCTCGAGGCAGCTTAACTCCTCGCTTGACTATCAGCCGACATAGCTCATCGGGAGACAGTTTCTCCAGTTCGGCCCTCATAGCCGGGTCATGGTTGTCACTGGCCAGCTGATAATCGTAGATAACGCTATTGATGTATAGTCCCGAGCCGCCCACCAGCAGTGGCACATGCTGACGCTGACGAATCTCAGCGATCTTAGTCATAGCATAACACTGGAAGTCATATAGGCTGTAGCGCTGGTCCGGCTCGATCAAGTCTAGCCCCCAGTGTGGCACACCCGCCCGCTCCGGCTCAGTCGGCTTTGCCGTACCGATATTCATCCCCCGGTAGACCGTCCGACTATCAGCACAGATCACCTCGCCGCCTATCAGCCGAGCCAACCGGATGGCATAGGCAGTCTTGCCGCTGGCGGTCGGTCCTAAGATAACGATCAGTGTTAGCTCCATGTCTTATATGGTAGCAAATGAGTAGCTTTATTTGCGAGATAAGGGCAAGATTATTGCCCGCCGGCATGTTGTTGCATCCCGCCTAATCGCCTGATATATTACTAGCATAAGGTTATTGGCTAAACCAAAAATAAAAATAGGCGGGGGTAAATAATGAAAATCAGTCAGATCAACCGAATCAAGCTCCGAAAACTATGGTGCAACTCGGAACGAATCCTTAGTGTTGTCGTCTCGACCATCCTTAGCACAGTACTAATAGCCGGTCCGGCAATAGCCACTTGCATTACCAAGGCTCCGTCATCTCGAGAAACCGGGTCAGCCATAAACGATGCCCCGCAATCAAATAGGATTGTCCAGATAGCCCATTTGACGGTTGGCCTACCATACAATAATAACCACTCGTCAGACGAAGACTATGTCAGCACTATGATTGCTCTACTCCATGATGGCAGGGTCTATACTTGGGGTAACAATATATACGGGGGCGTCGGGAACGACACTGCTTGTACTACTACCAACGGTGCTTATCTCAAGCAACCACCTTGCCATTATAGTCAACCCCAAGAGATCACTAAATACTTTGGTGAAGACAAAGTATTTAAGCTTGCCAGTAACGATAATCTGGCTATGGCCATCACCAAGTCAGGCAAAGTTTACCGCTGGGGAAGAGTTAACTCCTACGGTAAAGTTATCAATCACCCCGCTCAATATCAGAAATTGTCTCCTCATAAAATTACCGGCTATAACGAAGAGAATGCCGGACCGGATATGGTTAGTGGCGGAAAATATGTGTATAACGAGGATACAATCTTCAAGGTAGCTAACTCGGGCGATCTGGACGATCTGGCGCCCTATCAGACAGTTAAGCCGCAACTGGACGGGAGCACCATTAGACAAGTAGATCATGTCTGGTATCTGAAAAATCCCGGAAGCACAATGGACGACAGCAGGGGTGGCTTCTATGTACTTACCTCAAAAAATAAGCTCCTACACGTCAAGAAGGACTACGCCACCACAGTTGAAGTTACCAATCCTACTATAGCTAGTCGGGGTGGCATCAAGCAGATCTATCGCCATTACGCCATTGACAATCAAGGCGGGCTTTGGCATTACGGCTACGGTCATCTCAATACCGTCAATGGCACTATAGTCCCTTCCAACCATGAGCCTATACTGGATATGTCTACCAAGCTGCCCCAGCCTATACCAAAGTTTAGGGATATTATCGGTTCGTCGTTGCAGGATAGTTCTTTTAGCCTCATTATCCGTGATATCAACAATCGCATCTATGCTTTGACATCTGACGTCAATGGTCATCAAAAGCTTACCGATGTCACCGACACTCTTAGTAGTAAAGAGATCAAGCTGTTTTCCGGCAATATAAGTCAGCCCTTCTTCACTCCCCCGTCAGGTAGCGGTACCTATTACGATTATTCTTTCGTCACCACTGACGAAGACGAGCTTGATGCTGTCTGTAGCACAGTCAAGAATGCCTATATTTACTATCGACCCATTTCAGCCATTTCTTCTAATCCACTGCGAGACCGTAAGCCTCGACCATCGCCAACAGGTGGAGATGCCAACACCGCTACCTGTGTTAAGATACCCTCAAACAACCCCGACCCAGCCAAGCCGCCCGCTCCCACCGGTCCAGTGCCTACGCCTGGAGCGCCCACTACACCCAAGCTACCCGGTGTACCTAATACCGGGCTGAGAGACGACAAAGTCGTCCAGCTGGTTCACTCACCCGCCACGTTTGACTACTACGGTAAGGTAAAGCTCGGCTATAAGGAAACATGGCGAGACCAAGATTACGCCGGCACGACCGTCGTACTAACCGAAAGCGGCAAGCTATATGCCTGGGGTAATAACATTGCAGGCGGAGTTGGTAACGACACCGACTATGGTGCGACGTCTAACAAGAAGCCACCCGTCTACTACAGTAACCCCCAGGATATCACTAGATTCTTTAACGGCGACAAGATCGTCAAACTGGTAAATCACTACCATACGTTTGCAGCCATCACCAGCTCCGGCAAAGTATACTACTGGGGACACAGACTGTCTGATAAAGACAAGAAACCCATCATACATCCGGTCGCACTGAGCGAGTTGTCACCCTATCACATCATTGGCTTCGGTAGAGACATAGATTCCAGTAATGGTAACAGTTTATCTTCCTATGTAGCTAGTCATCCTGACAACATGAGTGACTACCTCGCCTTTAGCAAAGACACTATCTTTGCTCTGAACTACGACCTAGACACAAGCCGGCTCCAGTACCACGACGAAGCAAAAAATCGGATCAAGCCACAGCTCAGCGGCGGCGTCACTATCCTCGACGTCGATCATATCAAGCATCGTACACCCACAGCGGAAGAGCCCGAGCCGGACAAGGGAGGCTACTACACCCTGACCTCCGATCACAAGCTGCTGAGGGTACTGGAAGACGGTACCACCAGCGAGATCACCAACTCGGAGATCAAAAAACGAGGCGGGGTCAAACAATTATCTTATGCCGGTCATTATGCCATCGACAGACAGGGTGGTCTATGGTACTACGGCTACCGAGAAGGCAATGACTCTATCCACGATATGGCAAAGATATCAACTAGTGGTAAATTGCCTCACCTAGATAGCTTCTTTAATGTTCTCGGCCCTGTCGCCCGTAGTGCCGATGGAGCGATCTACGCCATAACCGATACGCACATCAATAGCCCTAATCAGTACTTCTTGGGTAGGAGCGTTGACCCGATAAACGTCGGCACCCTGCTCGGCGGTAAGCAGAAGATTAAGTTCCTCAGCGGTGAGGTAGAGACAAGGTACCGGGGCGATTCAGGCTATACTGATGACTACTACCCTCCCAAAGATCTTCCCTTCTATGACTTCGCCTTCGTGCCACAGAGTCAGCCTGATACTATCTGTGTCGGGCTGAGTGGCGCTGCCTACAATCGAATCATTGGCGAAAACAGAGGTCCTAGGTTTGAGACTATCCAGCCGGTCGATGGCACTATACCATCTACTTGCGTCAAGCTACCGCCGTGGGATGACGGCAGACCAAACCCGTCACCCGTACCCGGCGCACCCACTACACCCAAAGCACCTGGCGTACCCAATACCGGCAGCCAGCCCGACCCGATCGTTCAGTTAGTCCACATCCCGGCTGTCATTAACGGGGCAATTAATGGAAACTCTGAAAATCTCACAGCTAAGGATACCGACTACGCCGGCACGGTCATGGTGCTGACTCAGAGTGGCAGAGTATTTGCTTGGGGCAATAACTACGCCGGCAGTGTCGGCGTTGGTACTGCCGGGTTTAAAGTTCCCTACCCCGAATCCGTTAAGAGCCGGCGAGAGGGTCATCCCGAATATTACGATACACCTCAGGAGATCACTAAATACTTTGGTGACGATAAAGTAGTCAGGATCGGACGCTACGGTCATACTAGCATCGCCGTTACCCAGTCGGGTAAACTCTATCAGTGGGGCTGGAGCTACAACCCGCCCTGGGATTGGTACGACCGACTCAAGAATATAGCTTGGACGGAGCCCACTCCCGACCCCACCCCATCCCTCAATAAGGTCACTGGCATAGGCGGTAGTTATGGTGATACTTATTCCGGTGGAGGTTGGCTGGCTCATGGCGACGACACCATCTTCACTAAGACTAGCACTAGCCAACTGAAGGACTTTGGAGACAAGCTAAAGCTATCGCTTAATGGTGCCACCATCAGGTCAGTCGACTACGTTGATTTCAACGGCAGGGTAGCACAGAACCCTCAACTAGGTATCGACCAGTCCTTTAAGACGGGAGTCTATATCCTCACCTCGACCAATAAATTACTCCGAGTTAAAAATGACGGTACTACCACCGAAGTGACCAACGACAAGATTAAGAGTCGAGGTGGCATCAGGCAGATCGCTAACCAGTATGCAATCGACAACCAGGGTGGACTGTGGTACTACGGCGTCGGCATGAGTAAAGACCAAATTTACGATATGTCGCTCAAGACGCTAGGTGGCATCACACCTCTACCTCGGCTAAGAGACATCGTCGGTGTCGATCTAATTGAGGATTTACACATGCTTAAAGATGGCTGGCAAAGACCCTGGTCCTCTAGTGTACTAGTCCGCAGCATCGACGGACATATCTACGATATATCACCGGTTCAAACCAAGTTTTCCACCGAAGACGGTGGCTACCCCGAGCGACGCTTCGCCCTAACCGATGTGACCAAACTACTCGGTCACGATAAGATCAAACTCTTCGACGGCAAGATCCACAGCACAGGAGGGACTAAGCCGGTAGATAATGAGGCGCCCGGACTATACGACTACTCTTACGTCCCGGAGTCGAAGTTAGATACTGTCTGCACTGTTATCAGCGGTGTAGCTAGCGCCAACGCCAGTCAGGCTCAATCACTCTATGGTCATGGTCATCCGATGAATGTTAGCGTCACCACTACCAAGCTAGTTAACGACGTCTTCGCACCAACCTGTGTCAAGTTGCCGCCCTTACTCACGCCGGATCCTAAACCCAGCCCAACACCGAATCCGAAGCCGACGAAACCGACTAGCGGCATCAAGGCACCTTTTGACCGGTCCAAAGTGCCCGGTGTGCCTAATACCGGTAGCCAGCCACTCTTCGCAGACGGATATCAAGCACCCATCTTCGCTCAGCGCTGACAATATCAAGCGGAGGAAAAAGAAAGGGGGCTACCTCGTAAGGTAGCCCCCCGGAAAGAGATTATGTCAGAAGGATAACGACGACTAGTCGTCGTTATCCCTTAGAATCGCTCTAACGTCAAGCCTGTTGCCAGGCTTGACCAGATAATTCTTTTTTTCACCTCCCTTCCCTTTTAGCCTCGAGACGCCACCCTTGAAGGTGGCTTTCGCCACCTTACTTCCGATAATTTTGCGGTCGTGCTCCGAGAACTCCATGTCGCCCTCCTCAGGCTCGCAGGCTACCGACGACCGATTCGCCGATACAACCTGACAGGTATTATCATGACAGACACTCGGCCATCCGTCAAGCAGGGCCACTCTCGATAAGATCAGCTAACAGCTGAGACTATAATGTCGACAGCTTAGCTCGCTGATCATGCTCTCGCTCGATCGCTTCCGCCAGTTCATCAGGTGCGAACTGCTTCGCCTCGTCAGTCGCTTCGTCAACCAGATCCTTGCGAATACGGACACCGATTCGCCCTGATTCCGCCTCTCGGTCGCCAATTACCACCGTATATGGCACTTTATATAGCTCTGCCGAGCGAATCTTCTTGCCGATTGAGCCGTTACTATCATCCACCGTGTAGCGAATCTGATGAAGCTGAGCCTGCTTGACCAGCCGGTCAACCATAGCATCCACCGCCGGCGCATCCTTGACCTTGATAATTCGTAGCTGCTCCGGTGCCACCCAGACGGGAAACTTACCAGCGGTATGCTCGATGTAGACTGACAGAAACCGCTCCAGCGAACCGAGCAAGGCGCAGTGGATCATCACCGGTCGCTGAGGCTGACCGGCTTGGTCGATATACTCCAATTCAAAGCGCTCCGGCTGAACGAAGTCTAGCTGAGCAGTCGCCAACTGATGCTCTCTCCCTAAGACATCAGTCGCCATGAAGTCGATCTTCGGGCCGTAGAAGGCCGCCTCGCCATCTTGCTCGTAGTACTCGACATCACCCAGGCGCAAGACAGCTTGCTTGAGCTGCTTCTGTGCTGAGTCCCAGAGCGCCCGGTCGCCCAGATAAGCATCAGAGTCGTCCCGATAGCTCAGGCGCACCCGGAGCTTCATATCAAATAGCTCATAGATCACCTTGACCGCTGATAGTAAGTTAGCAATCTCGCCCTCTATCTGGTCGGGGCGGACAAAGTCGTGCGAGTCATCCTGGGTCAGGGCTCGCACCCGAGCCAGCCCGCCCAGCTCGCCAGATTTTTCGTCTCGGTAATCAGTGGTGACCTCCATATAGCGCTGCGGTAAATCCCGATAGCTCCGCACCCTGGAGGCATAGATTTGTCCGTGATGAGGACAATTCATCGGCTTGAGAACGAATTGGTCACTGGTCTCTTGCGACTTGACCAAGAATAGCTCGCCGCCAAACTTCGCCCAGTGACCTGATTTGACGTAGAGATCCTTCTTAGTCATGTGAGGAGTCCAGACCTTCTCAAAGCCAATGCCCGCTCTGATCTCGGTCGATAGCCGGGCAATCTCATCTCTCAGCACTGTGCCTCGGGGGGTAAACATCGGCAGCCCCGCTCCGACTAGGTCGCTGGTGACGTAGAGATCCAGCTCTCGCCCCAGCTTGCGGTGATCCCGGGACTTCGCTTCGGCTTGACGAGCCAGATAGTCGTCAAGCTCCGCCTTAGTAGCGAAAGCGACGCCGTAAACTCGTTGCATCATCGGCTTGGTTTCATCGCCTCGGAAATATGCTCCGGCAATCTTAGTCAGATGAAAGCCATCAGCCGGGATATCACCTGTATTTGCCACGTGTCCGCCCATGCACAAGTCAGTAAAGTCGCCATTGGTATAGAAAGACATCTCGCTGCTAGCCGGTTGCTCTTTACCTTTGACGCCCGCCTTGGTAGTACCGTGATGCCGAAAATCCCGGATCAGCTCCAGCTTGTAGATCTGGCCATTCTCCTGTGCCCATTTCTCCGCCTCAGCAATAGTCTTGGTGCTGCGCTCGAAGGGTTGCTTCTCTGCGATGATCCGGCGCATCTCCGCCTCAATCTTAGGCAGGTCATCATCAGTCAGATGGGTCTCACCCAGGTCCATGTCGTAGTAGAAGCCGTTTTCGATGGCCGGACCGACACCGAGCTTGACGCTGTCGCCATAGAGACGACGGGTGGCGGCCGCTAAGACGTGCGCCAGGCTGTGCCTGACACTAGTAATATCTATCTCACTCATGCTATGTATTATAGCACTTGACTGATGGGTTATCTGCAATTTCCCTCTACACATAACTCTATAGTGTGCGAGTAGTACAGGTGGTCTCCTCAGGCCTGGCGACGTAGCTAGCACCACTGGCAATTGCTAGCTTACTGATGTATCAACAGCCTTCGTCAACCACACTGTACTGCTCGCACTAAGAGCGTTTATCTTTGATTGAAGTTGGACCAAGTAATTAAACCAGGGAAATTACGTGCGCATCAACGCCTTAACCAGAGTAACTCACCTAGCTTCCTCAGGCTCCAGCATGATGCTTAACACTCACGACCACAAAGGAAACCTAAGACATAATAATGCTTTGCTATGTCTAGTTAGTCTGACTAGCATCAGTTGGACAGGCTGGCGACGTAGCGAGTACCACTGGCAATTGCTAGCCTACTGCTGTATCAACAGCCATCGGAAGCTTAGGTGAGCTACTCTGTCACACAACAACCATCAGTGTATCAAAGGGTGCCTTTCGTCCTTCGTCTGCGTCAGTCATTTCCTGAAGACTGTGCACGCTTGAAGCTCAGCAGTGCACGAGCCAGCCAGGCGGGTCTGAAGGAAATGATGACGAGACGAAGAGTGAGGGATTTAGTGACGAGTAATCCGGGGAAGAGGAGACCACCTGTACTACTCGTGCGCTATAGAGTTATATGTATGGGGAAATTACAGACCATGCTCTGAGCCACAAGTTTTCGTAAGTAATTATACCTGAGGGAGATCACCTGTACTACTCGTACTAACAAATTGTACGTAGAGGGGAATTGTAGACTCTTTCAGCTAGTAGGTATTCATGCGGTGCGGAAATAAGATGCTATTAGTGCTATAATCTAATTAGCTTATGATTAGAATGAACGAAGACACAGACAGCGAGAGGAAGGTATCTGAGCGACGGCGCCACGACGACCTTTCCATCAATATCAAGCGGCGCAAAGGCAAACCAAATGACGAACCTACCAAGCCCGAGCCGGAGCACTACGGTCGTTCCTTCCTGACCGTAGCTATAGCCGTGGTAATAGTAGTGATAGTCCTGGCTATCTGGCAGTGTGTCGGAGGCGATAAGCAGCTGTATTCCATCTTGGGTGTCACTAACCGCATCAAGCAGAGTGCCGGCAGTGACGACCAAGCTTCTGACGGCGATGTCAACAAGGCGATTGATCGTCAGTCACTTCTGAGCATGCTGCAGGCCTGCCGGACCGAGTATGACAGCTTTGACAATACCAAGGACGACAGAGTCAATAGCATCCAAGCTCCGATTGTGCGTACCAACTACCTGGCCGATCCGAATCAGATCGAACAGGTTAGCGAGGTGAGCACTCAGACTGCCCGGGGTAAGGCGGAGCATGCCGGCGGTGACTATCAGCAGAAATACCGGGCGAGCTATATCGACCGTTGGGGCAGAGAAGCGGCATGTTCGGCAGATAGCATGGAGCAGGTGGCGAAGAGTCTGGGCGTCAAGGTTAATCTCAAGGCTCGGCTTAGCCGGATGCCGGTGAGCAAAGATGAGTCGGGCAAGGTATCGGGGATTGAGCCGAGGCGGATCGCCGATCTGCTTCAGCACGAGATCATCGACCAAGTTCGTTTCTCTGCCTTTGAGCGTCATGACAGCAAGGTACTCCAGACACTCTACAAGCAGTGGTTCGTGGAGCGGTGTGATGACAGCAAGGGTAAATGGCTGGATTCACTGGATGATGCCGGTACGGGCGAATATAGCGATGCTAAAAAGCGAGATATGTACTGGCGGATCGAGAGTGATCGCACTGGTGCTAAGATAGCGAGCTGGGTGGACGCCTTGCCGATAGAGAAGCGGATCAGCGTCCGTCAGCAGATTAACCAAGGGCTGATCGGTCCGTATTATGCTAAGAAGAAGCTGGTCTGTCAAAATGCGACGTGCTCGGCTTATCACGACGACCCCGGCCTGGCTGAGCTTCGCCCTCTTTTCTACGTCAGTAAGAAGGCGTATCAGTCACTGGGGCAGGATAAGGACTATTACATCGGTCAGCTGAGTAAGGAGATAGAGGCTATCAAGCAAGCCTCGGGCGACGGTGCTGAGCTATCGCAGCTGCCGGATATCACCGGATCGTATGACAACTGCTACTCGATTCATGCCAAGCTGGATCAAGCGATGAAGGTACGGCGCCGGCAGGCTGAGCAAGATAGTAATAGATACGGTGATACGCACTGATAAATATTAGCTCATGCTGTGGCAGAAAGACAGAAAGACCGGGCGCAGCCGTAAAGAACCAAAGACCGGGGGTGGCAGACGGGCAGAGCTGATCGACGATGATAGCCAGGCAGACTGGCGTCTCGGTGTGACGCTCAAGACCTATCACCCCGAGCGAGTAGATGAGACTGAGCGTCAACACGTCAAGCGACTGAGAGCCTTTCGTCGGCGCTTGTCGGCGGTGCTGATACTCATTGCTCTATTTGTCACCATGGGGATGTTGTTGCTGAGTCAGTTTACCGGGGTGATCTCTCAAGTAGTAGCGGCGGATGACAATATCCGCCTAACCGATGGCGACGCTGCTCGATATCGGCAGATCGTCGACGAATATTTACATCGCAATTCATCTGAGCGGCTTAGCTTCATTCGTCGTAGTAGTGCGCTGACCGGTCATTTGCAGAGTAAGGCACCGGAAGTGGAGGCTGTCAAGCTGACGACCGCCGGGATAGCCGGTAGTAATATGGTCTTGTCATTTCGCCGGCCGGTAGCAATGTGGGTTAACGGTACTCATACCAGCTTCGTCGATAAATCGGGCGTGGTCTTTCAACGGAATTATTATTCTATACCCGAGCTGGCGATCGAAGACCAGAGCGGGGTAGGAGTAAGCTCGGGTAATGTAGCGACTTCGGCAGGATTTCTGAGCTTCGTAGGACGGACGGCGGTGGCAATCGCCCGGAACCAAGGGCTAAAAGCGGTGCGGGTGGTCATCCCGCAGGGTAGTATTCGCTATGTTGAGATCTATCTGGCGGGCAGAGCCTATCCTTTTAAGGCACAGATTACCCGTGAGCCGGAGGGGCAGGCAGCGGATATAGCAGCCATGGTGCGCTACCTGGATAGCCGAAACATCAGACCGAGCTACGTTGACTGCCGAGTGGAAGGACGGGCTTACTGGAAGTAATTCTGATAGAATAAAATTATGGATGAAAATGGTGGTAGCGAGCAAGTTCGACCGATTGAGCCGATGCAGCCGAATGAATCGGCGGGGCGGGTTGGCTCGGCCGAACAAACTCAACCGACCCAATCACCTCAGCTAATTCGACCGGTCCACCTCTTTCAGCCGTCTTCATTAGCTTCTGTACAGCCGGCTCAGCGACCTCCGTTGGCTCCACCTCAGCCCGAACAATCTATTCAGCCGGTCGATTCGGCTCAGTCCGACCAGCCTACTCAACCAGCTCAGCTACCCCGGTCACCCCAACCGGTGCAGCCGGCTGAAGTAACTGCTCCGGCCGAGCCAGCCGAGGTGGCTAGTCAGGCGACCGGCTCGACAGCTGAGACCGGCCAGGCTAAACAGCCCAGCCAACCGGCAGTTCCCGGTCGGCAGTCTCAGTCAGGCAGTGGCTGGGTGCGTACCGATAGCAAGCCGATCCGTCCGGCTCGGCACCAGCGGGGTGGACTGCTCTTGCTGATGATCATAGTCGGAGCGATGCTGATCTTAGTGCCGGTAGCGATGATGATTAGCACGGTAGTAGGCAAGATAGCTACCTATAACAAGCAGGTACAGACAGTGCGACAATTCTAAAAAATGCTACCTCTTCGTATCTTATGCGGCAGAGGACGGGCTGGTATGGGCGAGTGGGTGATAGTTTTATATAACAGCATGAGAACGTGAAAAGTCAAGGACCGAGCCGGGTCGAGCTGGAGCAGGAGAGAGTAGTGGGGCGGGTGTCGCAAAATGCATACAACAATATAATTCGTGAAATTGTCAAATATTGCCCTGAGACCCACCATAAGGTCTAGACGTCAACTCGGTGTGGAGTGTGGAGAACTGTCGTGTTTT
>ERZ773042.79-NODE-79-length-70036-cov-6.392378_pt1 | contig 70036 bp, 61 predicted proteins | sample MGYA00511664_ERZ773042 | MGnify/ENA primary metagenome ERZ773042 (study PRJEB29015, sample SAMEA2737984) | human oral metagenome | biome: human oral; feature: human-associated habitat; material: dental | place: China | collected 2036 ... | reverse complement strand
AGCGCTTAAAAGCCGCGTCGTAGTCGTAGCCCGCGTCATCCGTCGCCACGGGGCCAAAAATTCCGTCCTGCAGAATAAAATTTCGCGGCGGAATGAACGAATTAAATTTAAAGCCAAATCTGCGCGCGGAACAGAAAGCGGCCGAGCTAAGCTCGCGCCGCAGCTAGCGTTATGATCTGCTTAACCACCTCGCTCGCTGCCTTTAAAGAGCCTACGGGCAGGTATTCGTAGATCGAGTGGAAATTATGCCCGCCGGTAAAGAGATTCGGGCACGGCAGCCCCTTTGCGGAGATGACGGCGCCGTCGTAGCCGCCTCGCATAGGCTTGATCTTAGGCTCGATATTTAGGCTTTTAAAAGCCTGCTTCGCAAGGCGAATTGCTGGCGCGTCGTCGTTTTTCAAAAAGTTATAGACGTTTTTATAGCGGTCGTTTAGCGAAATTTCGATCCGATCGCCCCAGATCGCGCGAAGCCCGTCCGCAGTTTTTTGCAAAAATTCCATGCGCTGCTCGTATCTTTTCTCGTCAAATTCCCTCACGTCGATCTTTAGGACGGTCTTTGCGCTGTTGCCGCTAAACTCCTTGACCCAAAAGTAGCCCTCCTTGCCATCGGTGTATTCGGGCGCCTCGCCCGCGGGCAGCAGCGAGATAAACTTGTGCGCCAAAAGCAAGGAATTTACGAGCTTGCCCTTGGCGTTCATCGGATGAGCGGACTGGCCTTTGAAGGTAACGACGCAATCGCCCGCGTTCCAGTTCTCGTAGATAAACTCGCCGATGCCGCAGCAATCAAGGCAGTAGCCGAAGTCTGCGCCTATCTCGCTTATGTCCAGCGCCTTTGCGCCCCGCAAGCCCTGCTCCTCGTCTGGCACGAAGCAAGCGATTATCTCGCCGTGTTTGATCTGCGGATTTTGGACGAAAAATTCCAGCGCATTCACGATCGCTGCGATCGCCGCCTTGTCGTCGGCACCTAGCAAGCTGGTGCCGTCCGTTACGATGATCTCGTCTCCTTTATAATCTCGCAGCTCCTCATTTTCGCTCTCTTTAAGATAGATCTCTAGCTCTTTATTCAGGCAGATATCACCGCCTTCGTATCTTACGATCTGAGCTTTGGTATCATTCGTCTGCTCGGCGCTGGTATCAAGATGGGCAAAAAACGCTATGCTCGCAGCGGGCGCGTCTAAATTTGAGGGAATTTTAGCGATCAAAATCGACTTTTCGCTAAGGCTTATATTTTTTATGCCCAGGGCTTCTAGCTCGTTTTTTATGAAACCCGCCAGCTCGAGCTCCTTGGGGTTTGATGGCATTATGCCCGCAGCGCCCGCGGCTCTATTTGTGGTGGTGTTGATCTTAGTGTAGTTTAAAAAACCTCCGCACGATATCCATGATAAGCTCCTTTTACAAAATGAAAAATGCGATGACGCAGACGGAGAGAAACATCCCTAGAGCCGTTCTTTTGGCGATCTGAATAGGGCTTACCATCGCAAGTCCCGCGCAGACTATACATCCGCCCGCGATCGGTGATGCGCTCCTACCTAGCGCGCCGCTTATCGCAACCGCCATACCGAGCTTATCCTGCGCAAACCCTAGCTGGTCCGCATGCACGGTCACCGCGGTGTTAAACGCCATCGCCGCCGCATCTCCCGAGCCCGTCACGACGCCCATAAAAAACGGCACGAAGGTACCGCCGAATTTTACGTAGCCCTGCTCGCCCTTTAGCCACTCGATTACGAAATCGATCGCCCCGCACGCGTTAAGACCCGCGACGAAGACGCCCGCTGCGATGATGATGCCCATGATATCGGCATACGCGCTACCCATGCCCTTGAAAAATTCTTTCGTGATCTTTTGAGGGTTGGTCATAGTAATGACGATGGTGACGATAGCGCCCAGTAGCATCGCCTCGGCGACGCCCATCTTCGTCCATTTTAAAAAAGAGACCTGATTTAGGCTCGTGCCGCCGATTACCAAGATCACTAGCGGCACTAACGGCATAAGCGCGTATAAGACGTTTATCTTTTGAGGCTGCGCGTCTAAATTTGAACCGGCGGCGGAATTTGCGCCGTCCTCTCTTTGCGCTAGATAATTCACCCCCTTGGTGTAGTCTTTGCAAACTATCGCCGTTATACTCATTACGATCAAAACCACGATCAAAGCGGTAATCGCGCTGGAAAACTGCACCCCGATGACGTCTTGAACCGTATAGGATGGGTTGTGCGCCTTTACCATATCGGCGACAAATACGTTGTGCGCCGAGCCCGGGCTTAAAACGCTACCGAAAGTTCCCGCAAATACCGCAGCTCCCGCCATCTCCGGTTTAACGCCCGCAGCCATCATCACGGGGATCAGCGTAGCGCCGACCGCAGCCGAGCAGCCCGCAGCGGAAGGGATAGCGATATTGATAAAATATGTAAGCGCCACGACGATGGGGATCAATAAAAATCCGATATTGCCAAGAGGTCTGGTTAGCAAATTTACAAGGGCGCGGTCGCATTCGGTAAATTTCATCACGAAGGCAAAACCCATGCTGGCGCAGATCGCCTTAATAAGACCTGCTTTAGTCATATACGAGGTAAAGGCGCCCAGCCCGTCCAGCGGCTTTAGACAAAGCACGCACAGCACCAGACCCACGCCGATAAGCACGGTTTTGGTATCCTTCTTCATGATCAGTAAAGCGACGACTGCGACGATACCCGCAAGCGCCAAAAGTAACCTAAACGTCTGCACGATAACTCCTTTTAAATTTTAAATTTACTTCCCACGACGATGCGCGAGATCTCTTTTTTATACTCGAATTTTAGCACGTCCGCATACCCCATCACTTCGCACTCGTTTCCGTTTATCAAAAACGCGCTGCCCTCGGGCATAGCATAGACGCTGTCGTTTTGATTGACGATCAAAAACTCCTCCAGCCGCTCCTCCCTACTCTCGCCGTTGTGGTTTGAAATTTTACCGCTTATGAAGTGCGGATTGATCTGATACGGAAAGATCCCCAGAGCCACCGGCGAGGGCGGAAAGACGATCGGCATGTCGTTGGTAGTCATCATCGTCTTTCCCGCAACGTTTGCGCCCGCAGACCAGCCGAAATACGGCGTACCGCTATCCACGGCGTCTTTGATCACGCCTAAAAGATCAAATTTATAAAGCTCATTTAGCAACACGAAGGTATTGCCGCCGCCGATGCAGATCGATTTGGCATTTTTAACGGCGGCTTTCATATCGGCAAAGCGATGGATCGATCTGATATTATTACTCTCCAGGCAATCCGCGACCTTCTGCTCGTATTGCTCGTTCGTGCGCCTAACGCCCGCAAACGGAATGAATAAAATTTCATCCTCCCAAAGACCCCCTAAAAATTCCTTGATCCACCCCTTGCAGTGGTTCAGATAGCCGCTGTCTTTGTAACTGGAAGCGCTTAGAAGCAGTGCTCTTTTCATGCCGCTTTCCTTAAATTTTGCCGTTTAGCTTATACGCGCAGCGCAGATACACGTCCACTCCAGCAAGCAGCGAGTCCTCGTCGAAGTCGAATTTGGCGTTGTGATGCCCTGCCGCAAGCGTCGTGCCGATCATCAGATATCCGCTCTTACCGCCCGCATCTTGCACCGAGCGCATAAAGTGCGCGAAATCCTCGCATGCGCCAAAATTTAGCTCCCTTACGATCTTGTCGTTATCGATAAACGGCGATGCCTTCGCCGCATCCTCGTAAAGCTGCGTGCTATCCTCATCGCTATCGCCGCCTGCGGTGCCGCCCGTGACCTTCACGTCGTAGCTGACGCCGTAAATTTTAGAAACGCCCTCCACTATGTCCATGCATTTAGCCTTCATAAACTCATTCAGCTCCGTGCTCTCGCCGCGCGTCTCGCACGCGAGATAGCCGTTAGGCGCGATGACGTTGCGTCCTTCACCCGCGCGCAGCACGCCTACGTTGATACGCGTGACGCCGTCTGCGTGCCTCGTGATGCCGTGCATATCAAGCGCCATTTCGGCTGCGGCGAGCAGAGCGTTGGCTCCGTTTTGCGGCGCGCCCGCGGCGTGAGCGGACTTACCTTGTAAGCTTACGTCAAATTTAGTGGTCGCAAGCAGCTTTTTGGTACCGCAGATGATACCTCTCATCGTAGTTGCCTGAAAGCCGATATGACCGCCCAACAGATAATCCACGCCCTTGGTAACGCCCGCAGCTTCCATACCTACGGCGCCCCTGGTACCCTCCTCGGCGGTTTGGAAGATAAATCTAAATTTACCGCTAAAATCGTCTAGGCTCTGCGCGATGAGCTTCGCTAAAGCAAGCCCCATCGTGATATGCCCATCGTGCCCGCACGCGTGCGTAATGCCGCTAATATCGGAGCGAAAGCCCTCCTTAAAAGGGCGGTGGTCCGCGTCCGTACTCTCGGTCACGTCCACGCCGTCTATGTCAAATCTAAAAGCGACCGTCTTGCCCACGCGCTCCGTGTCTATTTCGGCCACTAGACCCGTTAGCCCGTCCTCCATCGCATCAAGAAATTTTATCTGATCCGCGTTTAGCAGCCCTTCGGCGCGCTGCTTTGCCTTCTCGCAGGCATCCTTGCTACCTACGCCCTGTCTGGCTTCAGCCTTTACCACCTCGCGACCGAGCTTTATCTCATAGCCCAAGCGCTGCATACGATCTGCGATAACGGCGGTCGTAAAAAAGGTGAACCAACCCGTCTCGGGATGCGAGTGGAAAAACCTGCGATCCCCGATCATCTCGCCCTTGAGCGCCTCTACTTTTTGTGCGATAGCATCCATTTCCTCTCCTTTATTTTTTAGCTAAGCTTAACATCGCCGCGGCTAAAACCTTCGTAGCGGCAAACGCGTCGTGCCAGTTTATGTTCTCATTTACGTTGTGGCTGATACCGTCCTTGCACGGCACGAAAAGCATCCCCACGCGATCCGCAAGCTCCGTCATATTCATCGCGTCGTGTCCCGCGCCGCTAGGAAGCCTTAGGCTTGGAATTTTAAGCTCATCGGCGCAGCTCTCAAGCAGATCTATCATCTCCTCGCTTAGCTTTACGGGGCGATCCTTGATGAGATTTTTTAGTTCAAATCTGCACCCTCTGCGAGCGCAAATTTCATCTATCGCGGCGCAAATTTTATCGTCCGCCGCCCTAAGCGCATCCTCGTCTATATCGCGTATATCAAGACCTAGCGTGCAGGAGCCCGGAATCACGTTTAGCACGCCGGGTAGCGCATTTGCATATCCCGTCGTCGCGACCGTGGTTTTGCCCTCCTTGGCGATCCTCTCCGCGCTTAAAACGATCTCGCTAGCGCAAGCTAGGGCGTCGCAGCGCATATCCATCGGCGTAGCGCCGCTGTAATCGGCCCTACCCTCGATCCGCAGCTCGTATCGTACGGGCGCGGCGATACCCGTGACGATGCCTACTGGGATACCGCGTCGCTGCAATACCGGCCCCTGCTCGATATGAAGCTCGATGTAGCTATGAAAACTGGATTTGGGCAGGACGCAGCTTTTTAAATTTGCGGGATTTAGCCCAAACTCCTGCATGGCGTCAAATAGCGAAATTCCGTCTTTATCCTTTAGCTCGTCTAGCCGCTGCCGCGATAGCTTGCCGCTAATTATCTTGCTGCCTACGGTCGCCATTTTAAAGCGGCTCGATTCCTCGCAAACAAAGACGATGAGCTCCAGCGGTCGCGCAAGCTTCTCGCCGCTATCTCGCACCGTGCGGATCGCCTCCAAAGCGGCCATGACGCGTAGCGTGCCGTCGTAAAAGCCGCCCTGCGGCACGCTATCGATATGTGAGCCAGCGCTGACGGACGGCAGATCTGGATTTTTAACGCCTCCAAATTTAGCGAAAATATTGCCCGTATCGTCAATTTTGATCTTGAAATTTTCTTTTTGAAGTAGCGATATGAGGAAGTTGCGCGCCGCTTTATCTTCGCGCGAAAATGCAAGCCGCGTAAGCCCGCCGCCCGCCAAAGCCCCGAAGCGGCTTATCTGTTCGAACTCGCTTTTAAAGCGCTGCATGTTTATGTCCATAAATCCCCTTTTCTTAAAAAAATTTATGAATACGGCATTTTAATATTAAATTTATATAACAAAGCTGAAATTTGCCTATCGCGGCGGCAAATAGGGCGCTAAAACGGCGCGAGCAGAGCTATTTTAAAATAGCGCTTAAATTTCATTTTGCCTTTTAGGCTTTAAAATCGCGACGCGCCTGCTTAACTTCAGACTAAACGGATATAATTATCGCAAAATTTAACGAGGAGCGCAGATGAAGCAGGGCTCGCTAGGGGGGGCTTTATGAAAGGCTAAGACAATTTGATAGGCTGGCGGATAAAGAGGAGTATCTGTTTGATGCGATAAATGGCGCCATCGAGGCGGAAAATTTTGACTTTGCCGCGCAAATTTGCGACTTTGTGCTAAACGAGGAATTTGAAAAATTCGGCGCGGTTTTAAGAACGAGGGCGCTAATGTGGCTCACGGGCTACATCGCGCAAAATTTAAAAGAAAGCGAATACCCAAATTTCGGCGACTTTACGGATTGCCTATGGAAATTTAAATGGATAGTCTCGGGCGTCGCTCAAAGCTCCATGATAGAAAAGGAGCTCATAGACGAGGCAAACGAAGCGATGCTGTTTTACTACGAGCGCATGGAGCTCTCGCTGGCCTCATACTACAAGGCCTTGATGAATCAAAACATTGACATGGGCGATGCTAGAGAGGCGAAGGCGAACTACGAGCTGTGGAAAAAGCTCGCCAAAGACGATATGGCTGACTGCGAGGCATGCGAAGCAAGCGATGAGATCGCGTATCTGTGCTTTGCCGGCGAGCATGAAGCCGCGCTGGAGCTTGCCGCGCCGATACTCTCAGGCGAGCTAACCTGTGCCGAAGTACCTCACACGACCTACGCTCCGATACTTTTTAGCATGATTAAAACAGGCAAGATAGAAGAGGCAAAAGCCCTGCTGCCAAGGGCCGCGGCGACGATCGAGTCAAATCCTCGCGTCATAAACGAGGTCGCCCCGCTAATCGAGATCGCCGTTAGGCTGGATGAGCGCGAGACGGCGTTAAATTTAGCCCGTAAGCACTCCGCGGCGATCCTTGATGGCAACGACGATCTAAACGACTTGCGATTTTTCATCGCAGTTAGCGCGTTCGGCGATGAGAACGACTATAAGACGGCTTTGGAGCTGGCGGGCAAATTTGACGCCAGAAATCAAAATTTTTACTATGCCGATTATCTAAATAAATTTTACGAGGAATTTGGGGGTTGAAATTTTATAATTTAAAAATCTCGCGCACTTTGCCTGCGAAGCAGAGCGCTATTTCTCAAGCACGTACGGCGCGATAGTTTAAAATTTGCAGCTTGATACTACTTCGCTCTCGCAACGGCGAGCGCGGTCAAGTTTGCACCGAACGGGCGTTGGCGGCGCGCGGTAAATTTTAGCCGCTTACTCGCGCACGTCGGCAGCCGATCGCCGAAATAAGTGATAGAGTGCGTAATACTAAATTTTAACTCGGTCGCCACGTATGAAGGAAAAAATATCGTAGTAGCATATATCAACGCTAAGCCACATAGATAAAAGTAAATATTTGCGACAACAAGACATAAATTCTAAATTTCAACCGCCGCAGAATGTAAAATTTAAACCAAACCCGCCGTCAATCTCACCCTTAAAAAAGCACGCGCGACGACGACGTATCTCGCGCCTCACCAACTAGATTTAGCGGTAAATTTAATAGCAAAATTTAAAGCATGGAGCGACGGGATTTTAAAGCAAAATTTCAAGTAGATTTTTAAATGTAAAATTTCAAGCGGAATTTTAAATGCAGAATTTCAAATAAATTTTAAAATTCCAAGAGTATCATCCCTTGGAATTTTAAATTTAATGCTTGGCTAGGTAATTTGTGTCGTAGTTATTATCCACGAAATCGGGGTTATTCATCATCCTAAGATGAAAATCGCGCGTCGATTTTATGCCGCCGATGATGAGCTCGTCTAGCGCGACCTTCATCTTCGCGATCGCGCGCGTGCGATCCTTGTCGTAGACAATGAGCTTGCCGATCATGCTGTCGTAGTAAGGCGGCACCGAGTAGCCCTCATAGACGTGGCTATCCATACGGACGTTTCTGCCGCCCGGAGCAACGTATTTTGTGATTTTGCCCGGGTTTGGCATAAAGCTTTTGGAGTCCTCGGCGGTGATGCGGCACTCAAGCGCATGCCCGCTAAATTTTATCTCGCTTTGAGGCAACAGCTTCTCGCCCTGTGCGATGCGGATCATCCACTCGATCAGATCGAGCCCGCTTCGCATCTCACTTACGGTGTGTTCGACCTGCAAGCGGGTATTCATCTCGATGAAATAGAATTTCTTGTCCTTGCTATCGTATAAAAACTCAAACGTTCCCGCACTTGCGTATCCGATCGCTTTAGCGGCGCGAACCGCCGTTTCGTGCAGGCTTTTTCGCGTCGGCTCATCTAAGATTACGGCCGGGCTCTCTTCGATTAGCTTTTGATGGCGGCGCTGCATCGAGCAGTCGCGCTCGCCGATATGCACGACATGTCCGTGCTCGTCGCCTAAGACCTGAACCTCGATGTGGCGCGGGTTTGTGATATATTTTTCCATATACATCGTGCCGTCGCCGAACGCGCTCATCGCTTCGCTCTCTGCCGACCAAAAGAGCTTTTCTATATCCTCTTCGCGCTCGACCACGCGCATTCCGCGCCCACCGCCACCGGCTGCGGCTTTAATGATGACCGGATAGCCGATTTCGGCGGCTAGCTTGCGTGCCTCTTCGACGCTTGCGATCGCGCCGTCGCTGCCAGGCACTACAGGAATGCCCGCGCGCATCATCACTTGCTTAGCCTTGCTCTTATCGCTCATTAAAGTCATTGCCTCGACGCTCGGGCCGATAAATTTAATGCCGTGCTTAGCGCAAATTTCTACGAAATTTTGACTTTCGCTCAAAAAGCCGTATCCCGGAAATATCGCGTCAGCTTCGGTTAGCTCGCAGGCTGTGATGATCGCGGGGATATTTAAGTAACTATCGCTACTGCGCGGTCCGCCTATACAGACCGACGCGTCGGCGTATTTCACGTAAAGCGCGTCCTGATCGGCGGTGGAGTGCACGACGATAGCTTGCTTGCCCATCTCCTGGATCGTGCGAAGTGCGCGCAGAGCGATCTCGCCGCGATTTGCGATTAGAATTTTTTTAAGCTCCCTCATAGCTTCTCGACCTCAAACAGCGCCATAGCGTACTCGACGGGCTGTCCATCTTCGACGAGAGCTTTTTTGATGCGACAGTCGAATTCCGCTTCGATCTCGTTCATAATCTTCATCGCTTCGATTATACCTATCGTATCGCCCTTATGCACGACCTGACCTACGCTTACGAACTCTGCCGCACCAGGGCTCGGCGCTTTATAAAAAGTACCTACCATCGGGCTGTCGATCGTATCCATAGAGCCTTTGCTTACGGGCTTTTCGCTATGCGCAACGCTCGGCGCGACGATCGTCATCTGAGGCGCAGGCATCGCAGCCTGGGCTTGCGCGGCCGTAGGAGCGTTCGCGCCGTATTTTTTTATCTCGATCTCAAAATCTTTATCTTTAATTTTTAGCTCGTTAATGCCTTGTTTCTCGCCGAAAAAGTCCATTAACTCTTTGATTTCTGCTTTTGTCATAAAATTTCTCCTAAAAAATTTTGCGAAATTTTAGCTAAACTTTTATAATTGTTTCTTTAAACGAATTTTTAAAGGCGCTCGCGGCGCCTTTAAATTTAATGGGTAGCGAAGAATTCTTTGATCTTGGCTTTGTCGCTAGACTTGCTAAGAGCTAGTATTAGCAGCACGCGCGCCTTTTGCGGATTTAGATTATCGGCGGTTAAAAAGCCGAGCTTAGCATCGTCCACCTCTGAGCCTACGCTAGTTGAACCGCTGCCCGTGCGGCTTGAGCGCACGACGATCACGCCCGCTTCGCTAGCTTTTGCAAGCGCAGCCTCCGTATCGGGGTATAAATTTCCATTTCCCATGCCGGCAACCACGATACCTTTAGCGCCCTTTTGTACGGCAGTCTCTACGAAATCGCCCACGTCCTGCGGATGCGCGTAGATAATATCCACGCGCGGAAGCGCCTTGATATCTTTGATATTAAAATCGCTGCTTATCGTATGTTTGCGAAGCGGCGCCATATAGAAATTTACGACTCCGTAATTCACGGTGCCGATCTTGCCGGAATTCGGCGAAGTAAAGGCGGCGACATTGGTCGTATTTGTTTTCGTAACCTCGCGCGCGGCGTGGATCTCGTCGTTCATCACTACAAGAGCGCCCTTTTCGCGAGCGTTTTTATCTGCCGCGACGCTTACGGCGTTATAGATATTCAAGGGGCCGTCCGCGCTAATCGATGTAGAGGATCTCATTGAGCCCACGAAAACAATCGGTTTTTTGGATTTTATGACTAGGCTTAAAAAATATGCCGTTTCCTCCATCGTATCGGTTCCGTACATTATGACGACGCCGTCGACGTCGTTTTTAGTAAGCAGCTCGCTCACACGGTTTGCGAGCTTGAGCCAAATTTCATCATTCATCTCCTGCGAGCCGATATTTGAAATTTGCTCGCCCTTGATCGTGGCGATATCGTTTATCTGCGGCACCGCCGCCAAAAGCTCGTCCACGCTCTTCGCCCCCGACTTATAATCGCCGCTAAGCTCGCTCTGCCCGCTTCCCGCAATCGTGCCGCCGGTAGCCAAGATATAGATATTGGGTTTTGCCGCCGCTAAAGAAGATGCGATAAAAAGCGCCGCCAGCGTAAATTTACTAAAAAGATTCATAATTTCTCCCTTGCAAAACAAACTAAACTGGGGCTCATTCTAGCACAAAATTTGTTAAATATTATGTTTTGCTGCTATAATGCGCGAAAAATTTTGATTATTTTAAGGAAATTTTATGGGACTGAAAAGCGATAAATGGATCAGACAGATGTCGCAGCAGCACGATATGATAGCGCCCTTTTGCGAGGAAAATATCGGCCGCGGCGTCGTTAGCTACGGACTTTCGAGCTACGGATACGACATCAGGGTCGCAAGAGAGTTTAAAATTTTTACAAACGTCGGCGGAACGGTCGTCGATCCTAAAAATTTCGACGCAAAAAACGTCGTGGATTTTGAGGGCGACGTCTGCATCGTGCCGCCGAATTCCTTCGCTCTAGCTCGCACTATCGAATACTTCAAAATGCCTCGCGACGTGCTTGCGATCTGCCTCGGTAAAAGCACCTACGCGCGCTGCGGCATCATCGTAAACGTAACGCCCTTTGAGCCGGGCTTTGAGGGGCATATCACGATTGAAATTTCCAACACCACGCCGCTGCCTGCAAAAATTTACGCGAACGAAGGCATCGCGCAGGTTTTATTTCTGCAAGGAGATGAGCCATGTGAGGTGAGCTACTGCGATAAAAAGGGCAAATACCAAAGCCAAAAGGGCATCACGCTGCCTAGAATTCTAAAGGATTAAGCAATGAAAAATTTAATCATCGTAGAATCCCCGGCAAAAGCCAAAACGATCAAAAAATTTTTAGGCGATGACTACGACGTCGTCGCTTCCAAGGGGCACATCCGCGATCTACCGCAAAAAAAATTCGGCATTAAAATCAAAGATAAAAGCTTCGAGCCCGAATACGAAATCAGCGCCGATCACGATCAGATCGTAAAGCAGATAAAGACGCTCGCTAAAAAGGCGGATCAAATTTACCTCGCGACGGATGAGGACCGCGAGGGCGAGGCGATCGCCTATCATATCGCCGCTTCGATCGGCAAGCAGGCGCAGGAGCTACCGCGCATCGTGTTTCATGAGATCACCAAAAGCGCAATCTCAAACGCGCTAAGCTCGCCGCGCAAGCTGAATATCGCAAGCGTAAACGCCCAACAAGCGCGCCGCCTGCTCGATCGCATCGTGGGCTACAAACTAAGCCCGCTTTTAAATTTAAAGATCCAGCGCGGTCTAAGCGCGGGTCGCGTCCAAAGCGCCGCGCTTAAGATCGTCGTCGATCGCGAGCGCGAAATTTTAAATTTCAAGCCGGTAGAATTCCATAGCATCGACGCGGTTTTTAAGAAGGACTTGGAGGCCGAGCTCGTAGAATTTCGCGGCGAGAAGATGGAAAAACTCTCGGTCAAAAACGCGGCGCAGGCTAGCGAGATCGTCCTGACGCTGCAAAAAGACAGATTTAGCGTAGATAGTATCGAGAGCAAATCGCGCAAAACGAACCCCTACCCGCCGTTTATGACCTCGACGCTACAACAGGCGGCGAGCACGGCTTTGGGCTTTAATCCGCGCAAGACGATGAGTCTCGCGCAGAGCCTTTACGAAGGCGTCAATACCAAAAACGGCGGCGCGATCACCTATATGCGAACCGACTCGCTAAATATCGCCAAAGAAGCGATCGCGGCGGCTCGCGAGCTAATCGGCGAGCGCTTCGGCGAAAAATATCTGCCCAAAAGCGCGAATTTATACGCTACCAAAAGCAAAGGCGCGCAGGAAGCGCACGAAGCGATAAGGCCTACCGATCTAAAGCTTACCCCCGAGCTCGCGCAAAAAATCCTGCCTCGCGACGAATACCGCCTTTACGCGCTCATCTATAACCGCTTCATAGCCTCGCAGATGAGCCCTAGCGTCTCGCAGATCCAAACGATCATCGTGCGCGGCGAAGCGGGCGCGTTTAAGATCAGCGGGCGCAAGGTGGAATTTGACGGATTTTACAAGGCTTACGGCGATCTGGATAAGGATAAAATTTTACCGAGCCTTAGCGCGGGCGACGCGATGAGCCTGCAAAGTCTAAGCTCGCAGCAGCATTTCACCGAGCCGCCGGCGCGCTATTCGGAAGCGAGCCTCATCAAAAAGCTCGAAAGCCTCGGCATTGGCAGGCCCTCGACCTATGCGCCTACCATCTCGCTGCTTACGGCGCGCAACTACGTAAATATTGAGCAAAAGCATCTGGTGCCGAGCGAGATCGCCTTTAAGATCACCGAGATGCTGGAGCAAAATTTTAAAAATATCGTCGATAGCGAGTTTACCTCCAAAATGGAGGAGAAGCTCGACGACATCGCCGAAAACAAAGCGGACTGGCAGCAAATTTTAGCGGATTTCTACTACCCTTTTATGGACGAGATCGCCAAAGGAAAAACCTCGATCGCAAGCCAAAAGCTAGCCGAAAAGATCGGCGAAGCATGCCCGAACTGCGGCGGCGAGCTACTTAGGCGCCAGGGCAGATTTGGCGAGTTCATCGCCTGCTCGAACTATCCGAAGTGCAAATACTCGCGCAACGCGGACGCCAGCGCCGAGGGGGCGAGCGAGGAGAAGGCGGCGCCCGAAGTGCTAGATGAGAAATGCCCACAGTGCGGTAAAAATTTGATCAAGCGTAAGGGCAGATACGGCGAGTTTATCGCTTGCGAGGGCTATCCGAAGTGCAAATACTCGCGCAAAATCGAGGGCGCGGCAAAGGAGAAAAAACCGCTCGTCTCCACGGGCATCAAGTGCCCGAGCTGCGGCACGGGCGAGATCGTCGAGCGTTTCTCCAGACGCGGCAAATTCTACGGCTGCACGAACTACCCTAAATGCGGCTTTGTGAGCAACTACGCGCCGATCGCGCGCGCATGCCCGCAGTGCGGTAACTCATACATGCTCCGCAAAGAGCTGAAAAAAGGCAACTTCGCCGAGTGTCCGCAGTGCAAGCTTAAAGAAGAGATCGATTGATAATAGGCGTCATCTCGGACTCTCATCGCGAAACAAAGGTCGCTGCAAGCGCCATAGAATGGCTGCTCGCGCGCGGAGCCGATCTGCTCGTGCACGCAGGCGACATCGTCGAGAGCGAGACGCTGAGGCTTTTGCGACAAAGCGGCAAGCCCTACTTTGCGGTTTTAGGGAACAACGACGAAGCGCTTGCTGAGCTAAAAAACGACTTCAACCTATACGACGAGCCCTTTTGCACGGAGTTTGCAGGGCTGCGACTAAAAATAATGCACCATCCGTTTTATCTCTTTGACGAGGAGCCCGCGGCGCAAAACGAAGCAGACGGACTAAATTTAGGCGCGGATTTGGATTTGGGTACAGGCGCAGATCGCGCGGTAAATTTTCGCAAGGATTACGGCGCGGACCTAGCCAAAAATTCTAGCTTTAGCGACGAAGCGAGCGGTGACCTGAATTTAGGCTCAGGCTGCGAGATAGATCGCAGGGGAATTTTAGTCGCAAATTCTAAAGCGGCGGGTCGCTCGGTAAATTTAAACTCAAATTTTAATGCTGCGAGTGCAGATAAAATTTTAAACGGCGCGCGCCGTGCAGACGAAAATTTCAAAAACGCGCATAAAGCGAGCGTAAATTTAAAAAGTGGGCAATCCGCGGGTTTAAATGCGAGCTTGAGCTTGAATGCAGGCGCGAACTCAAACGTAAATTTAGACTTAGGCGCGGACCTTGCTTCGGGCTCGAACGCAAATTTAAACTCAAATGCAAGCGCAAATTTAGCCGCTGATATGAGCCCAGATATGAATTCTAAAGCAAGCTCAAGTGCCAATCGCGCAGTAAATTTAACGGCGCCGAGCTTAAGCGCAAATTTAGCCACGCCAAACTCATGCGTAAATTTAGTCGCACCAAACTTAAACTCAAATTTGACCGCGAGTTTGAGCCCCAATACAAGCGGCGAAAGTAAAAATCGGGGCCTGTGCGGGCGAGGCGCGGATAGAATTTCAACTATCAAAATTTACGGCCACACCCATTTTTTCGCCGCAGCGATGGATAAAAACGGCGCGCTCGTGCTAAATCCGGGCGAGATTTGCGGGCGCAAAAAGCGGCTTTTCGAGTTTGCTTACGTCGTGGCACAAGAGCAAAAATTGCGTGCATCTCGTCTCCGTTCGCAGCGCAAAGAACTATAAAGCGAATGAAAGGAAGTCTTGAAATGATACGAAAAGCCCCTGAGCAACCAGAGAAAATGCTAGAAAGATACGAAAAAATTCTAAAACAGCGTGGGAAAAATATAAAAGGGTGCGAGGCCAAAGCGTATGAATGAAATTTACGTCCTAATCGCGCTATCGTTTTTGATCTTTGCTTCGCCCTTTTTGGCTAGCTTAGCTAGAATTCCGCTCTCGCCTATGGAGATCATGCTTGGCATCATAGCCGCAAATTTAGGGCTTTTGCCGCCAAGCGCAACCTTCGATCTAGCCGCGCAGATCGGCTTTTGTTACCTTATGTTTTTGACGGGCTGCGAGGTGGATTTTCGCGCGCTGCTTGCGATGCCGCGTAAAATTCTGCGGCTAATCCTAATCTTTTTGGCGCTGCTTTATATCCTAAGCGCGCTTGCGGTTTGGGTGTTTGAACTGCCGCAGATGCTTATCATCGCAGCGCCTCTGATGAGCGTCGGGCTGCTTTCGGCGCTGTATAAGGAATACGGCAAGGATCAGGCGTGGCTCAATCTCGCGATGCCCGCGGGCGTGATCGGCGAACTCATCAGCATCGCCGTCCTCACAGTGGGCGGCATCTACCTTAAAAACGGCTTCGGCGTCGAGATGGCGCTTCATATCGGCGCGCTTTTGGGCTTTTCGGCGGCCGCTCTAGCGGTTTTTAAAGGACTTGAAATTTTATTTTGGTGGTTTCCCGCGCTAAAAACGGTCATCATGCCCAAATACGACAAAAACGAAAAGGACGTGCGATTTGCGATGGCGCTGTTTTGCCTCATCTGCGCGGGGGTGATGCTTTTGAGGCTTGAGGTCGTCATCGGCGCCTTCATCGCAGGCACCTTCCTGCCGACCTTTTTCTCGCACAAGGACGACCTCATCGAGAAGCTATCGTCGTTCGGCTTCGGCTTTTTGGTGCCGATATTTTTCATACACACCGGAGCCGTGATCAAGCTAGAAGCGCTTCTTATGCCCGGAGTGATGAGCTTTGCCGTAAGCCTAGCGGCGCTGATGTTTGGCATCAGGCTGCTTGCGAGCGCTACGTTTTTAAGCACCCTAGGGCGCAAAGGCGCGGCGCTTTTCGCACTATCGCTTTCTATGCCTCTGACGCTAGTGATCGCCACGGCGACGCTTTTTTACTCCACCGCCGCGATCTCGCAAGAGATATACTTCGCGATGATCATCGCCTCGCTCATAGAGGCGCTTGCGTCGATGATTTTGATAAATTTTATTTACAAGAAATTTTAGGGCGGGAATTTTAAAATTTTGAAATTATAGGATTTTGGAATTTTAGAATTTCAAAATTTCGCGAAATTTTAGAATTCTATAAAATTTGATTTGATACGGGACTAAGATGGAGTTAAATTTAAAGCCCTATTTTGCGCCGCGATCGGTTAGGTCTTGGAGTTCCATGGTGTAGTTTTCTTTTTGCCATGTTCCGGCATAGCCATAAGCTTTCAAAATTTTAAATAGCAAAGCTACTATATCCTTTTCGAAAAGAGCATTTGTGCTTTTTGGATTTAGTTCCAAAAGTTGCCAAATTCTATGAAGCTTTTTGCCTTCATCGAATATATAATCCAATGTGACCTCAACAACTTCACCTTTATGATATAAAATCCAAATGCCTTTAGCAAGGCTTGCATGATCATAGTCTGGATCGGGAAAACTATATACTGGCATTAGCCAACAATCCGCATTTCGATCAATAGTCCAATCAAGCTCGTTAATAAAAGTCTCATAGTATGGATTATATTTGTAGTAAATTTCACTCAATCCATACTTTTTATCATCCTCTTTAGTGATGGTTGCATTTTCAAACGCCACTCTCTCCTCCTCAAGAAATTTTAATAATTTTAGATTTTACGATCGGTTAGGTCTTGTAGCTCCATAGTATAATTCGGCTCCTCTCCGAACAAATCACGATCTCTATATACCTCTAAAATTTCTTTTAGTAAATGCAAAATATCTTGCTTATTAAGACTTTGCGTATGATTTGGTTTTAAATCTAGGAGTTTCCAGATTCTATGAAATTTTTCTGGTTTTAAAGTTCTGTTTTTAATAATTTCATAATCCATAATCAACTCTAGTAATTCATTATTATAATATAGAATCCAAATAGTCTCTGTACTAAGAGCATGATCAAACTCATTACTAGGAAAGTTATGAAGACACCACATCCAACAATTTCTACTTTTGTCAATAGTCCATTTTCGTTTATTAATAAATTCTTTATACGGCGGATTATATTTATAAAATATTTCACTCAATCCATACTTCTCATCATCCTCTTTTGTGATGATTGCATTTTCAAATACCATTCTCTCCTCCTCAAGAAATTTTAATAATTCTAGATTTTACGATCGGTTAGGTCTTGGAGCTCCATGGTGTAGTTTGGGATTTGCTCCCATATGCCATCATATCCATATGTTTGCAAAGCATTATCTAGAAGTATAATTATTTCATCCCTTGAAATCAATTTAGTTTGTTTTGGATTTAGATCAAGTAGCTGCCAAATTCTATGAAATTGCTTAGGTCTTAGCGCCCTATTGATGTCATAATCAAGGACAACTTCAATAATTTCACCTTTATAATATAAAATCCAAATAGCTTTAACAAGAGTTCCATGTTCATATTCGGGATCGAGGAAATAAAAGATATCCCATAGCCAACAATCAAGCTCTCTGTTTATCACCCAATCTTGTTTATTGATAAAAACTTCGCGTTTCGGATTATATTTGTAGTAAATTTTACTCAATCCATACTTCTCATCATCCTCTTTGGTGATGGTTGCATTTTCAAAAGCCATCTACACTCCTTGGAATTTAAAATTTAGCGTGCAAGCGAAAATTTCAAGTGCAAATTTATGCAAAATTTTGCGACGCAATCGAAAATGGTAAGCGTGGAAATTCCAAACTCGCCGCGCTTAAAGATAGACCGGCGAGATTGCCGCGACCGCTAACTCTGCTCGCCGCGGATATATTTGCTTTCGCTAGCCGCGGCAAAGCAAATGCGGCTTCGTTAGCAAAGCTAGCGATAAAATTAATCGCAACCCATCTGCAAGAAGCATAACTGCACGATTTGTGGGCGAGCTAACAAAGCCAAAGCGAGCCGATTAAAATTTAAGCTTTAGCTTGCGGCGCTTAAAAGCCGACTTAAGCCTAGACGCGATGCGAGCGATATGCCGCGACGCGGCGCCTAAGCTTTAAGCTACATTAAGACCGGAATTTTGGTCTTTTGCAGGAAGTATTTCGACGCGCCGCCTAAAAAGATCTCCTTTATGCCGCTGTCTGAGTGCAAGCCCGCGACGATGAGGTCAAAATCGCCGGCATCGGCGTACTCTAGCAGCACCTGCCCCGGGATCTTACCCTCGACATTCAGTGCCTCGAAAACGTTGATTTTAATGCCGTGCAGAGCCAGATAATCGCTTATGCGGCGCTTCGTTTCGGAAACGTCGTCTTGAAGATAGTGGTTTGCGGTAATGACGGTGATAGATTTGGCGCGCTGTAAAAGCTCCAGCCAATTATCGAGCGCTCGCGCAGACGCCGCAGTACCGGTAAGCGAGACCAAAATTTTATCCGCCCTAAACTCCTTCAGCTTGCGCGGTATGACGATGCAAGGCTTGCCGCTTTTGGTGACCGCCGCCTCGAACGTGCCCGTGATAGAGCCCGTAGGCGGCACCGAGACTAACACCAAATCGCAATATTTGGAGTATTTCTCGACCAGCTCGGAACGGATGCCCACCATATGCCTCAAAGCGGCGCTATTTGGGACGTGATCGTCGTCGCTTTGATCTAGGCCTAGCTTGGCGCATTCAGTGTCGAAGATAGCTTTGATCACCTCGCGCTCGGCCCTCATCTCATCGCCCGCGGATTTTAAAAATTCCTCCATCAACACGCCGCCTTTTAGCGTCATGCGGACGTTGTAAATCATCTTAGGATCGAGCTGGCACGCCATTATGTTTATGTGTGTACCGAAAAATTTATTCACGAGTAGCGCTCCGTGTATGCGCTCGGCTAGCTCCTCGCCGCCGCCGATAGGGAAAAAAATCTTTTTAAGCTGCATCTCATACTCCTATTAAAATTTTAAGCTAATTCCAGTGAAATTTTAGTGCCTTTCTGATCGGTCACGCGCACTCGCACCACGTCGCCCGCCTTGTAAGGCGTCGTGATAAATTTAGCGCGCAGCAATCCGTCCACGCCGTCTCGTAGCGAGATAAAGGTGCCGAAATCCAGCACGCTTTGCACCACGCCGTCAAACTCCTCGCCGATCTGAAATTTTACCTCTTTGCGTTCACCGCGCGGCTTACGAAAATCGCGAGAATTTGAAACTATCGATAAAATTTTCTCTTTCGCGCCCGATACGCCGCTAGCTTTGGCGCCTTGAATCTTGACCTCACCCTTTTCTCGATCCAGATCGATATTTACGCCGAAGCTTTCGGTGATCTCTTTGATGACCTTGCCGCCCTGACCGATGATGTCTGGGATTTTGCTCGCCTCGACGCTAAAAATTTCAAGCTTCGGAAGCACGTCCTCGTTTATAACGATCGCCGTATCCGCCTGCTCCATAAGGCCCAAAATATGCGCACGAGCCTGCTTTGCCTGCGCGAGAGCCTCTTTTAAAACCTCCAGGCTGATGCCGCCGAGCTTGATATCCATCTGAAGCGCGGTGATGCCCTCATAGGTGCCCGCGACCTTAAAATCCATATCGCCGTCGTGATCCTCAAGCCCCATTATGTCGGTTAGCACGGCGTGTTTTTCGCCCTCAAAAATCAAGCCCATCGCAACGCCCGCAACGAGCTTTAGCGTAGGTACGCCTGCTGCCCGAAGCGATAGCGCGCCGCCGCAGACCGAAGCCATCGAGCTTGAGCCGTTGCTCTCTAAAATTTCGCTCACCACGCGGATGGACTGCGGCGAGTTTAGATCGATGCTCGGATACAGCGCTCTTTTGGCTAAATTTCCATGTCCCAGCTCGCGTCTGCCCGGGCTTTTGAGCGGGCTTGCTTCGCCGACGCAAAAGCCGGGGAAGTTGTAATTAAACATAAATCTATCGCCGATCGGCTCGAGCTGCGTTAGGCTGTCGCTTAGCTGCGCGTCGCTATCGCCGCCTAGCGTGGTGACGACCAAAGCCTGCGTCTGCCCGCGCGTAAATAGGCAGCTTCCATGCGCGCACGGCAGAATATTTGTCTCGATACTGATCGGGCGCACCTCATCAAGCGCGCGTCCGTCGGCTCTGCGGCGATCCTCGATGATCTGCGTGCGGATGATGCCGCGCTTATACTTGCCGATGACGCTGGAGATCACCTCTTGGCTCCATTCATTTTGCGCCGCGGCTTCGGTAGTTAAAATTTGATCCACGATTTTATTTAGCTCGGTAGCGCGCTCGCTCTTTGCCATCTGATTGATCGCCGCTTTAACGGCGTCTTTGTAGTTCGCGTCAATAAAATCCGCGATATCCTCATCCTCAATCTCGGGCTTGTACTCCAGGCTCGCATCGGGCTTTTTAAGCGGCAAAAAAGCCTCTTCGTAGGCGCCCGAGCCCGCGCTTATCGCCTTTGCGGCAAAATCGATCGCATCCACCATCAGATCTTCGCCAAATTCATTCATCTGCTGCGCGCCGCCGTTAATCTGCGGCAGGGAGCGCATCTCGATCATCAAAAGCTCATCGCCGACGCCGGCTACGTAAAGATCGAGCGCGCTAGCTTTAAGCGCGGAGTTGCTAGGATTTAAGATGAAGCTTCCGTTTTGATAACCTATGCGCACGCCGCAAACGGGCGCCTTAATCGGGATGTCGCTAAGATACAGCGCTGCAGACGCCGCATTAAGAGCGACGACTTGCAAATCAACCTCCGGATCTGCCGATAGCACGTAAACTACGATCTGCGTCGGATATGCGTATCCCTTTGGAAAGAGCGGGCGCAGCGAGCGGTCTATGATGCGGCTGGTAAGCGTCTCAAAATCGCCCGGCTTGGTCTCGCGCTTGATATAGCCTCCCGGGATTCTGCCTGCCGCGTACATCTTTTCGATATATTGCACAGTAAGGGGCAAAAAATCCTCCTGCACCTGCGTCTCTTCGCGCGCTACGGTAGCTAGCACGACGGTATTTTTTACGCGCAAAAGCGCCGCGCCCGCGGCTTGCTTTGCGACCTTATTGATATCGAAAATTTCGGTATTGCCATTTACTTCAATTTTGCACTGCATTAATTTTCTCCTTGTTTTTGTTAGTCTCGTGAAACGGCAGATAAAGCGGGCATTTGTTTAAAATTTGCATTATCTCCTCCGCGCTTGAGAGTGTTTTTTCTTTGTAATAAAAATCCACATTCACAAAATCTCTGATCTTATGAACAGCATAAATTCCATCTACTAGCATGGCGATCTCGTCTGCATTATCGCTGCCGATAACGGGAGTGGCATAAAAGATCGCTTTGGCGTTTAAGCTTACGAGCGTCTTTATGCAAGTAAGTGCGGTCAGCCCGCTCTCACACCCCTCATCTACCAAGATGACGTTTTTTTTCTCTAAATTTCCCAAAAGCTCGCCCTTGCGAAATTTATACATGTTTTTTAAAATTTTCTCCTCATAAAGTCTGTTTGCCTGTCCGTAAACATAATCCAGGCTGATGCCGAAGCTTCGCACGAGCTCATCTACCATCACGATCTCTTGGGTTTCGCTTACGCACGCGATCGCGCATTCCGGATTATTGGGCGCCAAAACGGGCTCTGTGAATAAAAACTCATAATGAAGCCCCAGCTTTAGAGCAAGATGATTTGCGATAGGAAGCGACTCCAGAGACTGAGCGATTATCAGAAAATTTTCATTTTTTATCACTGTAGCGGGTAAAATTTCTGCGAGTTTCATCGCGGCGTCGATTTGGTTTTCAAACATCAGCTCAGCTCTAGGCGTCATTATTTTTCGCTTCCGTATTCACTATCTACTGAAAAATCATACCCTACTCCGCCGAATGGATAGAAATTTACGAGAAAGTAAATTCCGCGCTCCTTACTTGCTTTGCTGTAGCCCGTCGTACTGGTGTTTTTAGGCTCGATATCCTCTTGATACACAAAAGAGTAATTCCAGCATTTGCGCGTATGAGAAAGTCCCACGCGCCACATTTTAGAATAAGATCGCTCCAAATCGTAATCCCAACGACCGAAAATTTTATTATTCCTAGGCAAATTTACCGAAGCGTTTACGATGCCGTAGTTATCTTTCGTATAGCGTTTGGGCTCCATGCTAAGTTTTTCATATTCGTAAGCGTGACTAAGTCCAAAGCTAAAATCGTCGTTAGAGTAGTTGGCGTAAGTATAGACCTTATCAAAGCTTTTATATTTATGCGAGTAGGTAAAGCGATTTCCGATATTTAGCCCATTTGCAAAATACGCATCGATGCGGTGTTCTAAATCGTCGAACTCATGATCGTCGAAGTCATATCGCTGCTTGACGCTATGGCGTAAAAATTTACGTCCGTCTTCATTATAGAAAAACTGCGTCATACTTAAAGCTGCATTTTCGTGGGTGTATTCGTCACTAAGCTCGCTTAAGAAGTTATCCTCCCAATAAAGCGAGTCTTGCAAGTTACCTAGCCGCGAACGATCTACTGCACCGCGAGCAAGGTCGTATTTATACTGATGATACTTTAAAATTCTATCCTCGATGTCGCCTTGCTGCCATCCGGGAATTCTAAAATCCGCTCTCCAGCTCATCGTATGATACAAGCTATCGTAAGCCCTGGCTACGTCGGTGTAGAGCGAAAGCTCGGTGTATTGATTAGCGTAGAAAGTGCTTTTATCCTCGTCAAGATCTCCGTTTGCGTAGTAGAATTTATCGTGCCAATCGATATTAGTCATATACACTCGCTCGGTAAAGGCGAAATTTAAATAATCCGCCAGTAGTGGCGTGCTTATACTAATCGGCACGTCAAACTCGTATTGGCGAGCAGTCGCGCCCTCCCATCTGGTATAATTACGCGCCTTCGCATCAAGCGAATAGATCAAATTTGGCAGTCCCAAATCATTACTAAATTTATGATATTGCAGCGTCGGAAGCTCTTGGACGGTATCTTCGTTGCGGAAGGTATTATCGGCGTTTAGCTTGCTTGTATCGATATAGTAGCGTCCGTAAGCGCCAAAATAGTGCTCGTCACCGGTCAAATAATAATTCAGCCGTGAAGTTACGAGCGAGTTATCCGCATCGTTGCCAAGACCTCCCTTTTCCTTCAGATCGTAATACTCCAGATCGTTTAGCTGGGTAAAATCGATCCATAAATTTTCGCGCAGATCGCCGTCTAGCAGATAGGTCGCAAGCTTGCTGCGATCGTATTGCACTTCAAAGCCGTGGTGACGCTCGTTTTTGTATTCGAGGCGCTTTTGCGCTCGCGAGAAGTTATCGAAAACTCCACCCCTGATCTCGCCGTAAGAATACGGCGACTCCGTAAATCGAAATGTCCCGTATACGCCAAAGCCCCTTCTGCTGCGCACCTGCGGATCGAGCTGAAAATCCCAGCTGTCGTAAGGCGCAAAATAGATCGGTTGCTTGTAGTAAATCCCCTCCTTGCTGATGTAGCCGGCCTCTGGAGGCAGTAGGCCCGTACGGCGCGTGCGATCAGTCGGAAAGCCGAAATACGGCAGATAGAGCACCGGCACGTCGCCCACGTAAAATCTCGGATTGAAAAGATGGAGGAATTTGCTCTCTTTATTAAGCATGCCGCTGCTAAATTTGATACGCCAATCAGGATCGGTAACGTTGCAACTAGATACGCTGGAGCCCTCCACGCGGTAATACTCGCTGTCGCTGCAACTGGCGTCGTTTTGCATCCAAAGCTCAGAGTCCTTGTCCATCATAAAATTTACGTAGGCTTGCTGCTTATCGTTTTTCAGATCGATTTTGACATGCTGCGCGCGCGTAGTTTCGCTGCTGCCGCGCATCGCATTGACGTTGCCGAAAAGCTCGATGATGCCGTTTTGTTCGTCGTATGTAGCGCGATCGGCGGTGATAAAGTAGTCCTGCGAATACACCGTTACGTTGCCACTAGCCTCCGTCAAAAAGCCCTTTTTCTCGACATTATCTGCTATAAGCTCGACGTCTTGGACCTTTGCGCTCGCACTGCTTGCTAAAAGAGCGCTAAAACTAAGCGCTAGAATTTTAAATTTTTTACTCTTTTTCAATCTCTACCACCAATGTTTTCGCCGCCATATCATGCAGGCTCTGACGCGAGTTCGTAAAAAGCGCCACCAAAAATCCCATATAAAAGATCATCTCGCTTATCAACCTAACCGCCGCGCGGATCGCTGCAGTAGCGATATCCATAGAGCTGCCGTCAGCGCGGACGCAATAAATTTTAACCGCAAGCTTGCCTAGCGTCGCGCCGTATAGATAGACAAAAATCGCTTGATATAAAAATTTTATTATCGCGTAATGCAAAATGAATTTTGACGCGATCTTTTGTACCTCAAGATTGCTTCCACTCTGCGCCGCTGCGACAAGCTCTGGCTCGTCGATAGCAAATAGCACAACCACAAAAAGCGTTACGCTCACCGCTTCGTCGATACTAAACGCAATTACGCGCTTGCTAAGCGGAGCGACGATCAAATTTTATCTCTTAAGGCTTGGTGCGCGATATCGCGCCTATACTGCGCGCCGCTAAATTTTATATTTTCGCACAGCGTGTAAGCCGCATCGCGCGCCTGCTTTAGGCTCTGCGCGACACCCACGCCTACCAAAACGCGTCCGCCGCTAGCGTAAATTTGCCCCTCCCGCTCGCTCACGCCTGCATAGCAGATATGCGCGTCCGCGGGAATTTCGCCGACCTCGATCAACGCAGGCTGTGAAGAGCCGTAAGGGTAGCGCTCGCTAGCCATCACGACGCCCACCGCAAATCGCTCTTTTAAGCTTATGCTGCTTAGCTTGCCTACGGCGGCGTTGTATAAAATTTCGCTCAAATTTCCGTCAATTAGCGGCATCAAAACCTCGCACTCCGGATCGCCGAAGCGGACGTTGTACTCCAGCACGTAAGGCTCGCCGCCCACGATCATAAGCCCCACGAACAGCACGCCGCAAAATGGCGCGCCCTGCTGCCGCATCCCTTTTAGCGTAGGTGCTACGATCTCGCTCCCCACTCTTTTTATCAGCGCGGCATCCGCTAGCGGGCTTGGCGCATAAGCTCCCATGCCGCCGGTGTTCGGACCCAGATCGCCGTCAAGAAGCTTCTTGTGATCCTGCGCCACGGGCAGGCTTACGAAATTCTCTCCGTCGCAGATCGCAAAAAAGCTCAGCTCGAAGCCCTCTAAAAACTCCTCCACGACGACGCGCTTGCCCGCTTCGCCGAAGCTTTCGCCGCTTAGCATATCTGCAGCGGCTTTTTTAGCTTCATCTTTGGAATTTGCGATGATGACGCCTTTGCCTGCGCACAAGCCGTCCGCTTTAACCACTACGCGGCCGTCTAGGGTATCGATAAATTTTGAAATTTCGGAGAGATCGTCGCTGCTTAGAAATTTTGCGGTTTTAATATGATTTCGCGCCAGAAAGTCCTTCATATAGACCTTAGAGCCCTCTAGCTTCGCCGCAGCGGCGCTAGGACCGAATATCGCTAGACCTTGCGCTTTGAAAATATCCACGATACCTTTTGTAAGCGGCTCTTCGGCGCCCACGACGGTAAGAGCTACCTCGTTGTTTTTCGCAAAGAGCGCGAGTTCATAAAAATCTTTTAAATCTAAATTTTTACCGAGCGCCTTTGTAGCGCCGTTCCCTGGAGCAAAATACAGATTTAAAACGTTTTTATCCTCGCGAAGTCTTAGCCCGATCGCGTATTCTCTACCGCCGCCGCCGATTATTAGGATATTCAATGAAGCCTCCGTAACGTAAAAAACCCAAGTGAGCGTTGCGTAAAAAGAATCGGCTCAAACAAAGCCAATCTTGCAACTAGGAAAAATCTCTAGGTCGCAACCCGTAACTTTAAAAAAGCTCGAGCCGAGCCGCGTCACACGGACCTCTCACGTCGTCGCTTATACAAATATGTTGAACCCTCATATAAAACGCTCTCGCTTCACCCAGGCTTGGGCAAAATTATAGTCAAAATTTGCTTAAACTATGGCAAAAGCGCCAGATCGACGCAGGATTTTATCGACATTCTTTCGCAGATTATCGGCTCGCAAACCTCGCTCAAAACGCCCGCCGTCGTCCTGCCGATACAGATCGCCTTGTAGCCCTCGTCCCAGCCGAAATTTGCGGTAAAGCCGCGAACGTTTTTAGGCGAGGTAAAAATCAGCGTACTGCCTTGCGGCGGCTTTGCGGCGGCGGGGAGGCTAAGGATGCAATTTTCGTAGGCGATCACGCTTTGCAGCCGCACGCCGGCGCTAGATAGAATTTGCTCCAGCCTCGATACCGTCTCGCGCGCGCGCAGATACAGCGCGTCTCTGCCCTGCAAGAGCGGCGCGATCTCCGCGGCAAACTCATTTCCGTGCCCGTGTTGCGCCACAAAAATATCGCGAAATCCAAACTCGCGCGCAGCCGCCGCACACGGCTCGCCGATAGCGTAAACGGGCGTATCTAAATCGACCGAAATTTCATTAAATTTTATCGCCGCCACCGCATTTTTGGAGGTAAAAATTAGCGCGCCCGTCTGCGCAGGCAGGCTAAATTTGAGAAATTTTATCTCGCAGACCGCAAGCTGCCTCACCTGCGGATGATCAAATCTCGTATTAGACACCAGATATATCAAAACGCCACCTCTAATTTTAATTTTATACAACTAGTATATTTCCATCTTTAAAAAGTTAATTATAGAGTTTGGTTGAAGATACTTTTGCGCTTTTATGTCTTAGTTTCATATATTAAAGGCTTCTTTTACCTCCCAACCTCTTTTTTATAATTATTCTCCGATTTTCTACTTCATTATTTTTTCATAAAATAGAATAAAAATTTTGCCTAACAATGGTAAAATTTCGAATCAATTTATTTTTCTTGCAAAATCTCTTTCAGTTATTCCTCTTTCTCGAATCTCAACTCTCTTGTTCTCGGGTGCTGAAGTTTCTATTTCTTCTTCGGTTCGATATTTTTTTCCAAAATAAATATCTTGCCAATAAGCAATCGTGTTTGCGTTTCTTCCATCAGATGTTCTTGTTATAGTTTTTTTAGTGCTAGGTTTTATTATTTTAACCTCATTACTCTCCAGTATAGATAACCTATCTTGAACACTACTAGCTTTCATTTTTAGTTTTGGAATTTCCAAAACTCCCAAGCTCTCGTTTGTGTCAGGATCAAAGATTTCATCATCTTTTTCAAAAATAATAAATATATCTCCAACTTTAACACCATCTAAATCGCCTTTGTTTATGGCCACTCTATGACTATCTATTATTTTTACAATTCGTGCTTCCATTATTAATTTTCTCCTTGTAAGTTTAAAAATTTTTTCGATATCACTTCTTCAATATCACTTTCTTTGAGTTGTAAACTAAAATACAAACTACTATTATACTGCTTTGGCAGAGGTTTATCAATTCGATACAAAATTTGAATATGGCATGTCTTATCATTACCCTGTACATATTTTACAATGCCTATACCGACAAATACCTCAATATTTTCACTATCTATAAAGTAAAGCCTTATAATATCATTATAGGTTAATTTAATGGATGATTTATTTAAAAATAGCTCGTTGCCATCCACCTCTCTATGTAAGGGTCTAAGTTTAAGTTTTTTAATTAAGCTATAATCTGTCACATACTGCCTCATATTATACAAGTAACCAACAAGTATTGAGACTACGATTAGAAAGATGAAAATAAACAAAATAAGCCACTTAATACTTATTAAGTCGCCCACATTAACAAATAAAGTAACCATAGCTGATAAAAAACCAGATACGCCTATAATAATGGCAATTATATGTGCTTTGAGATACTCAAGCATCAGATACCTTTTTATAAAAATTTTATACTGCTATATTTAAGCAAAATAATTCAAATTTTCAGCCACCCGTTTAAAATTTCAATCTGCGCCGCCACGCTCTCGTTCGCCGTGCCTCCTTGCGACTTGCGCGCCTCTTTGGAAGCATTTAGATCAAGAAATTTAACCGCGCCCGCGTCCAAGCTCTCATCCACGCTTGCAAGCTGCTGCGCATTTAGCTCGCTCAAATCCAGGCCCAAATTTTCCGCATACGCCACGGCCTTGCCCGTGATGAAATGCGCCTGGCGAAACGGCACGTTTTTCTCCCGCACGAGATAGTCGGCTAGATCGGTTGCCGTGAGGTGCCCGCACCTGGTCATTGCTAGCATATTTTGCTCGTTAAATTTAGCCGTTTTTAGCATCTGTTTTAAAATTTCAAGGCTCGCAAGCGCGGTGGCGACGCTGTCAAAAACGCCCTCCTTGTCCTCCTGCATGTCCTTGTTGTATGCTAGCGGCAAGCCCTTCATCACCGTTAGCAGCGCGACGAGATTGCCGTTTACGCGCCCCGTTTTGCCGCGGATGAGCTCGGCGACGTCGGGGTTTTTCTTCTGCGGCATGATCGAGCTGCCCGTGCTGTAGGCGTCGCTGATCGTGATAAAGCCGAACTCCTGAGAGCTCCACAAGATGAGTTCCTCGCACAAGCGCGACGCATGCGTCATCAGCACGCTTACGTTAAACAAAATCTCCAGCGCGAAGTCGCGGTCGCTGACGCTATCCATCGCGTTTGGCGTCACTCCCGCAAAGCCGAGCTGCTGCGCGACCAGCTCGCGGTTTATAGGGTGCGGCGTGCCGGCAAGAGCGGCGGAGCCCAGCGGACAGAGGTTGTTTCGCTCGCGCGAGCTGGCAAAGCGATCGTAGTCGCGGCGAAACATAAACGCGTAAGCTAGCAAATGATAGGCAAGGCTCACGGGCTGGGCGTGCTGAAGGTGCGTGTAGCCGGGCATCAGCGTGTCCGCATGCTCGCTAGCGATATCTCGTAGCGCGGCGACTAGCTCGCGAGTTTTTTCGGCAACCTGAGCGCCGCTTTTGAGCACGTAGAGGCGAAAATCAAGCGCGACCTGATCGTTTCTGCTGCGCGCGGTGTGCAGCCTGCCGCCAAGATCGCTTCCGATAAGCTCGCTTAGGCGCTTTTCGACCGCCATGTGGATGTCCTCGTCGGCGGTTTTAAACTCAAATTTACCGCTTTTTATCTCTTCAAACACGGCGTCAAGCCCCGCGGCGATCTTTTCGCTCTCGTCAGGCTTTAAGATCCCGCAAGCACCGAGCATCCGAACGTGCGCCTTGCTGCCTGCGATATCCTCCTGCCAAAGCGCCTTATCAAAGCCGATCGAGGCGTTAAACTCCTCCAAAAGCGCCGAACTCGCCTCGCTAAAGCGCCCCTCCCACATTTTTTTCACGCTCGCTCCTTCGTTTAAATTTTCGGTGATTTTATAAAATTTTAAATCTCGCCACACAAGATTTGGGGGCGAGAAAAAAGGCTAAAGCGCGGTAAATTCCTAAAAACGCGCTTGCCGCTTCGCACACTAGACTCTAGACTTTGGAATTTACTGCGCCTCAAGTTTAGCGATTCAAAAGCGCTTGCTAGCTTATTCGATCCACTTTACTACGTCATCCATGCTGCGGCGGATCTTTTGCGGCTGTGGATTTACGCGGTAGCCGAAAGGCACGAGTAGCGCCACGCGACGCTCATTCCATTTTAGATTCAAAATCTCTCCGAGCGCTGCGCGATCAAAGCCCTCCATCGGGCAGCTGTCGATGCCGCGACTTGCGGCCTCGTTCATCATCGCCAAAGCCGGGAACATGCACTGCGCGTGCGACCAATTAAATAGCTCCTCATCGTCGTTGTGAAAATAACCGCTTAAAAAATCTTGATAAAATTTATGCCTGTCGCCGATATATTTGGGCGCTTCATCTTTTTTACGCGTAATCATTCGCTCGATATAATCACTTCCTAGCTTTATGTCCTTGATCTTTGCTAAAATCACAACCAGATGTGAGCAAGAGGTGATCTGCGGCTGATTCCACGATTTTTCGCGGATCTGCTCGCGCAACGCCTTGTTTTGCACAACCAAAAAGTTCCATTGCTCTAGCCCCGTAGAACTAGGTGCTAAGATGCCTGCCTGCAAAATGGCGTCAAAATCGGCTTTACCGATCTTTTTATTCTCGTCAAAAATTTTGCACGCGTGGCGAAATTTCATAATCTCTAAATGCGTCATAGCCTCTCCTTAATTAGAATTTTTGTAGATCAAATACCCGCCATCTTTGCGTCTGATGCTGAGGTTACCCTCATGTGAGCGCACGCCGATGCGGTAGTAGCCGTCCTCTTTGGTGACGTTGATGTCGCTAAAACCGCCGATATTTACAGCAAAGCTCGCGCCGCTAAGTGGGATCTCTTGGCGCCAAAACTCCGCTTCAAGCGTGCCCGAAGCATTTGCATCGGAGCTTTTGAAATCATCTGCGGTGATTAGTTGCACGCTGTCTTTGCGGATGACAAATTTCAATCCGTCATCAAATTTAAGCGTCTCTAACGGTAGCTCCAGGCGCGGCGCGAAGCTAGGCGTGATGCCACTTTGCGAGGCCTGCTTTTGTAAATTTGGATCAGTCGAAGTAACCGAGACGTCCAGTGCCCTATGTAGCGCGGGTTTGGCGCTAGCGCTTAGCACGAAGTCATCGTGCCAATCAATCGAGCGATTGACATCAACGATCTTTTCGTGCAGGACCCCGTCGTCGTCCCTATATCGCACAATTAAGCTTTCGATCGTAAGGGCGTCGGAGGGAAGCGCAAAGGTTTGCTGCGTAAAATTTTTAGGCGCGGGAGTATTTTGCGACGCGGCGGCGGAGCTTTGCGCCGGATTGGAATTTTGCGGAGCAGATTGCGCGTTTTGTTGCATAGTGGAGTTTTGCACCGTAGAATTTTGAGCTGTAGAATTCTGTGCCGCTTTGAAATTTTGCGCTATCGTAGAATTTGGCTCGCTTACTTCTGGCACGATCGGTAACTCATCAGGAGGCGGAAGCATCGCAACTGAAGGCTGCGCAGAAGAGTTCAGCTCCGTTTTAATGACCTGCAAAGGAGCGCCGATGCCCGCTTTGGGGCCAGGAGCTTTTTTTTCGGTCTGCGAGAGCTGTGCGCTCACGGCTTTTTTGGCGGCGCTTGCTTTAATACTGGAATTAGCTTCTGCGGCGCTTTTTTGCATTGCTGCGGTAGGGCTTTTAGATGTTTCAGGTTTCATTACAGCTTGCTTTTTAGCGTTTGGGCTTTGTGCACCTGTCCTTGGCCCTTTAATCGCCAAATTGGTAGAATTTTGCTCTTTTACCGCGACGATGCTGAGTTTCGTAGCGTTTGAATTTGCGCCATTTAAATTCTCAGCGTTTAAAAAAGCGCAAAGACCTAAAATTAGCAAAGAAATTTTTCTCATTTTTTAAGGTCCGGATCGAGCGAGCGACGCTCTAAATAAAGCTTTTGCAGTTCGGCGTTTTCCTCTTTTAGCCGCTCGACGTCGGTGAATAAAAACGCCTTTTCTTTTTGCAGCTGGCGCAGCACCTCAAACGATCGTTTGCCAAACAGCACGTCACCCACAAAGATGCCCGCAAAAACGACGCAGACGATCAGCGCAAGAGCTGCAAAAATCTGCTTAAGCGGCGAAAACGGATTGATAAAATTCAGCCGTTCTTTTAAATTTTTACGCTTTTTTAAAGCTTTTTTTGCGGCAGGATCTGCGTTTTGCGGCGCAAAAGAAAATCCTTGCGTAGCAGGATTTATGTCTTGCGCTGCAAAGCTCGTGCCTTGAGAGCCGTAGTCTACGCTCTGAGCCGCAAAATCCGCGTCGTTTGGGAAGCAGTTTTCTTTAGCGTATAACTCTGCATTCTTTAAATCGCTGCTCCCAATAAATTCCGCGCTGTAAAAGCCCGCGTCTGCTTGCATATTGCCTTCGTAGTTTCCGCTTGCAGCGGAGCTTTTGCCACTTAAATTAGAGCTGCTGCTTGTGGCTTCAGAGGCAGAACCTGCTTCGTCTATACCGCGCGAAGCTCCGTTGCGATTTTTCCGGAAGCCAGCCCCTACCTCGCTAAAGCCTCCGCCAAAATTTTCATCGCTATAAAATTCTTCATCGTCAAAAAAATCGTCCTCGTCAAAGTCTGCGTCTGAATATCTGCCTTGCGTGCCCGTATAGGTGCGCTGCGCGCCGCCTTTTAAGCCCCGCTTGGACTTTTTTTTAAAAAACATTTTAAATTCGGCTTCCTAAAAACTCGTCCGTCTCGCGCTCGATCTCAAGCAGGCGGTTATATTTGGCGTTGCGCTCGCTTCTTGAGGTCGCGCCCGTTTTGATTTGGCCCGTATTCATCGCGACGGCGAAGTCCGCGATAAAGCTATCCTCGCTCTCGCCGCTTCTGTGGCTCATCACGCAGCGGTAGCCTTTGCGCTGCGCTAGGCGGATCGTCTGCATCGTTTGGCTGACGGTGCCGATTTGATTTGGTTTTATCAAAATCGCGTTGCCTACGCCCTTGGCGATGCCTTCGCGTAAAATCTTCTCGTTCGTTACAAATAGATCGTCGCCCACGAGCTGCACTTTAGAGCCAAGCTTGCTCGTTAGCTTCGCCCAGCCCACCCAGTCGTCCTCGCTTAGGCCGTCCTCGATCGAAAATATCGGATACTTCTCGCAAAGCTGCGCGTATCGCTCTATCAGCTCTTCGCTGCTAAATTCCTTGCCTTCTAGCTTATATTTGCCGTTTTCGTACAGCTCGCTAGCTGCGACGTCAAGGGCTAGTTTGATCTGCTCGCCTGCTTTGTAGCCCGCTTTTTCGATAGCTTGCATGATTAGCTTGATCGGCTCTTCGTTATCGTTTAAATTTGGCGCAAATCCGCCCTCGTCGCCCACCGCCGTGCTGTGACCGGCTGCGTTTAGAAGCCCTTTTAGCGTGTGGTAAATTTCGCTCGCCGCTCGCAACGCGTCGCTAAATTTATCAAATCCAAACGGCATAATCATAAATTCTTGGAAATCCACGCTGTTGTTCGCGTGCGCGCCGCCGTTGATGATATTAAACATCGGCACCGGCAGTACGCTAGCGTTTGCGCCGCCTAGGTAGCGATACAAAGACACGTCAAGGCTCTTTGCCGCTGCGCGCGCTACCGCCATAGATACGCCAAGCACCGCATTTGCGCCTAAATTTGAATAGTTATCGGTGCCGTCAAGCTCTCTCATCTCATCATCAAGCGCCTTTTGACCAAAAGCATCTAGTCCGATCACGGCTTCGGCGATCTGCGAATTTACGTTTTCCACCGCTTTTAGCACGCCCTTGCCGCAGTATCTATCGCCCCCGTCGCGAAGCTCTAGTGCCTCGCGTTTGCCCGTGCTTGCGCCGCTTGGGACTATCGCGCTTGCTACGGTGCCGTCGCTTAGAGCCACAGTCGCTTTCACGGTCGGGTTGCCACGGCTGTCAAGTACCTCTATCGCATAAACATCTTCGATATAAATCATTACTCATCTCCACTTTGTAAATTTTCTTCATCGTCCGCGCCTGCGCTGAAATTTACGCTACCCATCTGCTCGCGGATCTTTGCTGTGATCTCTTCAGCGACAGCAGGGTTATTCTCTAGATAAATTTTAGCGTTTTCGCGCCCTTGTCCCAACTTAGTGTCGCCGTAGCTGAACCATGCGCCGCTTTTATCGACGATGTCGAGCTTGACGCCGTAATCGATCAGCTCGCCTACCTTGCTGATGCCCTTGCCGAACATTATGTCAAATTCCGCGATCTTAAACGGCGGCGCCACCTTGTTTTTTACGACCTTGACCTTGGCGCGGTTGCCGATACTCTCTTCATTTTGTTTCAAAGTAGCGATCTTGCGTATATCGATGCGCACCGAAGCGTAAAATTTAAGCGCATTGCCGCCCGTAGTGGTCTCTGGCGTGCCGTAGCCCATCGCGCCGATCTTCATACGGATTTGGTTGATAAAGATCACCGTGGTGTTCATCTTATGCACGACGCCGGCGAGCTTACGCAGCGCTTGACTCATAAGTCGCGCCTGAAGCCCCACGTGCTGATCGCCCATGTCGCCCTCGATCTCGTTTTTTGGCGTGAGCGCGGCGACGCTATCTACGACGATAAGATCGATCGCGCCGCTCTTTGCTAAGGTTTCTACGATGTCGAGCGCCTGCTCGCCGAAGTCGGGCTGGCTGACGTAGAGATTGTCGGTATCGACGCCTAAATTTGAAGCGTATTTGACGTCTAACGCGTGCTCGGCGTCTACGAATGCGCAAATTCCGCCCGCTTTTTGGCACTCGGCGATGATATGAAGCGTAAGCGTCGTCTTACCCGAGCTCTCTGGCCCGTAAACCTCGATGATGCGCCCTTTCGGCACGCCGCCGATGCCAAGCGCGATGTCAAGCCCCACAGAGCCCGTAGAGATGGCGTCTATCGGCTCGACCTGCTTATCGCCTAGCCGCACGAGCGTGCCCTTGCCGAAAGCTTTGTCGATCGATTTTAGCGCCGCATCCAGCGTCTTTTTCTTTCCCTCGTCCATGTTTTTCCTTAAAAATAAATTCGCTTGATTTTACCAAATTTGAAATGAATTTTTGATTATTCGCCCAAATTCGGCGCGGCATCGGAATTTGAAATTTTTAAGGAGCGCAAAAAGTTCTGCAGGACGAGCCTCAAAGCTTTAAATTTAGCCTTTTAAACAGGCCCTGTTTTCACGTTTTTCTTTAGAAATTCCGCATTTTTATAAGGGCTGTAGCAAAATTTCACTATAATTTCGCAACATTTAAAAATTACGCCGCGTGCGAAATTTAAAGCGGAGCAAAAAGGATAAAATTTGAAGATTTTTAAGCATATAAACGTCGCCCACTCGCCCGACGCCGACGATATTTTTATGTATAAGGCGATTGATTTTGGCTGGGTAAGCTCCAAAAATCTAAAGCTTAGCGCCACCGCGCTTGATATCCAGACGCTAAACGACGAGGCGCTAAAGGGCACCTATGAGGCCACGGCGATTAGCTTCGCGCTATATCCGCTGATCTGCGATGAATACGCGCTTTTGCGCACGGCAGTGAGCTTCGGTGAGGGCTACGGCCCAAAGCTAGTTAAGAAAAAGGGCGCGGTTTTAAAGCGAAATTTCAAAGTCGCGCTCAGCGGCAAACACACGACAAATGCCCTGCTTTTTCGCATGGCATACCCGCAAGCGCGCGTGATTTATAAAAATTTTCTCGAGATCGAGGACGCGGTCTTAAGCGGAGAGGTGGACGCCGGCGTGCTGATACACGAGAGTATTTTGGACTTTTCGGACGAGCTTTGCGTGGAGCGCGAGATCTGGGATATCTGGAGCGAGCTAGCGGGCGAAAATCTGCCGCTGCCGCTAGGAGGCATGGCGGTTCGCCGCAGCCTGCCGATAACCGACGCCATCGAGTGCGAGCGCGTATTAACCGAGGGCGTGCGCATCGCCACCGCGCATAAGCCCCTTTTGTCGCACATGCTCATGGAGCGAAATCTCATCCGCGTGGACGACGCAAAGCTCGAAAAATATCTGAGCCTTTATGCCAACGAGGCCTCGATCGAGCTTTCGGGGGCACAGATAAGGGCGGTGGATAGGCTGTTTGAGCTTGGTTATGAGCGCGGATTTTACCCTGCGCCGATTAGCGCGCAGGAGAATTTTATCCCGCGCGAATATAACGAGATCCGTTTTGCGGACTGCGGCGGACAAAACCCGATGTAAAGGCGGGCGAGGTTAAAATTTAGTTGAAATTTAGCGCTTGTTTCGGCTAAATTTTTACTAGAAATGAAATCACATTTGGCTAAATTCCTCGGCGTTAAGAGGTTTGCGCCTCGGTTAAATTTTACTTCGGCGTAAAAGTCGCCGCGCGAGGTAGAATTTTACCCCGCGTTCTTGCCATTGTGGTGCAGCCCCTCCGCCGCTTTTGGGTTTAGCTGCGGAGTGCGACGTGAATTTAAATTTGCGCGTAAAATTTAGCGCCGAGCTTGCCGCGGATTTTGCCGCCAAGCTCGTCAATCGACCGCGCTGTAGCGTTATTATCGCCGTGCAATCTGTAGCTGCGCCTTAAATTTACGGCTACGCAGCGATGAAATTTTGCAGTGCGGCGCTACATTGCGCGGCTGTATTTTGTACCGCAGAGTGCGAGCCCTGCGCACACGATGTATCGCGCAGCCCAAATACACTGGCGAGATAAATTTAATCGCAGCAGCAGCGTCAAATTTTGAAATAGCGTTCGCGTTTTGCACCGTGCGGTGCGGCGGTATCGCTAAACTTTAAAACGATGCGCGGCGAGCGACGAGCGTGAAATTTAGAAATGAAATTTAAAAGGCAGAATTTTGAAAACAAAGCAGATAGATTTTAGCAAATACACCTCCGTGCGCATCGGCGGGAGCTTTGCGGTGCAAATTTTAAAGGACGAGGCCGATTTTGCGGAGTTTGAGAGCATATCGGGGGGCGCGATCATCGGTGGCGGCAACAATCTGCTTATCTCGCCCGCGCCGCCGCACCTTGCGATGCTAAGCGAGGAGTTCGACCGCATAAGCTTAAGCGGCGATGTCCTTAGCATCGGGGCTGCAACGAAGTCGGGCAAAATTTATAACTTCGCCAAAAAGCAGGGTCTCGGCGGCTTTGAGTTTTTGCGCAACATCCCGGGCACGCTCGGCGGGCTAATCAAAATGAACGCGGGGCTCGCCGGCGCGAGCATTAGCGATAGCCTGCTTGCCGTGCGCCTGGCTCGCGGCTGGGTGGAGCGCGAGAGGATAAGCTTCGGCTACCGAAGAAGCGGGATAGATGAGCCGATTTTAGGCGCCGAGTTTAAAATTTCGCGCGGCTTTGATGCCGAAGTCGCCGCGGATTTCGCCGCCAAGCGCGCCAACCAGCCAAAGGGAGCTAGCTTTGGAAGCTGCTTTAAAAACCCGCCGAATGACGCCGCGGGCAGGCTGATCGAAGCGGCGGGGCTTAAAGGCCACGCGATCGGCGGCGCGAAATTTAGCGAGCAGCACGCCAATTTCATCATAAATTTTGGCGGCGCGAGCTTTGAGGATGTGATTGCGCTCATAAATTTAGCGCAAAGCCGCGTTTTTGAGGAATTCGGTATCGAACTGGAAACCGAGGTCGTGGTGCTATAAAAGGAAATTCGTATATTTTGCCCCGACTAAACTTACTCGGTTGTCCATTCCGTCTTTTTGCACTGGATTTTTTATGCTTTGAAATTTTAAAATACCGACGAAATCGTCAAATTTAAAAGCGCTCGATACGGTGCGCCGGCGATACTAACCGCTGTTTCATCGCTTAAAATAGTCACTACAAAAATGGCCCGCAAAAGCAATCAATTTTATCCCGTTTATCTCGCCATGAAAAACAGTTGTTGAATTTTGCGCACCAAACCGATGAGGCCGTCTAAATCGGCATTCCGTAACCGTCTAAGCGGGCAAGCAAATTTAGCTCAGATAGTAACACGCAAAAGCCACAACGGCGACGATAAAAGTAAGCGCGGCCGTTAATTTATATAGCCGCAAAGTTCCCGCGCAGCGACTTTTCATATCGCGGATTTTGGGCGGCTTGCTAGCTAAATTTAGCTCCGCAAGCGCCGCGTCAAATTTGCCGCAATCAAGCCTCCACTCCGCAAAATCTCTAAAAATCAGCGTATCAAAATGCAGCCTAACGTGCAGATAAAATAGCCCCGCAAAAGCCGTCAAAAAGCTCGCAATCACGGCAAAATTCGTAAAAATCGTAAGACAGACGGCTAGCTGGAGTAAATTTAACAAGAAAAACAGCCTATGTGTCGCCAAAAACCTAGCTGTAACCAGCGCCAAGACTCTATCGTCCGCCCTTTGGCGGCATTCCCGCTCCCCGTCTTGCGCCGCTTTTTTGCTTTGCTCCGCATTCGTCATTTTCTCTCCTCATTTTGGGCGTTTGTCTTTAGTTAAATTCTCGTTTGTTTTCGCCGAGAATTTTGCCATGCCGCTTGTTTCCAGCCTGTAGATTTTTCAATTTGATCCCTCAAACCGGACTTGATCAAATTTGGCCCGCATCTATTTCGCGCTTAAATTTGCCGCACTTGCTTTTGCGAATTTGGCCGGTCTTTACTCCGCTTTCGAACTTACGCGGGCTTCTGCGGCTAGCCGCGTTATCCTCTCGCGCAGCGAGCTAGCGACTGCGATCTTTTCGCGGCGAGATTTTAGTAAATTTAGCGCCTCGTCAAAGCCCAGTCCCGCATAAATCACCAGCCACGCAAGCAGCACCGACGCGCTCCTGCCGTAGCCCAGCGCGCAGCACACCAGCACCTTTTTGCCGTTTGTCTCGGCGGCTCGTTCGTTCGCGCCTGTAAGATTTTGCCCCGCCTCGGCGATTTCGCTTTCGTTTGCCGTGCCGCGGGTTTGCAGGTTTGTCCGCGAGTCCACCTGCTCGTTAAATTTAAAATCTCGCCCGTGCGCGTAGCCCGCTTTGGCGCTAAAATTTGGTCCTAGCTCCGCCCTTTGCGGTAAAATTTCGCCGCCGCTAAAAGCCATTTTCACGAGTCGCTCGAGCTCATCTGCGCCGCGTTTTAGCTCGTCCGCGCCAGGCGTTATCATATCTAGCATAGGCAGGCTCGCGTAAATTTGCGCGCCGCTAGGCCGCTCAAACTCGGCCGCGCAGTCAAGCACCGCGTCAAATTTACCTGCCTGCTTAACCGAGCCAAGATACAGCCCTGGCAAAATCTCGTCTGAAAGCCGGCGTCCGCGCAGCCAAAAGAGCGCATTTAACCGCGCGACGCAAAGATACGGGAAGAGTAAAGCTTTAGCCGCGGCGGCGTGACGGCCTTGCCCGTTTTTAGCAAAAACCCGCGCGCCCAAAAACGCGTAACCGCAAGCGACTAGCGCGAAGCTAAGGCTCGCCCACGACAGCCACAGCATCCACGCGCCCCAAATTTTAGCTCCCAAAATCGCCGCAAAAAGCGTCATAAACGCAAGCCCTAGATATAGCGCCGCCCATTTGTAGCGAGCAGCCTCCATAGCTATAGCAAAACTAAGCGGCTCGCCATCCATCGGACGAACGAGCAGCACAAAACATCCCGCGGCTAGCCCCGTCGGAATGTCGATAAAATGGTGCTGATACGTGGTCAGCACGCTAAAGCCGATGAGCACAAACCACGCTACGAGCGCCGCTTTAAGCCAAACCGCGCGCGCCTTGCGAAGGTAAAATGCGCCCACGACGACGCAAAGTATGATGTGCAGTGACGGGGCTTGATTAAACGGGAGGTCAAAGGCGGCGAGGCTCGAGAACAAAAAACCGCTAAAGCCTGAAACTGCGGGCTTTTCCCACGACATTTGCAGAGGAAAAGCGATAAAAAACAGCGTCGCGATCATCTGAGCGACTAGCAGCTGTGTAACGTAGCGCGCGAGCTCCCCGGCGTCACGGCAGAGGAAAAATCCAAGCGCGTAGAGCAAATTTAGCGACCAATACGGCACGATGCTCCACGCCCAAAACGGTAGCGCGCGCTCCCACGCGAAATAAATCTCGGGCACGTTTGCGCGAGCGCTCGCGAGGGCGTTCGTGGCGCCGTAGCTAGCGTAAAATATCGCCGCAACGACGACTAGCGCGGCCAGCTGATATAAAAACGGTTTTGTTTTCATTTTTGCCTTTTTTGCTAATTCTATCAAATTTTAGCAGATTTGCGCGTTGGCGGCTTAATGGGCCGAGATCGCTCGCTTGACGCAAAAGGCGTAAAATTTACTCGCCGAGACCCGTATCTTTAAGGTGCTAAATTTGAATTAGTCAAATTTATCGTTATGAATTAAACTTTTTGTGCAAGTCAATCTTTCTTGTTAAGGGGGAAGGGGCTTGAATTACGAAGTCGCTCCCTTCCCCCTTAACAATCCCCCAACCCCTACGACGTGAGAGGTTGCTGCACTGCGTGCAGGTTTATCTGGCGCTGTCGCGCCGAAAATTTAAATTTGACATTTTCAGGGTACAGGTCTCGGCGACTCAAATTTGCAAATTTGAGCGTAAAACGATAAGGCGAAGTATCGCGAGATGACTTTTCGAGTTTTGAAGCAAAATTAAGCGTGCGCTAGGCATATAGCCTGCGGAGCGAAAATTTTGCGAAATCTCGGAAAAGCACTCGCGAGACAAGCCGCTTAAATTTTAACGGCCAAACTCACGCTAAATATCCCATCCCCATCTATCCACTCTTTCACCTTTTTAAATCCCGCATTCGCCACGAGCTGATCCATCTCGGCTTGGCTGCGGCGGCGCATGATCCATGCAGCGCCCTGCCTGTGGCTAGATAGAGCGCGCGCGATCATCTCGAGCTGCGGGTGCCACGGCTGGTTGGTGTAGATGAGGTAGCCGCCGCTTTTTACGCTGCTTGAAAAGCCTTGCAGCGCGGTGCGCACGACCGAGTTGTCAGGAAAGAGCTCAAACAGTCCCGACACGACGCCTAGCGTATATGCGTCCTGCAGACCCTCGTAGCTAGCGGCGTCAAAGGCGTTTGCCTGCGTAAAGCTCGCGACGTCCTGCAGCCCGCGCTCTTTTATCATTTCGCTGCCGGCTTTCACGTTTATGTCGCTGTAGTCGCGCAGCGTTATGCGCTCAAATTTATGCCCCTGCACGGCGTCTAGTATGTATCTGCCGTGCCCCGAGGCGATGTCTAGCAGTCGTAGCGGCTCTCCGCGCTCTTGCAGCTTTGCTACGGCTTGGTCGATGGCTAGCTTGATATTTCGCTTGCGCTCTCTGATGCCGCGCCAGCCGATGGCGTTTAGGTAAATTTCGTCGATAAATTTAAAAAATTTATTCGCCCCTTGCGGCTCGTTTCGGTAAACGTAGTCAAGCGTACTGCCGCTATCGTAGCCCGTATTTTCGCCCACTTTTAGCCCGCCGACCCACGGCGAGAGCGCCTGCATACCAACTCTTTGAAACTTAAATATCAAATTTTTCGGGCAAAATTTCGGTAGCGGCGTAGCTAACCTATCGGCCTCTTCGCGGCTAAAGCCGTATTCATCCGCATGCGTGCAGTCCACCTCGCTAAAAGGTGCTCTAAACCTCTCGCCGACGAACTCACGCACGATCTCAAACGCCCTCTCCCGCTCGCTCTCGCCCAGCGTATCGTGGTAAAATCCCTCTAAAACCTCGCGCCTTTTTACGCGCGCGCCAAGAGCGTTGTAAAACTCGTGCTGCGGGGCGTGCTCCACGACCCAATCATCGCCTGAAACCAGCAGCAGCGTAGGCGTCGTGATCGCCGCGGCGTCCGAAACCACTCGCTGCGCCGCTTCGTAAAGCCCCAGCAGTATGCGCACCGAGATCGCGCGAGTGATGAGCGAGTCGGCGTCGTAGCTGGCCTGGCGATCCTTGTCGTGAGTGAGATAGTGAGCCTTGACGTAGCTGTTTACGAAAAAATTTCCGCGAGAGGAGTAGAGCGCCTTTAGTCCCGCCCTGGCAAACGGTACGTAAAGCTTCACGCTAAACGCGGGACTAGCCAGCACCGCGCAGCGAACGCGCGGAGCGTAGTCGTGCAGCCACGCCGAGACCAGCACCGCTCCCACGCTCTGGGCTATCACGGCTAGATTTTGCGTCTCAAAGCCAAATCTCTGCTCGATATGCGCTACAAACTCGTCCACGTCGGCGATGAGGCGACCGATACTTGGCGCATCGCCACGCTCGCCCTCGCTCCTGCCGTGTCCGCGCTGATCCCACGCAAAATAGCTCAAACTCTCGTCCGCTAGCCCGTCCGCTACGTGCGTCGTCCTGCCCGAGTGCTCGTGTCCGCGGTGAAATATCGCTACTGCTTTGGCGTTTGGCGCGGCTTTAAATTTGAGATTTTGCTCGGCGTTTTCGCAAGGCGTCTCGCTCAAATTTGACGCGCCGCATTTGCTAGCTTCATTTAAATTTGAGTCCGAGTTTTCGCCGCCGTTTGGTAAATTTTGCTCGTCCGATTTACCTTCGCCGCCAAAACCCGGCTCCGCATTTTCATCCGAGCCGCCTGTTTGCTCGATAGTCAAATTTGACGTTTCGTTTGCAGTTTGGACGCTCAAATTTGACCCGTCAAATTTATCGTCCTCGCTCAAATTTACTTCGTCTGCACCCGGGTTTTCGCACGCTACGTCGCTAGCCAGGCGGTATCTGTAAAATATCCTCGCTCCATCGCTCGTTATAAAGCAACTCTCTTTAAACTCCATTTTTCGCCTTTCTTGCTTAAATTTATCGATTTTTGCGCTTATTTTATCCTAAAATGCCCCGTTATCTCGTAAACGTTTAGCACGTCCTCTTCCTGCGCGCCAAGCCCGATGTTATGGATCACGAGCGGGGTTTTGTCGCCTGCAAATTTATCCGAAACTATGCCGATATGAGGCCTGCCGTTATCCAGCCGCCACGTCACGATATCGCCCGCTTTAAACTCGCCCTTCGCCTCGTAACCCTTGCGTTTTAGATAGGTGGCGATATTTGGTACGCGGCGATGATCGATGTTTTTGTCGGTCTTTTTCGCGCCCCAGTTTTTTGGGTAGACGCTAAAATTCGCGCTCATATCCTCATGGATGAGCCTCTGTAGATCGATGTCCTGCCCGCGCAGCGCTCTAACTACGACGTCGGTGCAAACGCCCTTTATCATATCCACGTCACCCATCGGATAGGCTAGCCTAGAGTACGAAGGATCGTAAAACAGCGTCTGTCCTACTTGCGCTCTAGAGTCTTGCACGAGCTTCTGGGCAGAAAAAGCAAAAGCCAAATTTGCTGTTAGCGCTAAAAGTAAAATTTTGCTCCAAATTTTCATCAAAACCTCACGCGTAAAAGTATCTAACTATGTGAAAAAATATCGGCGCAGCAAAGCACAGCGAGTCCATACGGTCAAGCATCCCGCCGTGCCCGCTGATCATATATCCCCAATCTTTGACGCCCAGATCGCGCTTGATTGCCGACATAACAAGCCCTCCTAAAAAGCCCATCATGCAAACGGCAAGCCCGATAAAAAACGCCCCCGTCGCGCCAAAAGGCGTGAGATGATGCAAACACGCAGCCAGCGCGCTAGCGCTAAGTACGCCGCCAGCAAAGCCGACCACCGTTTTAGACGGGCTGATGCTAGGCGCAATCTTGTGCTTGCCAAAAAGTTTACCCCAGATGTACTGCAGCACGTCGCTAGCCTGCACGACCAGGATCAAAAACAGCATCAGCTCCATGCCGCTACCTCGCTCAAGACCCAGTAAAAGAAGCGCGGGGATGTGCGAGATACAAAAGACGCAGATCATCAGCGCCCACTGGATCTTCGTCGAGCGCTCTAAAAAATATGCCGCATCGCCGCAAATAGCCGCCAAAATCGGCAAAAATAAAAATCCGTAAACCGGGATAAATATCATCGCCATCGCGTACCAATCTGCATAAATAAAAATATACTGCATAGGTAAAATCACGTAAAAGCACGCCACGAGCGCGATGTGATCGCCTCTGCGGATGTAGATGAGCGACAAAAACTCGCGCAATGCGGCAAACGAAACTAGCAAAAACAAAAATATTACGGCGTTTTTGCCCATATACGTAAACGCAAAAATCACCAAAATCATCGCCCACCAGGCATTTATGCGCGAGGTCAAATTTGCGATGGTTTTGTTCTCGGCGCCGAATTTAGCCTTTAGCATAAAGGCAACGGCGCTAGAGACGACTAGCACCGCGATGAGTCCTAAAAATAGATTTAAGATATGATTTTGCGGGTTCATTTTAGGGCCTTTTGGTTAAATTTGAAGCTAAATTTGACGTATGTTTCGGAGTGCTCCAAGCGAGTCAAATTTACGCGCGTTTGGTTTGCCCTGCGGGCGGTTAAATTTGCTAGCCAGAATTGCTCGCGCTTTGAGCCCACGTTTGGGTCAAATTTGATTTGCGGCGAGGCGAGCGTTTTGATCCGGGTTTCGCGCTCAAATTTGACGTTTTCGGCCGCCGCTTTAGAAGGCTCGCCGTCAAATTTTTCGTAAAAATCGGTCGCAAATTTTGCCTTTTCGTTTGACGGATTTATAGGACTCAAATTTACCGCCCTGGCCAAAGCCGTCGCGCTAGGCTTTCGTTCTATCATTTTGCGTATCGCTCATCGCTAGCAGCGCGTCCTGCGCCTTTTGTAAAAACTCGCCCTTACCCTCGCCGCTATAAAATATCTCCTCGCCCACTATCAGCTCGCAAAGCAGCGGGATAGGTATCATAAAGCCCTTAGGCAGGACGTTACGCGCATTTTTGATCCAAATCGGCACCAAAGGCACGGAGGGGCACTCCTGCGCTAAACGAAATATCCCGCTTTTAAACGGCTGAAGCGCTAGGTCGTCGTTCATCTTGCGCGTGCCTTCGGGAAAGATGATGAGAGAGTGCGTCTGCAGCGCTTCGCTCATTTGCGCTAGCGCTTCCAGCGGATCTTTACGGCGACTTATTAGCACCATGTTAAACACGTTTTTAGCAAGAAATCTGCGCATAGGCCCGCTCTCCCAGTACTCCGCCGCCGCGACGGGGCGCACGCACTTTCTCACGCGATACGGCAGCGAGACGAAAATCAGCAAAAAATCGCCGTGGCTGGCGTGGTTAGCGTAGTAAATTTTAGTGCCCTCGCCGATGTTTAAAAGCTCCTGCGGCGGCCGTACGCCCGTGATAAATATCGTGATACGGCAAAGGATAAAATCAAGCGCTGCAGCTAAAAACTCTTTCATCTTGTATCCTTTTTACTCTTTTACTTTTCAAATTCACTTTTTACGGTGCCCTCAATTTTACGGTTGCGTGCGGCAAATAAGCTTCTTGCCCACCTTGCCGAAAACGAGCGTTTAGACATAAATTTGAGGCGATTAAAGCCGATACGGTTTTAAGTAACGCCTGCAATTTGCCACTTTTGCTACTTGCCTTTAATTTCACCGACTTTGATAAAACGCTCGAAATTAACCGAGCGCGTTTTGCGCGCCTAGCGTCTTTTAAAACGTCTAAATTAAGCGGACAAATTCGCCGTGATATTTTATCCTCGCCTCAAAAAATCTCGTAAATTTAAACAAGATCAAATTTATAACGATTGCGTGCCCGCGTCGAGGCGAGCTTAAAACTTTTGCAATTATATCAAATTTAGGCGAATTTACCTTGCGTCGATTTTGGAGATAGATATTAAATTTATCCTCGTCCGAGGCGCCTTATTCCCAGCTTTTTAGTCCCATCCTCACGCGGTTTGCGCAAGTAAGCGCGAGTAAAAATATCGCGGCGTAAAGTACCCCGCTAAACCACTCCGGTAGTCGCCCAGATAGCGCATATACCGTACCGATAAGCCCGAATATAAACGCGCGGTCGCTCTTGCCCATAGGCCCGTCGTATCGCCTGCCGCAACCGTGCACCTGCCCTAGGACGCCCAAAAACTCACTCATAAAAGATAGAAAGATAACGAGCACGATAACGCCCCAGTCAAACGGCGCCATGAAGGCAAACGGCAGATACAGCGCGGCGTCCGAGATGACGTCCGTGGCTTCGTTTAGGTAGCCGCCCAGCGGGCTTTTTTGATTAAACTCGCGAGCCAGCATGCCGTCGATGGCATTTAGCGCCATACGCAAAAACATCCAAACGGGCAGCAGAAAGAATAGCGTCGAAATTTCGGCGAATTTTATCAGAAGTCCGCCCAGCAGAACGGAAATGACGCAGGCTGTGATCGTGACTTGATTTGCGCTGACGCCCGCGCCGTGAAGACGTCTTACTAACGGACGAAGTAAATTTTGAAATTTGGGCTTTAACTCGTAAATCGTCATGGGGACTCCGAAAATTTGATTTTCGTATTGTCGCTTAAAAATGCTTGGAGGCAGATTAAATGTGTGGCCTGCTTTTGTGTGAGCTTTTTAATCGTCGATTTTTAAAAGCATTAGGATGGCGAAATGAACGATGCAAATATGAGTAAATTATCTCTTCTATCATTGCCGCGATGGGCACTCAATTTTTTTGACGTGGGCTCGCGACGGTAAAAGTAGCGTTTACGGCACGATTATAGGCAGCGTGGTAATCTCCTTATGGAAAGCGTACGGTGCAATCATCGTCATATCAGTATCCATCTTTGCTCAACTCCTCTATGTGGACCGCAAAAATTTATAAACCGCATGGGATTTCATCGCGATAGATTTCAAACTTCGCTCTCCGCCGAAAATGTAATAGACCTTGTCGCGAAAATTCTAAATCATAGCGGCGCCGAGCCGGGAAGAGTACTTTTAAATTTTAAAATTTCGCGGCGGTGCAAAGCCTCTGTATTTGCGGATTTAAGGTCAAATTTAGAATTTAATCTCGCCAGATATTTTCGTTTAATTTTAGACTTTTTACTATGGAGAGAAAGAATAGAAGCTCGTGCTTGATAGACGCGGCGGGATCAAATCCAAATACGCTGCGATCTACGCTAGGCTCGAAACTATCGTATCCCGTGCGGATGAAAATATAGACGTTTCTACCAGAAAAGCTTAAACTGATCGGTCCGCCGGCACCGCTTCTAAAGCGAAGCAAGCGCCGCATAAAGGCGGGTGTGAGGGCATACATTGCAGACACCGCATCGGCGCTATATACGCTAAATGCGGAGCTAAACTCGCTATCGTCCATAGCGATCTTCTTAAGTCCGCCGAGTATTGGCCTCGCGCTGAGCGAAGGCAGGATCACCGCCACCGAGTTTACGCGCTTTTTAAATTCTGCGTAGAAAAAGATCCCCCTGCTGCTACGTCGTTCGTCAGTATGAGTCACGCAGACATCGGCAAAGCTAAAAAATACTCCGTCATAAACGCCGGAAATTTTATCTTCGCAATCAAAATAGCTTATGCCGTCCACAAAAAGACCGCTTGCGCGCAAATACGCCGGCCTAAACGAGCCTGAAATTTCGTAGCGATAACCTAGGCTTGCGATATAGGGCGCAATATATTGGTGTTTAAAGGCGCGGACGAATTTTTTGGATCTGTTGTATTTGATCCGCTCCAGCGCGGCATCTGCGATATTAAACAAAGAAAGGCAGATGGTTACGAGTGCGATGACGAAGCGCAAGGTTTCATTCTCGCACATTTCTACGCCTTTGGCAAGCATCCACAGCAAGATGCAAAAGATAAATACGCGCACTATATTGGTATCTTTATTCACTACTCTATAAGAGATGCTGCCGCAGCTAAATACCACTATGATCCAGCAGAGAACCATTGCTGCATTTTGATCTCTAAGATTGAAAAACAGCCACAGCGCCGAGGCTAGCACCGCTAGTACTATTATCGAAAACGCCGTGCCTTTGCGTTGCTCCGCCTCATCCAGGATGCCGAGCCTTAGTTTTTCCAGTTCGTTTGCGGTCATCTTTCTCTTTCTAAATTTAGCTAGCAAATTTTAAAGCTTAGCCTTGAACCGCCCCTAAATTTAAAGGACTAAGCTTTAAATTTAGCGTAAAATTTAGCTTTGACACAAAATTTCTACGATCACCTGCGGCAATAGCTCATGTTCGATCTCGTGGATTTTGGCTTCGTAAGCCTCAAAGCTCATGCCTGCGCTCTTTTCAAACGCGCGCTGAGCGATGATCGCGCCGCCGTCAAGCTCCTCGCTGACCCAGTGTACGCTCACGCCGCCCACCTTCATATCGCTCTCAAAGCTCTGCTTTATCGCGTGCGCGCCCTTAAAAAGCGGCAGCAGCGACGGGTGCAAATTTATCGCGCGAACCCTACTCGTAAAAACAGGCGTTAGAATCCTCATAAAGCCCGCAAGCACCGTAAGCTCCGCGCCGCTTTTTTCGATCTCGCGCACGAGCGCGGCGTCGAATTCCTCGCGGCTAGCGAAATCCTTGTGATTTAGGATCACGCTTTTAAGTCCGAATCTCGCGGCTTTTGCGATACCGCCGGCGTCCGCTTTGTTGCTTAGCGTTAGCGCGACTTCGATCTTGGTGTCCCCAAAAGTTTTGCCGTGCAGCTTCTGCAGGATCGCCTCCAAATTTGAGCCGCTACCGCTAAAAAGCACGGCGAGCTTTTTCACAACCATTTTACCTCCTCGATGAGATCGAGCGGATTTAGCGCGTAGGAGTTTTTGGCGAAGGCTCGCGCGGCGAGTGCGTGGGCTAGGACGCCGCAGATTGAGGCTTGCAGAGGCGAGTAGCCTTGCGCGAGCAGCCCGCCGATGAGCCCTGCGAGTACGTCGCCGCTGCCGCCCTTTGCGAGCGCGGCGCTACCCTTGTCGCAGACGTAGATGATGCCAGCTTGGGCGATGAGCGTGTTTGCGCCCTTTAGCACGAGCACGCCGCTAAATTTCTCGCTCCATGCCCGCGCAAGCTCGAAGCGCCGCTCTTGCAGCTCGCTCACGCTAAGATCTGCGATACCTGCGATCTTTAAAAGCGAGCAGAACTCCTTCGGATGGGGCGTTATGATTAAATTTGAATTGGCGTTTAGTAAGCTTAAAATTTCACGCTCATAGCACAGATCGGCGTCGATGACGCAGCTTTTGTCCCGTAGTGCGGCAAGATCAATCTTCCGCTCTCCAAGGCCGCAGCCGCAGACCACGACCCGTGCGTGCTCAAACGAGCTTTTTTGCATCAAAATCGGGCTTAAATTTAACGGCTCATCGCTAACGATGCTAACGAGCCCGCTGCCGATCGCGTGAGCCGCCAGAGCCGCCATTTGCGCCGCTCCGCTCATCTGTCCGCTTACGATGTAGGTGTGCCCGAAGTCGCCTTTATTGGTATTTTGCTTCATGCGTAGCGGCAGCTTCAGATCGCTTTTTTGAAGCAGAAAATATTCGCTTCTCCTTTCAAAATTTGAGCGCGAAATTCCAAGATTTGCGACCTTGATCCGCCCTACATAATCCTTCGCGCCGTCCGAAAACAGCGCGAGCTTCAGCGCTCCCATCGCGATCGTCAGATCCGCACAAAAGGCACAGCCTAAAATGCGCCCGCTCTTATCGATGCCGCTTGGGATATCGACTGCGATTTTTAGGGATTTCGTGCCGTTTGCGAGAGATAAAATTTCACAAATTTCAGCGCTTATCGGTTTATTCAAACCGCTGCCGAAAATCCCGTCGATTATGCAGTCTGCGCTTGTAATCTCATCGTGCAGGATGCGCGGTTCGCCGTATTCGTTGCCTAGCTTGCCGAAATCTCCGCCGTCTTCTGCGGTTTCAAATTTAGCGCTTGTAAATTTCGCGCATAATTTATCGTCGCCGCCCGAAATGTCCGCGCCGCTTAGGCTTTCGCGCTCGCCCTGCGGCTCGCTTGCGCCAGCGTCTTTTAAATAGGAGCCGCTTGCACTTTCGTGCGCGCAAGCATCCTTGCTAGATGCGCTACCTGCGTGCTTGTAAGCGGCTTTTGCGCTTGCGATATCGATAAGCCTAACGCCCGCAGCCCGCGCCGCTTCCGTTTGAAATTTACCCGCCGCGCTTCTGTTTTGAAGCACGCAAAGCGCGGTGCAGCTAAAATCGCCGCTTAGCTTTCGCAGCGCCGCCATCGCGTCCGCGCCGTTATTTCCGCCGCCGCAAAGCGCCAAAATGCGCGAGCCCTTTTTGAGCCGCTTTCTGATCTCGTCCTCGATCCTGCCTGCGGCGTTTTCCATTAAAATTTGCTCGCCAAGTCCAAATTTCGCGCTAGCTCGCGCGTCGAGCTCCTCGGTGCTAAAGAAAATTTTTTTCAAATTTCGCTCCTTATGCGAAAGCTAAGAGCCTCCAAAATATGCGCCTTGGCGATGATCTCGGCGCCTGCTAGATCGGCGATCGTGCGCGCGAGCTTTAGCGTTTTATTTACGCCGCGTTGCGAAAGATCGTAGCGGGTGATCGCCGTTTGCAAAACCTCTCGCGCAGCGCTTTCGCAGACGCAAAATTTTTCGGTATCCTCGTCACGTAGCTTTGCGTTTAGCTCGCTCTGTCCGCGAGCCTTTTGCGCGCGAAACGCCCGCAGCACCGCGTCCGCCATCTCCTCGCTGCAAACGTCGCTCTTGTCGTCCGCGCCGGTCTCGTCCATCGCGACATATATGTCGATGCGATCGAGCAGCGGCGCGGAGATCGTGTTTTTGTAGCGCCTGATGTCGTTTAGCGAGCAGGTGCAGGTGAGGTTTTTGGAAAATAGATTTCCGCACGGGCAGGGATTTTGCGCCGCGACGAAGATAAATTTCGTCTGGTATTCGACCTTGGAATTTACGCGCGAAATCAAAATTCTATTATCCTCCAGCGGCTCGCGCAGGCTTTCTAAAATTTGCTTGCCGAAGTGCGGCAGCTCGTCGAAAAACAGCTCGCCGCCGTTTGCGAGCGCGACCTCGCCGATCTTTGCGCCGCTACTGCCGCCGCCGAAAATCGAGCTGCGAGTGCTGGTGTGGTGCGGCGAGCGGAAGGGACGTAGCGCGCTAAAATCGATGTCTTTGTTATTTAGCGACTCGTAGGCGCACGAGAGTAGCACTTCGCCCAGGCTCTGCGGCGGTAGAATTCTGGCTATCCGCTTTGCGCACATGCTTTTGCCGCAGCCGGGGCTGCCCTCAAAGAGGATATTGTGCATGCCGCACGCGGCGATCAGGCTCGCGCGCTTGGCGCGCTTCTGTCCTTTGACGTCTTTGAAATCGAGCGAAAAATCGCGGTTGGGGACGTAAGCTTGCCCGTCAATCTCCACGACGTTTTTAAAAAGCGGATGGGTTTCTCGCATGAGCCTGCTTGCGGCGAACTCCTCGTCTAAAAAAAATCTGACCGCGTCGCTTAGGCTATCTACTGCATAAACGTCGTAGTTTGGGATCGTGCAGGCCTTTAGAGCTATGCTTTGCGGCACTAAAATTTTAGCGCGCTTCACCTTCGTGCTTAAAAAAAGCAGGATCGAAAAGAGGCTCGCCGTACTCTTTAAGCTGCCGTCTAAACCGAGCTCGCCGAAGACGAAGAAATCGCCGTCGATGCGCTCTTTTTGCAGCGCGATGAGAAGTGCGATCGCAAGATCGAAGTGCGAGCCGTTTTTGGGCATATCGGAGGGGGAGAGATTTATGATGATTTTGGAGGCAGGAAATTTAAAATTTAGGCTCATAAGTGCGGCTTTTACGCGGCTTTCGCTCTCTTTTATCGTAGCGCCCGCAAGGCCTACGATATTAAATCCCGGCAGCCCCCGCACGAATGTCGACTCGACCTCTACGGGGATCAGTGCATCCGTGAAGGCAGCGCATTTTAGGGACTTCATTTCGATTTTTCTTTTAGGCTTTTTTTGAATTCTTTATCAAATTTTTTGCGTTTGTTGTATCCGATGCGCTCGATAAAAAGATGTCCGTCGAGGTGATCCATCTCGTGCTGGATACAGACGGCTAGCAGCTCGCTAGCGTCCATTTGCTGGATATTGCCGGCGCGGTCTTGAAACTGCACCGTAATAAACTCGGCGCGCGTGACGTCCTCGTAAAAGCCCGGCACCGACAGGCAGCCCTCCTGGAATACGACCTCGCCTTCCTTTTTTAAAATTTGCGGATTGATGATCTCGATGAGGTCGTTTTTGTCTTGGATCTTTTCCTCATTGGCTAAATTTATAATCAGAGCGCGCACGGGCCTGCCTACCTGGATGGCGGCAAGGCCTATGCCGTTTTTTGCGATCATCGTCTCATACATATCGTCTAAAAGCTCGCCCAGCGCCGCGTCGAATTTCACGACCTCGGTCGATCTTTGATAAAGCTTTTTATTCGGATAGGTAAGGACGTCCAGGATCATCTATTTAAAGCTCTTTTGAAGTACTTGATCGATCAGCCCGTATTGCACAGCATCCTCGGCGCTCATGAAAAAGTCGCGATCGGTGTCCTTTTCGACCTGCGCGAGATCTTTGCCGGAATTTTGCGAAAGGATGTTATTTAAAATTTCTTTCATTCGTAAAATTTCTTTGGCTTGAATTTCGATATCTGTAGCTTGACCCTGCGCGCCGCCTAGGGGCTGGTGGATCATTATGCGCGAGTTTGGAAGTGCGTAGCGTTTGCCTTTTGCGCCGCAGCTTAGCAAAAACGCTCCCATCGACGCCGCTTGACCGATGCAGATCGTGCTTACGTCGGGTTTGATGTAATTCATCGTGTCATAAATGCTAAATCCGCTCGTAACCACGCCGCCAGGGGAGTTGATGTATAGATAGATATCCTTATCCGGATCCTCCGCCTCCAAAAACAGAAGCTGCGCGACGATCGAGCTTGCCACTGTGTCGTCGATCTCACCGCTAAGCATTACGATACGGTCTTTTAGCAGCCTCGAGTAGATGTCGTAGCTGCGCTCTCCGCGACTAGTTTGTTCGATAACGTAAGGAATCACCATCTATTCGCCCTTCTCTTCTTTTTTGCCCTGTTTGGAGAAAATATCGTTAAATAGCTTCTCCTCGATTAGCGCCATTTTAACGGCCGGCAGCATGCCGTTGTTGCGGTATCTATTTAGATGCTCCTTCGGATCGGCGCCGTAGGTGTAGGCCTCCATATAGACCGATTGGACGAGCTCCTGATCGCTCACGTCGATATTGCGTTTTTTGGCTAGCTCGTCGATTAAGAATGTAAGTTTGACGCTGTTTTCGGCAGCCTTTCTAAACTCTTCGCGCTTTTTATCTAGGGCGTCTTTGTTGTTTTTAAATTCCTCGATCTGCTCTTTTGAAAAGCCGCTCCAGGCGTTGTTAAATTGCAAATTAATCTCCTGCTCGACGATCGCTTTTGGAAGCGCGAAGTTAAATTTCTCGGCGAGCGCGTCTGCAAATTTAGGCTTTAGATCCTCGTTTATCAGCTTTTGAAGCTTATCGTTTTTGATGCGCTCTTTGATGCGCGCTTCAAATTTCTCCTTGCTCGGCTCTTTCTCGCCCGGAAGCGCTTGCTTTAACTCCTCCTCGCCGAGCTCTTTGGCAGGTTTTTTAGCCTGAATTTCATGAAGTTTGACTTTAAAAATCGCGTCCTTGCCGGCTAAGCTTTTCGCGCCGTAATCTTGCGGAAATTTAACTGCTACGTCGCGCTCTTCGCCCACTCTAAGTCCGATCATTCCGTCTTCAAAGCCCGGGATAAATTGATTTGAGCCGATCTGAAGGACGTAATCCTGCGCCTTGCCGCCGTCGAATGGCTTGCCGTCCACGAAGCCTTCGAAATCAAATTTTGCAAAATCGTCTTTGGCTAGAATTTTTTTGTTGGTTTTAGAAAGCGGCGCGATCATCTGCAAAAATTCCGCTACTTTCTCGTCGATCTCTTTTTGAGTAACGCGCGGGCTGCTAAATTTAGGGATCAGCTCCTCGTATCCCTCGACGTTAACCTCGGGCCTGAAAGAAATTTCGATCTCCACGTCGATGTCGCCTTCTTTTTCGTCAAATTTAGAAAAGACCGGCTCGGATAAAATTTGATCTTGTTTTTTCTTTAAAATTTTAAGAGACTGATCGATCATATCTTTAAGAAGCTCCTGCTTTGCGTCGCCCTCAAGCTGCTTGCCGTATCGCTTCAAAACCACTGCGGTAGGCACTTTACCCTGTCTGAATCCGTCGATTCTTAGCTGCTTGGAGGCCTTTTTGGCTAGCTCTTCTACTTTTGCCGCGACCTGCTTTGCTTCGATCTTGCTCGCAGCCACCGCATTCGCGGCGTCTTTCATTTTTGCTTTTACTTCCATAAAATTCCTTTAGAAAATTTAAAAATAGCTCGTAATATATCAAAAAATTTCTTATTTAAAGTATAAATTCCTAAAATTTGCCGAGCCTAAGCGGTTTGTATTTATCAAAATTTTAAAATTTTAAAAGCCTGCCTTAAAATTTAAAGCGGGCTTGAGGTTAAAATTTTACCGATACGTTAAACATAAACTGCCGCGCGTAGCCCATTTGAATAGGTATCACGCTCGTGGTCGTGCCGGTTGAGGATGAGGTGTAGTATTTTTTGTCGGTCAAATTTTTGACGTTGAACGAAAAATTCGTATCATAGCCCGAAATTTTAGTATCGTAGCTCACGAAGGCGTCATAAACTACGGCGTGAGGCAGCTTAAACGCCGTTCCTGCGGGCACGCTCGGTAGGTTCGTGCGCATATAATAGGTGTACCACGAGCCGAAGTATCGCGCGCCGCCGCCAAGCCTAAACCCCTTTGCGCCTAGATGCGCGAAATCGTAGTTGGCAAATAGGCTTGCTTGGTGTTTCGGCGTCGCTTCCAGCGGTTTGCCGATTAGCACCGCAAAAGCGCCGTCGTCCTCGCGCACCCTCGTTTTGGTATATGCATAGCTCGCTGACATGCTAAGTCCCTGCGTCACGCGCCCGTTTATATCGAGTTCAAATCCTCGCGAGCGAGCCTTGCCGATCGTCTCACTTATATTATTTACCGTCCGCAGGATGTTTCTTTTATCGATATTAAACACCGCCGCGCCTGCAGTGACGCGATCGTTTTGAAATTTAGTGCCGAGCTCCACGGATTTGCCTTCCTCCGGCTTTAGATCGCCGCCTATCGCCTCGCCTATGGACATCTGCGGCGTGAAGCTTTGCGAGTAGTTAGTATATACTGACCACTGCGGGCTTAACAGGTACAAAAGCCCGCCCTGATAGGTCGTAGCGGCCTTTTTCTGATCGGTGTTGTTCGGTCCTTGCCAGCTTTGTTTGGCTACTTGATCGTAAAATTCCCTACGCACGCCCAAAGAAAGTATTAACTCGTCGGTTAAATTTATATTATCTTGGGTGTAAAGACCGATCGTTCTTAGCTTTTGATATTGTATTTTTGGCTCTCTATCGTTCGTTAGGATGGCGCCCGAAGCGGTCTGTCCGGTAAGCATATTGATACGCCCTGCGGTGCCTTTTAGCGCGCCCGGGCGGTATCTGTAGTAGTTTTTGTAATCCGTGCCGAAAAGGACATCGTGCTTAAGCGGGCCCGTTTCAAATTTGCCATTTAGCGTGACGCTTGCTGCGTGCGTGCGGTGTATGAAATTATCGTAGTAGTTATACGATCGCGTCGTGCCGGTAAGGCCTTGGGGCGTGAATGGATTGTTCGGACGGACGTAGCCGTATTCGTGCTTACTGCGCGAGAAAGCATAGGCGCCTTTTAATATCCAATCCTCGTTAAATTCCTTCTCAAAGCCGAAATCAACCGTATCGAGCTTGCTTTGTAGTTTATTTACCGGCTCGTCGAAGCGGACTTTGCCGCTGCCGTAAATTTTACCCGTACTCGGCACCAAAAACGCGCCACGATCCACCGGATCGGTAGAGCGGCTATGGGTGTAGCCTAAGCTTATCGAATAATCGTCTCCTTGATACGCAAGCGACGGCGCAAAGAGCGTGTTTTTTACACCGCCGAAATTTCGCCAATAATCCTTCGCGTAGTAATCGAATATAAATCTATACGCAAAGCCGCTATCTGCAATCGGCCCTGTAGTATCAAATCCCGCGTCCCAATAGTTGCGATTGCCCAGCCCACCCCAAATTTCATTTACAAACTCATACTGCGGCTTTTTGGTTACCATGTTTATGACGCCGCCCGGTTGCTGCGCGCCGTAGAGCATGCTCGCGGGTCCTTTTAGAACCTCGACGGATTGAATAGTTTTGTTGAAATTGTGCATCACGGCGCCAGGCACGCCGTTGCGCATAATCGAGCCGTCGCGACCCTCGCCGAAGCCACGCTTGATGATCGCATCGAAAATATTTCCCGTCGTATTTGCATAGCTTATGCCGCTTACGTTTTGTAGCGATTCCGCTAAGGTTTCTGGCTTTTTGTCCTTTAGATGCTGCTGCGTTACGACATTTACGGTTTGTGGAATTTCTAAAATTCTCTTAGTCGTCTTGCCGATCTCACTGCGTACGGCGCGGTAACCGTCGTCGTTATTCGCCCATTCTACGACCTCGATATCGCCTAGGTTTTCGCCCGAGGCGGAGCTTGCCGCGGCGTTTTGTTCGGCGCAAGCAAAGGAAAAAAGTGCCAAAGCCGCGCCAAAACTCATCTTAAATTTCATTACTGAACTCCTTATAGATAAAGCTTATCGAAACGGCGGATTTTAAATAAAAATTTCTTAAATTTAAATATATTATCATTAACATAATGAGATTGATAAAATTTCGCGCGGAATTTTAAAATTTATCAGCGTTATAAAAGGCGTTTTTGAGTAATATCGCGCATCGATCTTTAAGGAATTGCTAAAAATGGACGAAAAAAGCCGAGCTAAATTTGAAAACTGCGTGTCGCAGATGCTTGAAATTTTAGGCGAGGATCCGAAACGCGACGGGCTTGCGAAGACGCCCGAGCGCGTGGCCAAAGCCTATGAGTTTCTAACTAGCGGCTACGAGCTGGATCCAAAAGAAATTTTAAACGACGCGCTGTTTGAGAGCAGCAACAATGAGATGGTTTTGATAAAAGATATAGAATTTTATAGTCTCTGCGAGCACCATCTACTGCCGATTATAGGACGCGCGCATGTTGCGTATATCCCGAATAAAAAGGTCGTGGGGCTTAGCAAAATTCCGCGTATGGTAAATATTTTCGCGCGCAGGCTGCAGATCCAAGAGCAGCTTACCGAGCAGATCGCAAGCGCAATCCAAGAGGTGATCCATCCGCTCGGCGTGGGCGTGGTGCTGCAGGCGCGGCACATGTGTATGGAGATGCGCGGCGTGCAAAAGATCAACTCGACCACGACTACGTCGGCACTGCGAGGGCTTTTTATCAGCCGAAACGACACGCGCAAGGAATTTTTCGATCTAATAAATTCTCCGAAAACTTTTGGTTTTTAAAACGGCGAGCGTTAAAGAAAAATTTAGCAATTATGTTATATTATCGTGCGAAATTGATAAAAGAGCGAAATTGTCTGATTAAATTTCAGACAAATTTTAGAAAGGAATTTTATGCAGCGCGTTTATTTAGATAATAACGCCACTACTATGGTCGATCCCGAAGTTTTTGAGGAGATGAAACCATTTTTTTGCGATAAATATGGCAATCCAAACTCCCTTCACAGCTTCGGCAGCGAGACTCACCCCGCGTTAAGAACTGCGATGGATAGGCTCTATGCGGGACTAGGCGCTGCGGATGCGGACGATATCGTCATCACGAGCTGTGCGACCGAGAGCAATAACTGGGTTTTAAAAGGAATTTACTACGATAAAATTCTAACCGGCGAGAAGGATAATATCGTCATAAGCTCCGTCGAGCACCCCGCAATCAGCGCGACCTGTGCTTTTTTAGAAAAAATTTGCGGCGTAAAGATCACGCGCCTCGGCGTCGATAAAAACGGACAGATCGATCTTGACGAGCTTAGCGAAAAGATCAACGACAAAACCGCGCTTGTTAGCGTGATGTGGGCAAATAACGAAACCGGCACGATCTTCCCTGTCAAACAGATCGCGCGTATCGCACACGAGCATGGCGCGCTATATCATGCCGACGCGGTGCAAGCGATAGGTAAGATAAAGGTGAACGTACGCGATGCGGATGTGGATTTTTTGAGCCTTTCCGGGCATAAATTTCACGCTCCAAAGGGCGTCGGCGCACTCTACATAAAAGATAGTAAGCCGCTTACGAGCCTGCTTCACGGAGGAGAGCATATGGGCGGACGCCGCAGCGGCACGCTAAACGTCGCAGGCATCGTGGGGCTCGGCAAAGCTTTGGAGCTAGCGAATAAATTTATGGATTTTGAGCGCACTCAGGTAAGCAGGCTGCGCGATAAGTTAGAGGACGCGCTTTTGCAAATTCCAAACGTTAGCGTCGTGGGCGATCGCAGCATCCGTGTGCCAAACACCATCCTTGCCTCGATCCAAGGCGTCGAGGGAGAGGCGATGCTGTGGGATCTAAATAAAGCCGGCATCGCCGCTTCTACGGGCTCCGCGTGCGCGAGCGAGGCGCTCGAGAATAACCCGATAATGGAAGCGATCGGCGCGGATAAGGAGCTGGCGCATACGGCGCTAAGGCTTTCGCTGTCGCGCTTTACGACGGAGGCGGAGATCGATTACGCGATCGAGCATATAGGTAAGGCTATCGCTCGTCTGCGCGGGATTTCAAGCACGTTTGCTTATGCACCGCAAGGTTATGAGAAAAATAAAGGATAAAAAATGGCAAAAAATAGTTTAATAAACGGCTCAATCTGGGAGCAATACTCGCAAAAAGTGCAGGATCGCATGAATAATCCTCGCTATATGGGCGAGATCACCGAGGAGGAAGCAAAGGCTAGAGGTGGTAAGCTAGTGGTCGCTGACTTCGGCGCCGAGAGTTGCGGCGATGCGGTGCGGCTGTACTGGCTGATAGATCCTAAAACCGATAGAATTTTAGACGCAAAATTTAAAAGCTTCGGCTGCGGCACGGCGATTGCGAGTTCGGATACGATGGCTGAGCTTTGTATCGGAAAGACCGTCGATCAAGCGGTAAAGATTACAAATTTAGACGTAGAGCACGCGATGCGCGATACCCCAGATGAGCCTGCCGTACCGCCGCAAAAGATGCACTGCTCGGTCATGGCATACGATGTCATTAAGCAGGCTGCGGCGAATTATAAGGGCATCGATCCTGCGCATTTCGAGGATGAGATCATCGTGTGCGACTGCGCGCGCGTAAGCCTCGGCACGATCAAAGAGGTGATCCGTCTAAACGACCTCCATACTGTCGAGGAGATCACACAATACACCAAAGCGGGCGCGTTTTGTAAATCCTGCGTGCGCCCGGGCGGACACGAGGAGAAGGATTACTATCTGGTCGATATTTTAAAGCAAACCAGAGAGGAGATGGAGCGAGAGAGACTTCAAGCTCAAGCCGACGCGAGTGCCGCTAATAACGTGAAAGCGGGAGCCGAGATGAGCTTTGAGCAGTTAAATTTGATCGGTAAATTTAAAGCGGTCGAAGGAGTGCTTGACGAGGATATCCGCCCGATGCTCCAGATGGACGGCGGCAATCTCGACGTCATCGACATCAGGCCCGCAGACGACGGCAAAACCGATATCTACATCCGCTACCTAGGCGCTTGTAGCGGTTGCGCCAGCGGTGCGAGCGGTACATTATACGCGATCGAAAATGTTTTGCAAGAAAACCTTAGTCCAAACATCCGCGTAATGCCGATCTAGGCTTATCGGTCGCTACGTTTCATCTTGGCTTGGTCTTTACGAAATTTTAAGAGCTTGGCTTCTGTATAATTGATGCAGTGCTAAATTTCGCCCCTTAGTTAAATTCGCAATTAGACGCTAAATCTGCGTAGAATTTCGGTGCTTGCTTTTAAGAATATCGTAAATTTAGCTAAGGTTTTCTAGCGTGAAATTCATCCGTAGATTTTGTCTATAAAATTTAATTAAAGGAACTTCTTATTTCGCTCGTGTAAGTTTTTTACGAGATTTCGTTTGTAAATTGGACATAGAATTTCTCCGCGAATTTCATCTTTTCATAAATTTAGATGAAAATGCGCCATAAATCGCAGAATTTTAGCTGGCTATAATTTCTTTTTATTATAATTGCGCCTTATTTCAACTAAAAGGAGAGCAAATGAAAGTATTTGTTTTGGCGGCTCTGCTACTTGGTTTTCTATCTGCAAATTCTTTGGATCAGATCAAAAAAGGTAGGCTCGTTCGCATCGGTGTATATAACGATCAGCCGCCGTTTAGTGCGCTCGTAGACGGCAAATACAGGGGATTTGAGATTGCTCTTGGCGAAAAGCTCGGTAAGGAGATTTTCGGCGATAATCCCGGCAAGGTAAAATTTATCCCGATCACGGCTTCAAGACGCATTAGCGCTTTACAGCGCAATGAAGCGGATATGGTGATTGCGACCTTTACTCCGACGCCCGCGCGAGCTAAGAAGGTGGATTTTTCAGAGCCTTATTTTAAGGTGCAGGTAGGTGTGTTAGCCAAAAAAGACGAAAATATCACGAGCTTCGATCAACTCCGCAAAAAGAGGATTTTCGTCATCAAACACTCTCCTATTCACAATTTCTTACGCAAAGCGGGCTTCAGAAAGAATTTGAATTTCTGCGCCAGCTCGGCTAAATGCTACCGCGCTTTCAAAAGGGCGAAAAATGCCGTGCATGTCGATGATAACCTAATCCTGCACGCATACGCAATCATCGATAATAAAACGCAGGTTGCTTTGGATGGTCTAGGTAAGCAAACTTACAACGCAATCGCCGTGCAGAAGGGCAATAATGCGCTGCTAGAGCTAATCAATACATCTTTAGCAGGACTAAAAAAAGATGGATTTTTGGATAAGACCTTTGATGATACGCTCGGGATTTTTTATCATGGCACGATCGATAAGAAGGAATTCTTGGTTGAATAAAATTTCGTGCAGAATTTAATTCGTGCGTTTGATTCCCGCGTAAAATTCGATTCATTGTAATGACGGAGTTAAAAATACGTTGCGGGCTTAATTTGCTTTTAGAATTCGGCTTTGATTTTGTTAGTCTCGCCAAAACGCAGATTTTATCGAAATTGGTGAGGCTATTTAAAACGCGCGCACCACTAGCGTGAAATTCCATTTTCGGAAGTAAAATTTTTAAGCGATTCGACTGCATTTAAAATTTACGCAACTTTTATAGAGCTCGTTTGAATTTTACGTTCCGTAAAATCCGCGCTAACTTATAAAATTCTATTTTTAGCTCTAAATACTTGCTTTCCCGCTACAACTTTATGATTTAAATTTCAAAAATTCCTCTAAAAGGAGTTAAACTCCCAAGCGCTATTGCCGCCTCGGTATGGAGAATTTAAAATTTACGTCCTACATCAAAGGCAAATTTTATGCAAAGTAGGCGCCAAATGAGCAGGCGGAGCAAATAATTTCAAATTTAGCGGCGCCTGTCTTATCGGGTGCCGCGAAGCTGCATATTACAAAGACCTGGCAAATGCAAAAAGCAATCGTAAAATTTTACCCCAAGAGCCAATCTCGATTTATTTCACCAGCTCGTAATTATACTCTTTCGTTCCGTCGAGTAGATTTGTGACGTTGTAGCCTAGCTCATTTAAGGCCTTGGCGAGCTTGGCGCTGCGGTTGCCGCTGTAGCAGTGCGTGATTATCTTTTTGTCTTTATTGACCTCAAGCACGCCCTTGTAGTTTTCTAAAGGCTCGCCATCAGGAATATTTATCGCACCCTTCATATGCCCCGCGTCGTAGTCTTGCTTCTGCCTAGCGTCGATGATCAGTACGTTCGGCTCATTTGCTATTTTTAAAAACCCCTCCGCGTTTATGCTGCCGACCTTATACAGCTCGTAGTCGTACTGCTTCACGCCAGGCGCATTCATAAGCATACTAAAGCCCTTTTGCTTAAGCAGATCAAGTGCCTTTCCACTGCGGTTGCCCGTATTGCAATAAAGCACGACGTTTTTATCCTTGTAGGCGTTTATCTCATCCAGCCTGCTTTCAAGCTCTCCAAGCGGGATGTTGATCGCGTGTTTTATGTGTCCTGTGGCGTATTCCTCCGTACTTCTGACATCAATGACCAGATAATTTTCTTTCGCTCTATTGTCCTCCTCTATTGCTGATAGCGCCGCGCCGCTTATGGCGTAGCCGTTAGGTTGCTGCGTCTCGGCACCGCAAGTTGCGAAAGACCCCAATGCCGCCAGCAAAACCGCGCTTTTTAAAATTTTGTGAGAAATAAATTTCATGTTTTTCCTTTGAATTTTAGCTTTTAAAGCGAGAAATTATATCAAAATTTTATCTAAATAGTGTGAATTTACGCGGAATGTGATAGGTTATGCTGATACGGATTACCGATGTGAAAACGCGAAAGAGACTCGAATAAAAAACTTTTGCCAAAATATCTTAAAGGCTCGTAGGTAAAGATACTTTGCGTAAATTTATCTTTTAGAGACGGAGCAACAAATTCAAAAAAACTCACATTTGCCCGAAGGTAAATTTTATGCTTTTGCTAATTTTCATTATTTTTCAAGTATAAGTAAGATATAATCTCGAACTTTTTGGGGCGCCGTTGCGGCTCTTAAAGGGATTAAAGATGGTGTCAAGAGAGAGACTTGAACTCTCGACCTCCGGCTTATGAGACCAGCGCTCTAACCAGCTGAGCTACCTTGACACGAATAAAGAAGTGGCAGTATAGCTAAATATTCTTATTTTTAATTGAAATACTTTAAAAGGAGAGAAAATGAATGCGGCTTTGATTTTATTAGTCGTCATAGTTTTGTTAGTTCTGGCGTTAGTGGGCGTTTACAACTCGTTCATCGCTAAGCGCAACCAGGTACGAAATATCGCCTCCACCGTCGATACGCAGCTTAAAAAGCGCTATGACCTCATCCCAAATTTAGTTAGCACCACGCGCGAATATATGAGCCACGAAAACGCCGTGCTAACGCGCGTTAGCGAACTTCGCTCACAGGCGATCAACGCGGCTTCTAACGCGGATAAATTTAAGCTAAATAGCGAAATTTCGGCTCTTTTGGGGCAGATCCGCATTGCGGTAGAGGCGTATCCGAACCTCAAGGCTAACGAATCGTTTGCCAAGCTACAAAACGCGTTAGGCGAGTGCGAGGAGCAGATCAGCGCCGCACGCCGCGCTTATAACGGCGCCGTTACGGTTTATAATAACGCCTGCGAAATGTTTCCTACTAACATAATCGCTAACGTTTTTAACTTCGCCAAAGCGGAATTTTTCGCCGCCAGCGAGCAAGAAAAGCAAGCCCCAAACGTCTCTGAGCTTTTCAAAAAATAAGCGCGAGACGTAGAAAATTTGCGATGAAATTTTAAAATTTCATCGCAGATAATGCGAGCGCCGCAAAGCTAAATTTCGTAGCAAACAAAACAGATCGCGCGAAAAATATGCTCTTTAAAGGATTTACTCCGCACCGCGCGCGCTCGTCATCTCGTTTGAGATATTTTGCGATGCGCGGTACTTAGAATTTTAACAATAAAATTTATAAAACTAATTTGATTTGTATTTTCTCGGCGCGCAGGAGCTTATTTTAATAAACGGCGCAACGCCAAATTTTAAAAGTCTAAATTTCGCAGCGTAAATTTTGGCTAGCTTGCCGCCGGCGTTACTTACGCAAGCGGCAGCAAAAGCAACGCCACGTTAATCATGTGTTATTTTGCAAATTTGCGCTTCGGTTGCGACTGCGAGATCCTTCGGCGCGAGAGCGATCTGTTTTCCGCGTACGCCTGCACTAACGTAAATTTTCTCCTGCGTTAGCGCTTTTTCATCGATGAAGGTGCGGAAGTGCTTTTTCATCCCAAGCGGCGAGCAGCCGCCCCTGACGTAGCCCGTGACCTTTTGCAAATCCTTCAAATCCATCAGCTCGCAACGTTTCGCGCCGCAGATGTGCGCGAGCGCCTTGAGATCTAGATTTAGATCGCCTTGCAGGCAGGCTACGACATATTCGTGATCCGCCGTGCAAACTATCGTTTTATAAACCTGCTCGATCGGCTCGCTCACGCTATTTGCCACGTGTACCGCGTCTAAATTTAAAGGATCCACCGCGTATTCTTTGATCTCGTAGGGGATTTTCAGACCGTCCAGTACACGCGCGGCGTTTGTTTTTGAACTCATTTCGCCTCCTTAAATTTAATAGCGGATTTTGTTTTCTTTCAAAAAATCGCGCAGATCTTCATATTCGCTCTGATCGAAATAGCGCCATTTGCCGGGTTTTAACATCCCAAGCGTCATTCTACCGAACGCCGTGCGCTTAAGCTCCACGACGTCCAGATCAAAATAGCCGAAAAATCTACGCAGCTCGCGGTTTTGCCCCTCGTTAATGATCGCTTTTATTTTCGTATAACCGCCGCTGCTGGGCATTATGCGGTAGCCCAAGAAGGGCTTAAATTCCATCGATTTGATCTTGCTTTTAGCGTGCGCACCTTTGCTCGCATCTGCAGCAAAAAAACCCTCGCGGATCGACGTTACGACCTCGTCCTTCACCTCGCCTTTTACCTTTAGATAGTACTCTCGCTCGATGTCGCTGTTCATCAGCGCCATAGCGATCGCCGGCGCATCGGTCAGCAGCAAAAGCCCCTCGCTTGCAAAATCCAAACGCCCCACGCTAACAAATCTGCTAAACCCCTCCGGCAAGCTATCGTAAATCGTCCGCCTGCCGCGATCGTCCTTTTTAGTAACTAACTCGCCTTTGCGTTTGTTATAAACGATCATCGTAAATTCCGTCTTAGGCTTAATGAGGCGCGAGCCTATGCGGATCTTCTCCTCGCCGCTAACCTCTATAAAATCGCTAACGACGCGACCGTTAATGCTAACCTTGCCCTGCTTGATCAGCTCGTCCGCCTCACGGCGTGAGTAGCCGGTGTTATGAGAGATAAATTTATTCAGACGCATCTTTTGCATTATTTTAGCCCCAGACTCGTTAGATCATGGATATGCAATATCCCCACGGGCGCGCCGTTTTCGACCACGGGCAGGACTTGAATTTTAAACTGCTCGATCAAATTTAGCGCATCTATTGCGAGCATATTTTTATCGTCCAGCATTTTAGGATTTTTGGTGGCATATTTCAGCGCGCCGTCATTGATGTCAAAATCCTCTCGCATCAGAGCGCGGCGCAGATCGCCGTCGCTTAAAATCGCCTCGAGCGCGCCTTTTTCGTCCACTAACAAAACGGTGCCGAGCTTTCCGTGCGTCATAACGTCGATAGCTTGTTTTAAGCTGGCGTTACGCTTTGCAACTGGCAAATTTTTGCTTTGCATTACGTCTTTTACTTTGACGAAGAGTCGCTTGCCGAGGCTGCCACCTGGGTGAAAATTTGCAAAATCCTCCTTGCCGAATCTGCGCTGCCTCATCAAACAGATCGCTAACGCGTCGCCCAAACCGAGCGTTAGCGTCGTAGAAACCGTAGGCGCGGCGCCGAGCGGGCAGGCCTCTTTGACGATACCAAGGCTTATGAACTCATCACAAACTTTGCCGAGCGAGCTGTTTTTATCGCGCGCCATCGCGATGATCTTCACGCCGAAGCGTTTGAGGTGAGGCAGAATTCTAACCAGCTCCTCGCTCTCGCCGCTAAAGCTGATCGCAAGCACCATATCGTCCTTGCCGATCATACCCAGATCGCCGTGCAGCGCCTCGGTAGGGTGGACGAAAAACGACGGCGTGCCGGTGCTAGCAAGCGTCGCGGCGATCTTAACGCCTATGTGACCGCTCTTACCCACGCCAGTGACGATTACTTTGCCTTTGCAAGCAAGGATCAAGTTTACGGCTCGCTCAATTTCGTCGCCGATAAGATCCGCATGCCGCAAAAGCTCCGCTCCTTCGAGCCTCAGTACCTCTCGTGCCGTATCTAAAATTTCACTCATTAAACCTTCTTTTTAAAATTTGCTTTCATTTTACGCCTCTTTGCGCCACGCCTAAATTTACGCTAGCTGAAATTTCGCGCCTTTGAAATTTGCGCCATAGAATTTTAATCCGCGAAATTCTGCGCCGCTCTGCCCGCTTGCCGCAGGCTTCCTAGGCATTCTTTAAATTTTGCCTTACGCCAAAATTTTACGCTTGAATTTTATTCGCCGCTTTAAAATTTCGCGCTGCAAGACCTGCTAATGCCGCCTTGAAATTCCAACGCTGCAAAGCCCACTTACGTCGCAAAATTTCACGCCCGAACGCTAACCGGCGCCATTAAAATTTCACTTGCCTGTCGCAGATCAAAGTCGCCCCTGCTCACTAAATTTAGCCGCGCCTACATCAAATAAATCACCGGCACGATGGTCGGATATTTTTTGATCTTTCTAAAGATATGCTTTCGCACAGCCTGGCGAATCTTGCCCTCCAGCGCCCAGTGATCGAGCAAAATTTCATCTTTTAAATTTGCTAAAAACTGCTCGATGATGCCCTGCATCTCCTTGGTAAAGTGCGCCGTTTGATTATCGGCGACGAGCCCGTAGGTGATGACGCGCGTCTGAATGAGCCTCTTTTCGTTTTTGTCGATCTGCGCGATGATGACCGCGACGCCCGCATCGGCTAAATTTTGGCGGTGTTTGACGATCTCGTCGGAGATCTGCTTGTTGATCTGATTGTCGATAAAGACTTTGCCCGTCTTGACGGTCTTGACGCGCTTTAGGTATTTTTCGCAAACCTCCATCTGATCGCCGTCGTTCATCAAATAGATATTTTTCTCCTCGATGCCGCACTCCATCGCAGTCTCTTTGTGTTTTACGATATGGTTGTACTCGCCGTGCACGGGTAAGAAAAATTTCGGCTTTATCAGGCGCAGCATGAGCTTTTGCTCCTCGATCGAGGCGTGCCCGCTTACGTGTATCTCGCTGAAGTCCTGATACGCGACCTTCGCGCCGCTTTTTAGCAGGTAATTAAGCACGGTCGAGACGCTGCTTTCGTTGCCGGGGATCGCCTTGGCGCTGATGATTACCTGATCGGTGGATTTGATCTTAATGTATTTGTGCTCGTCCGTCGCCATGCGGTACAGCGCGCTCATCGTCTCTCCCTGCGAGCCAGTAGTTACGATCAAAACCTCATTATCAGGGTATTTGGAGACCTGATCGGCGTCGACGAAGATTTTTTTGTCTAAATTTACATAGCCGAGCTCCATCGCGGTAAATAAATTTCGCTCCATGCTTCGTCCGATGACGCAGACCTTGCGGCCGTATTTTACGCCGCGCTCTATAGCCTGATAGACGCGGTGGATGTTTGAGCTGAAGGTGCTCATTATCACGCGCCCCTTACAGCTTGAAAATATCGTATCAAAGGTCTTTCCTACCGAGCTTTCAGACTTTGTGATTCCCTCTTTGTGCGAGTTTGTGCTATCGCTCATCAAAAGCATAACTCCGCGATCGCCGTAATACGCCAGGCGGTTCAGATCGGTCGGATAGCCGTCAATCGGCGTGTGATCGATCTTAAAATCGCCCGTATGGATGATTGTGCCCGCCTTCGTCGTGATCGCAAGCGCGCTTGCATCGATAATCGAGTGCGTTATGTGGATAAACTCGACCTCAAAATCACCGATCTGATAAAGCTGGCGCTTCTGCACGGGGCGGAAGTAGCTACGCTCGGCTTTTAGGCCATGCTCTTCAAATTTATTGCTTATCATCCCTAAAGGAAGCGGTGTAGCGTAGATCGGGAATTGAAATTCTTTGAAAAAATATGGCATCGCGCCGATATGATCCTCATGCGCGTGGGTGATAATGATGCCTTTGATCTTGTTTTTTATCTTGCGAACATAATCGAAGTCGGGGATTAAAATGTCCACGCCAAGCATACTCTCCTCCGGAAAGCTCATGCCCACATCGACGATGATCGCACTCGTATTGGTCTCAAAAACGGTCATATTCGCGCCGATCTCGCCCAGTCCGCCAAGCGGCGTGATACGCACCGTCTCATCGCTGCGATTAGCGTCTTTAAGCGGGTGCAGGCGCTCCTCGTGGATCAGCTTGTTTTGCGCGATCGCATCGTCCATCGCCTTTTGCCACGGCTCGTTGCCAGTAAGACTTTTTGGCATATTTGAGCGCTTTTTGTGCTTTTTCCTTTTCTGCGAGTCCGAATAGTTCGTATCGTCCGAGGCGTTAGAATTTGCGCCTTTTGCGTTATTGCCGCCCGGTTTTGCGGCACCGTTTAAATTTGCGCCGCCCGCGCCGTTTTCGTTGCTTTTTGGATATGCACCGCCGAAATGCGCACCGCTCGCGCCGTTTGAATGCGTAGCATTTAAACCGCCATTTGACGCGCCACCCACAGAATTCGATCCGTTGCGGGAGCCGTTTTTTGAACCCTTTGAACGAGCGGAATTTTGCGCGTTTTTCGCGCCTTTATTTTTGCGGGGGCCGTTTTCATGCTCGCCGCCGAATTCCACATCGCCCGCAGAGCCTTCGCTTGCGATAGATTTTTTTAGATTTTCCTTGCGTTTTTTATAGCGATTGCTTTTTTTGAGTCGTTCGACGCCGTTTTCATTTCTGTTTTCTTCCATCTTTTGCCTTTAAATTTTTAAAAATTTCTAAAAAAAGGGTGGAATTTAACTCGTGCGCCCGAACCGCGGACGGAATTTTCAAATTTAAAAAGATCTCTTCGGCTAAGCCTCTATCAAATTTTGCGCTTAAATTTTTAATAAGCGTCTTTCGCGGCGCACTGAAAGATACGCGCAAAAAGCTTTTAAATTTCTCGTATTCATCGAGACTTTGGAAACGGGCGCAACTTTTTGCGCCGAAACTCTCCGCGCTTTCCTCGGCACCGGGCTTGAAATTTTTGCCCTTTACAAGCCTAATCACCGATGAGGTCACCTTTGGCGCAGGCTCGAAGCAGCCAGGCTCAACGTCAAACAGAAGCTCGCAACCGCCCGCAAGATCGGCCAGGATCGAAAGAGCGTTAAAATCGCTCTGCCCTGCTCTAGCGCAGAATTTTAAAGCGACCTCCTTTTGGATCATCACCAAAAATCCGCCGCATAGCTCATCGTCGATCGCCTGCAAAATCATCTTTGTAGCGACGTAGTAGGGCAAATTTGCGACTAAAAAATATTCGCCGCGCTCAAGACCCCGCTGCTGCCAAATCCGCAAAGCATCGCCCAAAACGAGCTCAAGCTCACCGCTAGCGATCTGCTGCGCAAATTTAGCGCTTAAAATTTGATATAAATCTTCATCTATCTCGAAACTTTTTAATCTGTAAAATTCCAAAAGCTTGCGAGTTAAATCACCTAAGCCAGCCCCGATCTCAACGACATTCTGTACATTCTCGGGAATCGCTTGGATGATCTTATTTAAAACGGCTTCGTCTTTTAAAAAATTTTGCCCGAACTCTTTTTTCGCCCTAATCATCGCGAGAGTTTATCCAAATTTTACTTATAAAGTCATTATATTAAGTAAAATTTGGCTAAAATTATAAAATTTAACCGAAGGAAGGTCGCCGTGAACAAGTTTGCAAAGCGGATCATCCCGTGCCTCGACGTCAAAGACGGACGCGTCGTAAAGGGCGTAAATTTCGTAGATCTCGTGGATGCGGGCGATCCGGTGCAGGTCGCCAAACGCTACAACGAGGAGGGTGCGGACGAGCTGTGCTTCCTCGATATCACGGCGTCGCATCTGGGGTGCGATACGATCGTAGACGTCGTAGAGCGTGTCGCGCGCGAGCTTTTTATCCCGCTGACCGTGGGCGGTGGGATCCGCACGATCGATGATATCTCGCGCCTACTAAACGTCGGCTGTGACAAAATAAGCCTCAACTCCGCCGCGATAAAAAATCCGAATTTAATAGACAAAGCGGCGAATAAATTCGGCTCGCAGTGCGTCGTGGTAGCGATCGACGCAAAACGAAATTCGAATGAAATTTCGCGCGGCAATTTATATGGTGCGGCAAGGAATTTGAGCGAGAGTTTGTACGACGGCGCACGGAATTCGGATGCGAATTTACGCAATGAGGCACGGAATTTTGGAGAGATCTCACGCGGCTCGCAGGATGAAATTTTAACTAAAAACGGCGAACCTTGCGGCTATAGTGTGTTTATAAACGGCGGTAGGCTGGATACCGGCAGAGACGCGCTTGCTTGGGCAAAAGAGGTGGAGGAGCGCGGTGCGGGCGAAATTTTACTCACATCGATGGACTGCGACGGCGTTAAAAACGGCTTTGAGCTAAATTTGACGCGGATTTTTAGCGCGCTCGACATCCCCGTCATCGCAAGCGGCGGTGCGGGTAAAATAGAGCATTTTAAGGACGCATTTTTAGCAGGCGCGGACGCATGCCTGGCGGCATCGATTTTTCACTTTAGAGAGATCGAAATCAAGGCGCTAAAAGCATATCTGCAGGAGCAAGGCATCGAAGTGAGACTGTAAATTTGGTCAGATTTATACCGCAGGGTTGAAACTTAGCCGCCAAAGCGACCAAATAATTAATTTTATTTCAGCCTTTATTATCTTGCAAGTTTTTTGCAAGCATCGTTTTTGCTTAGATAAAATTTATTCGTTTTAGCTAAATCATAAACTTTTTTATGATACTTTTACATCTTCTACCCGCCACCTGCACTGCTACCATTATGAAAGGTAAGAGTACAGCTCTCATAGATATTTGCTTAAATTGATTTTAATTTCACCCGATACTTTACGACGAAAGAATTTCAAAATTTAGCCTTAAATTTATCGTCATTTTGCTATGATTAGTGAAAAATAATGAAAGCGTGAATGCGTAAATGATAATCTCTGCCGGACGAAATGAAATTTTTGATTTTGCCCTGCCTATGGGCGTAGGGCTAATGGATATGAGTATAAATTTGACTAAATTTTTATGCGAAAATAGGCAAAGCTTGCCGAGTGAAATCATTTTCGTGGGTTCTGCAGGGCTATATAAAGAAGGTAAAATTCTAAAAATTTATGAAAGCAGATCGGCTGCAAACTGTGAGATATCGGCGCTTTATGAGCTTTCATACTCTCCGATTAGCTATGAAATTGCAGCTAGGAATTCTACCAATGTTTCATATGAAACAATAACTAATAGCTCAGATTTTATC